>Ga0306922_10006235_pt1 | contig 11429 bp, 10 predicted proteins | sample sta12Cox44000082_FD_203758 | JGI IMG/M metagenome (GOLD analysis project Ga0306922, IMG submission 203758) | Lab enrichment of tropical soil microbial communities from Luquillo Experimental Forest, Puerto Rico - statoxic.12C.oxic.44.000.082 (v2)... | ecosystem: Environmental > Terrestrial >... | reverse complement strand
TCACGCTGGAGGTTTTCCGAGACGGGGGGAGCCGCAATCGCTTCCAGCCCGACGATCCGCTGGGTGAGCCGGCGCGGCGGTGAGGACATTGCCCCGGATCGCCCGGTCGAGATCATCCTGTGGGACCGTCAAGCGACGCCGTTGGGCGGCCGACGCCTGAGCGCCGATGGTCCGCGGCGGCCCTGCAGCAGGCGAGCGCCAATTTGGTCAATTTTTGGCGGGCGATGCGTGCTCGATCTTCAGCCGGCACTCGAAATAGTCGAGCACCCTGCCCTGACGCTGAACTTCTCCCAAGGCCGGACCCCCAATTTGCAGGGCCAACCGGCGCGCCTCCTCCAACCCGTTCCTCAGGTCGACCACCGCGCTTGCTGTCGAGCCTTCAAAGCCGGTTTTCAGAAATGTATCCGGTGTGTATTGCGTTCCACCGATCAGAAAATCGGCGGCGGTGAACGGACAGGCGGCGAACCGATCAACCATTGCGGGTGCGGGTGGCACCAGGGCCGCCGCCGGCCCCGGAGCGGCGGGGACCCCGGCTACCGCCGCCGGCTGCTGCGTCTGCGGCCCGAGGGGGGGATCTGAGGCCTGGCCTCGCAGCGGGGCAAGATCGGCCGGCGCCGCTGCCACCGGCCCCGGAACGGCGGGGGGCGCGGCCGCCACCGGCTGCGGCGTCTGCGGCCCGAGCATGACACTCGACGCCTGACCGCGCAGGCGATCGAGAAACGCCACGGAAATCTGACCGTCGCGAATAAGGTCGGACTCGGGCAAGCCGAATTTTTGCTCGAACTGTCGGACGGCGTTGTTTGTCGCTTGCCGCGGGACGCCGTCGATCGCTCCGGGATCGAACCCGATGCTGAGCAGCATGAATTGCACTTGGCGCACCAGCGCCGCAGTTGCCGCAGCCGTGTCGCCGGCATCAAGTGGGGCCGCAAGATGGCGCGACACCAGCCTCGACCGCGAGCGGTGCCTCATGGTCCCGCTGTGCCCGGGGATAGGGAACCGGGAAAGCTCTTGGTGGTTGAGGCACGCCGCCGTCACACACCCTGTGTTCGTGGTCGGCGTCTGTGCTCTCGACGGCACGACTGTGGCGAACCCCGTGGCGAGCATAGCCAAGGCCGCGCAAACGCGAACCCTCCCCCTAAGCCGGTGCGAGGGTGTCACGTTGGCCAAGCCCCCCGTCGCCGCGGCACTCGAGGGCGAGGCCGACGACAACGTCACCGCCGTCACGGTGGACCTGCTCGGCGAGCCGTCAGGCGTCCGACCAAGAAATGCGCAACCTCCGCTCGAGGCGGTTGGTCGGATCCGGACGAAGCCGAGATGGCCCATACTTCAGTCAATCTGGAAAGTGCCGTGCATCATGAAAAAATCTCTGACTTCGTGTTCGTTTGTTAACCTCGACAGCCGCTCATTATAGTCAAGCAGCGACAAATCACGCGCCTTTGGCTGGTCGGGGACACTATTGCACTCGTAGACCTTGCCCTTGTCGTTCGGGGACTGGATCTCATTATAGCCGGCCAGCGCCAGACCGACCAATTCGCGTCCGGTGGCGGTCACTACGTACCTCTCGTCGAGAATGTTGTCCCAAGTGATCCGTGAGCAGGCATAGTATCGTTGCAAGCTGTTGACACCGGCCAGCAGCCAGCAGTCGTTGATCAGCGGAGTCCACTTCCCGCCCTGGTCAATATAATTATCCAGCGTTAGAAGGTTCTTTTTTTCTTGAGCGCCGATGCCGGCCAGCAAGCCGCCGGGCAGGTCTTCCAGTTTTATGGTACCTTTGGTGAGCAGTTCCTCCCATTCTCCAACCAATCGGCCGAAGAACTGGCTTGGCTGGCCGTCCAGACGCACCCCCATCCCCTTCAGCGCAAAGGTGTTGGCGTACAAGTGGTACGCGGCATCGGCCGACACGTGGTAGTCAGTAAAAACCGCTCCGGGTCGGATTTTCTCACTTTCCCGCTTACCGTAATCGATTTGAAATTTGTTCTGATCGGTGTATGGCATTTAGTTCTCCACCTCAGGATGATCGCCTCGCATCAGGATCGCATCGGCGCGATGCTCTCTCCGGCCGGCGCGGTGTTCAGATCGTCTTCATCTGGGTCAGATCATAGCCGACAGTTTCCGGGCTGCCGCCGGCGGCCGGGTCGGCGAACGTCTTGCTGATCTTGGTGAAATTCAATCTCAGCGACTCAGTCGGCATGTCGCCCTGGCTGGAGAGCGAATAGCCGCTGAGGCCGGCTTTGGTCAACTCATAGGTCAAAAACGTCTCAGTCTTTCCCTTGGTGGTGGTGGTGAATTTGAGCGTGACCTTGTTGTCCAATTTACCGGCGACCGATTCGAGAAAAAGCTTCGGCGAGGAAAGGTCGGTTTGCTTGGTTACGGTGACCTCGCTCAGCGCGGGTGAGCTATGCTCGCGCGAGTGAAATGTCCCGCGCGCAGACCCGATGGCGCGACTGGCAGCCCATGTGAAGGAGTTGAGTTCGATCCAGTCTTTGAAGCCGTCGGTAGTGACCGGACCCTTGATGTCGGCGTATTTCATGTAAATGGCCATCGCGATTCCCTCTGTGAAAATGGGACTTAACTGACGGTGTAGCGGAACGAGCCCGCGGGGGTCGTTCCGACTTGCATGCGGCTGATCGGCCGCCCTTCGGCGAGCCGGGCCAGCACCTCTGCAGAGAGTTCCGGCAACAGCGTGCGCGACAGGATTTTTTCGATATTGCGCGCGCCGGCGGAGGTCTCGGTGCAGCGCGCCGCAATCGTCTCGACCAATGCCGGCTCGTATTCGAACTCGCCGCGGTAGGAGTCGTAGACCCGCCGATGGATGCGTTCGAGCTGCAATTCGACGATCTGCCGAATCACCGCTTCCGAAAGCGGCAAATACGGAACCAACGTCACGCGGCCGAGAAAGGCTGGCTTGAAGTGTTTCATCAATTCCGGACCGAGCGCCTCGCCGAGTGCGGCCGCATCCGGCGCGGTCTCGGGGTCGGCGAACAGCTTTGCGATCAGCTCGTGCGCCGCGTTCGAGGTCATGATAATGACGGTGTTCTTGAAATCGATGTCGCGGCCTTCGCCGTCGCGCATCATTCCTTTGTCGAAGACCTGGAAGAACACGTCCTGCACGCCGGGATGCGCCTTTTCCATCTCGTCGAGCAGCACCACCGAATAGGGCCGGCGCCGCACCGCCTCGGTCAGGATGCCGCCCTCGCCATAGCCGACATAGCCGGGCGGGCTCCCCATCAAGAGGCTGACCTTATGCTCTTCCTTGAACTCGCTCATGTTTATGACGGTGAGGTTCTGCTCGCCGCCATAGAGCAGGTCGGCCAAGGTCAACGCGGTCTCGGTCTTGCCGGTGCCGGACTGGCCGACCATCAGAAACACACCGATCGGCTTTCTCGGGTCGGTCAACTTGGCGCGCGACGTATAAATCGCCTGCGCGATGGTTTCGAGCGCATGCGGCTGGCCGACAATGCGCTGTTCCATCGCGTCTTTGAGGTGCAATACCGTGCGGATCTCGTCGGACTGCATGCGCCCGGCCGGGATGCCGGTCCAGTTCTCGACGATCTCGGCAATCGCCTGCGCATCAACGACCGGAAAGATTAGCGGCTCTTCGCCCTGGATTGCGCGCAATTCGGCACTGGCGTCGGCCAGCCCGGCGCGAGCGGCATCTTTGTCCTCGACGTTTTCCGGATCCTCGATCAGCGCGCGCGTCGCGGCAATCTCGGCCGCCAGCCGCTTTTCGTGGGCCCAGCGTATTTCGAGCTCTGCGAGGTCCGCAGCGGCCGTGGCGTGGTCCTCGGCCAGCTCCGCGCGGCGCTCGCGATGCTCGGCGCCGGTCGCGATCTCGCGATCGAGGATCTCGATCTCCGTGTCGATCAGCGCAATCCGCCGTTGCCGGTCTTCGATCGCCGAGGGCGCGGCCGACTGGCTCATTGCGACACGGGCGCAGGCGGTGTCGATCAAGGAGACGGCCTTGTCCGGAAGCTGCCGGCCCGCGATGTAGCGCGCCGACAAGCGCACCGCTTCGCCCACTGCCTCGTCGAGAATGCGTACGCCGTGATGCCGCTCGAGGGTCGCAACCAGGCCGCGGACCATTGCGATCGCTGCTGCCTCGGCCGGCTCCTCGACCTTGACGACCTGGAAACGGCGGGTCAGCGCCGCATCCTTCTCGAAATATTTCTTGTATTCGGCCCAAGTAGTCGCCGCGATCGTGCGCAACTCGCCACGCGCCAAGGCCGGCTTCAGGAGGTTCGCGGCATCGCTTTGTCCGGCCGCGGCACCGGCGCCGATCATCGTATGCGCCTCGTCGATGAAGAGGATGATCGGGCGTGGGCTCGCCTTTACTTCCTCGATCACCGATTTGAGCCGGTTCTCGAATTCGCCTCTGACGCCCGCGCCGGCCTGCAACAGCCCGAGATCGAGTGTCCGCACGACGACGTCACGCAGCGAAGGCGGCACGTCACTCTGCGCGACGCGCATCGCAAAGCCCTCGACGACCGCGGTTTTGCCGACCCCGGCCTCGCCGGTCAGGATCGGATTGTTCTGCCGGCGCCGGGTCAGAACGTCGACGATTTGGCGGATCTCGCTGTCGCGGCCGAGGATCGGGTCGATCTTGCCGGCCCGCGCCATCGCCGTCAGGTCGATTGTGAACTGGCCGAGCGCGCCCGATCCGGTTCGCGCACCGGCCCCATCCGATGCCGCAGGCGGGCTGTCGGGTGACGTGACAGCGGTCGCCGTCTCGCTGCTACCGGCCGTGACCGCCACGAAGTCGCGTCTCAGCGCCTCGGCCGGGATGCGCAACAGCTGGCCCGAGGCTTCGCGCGCCCGCCGTGCCAATGTCTCATCGGCAAGCAGGGCCCAGATGAGATGGCCGGAGCGCAGCCTTGCGAGGTTGTGCTCGACCGATGCCAGGAGCCATGCCTGCTTGGCGAGCTCGACGATTTCCGGAGACAGGCTCGGGGCCCGCGCATTGCCGGTCTTCATGCGGTCGAGCGCGCGGTTGAGGTCGACGATAAGGCGCGCCTGGTCGACCTCGTAGTGACGCAGGATCGCGGCGACATCGCCATCGGCGACGTCGGTCAATTTCAACAACCAATGCTCGATCTCGACATTGTAATGGGTGCGCGACAGGGTCAGCCCGGCGGCGGCCTCGAGTGCGCGCCGACACGGCTCGTTCAGCCTGCCCACCAGCGCTTTGAGATCGATCGCGGCCATCTTCGAATACCAAAGACCCGCCGGGCTGCCCCCGACGAACCCATACTAGGCGGCGCCGGATGCGAAGTCGTTCGGCGCGGGATGCGAAGTTATGGGAAGTTATGTCCCCGCCTGCGAAGGTCTGTGATCTTATGGAAGGTGGGTTGCCGCCGGTATATCGGCTTATTAACTTCGCACTCCGAAAACGAGCGGGAGGTTTCTCGCTCTCGAAAGACGATGTTTCATACAAGATCTCGATGCTGTCCCGCGGAGGCCAGGTACCGAGTTTTCGGGCGCGGGTAGCAGGAGTGGCAGATGCAGGAATGGCCGGAAGGCTTTGATCTCGGGGCATTGCTCACGCCGATCTCGGCGGAGGCGCCGGCGGGGAGCGACCTGCGTCAGGATTATTCAGCCGATTCCTTGTATTACCGGCTCCGCGACGCACGGTCCGAGGCCCGCGCCGCCGAGCGCGCAATCGATGCCGGAAACACGGACGCCACCGCTTTGCCGCACTGGCGTGCCGTCCGGGATCTGGCGATCGAAGTACTGTCGCAACGCAGCAAGGACATCGAAATCGCCACTTGGCTCACCGAGGCCCTCCTCAGGGATAGCGGGCTCGTCGGCCTGGCTGCGGGCTGCCGGTTACTGGCGGGCCTCGCCGAGACTTACTGGGACGGCTTTTTCCCGCAGCCCGATGAAGAGGGGCTCGCCGGGCGGCTGGCGGCGATTACCGGTCTCAATGGGGCTGGCGGTGAGGGCACGGTGCTCCAGGCGCTGCGCAGGACCGCTCTGTTTTCCCGGCCCGACGGCACGCCGTTCGAGTTCTGGGATTATCTCCGCTCCGCGGAGACCGCGGCGATTGGCGATCCCGAGCGGCGGCAGCAGCGCATCGACAGTGGGGTGTTGCCATTCGAGACCGTTGAGAACGAGGCGCGGGCAGCGGGTGTGGCTCAATTCGTGCAGCTGCATGATAGGGCAGCCGAAGCGGCCGCGGCGTGGCTGGTACTCGGGCAAATCCTCGATCAGCGTGCCGGCGCCGATGCGCCGTCGACTAGCCAGGTGCGCGACCTGCTGCAGCAGATCGAGGACGCGGCCGAACGCTTCGCACCGCCGGGAGCCGGAGCGCCCGAAGCCGTTCCTGCGGCGCCGAGCGCAGAAGTCGTGGGAACCGATCGGCCCGCCGCGCCAGCTGCACCCCGGGCCGATGGGCTTGCTTCACGCGAGGATGCGCTTTGTGCGCTGGCGCAGATCGGCGAGTTCTTCCGACGTACAGAGCCGCTTTCGCCGATCACCTATACTCTGCAGGAGGCGGCGCGCCGCAGTCGTTTGACCTGGCCTGAACTGCTCGAAGAGATTGTCCCGGATTCGGCCTCGCGATCGGTGATCCTGTCCAGCCTCGGCATCCGTCCGCCGCCCAACGAATAGCGGGTGAATTCCCATGGTCGCCAAGGCACTACGCGTCATTCCCGCGAAAGCAGCTGCCGAGACATCCCGCGGGCAACAAATTCGTCGTCCCCGTGCAAGCGGGGACCCAGAGCCTACCCCTGGCTTGAACAGGCGACAGGCGACTGAAATCCCTAGGTTCCCGCTTTCGCGGGAACGGCCAACAGAGGACGCCAGGGCCGGATATTGGAGTTGGATTACCGCCTCTTTCGCGGGGGCGACGACCCCAACTGGTTGGTGATCTTGGGTTCATTTACGGTCAGATACTGACATCGTCGGAACGCCCGGCGGGAGGGAAGCATGGCTGAAAGCATCCACGAAAAGCTGAAACGTGTGCGCAAGCCGCGCGTGCACATCACCTACGAGGTCGAGACCGAAGGCGCCGAGATCTTGCGTGAGCTGCCTTTTGTCGTCGGCATCATGGGCGATTTCTCGGGCGACCCGACGCAGCCGCTGCGGCCGCTCAACGAACGCAAATTCATCCAGATCGACCGCGACAACTTCAACGAAGTCATGACGCGGATGACGCCCGGTCTTAACTTGCGGGTCGAAAACAAGCTCGCCGAAGACGGCAGCGAAATGGCGGTCGCCCTGAAATTTAACGCGATCGAGGATTTCGAGCCGGCGCGCGTCGCCGAACAGGTACCGGCCTTGAAGGCGCTCATCGAGACTCGCAACAAATTGCGCGACCTGATGAGCAAGGTCGACCGGTCGGAAGAGCTGGAAGGCCTGCTCGAACAGATCCTGACCAATGAGAGCGAGTTGAAATCGCTGTCGGGTCAGCTTGGCCTAGACAAAAAGGAGGGCTGAGCAGTGTCCGAGACGAAACTCGCGCCTGACGCCGGCGCCGTCACCACGGAAGGCCCGAGTCTGCTCGAACAGGTCGTCGGCGCCACCAAACAGACCGAGCCCGACCGCGCACAGGAGCTGGTCAAGACCCTGGTCGAAGAGGCGCTCTCCGGCACGGTCACGTTCGACCGCAACCTGTCGCGCACCTTCGACCGGGCGATCGCGGCGATCGATCAGAAGCTCTCTGAACAAATCAACGCGATTATGCACCATCCGCGGTTCTTGCAGCTCGAAGGCTCCTGGCGCGGGCTGAACTATCTGGTCATGAACAGCGAGACCGGCACCAGCCTCAAGCTGCGGGTCGCCAATATCTCGAAGCGCGAGCTCAACCGCGATTTGACCCGGGCCGTCGAGTTCGACCAGAGCCAGCTCTTTAAGCAGATCTACGAAAACGAGTTCGGAACGCCGGGCGGCGAGCCCTACGGCGCGCTGATCGGCGACTATGAATGGACCAACCACCCCGACGATATCGAGACCTTGCGGTTGATGTCGAATGTCGCGGCCGGCGCCTTTGCGCCGTTCATCTCGGGCGCCAGCGCCAGCATGTTTGGCTTCAGGGAGTGGACCGAGCTGTCGCGGCCCCGCGATCTGGCCAAGATCTTCGAGACCCAGGAATATACGAAATGGCGCAGTCTGCGCGACAGCGAGGATTCGCGCTTTCTCAATCTCGTGATGCCGCGCGTCATCGCCCGCTTGCCCTATGGCGCGGCGACGAAGCCGATCGACGAGTTCGCCTATGAAGAGGCACCGTTCGAAGAGAGCGGCGCCGCACGGCAGATGAAGCACGGCGAATATTGCTGGATGAATGCGGCCTATGTGATGGGCGCGCGCCTCACCGACGCGTTCGCGCAGACCGCGTTCTGCGTCGCGATCCGCGGTGCCGAGGGTGGCGGCAAGGTCGAGAACCTGCCCTACCACGTCTTCACCTCGGATGATGGCGACCTCGACGCGAAATGCCCGAGCGAGATCGGCATCACCGACCGGCGCGAATTCGAATTGTCGAACCTCGGCTTTCTGCCGATCTGCCATTACAAGAACACCGACTACGCGGTCTTCTTCGGCGCCCAGAGCGTGCAGAAGCCAAAGAAATACGACCGGCCGGAGGCGACCGCCAACGCCGCCATCTCGGCGCGTCTGCCCTATCTGATGGCGACGAGCCGCTTCGCCCATTACTTGAAGGTCATGGCGCGCGACAAGGTCGGCAGCTTCATGGAAGCGAGCGACGTCGAGAGTTGGCTCAACCGCTGGATCAACAATTACGTCAACTCGAACGAGAGCGCCGGCCAGGAGATGAAGGCTCGCTTCCCGCTGCGCGAGGCCCGCGTCGAGGTCAGGGAGATCCCCGGCCGTCCCGGCTCGTACAACGCGATCGCCTATTTGCGGCCGTGGTTGCAGATGGAAGAGTTGACCACCAGCATGCGCCTGGTGGCCCGCATTCCCCAGAAGGTATGAGGCGGCCCGGCCGTTAGTGCCCGGCGGAGGGAACTGGCGTGGATGAGGTCGCGGTCATACTCGGCGAAGAACAGACTCTCGCCGAGCCCGAACGCCCCGCGCCGCTGCGCGCAGAACTGCTCGCCGGCGCCTTTTTCGGGCGGCACCACCGTGCCGCGGCCGAGCGCCTCGCCGGGTTCCCTTCTCTGGCCCCGGCGAAGGCGCTGGCGGAATGGTTCGGGCCAGGTGCGGCGCTGCAGCTCGCTGCGGAGCCGGAGCGCTGCCGTGAGGCGCTCGATCGCGATATCGCCGCGCTCGACGCGCTGATCGGCTCGCAGCTCGACGCGGTGCTGCACCATCCGCGGCTGCGCCGCTTCGAGGGCAGCTGGCGCGGCCTCGCCTGGCTCGTCGACGGGATCGAAGCGTCGGGCCGGGTCAAAGTGAAAGTGCTGAATATTGCCTGGCCGGAACTGTGCCGCGATCTCGAGCGCGCCGTCGAATTCGATCAGAGCCAGCTGTTCCGCAAGATATACGAGGAAGAGTTCGGCTCGCCGGGTGGCCAGCCATACGGGCTCCTCGTCATCGACCACGAAATCCGCCACCGCCCGATGGCCGGTGCGCCGACCGACGATGTCGCAGCGCTCGGCCAGCTCGCCGGTGTCGCTGCCGCCGCTTTTGCCCCGATCGTGCTCGCGGCCTCGCCAGCCTTGCTGCAGGTCGAAGAATTCGCCGATCTCGGCATGACGATGGATCTCACCGAGCCGTTCCGCTCGCCCGAGTTTCAACGGTTTCGCGGCCTGTCGGGGCGCGAGGACATGCGCTTTGTCGGCATCACGCTGCCGCGCGTGCTGGCGCGGCCGCCCTGGCAGGATGATCCGGCGCGGGCCGACGGGTTCCGCTATGCGGAACATGCGCCGGACATTTCGTCCCGCGTCTGGATGACGGCCGGCTATGCCTTTGCCGCGGTCGTCGCCCGCGCCTTTGACAACCATGCCTGGCCCGCCGATGTACGAGGTTCGGAGACCGACTTCGTCGGCGGCGGGCTCGTGACCGATCTGCCGATCGAACCGTTCCGCACCGATCCGGACCGTGTCTGGGTCAGGCCACCGCTCGATCTCCTCCTTTCCGACCGCCTGGAAGCGGCGCTGGTCGCTGCCGGGTTGATGCCGCTCTCGGCCCTGCCTTACGGCGAGGAGGCGGTGTTCTCGGCCGTGCGCAGCCTGCAGGCGCCGGCCGGGTACATCGGCCGCACCGCCGCGGCGGCCAATGCCAATGCGCGGCTTTCGGTCCAGCTCAACTCGATGCTCTGCGTCTCGCGCTTTGCGCACTACGTCAAGATCATGGGCCGCGATATGGTCGGTTCGTTCAAGACCGCGGAGGATATCGAGAACGCGCTGCAGCACTGGTTGACCGGCTATGTCAACAGCAGTCTTTCGGCTGGGCCGGAAGGGCGGGCGCGCTTTCCGCTGGTCGCCGGGCAGGTGACGGTGCGCGAGCAGCCCGGCCGGCCCGGCGTGTTCGGCTGCACGATGCAGCTGCAGCCGTATTTCCAGCTCGACGACGTTTCCGCGACCTTCCGGCTCGTCACCGATCTCGACGCGCCGGGGATGCGGGCCTAGAGGATATCGCCCGATGACAGACACTCGCGATACGGCCGGCGGGCTCTTTCGCGCCGGCAAGCTCGAGGCGGCCATCGCCGCGGCGACTGCCGACGTGCGCAACCATCCCACCGATCTCGGCAGCCGCATCCTGCTCGCCGAGCTATTGCTGTTTGCCGGCAACCTGGAGCGCGCCGACGTGATCCTCGACGCGGCGTCCCGGATCGATCCGACTGCCGCCGTCGCGGTCGCCGAATTCCGGCAGCTGCTGCGCGCCGAAACCGCGCGCCGCCAATGCCGGCGCGAGGGTCGTGCCCCCGAATTCATCGGCGAGCCAACGCCAGCGCTGCGCGCTGTGCTTGCCGCTCTGGTGGCGTTGCGCGCTGGCGACCGCGACGAAGCCGCCCGCCGTGCGGGCGAGGCCGAAGCGTCGCGCCCGCGAGCGCCCGGCCGGGTGGGCGATGTACCGTTCGACGATTTCCGCGATGCCGACGATCTCGGCGCCGGCTTTTTTGAGATGCTGACGACGACTGGAAAATATTTTTGGATACCAACCGAACGGGTGATCAGCATCGACTTCCATGCGCCGCACCGGCCGCGCGATCTGACCTGGCGTCGCGGCAGCGTCTCGGTCGCCGAGGGGCCGGATGGCGTTGTCTATATTCCGGCGATCTACGATACGGACGCGTCGGATATTACCGAGGAGCTGCGTCTCGGCCGCAACACGGACTGGGTCGGTCCGGAGGACGGGTTGGTGCTCGGGCGCGGCCAGCGGGTGTTTCTCGTCGGCGATGAGGTGCACGACATCATGGATTTGACGACACTCCGCTTCGGGCAATGAGCGAGCGCTTGCCGCGCGGCAGTGCGCGATCGCCGGCTCCGATTGCCCAGCTGTCGCTGCTCGATCGGCTCAATGACGAGGAGCCG
>Ga0306922_10006228_pt1 | contig 11436 bp, 9 predicted proteins | sample sta12Cox44000082_FD_203758 | JGI IMG/M metagenome (GOLD analysis project Ga0306922, IMG submission 203758) | Lab enrichment of tropical soil microbial communities from Luquillo Experimental Forest, Puerto Rico - statoxic.12C.oxic.44.000.082 (v2)... | ecosystem: Environmental > Terrestrial > Soil... | reverse complement strand
TGAGCGCGCCATGCTCGTTCTGCCGGTGAGTTACTGCTTCGGCGCGAGCGTACTGCACACGCACCTCTATCAGGGCGGCGCGGTGGTGTTCGACTCGCGTTTCATGTTTCCGGACAAGGTATTGCGTGCGATCGCGCAATATGACTGCACCACCTTCGCCGGCGTGCCGACGGCGTACCAGATTCTGCTCCGCCGTTCGAATATCCGCTCCATCCGGATACCGACCTTGCGGCGCTTTCTGCAGGCGGGTGGAGCGCTCTCCGCCGTAGCTGCGCGGCAGATGCGTGCGATCGTGCCGCACGCTGAGTTCTTGGTGATGTACGGGCAAACCGAAGCGACGGCCCGAATTTCCTGCCTCCCGCCACAGCGCCTGGATGACAAGGCCGGCAGCGTCGGTGTACCGCTCGATAACCTCGCGGTACGCATCGTCGGCGCCGACGGTGCGGAAGTGTGCATGGGAGAAAGTGGCGAGCTCTGGGTCGCGGGCAAATCGATCAGCGCCGGATATCTGGACGATGCGGAAGAAACGCAGCGTAAATTCCGCGACGGTTGGCTCGCTACCGGAGACATGGCTTGGCGCGATGCGGATGGCTATCTGTGGATCACCGGCCGGCAGGGTGAATTCATCAAGATGCGTGGCGTCAGGGTGGGCTTGGCGCAGATCGAGGCGACGATCGCCACGGTCCGCGGGGTACTGGAGTGCGCAGCCGTTGCGGTCCCGCACGAGGAATCGGGGGAGGCACTGGCGCTGTACGTGGTCGCCGCCGAAGACGCGCGCGATGTGGCGGTGGCGCTTCGGCGCCGCCTGCCGAGCGAGTGGACCTGTGCCTCGGTCTCGCTGGTCACGGAGTTGCCGCGCAACGCGCACGGCAAGCTCATGCGCTCGCAGCTTGCGTCAATGGTGCGCAACGCGCCGGCCGAGAATGATGGTCGCGGAGCATCCTCAGTGCAGCGCGCGCTGGCTGCGGATGAGGCTTCCGGCACGTGAGCGCTCTCGCCGCCGAGGTGGAAGAGGAGATCGACGCGCTGCTCTCCGCGCCAACGTTCTCACTTGCACCGGAAGAACACCATGCCCGGCTGCTTTCGGTGCTGAAAAGCGAGCTGAGCTATGCTGCGCAGCGCGATGCACGGCTGCGTCAATACCTCGAGGCCTGGCCGATCGACTATCGCGCGGCCGAACGCATTGCCGATCTGCCTTATCTTCCGGTCGGTGCGTTCAAGGCCAACCCACCGCTGGCGCTCGTCGATGGCGCCAATGTCATCCACACGCTCGCATCGAGCGCCACGACCGGTCAGACGCCGAGCCGTGTGGCTCTGGACACACCAACTTCCCGGCGCATGGTGAAGGGGGTCGTCGCCATCGCCAGCGACTTCATCGGCCACACACGCCGGCCGTATCTGGTCATCGACACCGCGGAGACACTCGCCGCCCATGGCACTGTCGGCGCCCGAGCTGCGGCGATACAGGGGCTGCGACCCTTTGCCACCGAGATGGTGTGTTGCCTCGACGGAGACGGCAGCGGTCAGCTGCGGATCAATGAGCAGCGCTTGTCGGATTTTGTGGCTAAATGGCGCGATCAGGAGGTGCTCGGATACGGTTTCACCTACGTGATCTGGCAGCACTTCGTCGCACCGCTGCGCGCGCGGGGAGTGAGCCTCGGGATGCCCAAGGTGCGCCTGCTGCACAGTGGCGGCTGGAAGCGCCTGCAGGATCAGGCTGTCACGCGCGAGGCCTTCGCGTCGGGGGTGGCGCAGGTGTTCGGGTGTGCAGCGGGCCGCGTGCTGGACTTCTACGGAATGGTCGAGAACGTAGGGATCATCTATCCGGACTGCGAATACGGGCACAAGCACGTGCCGGCGTTCGGAGAGGTGCTGGTGCGCGATCCGCTAACACTGCGACCGGTGCGCGAAGGACAGCAGGGCCTGGTGCAGGTCTGCAGCGCCTTGCCCACCAGCTTTCCGGGCTTTCTGGTCTTGACGGACGATATTGCCGAGGTTATCGGTTATGACGGCTGCGCCTGCGGCCGGCGCGGAATCAGCTTTCGCTTCGTGAAGCGCGTGCCGCAGGCGGAAGTCAGGGGCTGCGGCAATATCGACACCAAACGGCAGCGCCCATCCGCCGTCCCCGCGTAATGTCTGATCTGATCCGCCACTTCGATTCTGCGCGCGACATCATCGCCGCGGCAGAGCTCGTCCGCGAGCGGGCGCTCGCGCGGGAGCTGCGGCCCTCACAGGTGATCGAGATCCTCGAGCGCTGGGGCGAGTCGCTGCACGGGCCGGAGCTCGATGCGATTCCCGGAGTGCCGTTTCTCAAGCTGTGGCTGCGGCGCGGCACGCTCGAGTCCATAGTCCTGCGCGAGCTCGGTGCCGATGGACTGCGCGGCGAGTGGCGCGAGGAGGGCAGCACGCGCTTGCGCGCGTTTCCGCTCGGCGTGGTCGGCCACTGGCCGGCGGGCAACATCGAGATCCAGCCTCTGCTGTCGATGACCTGCGCGCTGCTCGGGGGCAACGGTTGTTTGGTGCGCATCCCCTCGGGTCTCCTCGCGCAGACACAGGCACTCATCGAAAAACTGGGCACGGTGCCTGATGGGCGGGTGCTCCTCGAGCGGCTCTGCTTGGCGAGCTTCGCGCATGACCGCTCGGAGCTACAGAGCGCGATGGCAGCGGCAGTGGACGGCGCCATGATCTGGGGCGGCGCCGAGGCTGTGATGCAGATCCGCGCGCTGCCATTTCCTTCCTGGGCGCGCATCGCGGTTTTCGGTCCGCGTCTTTCTGTTGCTGCCATGGATGGCGGCAGCTGGAGCCGCGCGGCGGAGCGAAAGAGCTGGTGCCAGCGGCTGGCACGCGATGTGTGGCAGTTCGATCAGCAGGCCTGCTCCTCGCCTCAGGCGCTGTTCCTCGAGCGGTGCGACGCGGGCGACCTTGCTGAGTTCGCCACCGCGCTAGCCGCGGCCTTCAGGGCGGAGAACCAATTGCATCCGCGCCAAACCATGCATCCAGCCCTGGCTTCGGCAATTTGCCTGTCGCGAGCGACCTGGCTGCTCGAAGACAGCACTCGACGTGCGCTCTTCCCGGCGACGCCCGACTGGACGCTGCTGCTCGGTACCGGTGCGGCAATTCCTGCGCCGACGCAGGGCCGCACGCTGAGTGTGCTGCTGGTCGATGATCTGCTGGAGCCGATCGCAAGATTCGATGGCACGGTGCAGACGCTCGGCCTCGCGGTGAGCGATGCCGCGAAGGAGGCCGCATTGGTGGATGCCGCGGGCAGGAACGGTGTCGACCGGATCGTGAAGTTGGGCCGTATGCACGTCTTTGGCTCCCCGTGGGATGGAACGGATCTGATCAGGCCCATGGTCCGATTGGTTCGGCATGTGCCTGCAAACGCTGACTGATACAACGATCGGCAACGAGACGCCTGGAATATGAAAACCGCAGAGGCTTTTTTAAGCGCCATCGAGCGGCGCGCGAAAATGTTTGCTCCCGCCGCCGCCGCCACCTTCCGCGCGAACCAGGAGCTGTGCTCCTGGGTGCTTGACCCGCTGGCGCGCTGGGCCGATGCGGCCTACGGTGAAAAGGCTTTCGATGATGCGGCCCTCGGCTACGCAAAGTACTGCCTGGGTGTGGCGCAAGCGCAGCAGATTTATGAGCGGGCGGGCAAGTACACTCCCGAAGCGATGCCGGAGATCGTTGCGGGTGTCTACGAGGACGAAGGCTACATGGTCCCCTACATGTGGGCGGCAATTCTGATCTACGCCTTCTGGCCTTCGATGATCGCGCACATCGCATTGTTTCGGGATGAGTTCCTGCGCCGGCTGCCGCCCAACGCGACGGTACTTGAACTCGCATGTGGGCACGGTGTGCTGAGCCTGCTCGCGGCCCAAGAGCGCCCGGACATCCGCGTCACCGGGCTCGACATCAGCCCGCCGGCGATCGTGGTAGCCAAACGGCTGCTAGCGGCTTCCGGACACGGTGATCGGGTCACTTTCGGGGTGGCGGACGCACTGCGCAGCGCAGGTCCGGGTAAGACCATGACCTACGACGGCATCATCTCGGCCATGCTGGCCGAGCACTTGCCGACGCCCAAGCCGCTATTCGATTCGCTTGGGGCGCAGATAGCGCCGCAAGGTCGTGTGTTCTTCAGCACCGCGCTGGAGTCCGCACAGCGCGATCACGTGTTCGAATTCCATCGGGAGAGCGAGCCGCTCAGAATGGCCGAGGATGCGGGGCTGCGCCTGCTGCGGCTCGTTTCCGACGCGAGTGCGACGCCTTCGCAGGCGCGGTTCCTGCCGCGAGCAACTGCGATGGTGTTGCAGGCGCGCTGACGGCACTCTCCGAAGGTCCCGGTCATGCAATCACACAGTGGTAAGCCGCTCATGAGCTTCGCCGAGGTACGCACGCTCCTGAAGCAGCGTTTTCCGATGATCATGGTGGATGCGGTTCTGGAGCTCGTGCCGGAGCAGCGCATCGTCACGGTGAAGAACGTGACCGGGAACGAGATTCAATTCCTCGGCCACTTCCCGGAATTCGCCATCATGCCTGGTACTCTGATCGTAGAAGCTCTCGGGCAATCAGCGTCGGTACTGTTCTCGCGCACAACGTCGCTCGGGCTGCAACCCGGTGAGTTCCTGGTTCTGGGCTCGATCAACGACATGCGATTCCTGGTGCCGGTTGTCCCGGGTGACCGGATGGAGATCGCGGTACAGATCCTCAAGACGGCGGGGGACATAACGCTCTGCGAAGGCAGCGTCACGGTCGGCGGCACCGTGGTCGCTCGTGGCAAACTTGGATTCGCGAGACGAACACTTGGGAGCGGGGCCTGACGCCGCGGCGCGGCGCCTCGGTGGTAGCCTCTCGAGCGCGCAGGTGCGGAGGAACCAACGCACTCGCCCGCGTGCTCATTGGCACGGGAGCTAAAAATGTCTTGTGCTGCCGCAGACTCGCGCAGACAAATTCCGCAGTGCGCCTTTACCGGGGCGAAGCTTGCCGGTGGACACCAGATCCCATAACGGCCGGATGTACGGGCCGCCCATCCACCGATGGGATAGCCGTGCGGGTAACGCCGCACCGCACTGCGGTCCTCACCACGGGACAGAAGACTAGAGAAGGGGTCCGGAAGTCGGCTGTCGGCGTGCACGTTCCTTGCGCGCCGAAGCCCCCGGCGGTTCTGGTTCCGCAGGCTCCGAGTCATCCTCCGCAGGCGGGACGCCACCCAAGGCAACCGCAAGCGCGTCCGTTACCCGTTCAACCCATACGAATTGCAGCGCCTCACGCGTGCTCTGCGGAATCTCCTCGAGGTCGCGCCGGTTGCGAGCCGGCAGGATCACCCGCTTTATACCGGCGCGTGCAGCCGCGATGGTCTTTTCCTTGATGCCACCGACGGGAAGCACCAGGCCACGCAAGCTGATCTCTCCGGTCATGGCTACATCCGGACGAACCGGCTCGCGCTTGAGGAGCGAAGCGAGCGAGACGAACATGGCCACTCCGGCGCTCGGTCCGTCCTTGGGGATAGCGCCTGCCGGCACGTGCACGTGAATGTCGCTGTGCTCGAAAATCTTCGGGTCGATGCCGAGCTCTTCCGCCTGCGACTTGACCAGGCTCAGTGCGGCCTGGGCGCTCTCCTTCATCACATCGCCGAGCTGCCCGGTCAGAATCAGCTTGCCATTCCCCGGTAACCTCGCCGATTCGATGAACAGAATGTCGCCGCCCACAGGCGTCCAGGCGAGCCCGGTAGCGACCCCCGCTACACTCGTGCGGCTGGCAATCTCACTCTCGAAGCGCGAAGCGCCGAGCACCGCATCGATGTCGGGGGCGTCGAAGCTCACTCTGGACGACTTGCCCGACGCAATCTGCACCGCGGCGTTACGCAACAGCGCGCCGATCTGGCGCTCCAGATTGCGGCAGCCGGCCTCACGCGTGTATTCGCGGATGACACGCGCCAGCGCCGCATCGGTGATGCTCACCTGTGAGGGCTCGAGTCCGTTCGCCTTCAATTGCCGCTGGACGAGATAGCGCTTGGCGATCTGGAGCTTTTCCTCCTCGGTGTAGCCGTTGAGCTCGATCAGCTCCATACGGTCCCGCAACGGACCGGCTATCGTGTCGAGGACGTTGGCGGTGGCGATGAACAGCACACGGCTCAGGTCGAATGGCTGGGCGATGTAGTTGTCGCGGAACGTCGAGTTCTGCTCCGGGTCGAGCACCTCGAGGAGCGCGGAGCTCGGATCACCGTGAAAGCTCGCGGAGAGTTTGTCAATCTCGTCGAGCATGAAGACGGGATTGCGTGTCCCCGCCTTGCGCAGTCCCTGGATGATGTTGCCCGGGAGCGCGCCGATGTAGGTGCGTCGATGACCACGAATCTCGGCCTCATCGTGCACCCCACCGAGACTCACCCGCACGAACTTCAAGCCGAGTGCCCGTGCGATGCTCTGTCCGAGTGAGGTCTTGCCAACACCCGGTGGCCCGACGAAGCAAAGGATCGCGCTGCGTCCCTGCGGATTGAGCTTGCGTACCGCGAGATACTCGAGGATGCGCCGCTTCACCCTATCAAGCCCATAGTGGTCCTCATCGAGGACCTGCCGGGCGCGCTCGATGTCGATGTCCTCAGGGTCGACCTTGCTCCACGGCAGCGCCACAAGCCAGTCCAGATAGTTGCGCACCATGCCGTACTCGGGACTCGCTTCCTGCATACGTCGCAGGCGCTGCAGCTCCTTGCGCGCGTGCTCCTCGACCGGCGGCGGCATACCCGCCTGAGTGAGCTGGCCATCCAGCTCGGCAAGCTCGTCCGACCCCGAATCTCCTTCACCGAGCTCTTTCTGGAGCTGCCGGAGCTGCTCCCGCAGCACGGCCTCTCGCTGACGCTCGCCGAGCGCCGCCTGGGTTTGCTCGGTGATGTCCTTGGTGATCTTGAGCACCTCGACCCGGTGGGCGAGAAGCTTGATGACCTTGTCGAGACGCTCCTTCAGGTCGAGCGTCTCGAGAATTTCCTGTTTCTCAGCCGATTTGACATCCATGAAGCTGACGATGAGATCGGCAAGGTGGGCGGGGGAGTCGATGCCGGAGACCATTCGTCCGAGCTCCGGCGGAGCCTGAGGGAGCAGCGAGAGGGCTTCGGCAGCGCGCTCCTTGAGGAACGCCGCGCGTGCTTCGATCTCTGGGCTGGTGTTCGTCGGCTCGGGGATCTGCTCGATGCGTGCTGCGAGGAAGGGGGTCTCGCGTACGATTTCCACGACGCGAAACCGGCTTTCCCCCTGACACACCAGGTGATGTGCACCCTCAGGCGTGGTCACGTACCGGATGACGGTCGCCAGCACTCCTAACTGATAGAGCTCCGCAGCACCGGGCTTCTCCACGCTCGCATCGCGCTGCGCGAGCAGCGCGATCTTGTGCCCGGCGCGTACGGCTTCCTGGGCCGCCGCGATGCTCAGTTCGCGCCCGAGGGTAATCGGCATGACAACGCCCGGGAAAAGGGCGACGTTACGGATTGGCACGATCGGGATGGCATCCGCCGGCAACGGTGGCAGCTCGATGCGCGGCTTGGAACCTGGGTCGCTCGCTTCGGCCATGGCTACTCGGTTCCTTCCGCCGGCACGAGGCGCACTTCCAGACAGCCGTTGAGCAGTTGCGATTCGGCAATTCTCAAGGGGGGGCCGGAAAGTGCGATCTCTCGCACGAAGCGACCATGCGGAATCTCCAGTCGCCGGATGGCGGCGCCGCGCTCGGCAACTCTCAGCCGGCGCAGCGCAGTTACGATGAGCGCAGTGCGCTCGAGTCGGACCTCGACATCCTCAGGAGCCACACCCGGCAGCGCGAAGAGCAGAATCAATCCATCTGTCGTTTCATGGATATCGACCGGCGGCTCCCACATTACAGCATCGGTTCCTGGTCCGATGTAACGCAGGAATCGGCGCTGCAGGCGCTCCGCCTCATCGGCGAGCTCCAGCGCTCGCAGCCACATCCAGCCATAGCGTCGTTCAGTGTTCATGAGGCGTTGCGGGGCTTAGTCAAAAGGAGAGGCTCGCGTGCCGCTCGCGCAGCAGCGGCAAGTATGCTAACGGGCCCGCCGGGGCCGCGCATCAGAACGAAGGCTAGGCTGAGGCGTTGCCTTAGCAAAAATGACTGCTTAATCGATCTATCGCGGCAGGACCCACCAAGGCAGCGCCCACCTTCGACGGTTGGAGCCAGGCGAAGTGCCGTGCATTGCCAAGCGGTGACCGCCATCGCGAAATGCGACGGCACGGCAAGACGCGAAGCACCTGAGCAATTTTCGGGCCAAGCCCTTCGGGTGGATCCTTAGCAAGGGGCCGCCCCGTTACCGTGCCTGCGGTCTCTTGCAGGACAAGGCCTACAAGACGGGTTCCTCAATGCCGACGGCTGAATATTGCCGACCCCTTAAAATCGTTCTGTCTTCGAAGCTAGGCCGACAGGGACTCCACGATGTCCGAGCGCGCTGCGGCTGCAGATTGTCTGAGCACCTGCTATCGCGAGGTAGCTCGGGCCATCCGCAAGATCATACCCACCCTCAGGTACATCAAGTCCAGAGAGGAACTCGAGTCCGTGGCCGCCTGTTACGAAAAACTGGCGGAACATCGGGACGACGTCTGCCTCGTTGCTGAATCCGCGGCGGAGACGCGCAGAGGTTAGTGCTCGCGCTGCGCCGCGCGAGACGGTCCCAGTAAGGCAGCTTGCGCAGGCTGCTCACCTGCCGATTTTTCTGCGGGCCACCGCTGCTCGATCGCGCCCCCAGTGCAGCCCTGCCGTCCATCTGAAGGAGCGGCGTTCGTCTGGAGGTCAACTTCTGTCAAACGCACATCAGCCTCAGGGTTCTCTGGAAGCATTGTTTTGGTATTACGAGTCCCCAACCCTTCAATTGGTTACCGTGTAGCAGAGTTGAGATCCCGACATCCGAGCCAAAACGCAGCTCTTGGGGATCTGACCCTTTGGAAGATCGGGACTGCTCATCTTCATCACCTCCGCCACGTGGTTTTGGAGCACAGGAGGCACACGATCACGTTAAGCTGTCAGCGGCAAGGCCAGCGCGGGATGTGGGCTAGGCGTCGCCATGCCCTTACGCACGGAGAGATGTTGAAGCCGCGAATTGCGCTTATCTGTCACCTCGACGACGCTTTCGACCACGAACTCGTAAGCCGGTGGCTCGCGAGTTTTGCGGACATTGCCGGCATCGTGGAGATCGAAGAGCGGCGCGGGCTACTATGGCGGCGCCTGCGTGCGGAGGCCCGCAGGGTTGGCATCGCACGGTTGCTCGACGTTGTTGCGTTCCGGGTGTATTACCGACTTGCACTGGCGGGGGCTGACGCAGTCTGGGAGCGTGCCGCGATCGCGCGTGCTGCGGAAGTGTGGAAGGCGCCGGATCCTGCGATACCGGTGCTGCGCACCCACGATCCAAACGATGAAGCGGTTCGCATGTTTCTCGAGCGAGTCGCTCCTGACTTTACCATTGCGCGCTGCAAGTGGCTGCTGCGCCGCGCGATCTACTCCGCGCCACGACTCGGCACTTTCGTGCTGCACCCGGGGATCTGTCCGCAGTACCGCAACGCACATGGCTGTTTCTGGGCGCTCGCATCGAACGACCGGGACAATGTGGGCATGACGCTCCTGGCCATCGATGAGGGCATCGACACGGGACCTGTATATGGCTACTACCGCTATCCTTTCGATGCGCTTCGCGAGTCGTCCATGCGAATCCAACAGCGCGTGTTGCTTGAGAATGCCGATGCGATCCGGGACCGGCTGCTCGCGATCGCGGCGGGGAACGCGGCACCGTTACCGGCCGCCACTGTCCCGTCGCGGAACTGGGGACAGCCATGGTTGAGCGCCTACCTGCAGTATCGCCGAAAGCTCCGGGTAACCACGTGAGAGCGACGGCATTCATCTACCACGACGTCCTCGCAGACGATGGCCCGGATGACAGCGGGTTCGCCGGAGCCGATGCGCTGTCCTACAAGCTCAGCGAGCGCCAGTTTCAGCGGCACCTTGAGCTCATTGCATCGGCCCTCGGTGCCGGTACACCGCAGTGCTTCACCGACCGCGCCGCGGCGATGACGATGAGCGGAGCGGTCGTTCTTACCTTCGACGACGGGGGTGCGAGCGCCCCGACTCGGATCCTGGCCGCTCTCCAGGAGCGCGGCTGGCGCGCGCATTTCTTCGTGACCACGGACTTCATAGGTACCAGGGGGTTTGTTACGCCCGCGGGGCTGCGCGAGCTACAGGCCGCCGGGCACATTATCGGCAGCCATTCCGCGAGCCATCCGCTGCGGATGAGCTATCTCGCGCCGGAGACGATGCGCCGCGAGTGGCGCGACAGCCGTGCGCGACTCGAGGACCTTCTGAACGCACCCGTGATGGTGGCGTCGGTGCCAGGCGGTTACTACTCGCAGACGGTTGCCACGGCGGCAGCTGAGGCCGGCATCCGTGTACTCTTTACATCCGAGCCACGGCGGTCGGTTAGTGTGGTCGACGGCATGGCCGTCGTCGGCCGGTTTTCGGTGACTCGACGCACATCCGATGGCGACATCCTGTCTCTCGCGTGCGGGCGCCGCGGAACAGCATTGCGGCAGCGCCTTGCGTGGGGCGCCAAGAAAGTGGCGAAGCGACTGGGCGGAGAAGCCTGGTTGAGTGCGCGGCGGAAGTTCTTCGAACTTGGAAGCCGCTGATTCCCGCGCACCGCGCAGCGGATGGCCTTCGACACCTTACGCGACCGGGTAAGCCGCGTAATGGCGGATCGGGCGCGCGCACGATCCGAGCTATTTCCCGCTGACTGCGCTGAAGCTTCGACTCAACGGTTGGGGAGCAGCGCGACCCGATATTGGAGCGGCAATAAAGCGGCGCTTTCATTGTACGATGTGGTGTCTAGCCGCGCGCTCCCCCCTGATGAGCTAAAGCTCCGGATGCGATCATGGAACCGGAATGTTGTTGTCGGTCGGTACGTTCTTCGGCGTTGCATTCGCGCCGTACGTAACTAGTCATACCCGCAACAACCGGCCATATGTCGCCACCGCTTTCTTTCAAGTGGGATGCGACCGTTTTTGCCCCGGCACTTTTGCTGTTCGCGTGTCTCGCCACGCCAATCTGGGTCTTTGAGTACATCCCGTTAGTGGACTACCCGAACCACCTGGCGCGGATCGAGATATTGTCTTTCTACGATCGTACTCCCTACCTTCAGCAGACTTATGTACATGACACGCGACTCCTGCCAGATCTGGCCATGGACCTGGTCGTGCCCTTCCTGCGCCGACATCTCTCCCTGGCGGCTTCCGGAAAAATCTTTCTTACCGGCCTTCTATCTCTTTATTGCCTCGGTACGGTCGCGCTTGCCGCTGTATTGCACGGACGCTTGACGCTGCGAGCGGTCCTGCTTTGGCCGACGTTCTACAACTCAGCGCTCGTGTGGGGCTTCCTTAACTACGTCGCCGGTGTCTGCCT
>Ga0306922_10006225_pt1 | contig 11438 bp, 13 predicted proteins | sample sta12Cox44000082_FD_203758 | JGI IMG/M metagenome (GOLD analysis project Ga0306922, IMG submission 203758) | Lab enrichment of tropical soil microbial communities from Luquillo Experimental Forest, Puerto Rico - statoxic.12C.oxic.44.000.082 (v2)... | ecosystem: Environmental > Terrestrial >... | reverse complement strand
GCGCGCATGAGCGGGCTCCTCGATAGAGTCCTGTTTTCCCAGAGACTTCAATTCCTTCACAAAGTGAACACCCTCGAGGAAATGGTCGAAGACCTTGAGCGGGACTTTCGCAGCGTTGCCAATGACCTGGCCGGGGGTCTGTGTCCCGACCCCGAGCGTGGGTGGCATGAAGTAGACGCGGGGCACTACGATCTCAATACCTGCCTACGCGAAACCATAGTATTGTTCAAATCCTTCCTGGTCGTCCTTCCGGCCGCTCAACTTAGCGATTTTGAAAAAGCGGTCCACGACCAGTCTCAATTCTCGGACGGCGATCGCACGCGCCGGCATAGACGAATGGGCGCATTCGCGGGACAATAACCTTACCTGCTCGCCGGCAGGAGCCTGAACACCATTGTGGAATGAAAGGGCTTTCTCGGGGGTGTCTCTTTGGCTCCCGCGGGCGAAAGTCAGGACAACTCAAAGGGGGACTCGGTGCATCCGAACGGGTGGATGCGCCGCAATTGGACCGTTGGCCCGAAACCGACCAAGCGCTCCGAATGCGTCGACTTCCCGACAGGCCACCAAACCGGTGACTGAAGCGGAAGCTATCCGGCTGGCCCAGGCAGGCGACGCCGCTGCATTTGAGTTTCTGTATCAAATGCACAGCCGCCGGGTTTACGCGTTGTGCCTCCGGATGGTGAATAATCCGGCGGACGCGGAAGACCTGATGCAGGAGGCTTTTCTTCAGCTCTTCCGGAAAATCGGCACCTTTCGGGGTGAGTCGGCATTTTCCACCTGGTTGCATCGCATGACCGTGAATGTGGTGCTGATGCGGCTGAGGAAGAAGTCGCTGCCGGTGGCCTCACTCGAAGAAACGACGGAGCCCGACGAAGAAACAGGCGGCCCGAGAAAAGACATTGGTGCACCGGATTTGCGCTTGAGTGGCGCGGTGGACCGAGTAAATTTGGAGCGCTCGGTGGAAAAACTGCCACCGGGCTACCGGACAGTGTTTGTGCTGCACGATGTGCAGGGCTACGAGCACAACGAGATCGCGGAGATCATGGGTTGCTCGGTCGGAAATTCGAAGTCGCAGCTGCACAAGGCGCGGACTCGTCTGAGGGATTTGTTGCAGGAAGAATTGCGCGCCCAGGCGCGGCAGGAACGCCACGCCGCGAGATCGCAGACGGCGCACGACGATTGAGCTACAATGAACGCACTCAAGGGGTGTGTGCGATCCCGTGACGTCAGGAGTCGGGCCCTAGGAAGAAGTTGAGAGGAGTGGAGCAAGCCGGGCAACCGGCGGTGTTCTGCTTTGGAGTGAAGCATTATGCAATGCAGGGAGATTGCAGAGGTTCTGGAACAGGAAGGCCTAGCACCTTTACCGGAATCAGCGCGGGCGCACGTGGCTCGCTGCCCGCATTGTCAGGATTACATCGCCGATCTTGAAACAATCGTTTCAGCTGCCCACGAATTGCCCGCCGAGGTTGAACCGCCCGCTCGCCTGTGGATGGCTCTCCGGGCACAGCTCGAACGGGAAGGCATCATCAGGGAGCCGGTGACGGCTCCGAAGGACGAACCTGCTTCCTGGTGGGATGGTTTCGGCGCCTTTTTCCGCAGCCGCGGCTTGGCTACGGTGACGGTAGGCGCGCTGATTGCCGCTGCCGCCATTGTAGAACTGCGCCAACCGCGTGAACCGCTTCCCCCCGAGGTCGTTGCCACGGCCAAACAGTTAAACGAGCAAGAGATCGATGTCAAAAACATGCACCTCGCCGGCACTTCCCCGGTGGATGCCGCGCTTGAGCGAAATCTGAATGAAATCGATGATTTCATTGCCGACTGCGAGCGCCATCTACAGGAGGCCCCGCAGGATGACCTAGCGCGCGAGTATCTCTACAGCGCCTATCAGCAAAAAGCGGAATTACTTGCCGCGATGTTGGATCGCGGAAGGAGCGTTAACTAAAATGTGCACCAGGTCGATGGGACGGAGCGTCACGCTGCTTCTTGGAACCGCCGTTGCGCTGGGCTCGGGCTGGTCTGTCGAGGCTGCCAGCCAACGCATCGAAAAGCATTTCCCGGTGAATGGGCGGCCGGTGGTGGTCATTCAGAATGTAGCGAATGGCCGGATCGAGGTGAAATCCTCCAAAAATCCCGAGGTTATCGTTGTCGTCAACGAAGCCTCCAACAAGGTCGACTTTGCAATGGAGCAGGCGGGCGACCGCGTGGACGTCACCGCCAGTATCGGGGATGCTTCGGCCCAGCCTGTCGATCTCGAGACCAGTTTGCAATTGACGGTGCCGGAAGAAACCGAACTTCAACTCAAGACCGAGAATGGCCTGATTTATGTAGAACAGGTTATGGGCGATATGACTCTCGAGAGCATCGCCGGGGATATTCACCTGAAGGAAGTTTCCGGATATATCATCGTGAAAACCACCGGTGGTTCGCTGGTCTGCACGCAATGCGCCGGCAAACTCGACTTCAATTCCGTTGGCGGAGGTGCGCAGATCCTCCAGCCCGCCCTTACTAACGTAAATCTCCGCACAACCACCGGCAATATCCTGTTCGACGGCGACTTCATCCGCACCGGGCTTTACGCCATGAAGAGTGGCAAGGGCCTGGTGGAAGTGCGCTTCTCGGGCAGTGACTCTTTCGATCTCAAGGCGCAGACCGCTACCGGCACGGTAGACAATCAAGCCGCAGCTTTTCTCAAGCCGGATTCCCACGGCACCGTGGGACGTCTCGGGTCGAGATTCAAGGGACTGTTCGGGACCTTCGGGGCGGGTTTGGCGAAGGTCGAGCTCTCTACCTATAGTGGTACAATTCGGATCTTGAGACGCGACGTCGCCTATCCGAGCCACTAGGCCCTTCGCGCCTCCTTCGCGTGACAACTACACCTGCTACGCGCGGCCTTTCGCCCCGCGTGTCGATCCTTTGCCTCGCCGGGTTCATGGGTTCCGGCAAGTCCACCATTGGTACGCTCCTCGCGCGGCAGCTGGCGTGGCGCTTTGTCGATCTCGACGAGCGCATCGGGGAATCTGCCGGGCTCTCGATCCCGCAAATCTTCGAGCGCCTGGGCGAACCATTCTTCCGCCAGCTCGAAGCGGACCAACTTCGCGCGGCGCTCGGCCGCGCTGCTGAGCTTAAGCAAGGTACCGTTCTAGCGCTCGGCGGCGGCACCTACGCGCAGCCCGGCTGCCCCGAGTTTCTGCGCTCGGCTGGCGTCCCGGTTCTTTGGCTGGACTCCCCCATCGAGGTTCTGCTTGCCCGTTGCATGACCATGACCGCCCGGCCGCTGTTTCGGGACGAGGCCAGTTTCCGGGCCCTGCACGCCGAGCGTCTGCCTTCCTACCAGCTTGCCGACTTTCGGGTGGAAAGCTCCGGTGAACCCGCGGAAATTGTGGCCCAAATTCTGCGTCTCGGCATTGTTGCTGCTGGAGGAAACCAGGCGCATCTCGTGGTTGAGAAACCTCTCCCCTGAGAGACAATACCTGAGGGGGTAAAGCACACCGTGAGTTTCAAAACATCCTGCGTCGGATTAACCCTGGGACTGCTGGCCTCGGCCACGTTGTCTCTCGGCGGCCAGAAAAAAGCCGCGCCGGGCGTGCTCGTTCAAGACAAAGGAAAATTCACCATTAAACTCGCTGGCCAGACCGTCGGCCACGAAGAGTTCGAGATCGCGCCTGCCGAAGGCGGCTGGCTCGCCAAAGGCTCCACCGACATCAAGCCGCCCGAAGGCGCTCCCAGCAAAGTTACGGGATCGCTCACGCTGCTATCCAACGGCTCGCCGATCAGCTACGAATGGACGGCGCAATCCGAAAAAAACAGCGGCGCACACATCGTCTTTGCCAACGGCGTTGCGCGCATCACTTTCGAGATGCAAGGCGCGCGCCCCTTCCAGCAGGACCTCACTTTCAATTCCCGCCTTATCGCCGTGCTCGACAACAACCTGTATTACCAATATGCTGTCCTCGCACGCCTCTACGACTGGTCCAAGGGCGGCGAACAAACTTTTCCCGTGCTCATCCCTCAGGAATTAACCCCTGGGACGATAACCGTGCTTTCGAGCGGCGCGGCTACGGCCGAGGGCCGGACCTACGAAGGGCTTAAAGTCACTTCTTCCGATCTAGAAATTCTTCTGTTACTCGATAGCAACCATCGCCTGATTCGCCTGGAGGTCCCCGCAGCCAAGGTCTCCGTCATTCGCGAGTAGCCGACTCACCGTTTCAAAGAAAGCCTTCCTCGAAACAATAACGCGGCGCAACCGGGACCGGTTACGCCGCGTCAAAACTGCCTTCCGCTCGAAGCCCGCCCTACCGCGCCAGCGGCCTTAAAAAGGCTGGCTTGCCCTGGGCTCCGAAGGGCCTGCTCGGTGGCCCGAAAGATGTGCCTGGCTGTCGCAACGGGTAGCCCTGCGCATGGGCGTGCCCATGGGAGGCGCCATTCGAATGGGCCGCTCCGACGTGTCCGGTCGCGTGGCCATTCGCCGGCGCGCTCTGCGGAAGCCGAGCCGGATTGCCGATCGGTCGCAGGGTGGTCGGTGTCGTATGCACGTGATCGCTGATGGCCTGCAGCCTCTTCAGGATCGACTGCCACTGCTCCCAGTCCAGTTGCCGCAAGAACGGCCGCAATCCCTGGATGAACGGATCCTCCAGCAGCGCTTCGCCATCCGATTCCGGGATGAAGAACCGGTTCAGCCCCACGTTCAGCGCTTCCGAGATTTTCTCGAGAGTGCCCAGGCTGGGCGTCATTTGCCCGCTTTCGATCCTCGAAAGATAAGAGCGCGAGACCTTTGACCGCGATTGCAGTTGGCTCTGGGTCATCGACCGCGACTCGCGCAATTGGCGAATCCGCTGCCCGATGTTCTCCACGGTTTGCTGGTTTACCAGCTTCTCCGGGGCTGGCTCACCCGCCGCTTCTTCCGCCGGCGCGGGCGGCGGAATCATGAACTCCAAGCGCTGAGGTAACGCGCGCACGCACCGCCGGCAGTTTCCCGTGCGTGTGCGATACTGTACCAGTCCACACGTCTTGCAGCGGATCACTTCCCGGTCCATTTCGAGCGTGTTCATCTCGTCCTTGTTCACTTGTGACGACACCGGTGCTCCTTGCTGACGTTTTTTCCGGCGCGCGGATAGGAGAGGAACGTCGGAACGTTCTTACTGGGGGAAGACAGGTTACTGGCGCGAAGCGAGTATCGTGTGAACCGCATTTTCTTGTCAAGAGTATTTTCGTACTATTTTTTGCGCCACTTGCGCTTCTTTTCCGCTTTTACGCCCCTTTTTCGCTGTCCTTTGGTCCAGCCCGCGCTTGCGCCGCCGCGGGTTTCCACGAATCCTGGTGCGGCTGGGCCCGCCGTCCCGTACAGCTTGTGGTACTTTTTTGTGCCTCGATTCCTTGCCCCAAGCCATCAACGCTCTCGAATCCTAGGCCTGGCTGGTGACTCCGTGCCTTGTTGGCTAGTGCGTCTTGGCGGCTCCGGGCAGCGGGGGCTGTTCTTCCACGAGTTACAGGTGCCCGGTCTGATCGGGGGCAACGAATCTCGCGTCGGCGTCAATGCGGTACACTGTTTGTTCTTTTTTCGGGAGGACCACATGCCAACGCGCGATGACGCCTGGAAACTTCTCTGTGAATACACGCAATCGGAGTCGCTCCGGAAGCACATGCTCGCTGTGGAAGCCTGCGTTCGCGCCTACGCCCGCAAGTCCAGGGCCGACGAGAGCACCTGGTGCCTGGCCGCGCTGCTCCATGACTTCGACTACGAACGCTGGCCCAACCACGAGCACTCTCCCGACCAGGGCCACCCGTCGGAAGGCGCAAAAATCCTGCGCCAGCAGGGCTACTCGGACGAGATTGTTCGCGCCATCCTCTCCCACGCCGATTACTGCAAAGTGCCGCGCCAGTCCGCGCTCGAGCACACCCTTTTTGCCTGCGACGAGATTGCCGGTTTCCTAACCGCCTGCGCGTACGTGCGCCCGTCGAAAAGCATCCTGGATCTGGAGGTCGATTCCGTGAAGCGCCGCATGAAAGACAAGCTCTTTGCCAAGGGCGTCTCCCGTGAGGACGTGCGTAAGGGCGCCGAAGAGCTCGGCATTCCCCTCGAAGAACACGTGGCTTTCTGCATCGCCGCCATGCGTGAAGAGGCGGACACCCTCGGCCTTCGCGGCAGTTTATGAAGCGGTTCTCCGCGGATGGTGCTGGTCGTCTATCTTCAGCAAAGAAACTAACGCTGGTTTGTCTCGCGCGCCGCCGCCAATTCGACGGGCTGCCCATGAGGCGTGTGGCGGTAGGCGTCGGCCCAGGCCTGTTTTCTCGCTAGCATCGCCGCCGGATCGCAAAGACCTTTGGCGGTGACCAGAAGCTCGAGCGCTCGGAGCCAATATTCGTAATAGCGCGAGCCATCGTCGGGTTCGCCGCGACCGGCGGCGGATTCGAGCTCTTTGGCGAGAGCCGCGGCCCACTCTTTCCACGTGAAATAGCCCAACTCGGAAAGTTTGACGGCCAGCGAGAAGGCTTGCGCTTGCCAAGGCTCGGCGAAAACCGGCCCTTCGGCATCGCGCGGCAACGGCGGCAGCACGGCAAGGCTTTCGGGCGAAGGAACTGGATCAGGCCGGTTCAAGGTAGTCGTCCCACAGGTCAAGGTAAACAGAATCGTTTGGCGCGGCTTGCTGGCCCCACAACTCACGCGCGGCGAAACGCACCGAGTAGACATGCTGAGGCTTCTCACCGAGAAAATGCGCGTTGGTGTCCGGAAAGACGTATACCCCGTGGTCGAGATAGACGGTGCCGACCTTGCCTCGCGCGTACCGCGGCAGCCGCGTGTGACCGGTCGGATTGATATTGCGGGCCCGCACAGGCTGGCCCGCTTGGAAACGCGGGGACACCCTTACGTCGCGGTGCGCATGAATACGATTCGGGAGCGCCGCCGGGATTTTATCCGCCGTCAGCGGCGGTGAGGCCTTAGGCTCGCCCGCCGCAGGCACACCGCTCGCAATCTCAGCAGCGCTAACCAATCCCCTCCTGACCAGCAAATCGCCGAGACCCGAAAGCCATTGCTCGTAGTAACTGACACGCAAATAATCGGCCGGGGGCAGAAGCTCTCTGGTGTGACGGAAGGCATCCAGGTTCCATCTGCCCCACGCACCCGCGGCAATAAACATTGCGAAAACCCGTGACTCCCACGGCGCGTGAAACACCGGCTCGTTCTTCTCGTATTCGACCGGCCCCATATCTTGCATGCCGCCCATATCATGAATGCCGTTCATGATGTGCCTCCGCCCTGCGGAGCCACAACTTTGGCGACGCCGACCATCGCGTCGCGTGTCACTAGCGCGGCCAGCTGCTCTTCATTCAGACTTTCTGTGCCTGCGGGGCGCTCCGGCAACACGAGATAGCGCAACTCCGCCGTGCTGTCCCATACTCGCACTTCCACATCTTCCGCCAATTCCAGCCCGAACTCCCGGAGCACGCCGCGGGGATCAATCACCACCCGCGACCGATAGGCCGCCGACTTGTACCAGACCGGCGGCAGGCCAAGGACTGGCCACGGATAGCAGGAGCACAGAGTGCAGACAATTACGTTGTGGACCTTGGGGGTGTTCTCAACGACGAGCATTCGGTCGCCCTGCTTGCTCGAATAGCCGAGCTCTGCGATGGCGCTGGTCGCATCCGCCAAAAGGCGCGCCCTGTACCCTGGATCCGCCCACGCACGCGCCACCACACGGGCTCCGTTGCGTGGCCCGATCTTGTTTTCGTAAGTATCAACCAGCGCGTCGAGTGCGTGGCGGTCCACTATGCCTTTTTCCACCAGCAGAGATTCCAGGGCCTTCACGCGGAGGGTCGGGTCGGAAGGAACGGCCTGGTGTTGGTGATCGTGGTGCTCCTGCCCATGGGCCATGTTAGCAGTCATGGAGGCTCCCGCCGCTGACAGGGATCCTCTAAGGAAATCGCGCCGTTTCGTGGTCATCGCTCTATCCTGCCGTTCGGGAGAAGATACTACGGCAACGGAAGTTTCGGGATAGAAATATTGCGATTACCTTTCTGGCAGTTCTGGCCGCGGGCAGAATTGCCCTTGGGAGAAACCTTCGGCCTCCAGAGCAGAGCTCCGGTTCGAGCGCTCGGTAATCGCGCATAGCCTCATCGAGTGCCTGGCCCAAATCGGGCTACAAAACACGGCTTTAAGGTGCAACCGGTCACAAAGAAACGGAGATGCGGTGAGCAGTCAATCCTGGCGGGTAAGGAACCAATAACCATGGGGCACGGTGGGAGTCGAGGACGAGCGTGGCTTTGTCTTCGGCTGATCTGCTGGCCGGTCAAACAATTGCGCTTAGAAGCGCGACGCCCGCAGGGGTCAGCGTCTCACAGGCGGGTCGAGAACTTCTTAAAGCGGCGAAATTCACGCCAGAGCCAAAATCACGTTACAATTGACAGGAATGCTTACGCAAATTGCAGGCTTTGACTCGGCGGCAACCCGCCATCCGCGCCGCAAGACCTACCTCGTGAAGGTCGGACACGTCCAGGTGGGCGGCGGTGCGCCCATCGTCGTGCAGTCCATGACCAATACGGACACTGCCGACATCGCGTCCACGTTCAAGCAAACCGTCGAACTCGCTGAAGCCGGCTCGGAAATCGTGCGTTGGACGGTGAATGTGCCTGAAGCGGCGGCGGCGGTGCCTGAGATCAAGAAACGCCTGCTCGAGGTCGGCTGCCGCGCGCCGATCATCGGCGATTTCCATTACAACGGCCACGTACTGCTGACCAAGTATCCTGAATGCGCCAAGCAACTCGACAAATACCGCATCAATCCGGGCAACGTCGGCGCAGGGCAGCGTCGCGACGAGCAATTTTCCACCATCTGCAAAGTCGCGCGCGACAACGGCAAACCGGTGCGCATCGGCGTGAATGGCGGCTCGCTCAACCAAGAGCTGGTCATGCGCAAGATGCAGGAGAACACCGACCAAAACCTGGGCAAAGATTCCGAAGAGATCATCAACGAGTGCATGGTCATTTCCGCGCTGGAATCGACGGAACTTGCCCTGGAATCCGGCTTGCGCCAGGACCAAATCATTATTTCGTGCAAGACCTCGCGGCCGCGTGACCTGATCACCGTGTACCGCGACCTTTCCGCGAGGACCGAGCAACCTCTGCACCTCGGCCTCACCGAAGCCGGGATGGGTATGAAGGGCCAGATCTGGTCGGCGGCGTCTCTCGGCGTGCTGCTGTACGAAGGGATCGGCGACACCATTCGCATCTCCCTGACTCCACGCCCCGGCGGCGACCGTCGCGAAGAGGTGTACGCCGCCTGCGAACTGCTGCAGGCGCTGGGGCTGCGTTCCTTCGCCCCCAGCGTGACCGCCTGCCCCGGTTGCGGCCGCACCACCAGCACGACCTTCCAGGAATTGGCCGAGCGCATTCAGGGCTACATACGCGACAACATGCCCGTCTGGAAAACGCAGTACGAAGGCGTCGAGAACATGACCCTTGCGGTGATGGGCTGCATCGTGAACGGTCCGGGCGAATCGAAAGCCGCGAACATCGGCATCAGCCTGCCTGGCACCGGCGAGGCGCCGCGCTGCCCTGTCTACATCGACGGCAAAAAGGAGGTCACCCTGGAAGGCACCTACGACGAGCTGGCAGCCGCCTTCCAGGCCCTCGTCGACAACTACATCGCCAAAAGGTATCCCCGCAAAACCGTACCGGCCTCGGCCTGAACGAACTCGAGGGAAACCAACCTAAGGGATGCGTGGGCATTGCGGTGTGGCGACGCTCCGCAATTTCTCGAGCAGTGTGGTTCGCGCCCGCGCATAGGCATGTCGGTCGTCCAGCAGCTGGTACGCCCAATGTGCGCCCATGGCCATGGCATGCACTTCAAACGCCAGCCGGGTGGGGTCGACCGTCGCGTCCACGTGGTCGGCCTTCTGCGCTTCGTACACCGCGCGAGTGATCACACCAATCCATTCGTGCATGATCTCGGCAATGCGGTCCCGCACCACGCCCCGCCGGCTATCGAATTCAAACGAAGCGGCGCTGAAAAAGCATCCCCCCTTGAAGACGCTTCTCTCCACCAGGGCCAGCCACAGGTCGATGATCCTCCACAGCCGCGGCATGCCCTTGCGGCCGGCAATGGCCGGCCGGGTGACCTCGGCAATAAACATCTGTCTCGCTTTTTCAACCGTCGCCAGCTGCAGCTCTTCCTTTGAACCGAAATGCGCAAAAAGCCCGCTTTTGCTCATGCCGAGCTGCTCGGCAAGCGACCCGACGGTGAGCCCCTCGAGGCCCTCGACCGAGGCGATGTCTACGGCGCGCGCAAGGATGGCTTCCCGTGTGCGCAAGCCACGCGGTTGGTGGCGTGCCACAACCTTCTTTGGTGAGACGCTCAGGCTCTTCGGCACAGGGGAAATATAGCACAAGCAAATAAATAGCACGAACGTTCGTGTTTATGCTATGCTCCGAGGCCTGCGGCCCCCCGGGCTATGAGCTATCCTTCTCATCGCCGCTTTCGGCTCCCCTTTTTCCTGCCCTTGCTCGCATTGGCGATTCCCGGCGCCGTTCTCGCGCAGGAAATCCCCCTCGAACATTGCGATACCCTCCCGCTGATCGAAGTGAAGGTCGCCGAACACCTCCGCTGGTTCCTCGTCGACACCGCCGCTACCTCCATGTTGAACCTCGAATCGTTTGCCGAAGGCTCCTCGCGCGACATCCGCGTGACCTCCTGGAGCGGTACGCTGGCCGCCAGCGCGAAGGAAGTCACCATCGAAGGCCTGGAGATCGGGCGCACCAAGGTTGCCAAGCTTAGCTTGCCGGCGATCGACCTCTCCGCCATTGGGAAAGCTTGCGGACGAAAAATCGACGGCATCCTCGGCGCCGATCTCCTCGAGAAGCTTGGCGCCACCGTGGATCTGAAGCGCCAGATCCTGCATGTCACCACCGCCGACGAAGTGCGCGACGCCGAGCTGGCCTCCGAGATGCAGCGCGACACGGCGCGGTGCACCAAAGCCTTCAACGAATCAGACGAAAAGACTTTTGGCGACTGCCTCGATCCCCACATCGTTATGTTCACAACCAAGGAAGAACTGTACGGGCGGGAAAACGTCGCCAGTTATTTCCGCGAGCGCTATTTCCACGAACCTTCTCCGGCGCGGCTCGAGATTCACGAAAGCGCGTTTCACGCCATGGGCGACGCGGTGTGGTACGAATATGAGTTCACGATCGAATCGGCGCGCGGCAGGTTGCGTGGCCGGGGCTTGGCCATGTGCAAGAAAATGGACGGCCGTTGGCGCCTGGCGAGCATGCACCACTCGGAAGTGCGATTCGAGCCCACCGGGCCCTCCCGACCGGGCCGCTTGCGTCCCCGGAACGATCCCTTCTGGGAGCCTGACCCTAACTGACGACCGCGGAGCCTCCCTGTTTGTCCTTTTTCTCTTCGGCTTACTTACAGCTTCAAAACTTACAACTAGCCCGAG
>Ga0306922_10006224_pt1 | contig 11438 bp, 10 predicted proteins | sample sta12Cox44000082_FD_203758 | JGI IMG/M metagenome (GOLD analysis project Ga0306922, IMG submission 203758) | Lab enrichment of tropical soil microbial communities from Luquillo Experimental Forest, Puerto Rico - statoxic.12C.oxic.44.000.082 (v2)... | ecosystem: Environmental > Terrestrial >... | reverse complement strand
CACCAGAAGGCCAATATGTCGCCAATTGGGAGCAATCCCAGATCCTTCCCGGCGTCGAACAGGCCATTGCCAGGCTCAACCAAGCAGAATGTACAGTTATCGTCGTCACCAACCAGCGCGGCGTGGCACTGGGCCGTATGACACGTGCGGACCTTGACGAGATTCACGACCGCTTGCGCCAACACCTTGCAAAGTACGGCGATCATCTCGACGCCATCTACGTGTGTCCTCACGAAATCGGACAGTGCCATTGCCGTAAGCCTGATATTGGCCTCTTTGAGCAAGCGTTCTTCGACTTCCCGGGAGAGCGACCGGGAAATAGTGTGATGATCGGCGATTCGCTTTCCGACATCCAGGCGGGAGCCCGCCTGGGCATGGCGACGATATTCGTTCCAGGAGATTTCTCAACGCAGAAGCCCGGAGCCGAGCGGGCTCGGCAGTTCGCTACCGCAACCGCCACGTCGCTGCTGGATTGTGTGCGGCGTCACCTTGGAATGGATGAGGTTGAGCGTGAGGATTCTTAGCAAATTTTTCGTGCCGTCTTAGTCGATGAAACGGTCATCGTAGCTTCCTCACGCTCCTGCCGCTTTGAACACTCGCGCGATCAACTCCTGCGCCTCCGTCTGCAGGCGCCGCAGGTGCTCTTCACCGGCAAAGCTCTCTGCGTAAATCTTGTAGACATCTTCCGTGCCCGACGGTCTTGCGGCGAACCATCCTCGTGAGGTGATGACTTTCAGTCCGCCAAGCGGCGCACCGTTACCGGGAGCAGTCGTGAGCATGGCCGTGATTTTGTCGCCGGCTAATTCCGTGTCATTCACATCGCTAGGTGACAGCTTCACCAGCACCGCCTTTTGCGCGGGAGTCGCCGGCGCATCGATGCGCTCGTAGACCGGATCGCCAAACCGCGACGTCAGTTCGGCATAGAGTTGTCCGGGATCTTTGCCATAACGCGACAGCATCTCCGCCGCCAGAAGTCCCATGATCAAACCGTCCTTGTCGGTGGTCCACACGCTACCACTAAGGCGCAAAAACGAAGCACCCGCACTCTCCTCGCCGCCAAATCCGAGCGAGCCGTCGAGCAACCCGCCGACAAACCACTTGAATCCGACCGGAACCTCAACCAGCTTGCGTCCCAGACTCTTGGCGACAAAATCGATCATGCTACTGCTCACAAGCGTCTTTCCCACGCCTGCATCCTTGCTCCATCCGGGTCGATTGCTGAAGAGATAGTTAATCGCGACCGCAAGATAATGGTTCGGATTGAGCAACCCTACACTGGCCACAATGCCGTGGCGATCGGCATCGGTGTCGCAGGCAAACGCCACTTTGTACTTATCGCGTAGCGCAATCAGCCCTGCCATGGCGTAAGGAGACGAGCAGTCCATGCGGATCTTGCCGTCCCAATCCACATGCATAAAACGAAACGTAGGATCGACCGTTGTGTCCACTACCTCCATTTCCAAGCCATACTTCTCCGCGATCCGTCCCCAATACGCGACCGATGCCCCACCCAGCGGGTCGGCTCCCAGCTTTGGACGCGCCGCCCGAATCGGATTGAAGTCGATAATCGCGCCCAGATCGTTCACGTACGACGACAGGAAGTCATAGCGATGCGCGGCACTCAGAGCCTTGCGGTAGCCCGTGCGCCGCACCTCTTTCAGGCCGTCGGCCAGAATCGCGTTCGCCCGGTCTTCGATCCAGTTGGTCGCAGTCGTATCCGCCGGGCCTCCTGTTGGAGGGTTGTACTTGAAACCGCCATCGTCCGGCGGATTATGCGACGGCGTAATCACGATCCCGTCTGACAGGCCACCCTCTCGTCCGCGGTTGTGGGTGAGAATCGCGTGCGACAGCGACGGCGTCGGCGTGTATGCCAACTCCGTGTCCACCATCACATCGACGTCGTTCGCTCCAAGCACCTCCAACGCGCTGGCAAAGGCGGGATCGCTCAGGGCGTGTGTATCCTTCGCCAGAAATAGCGGCCCGTCCGTACCCTCACTCTTGCGGTATTCGCAGATGGCCTGCGATATGGCAAGAATGTGATTCTCGTTGAACGAAACTTGGAACGACGAGCCGCGATGCCCCGATGTGCCAAACGCAACTTGCTGCGTAGGCACGGAAACGTCAGGCTTCTCCACGTAATACGCGGTGACGAGCCGCGGGATGTTGACCAGCATGTCGGGGGTGGCGGGCTTTCCTGCGCGAGGATCGATCGGCATAGCGACCCATTTTCGCACACGCTTGTTTCAATTCAGGCAACGCAGACTCGCCATTTTTTTCAGGTGTGTCATCCTGAGCGGTGGCGTCGCCGTTCCTGCGACGCCGGAATCGAAGGACTCCTATGTTCGGAATGATTTTCTTGAGAAAGACGTACGAGTCGGAAAAAACGGCTGTCTGAGCCGTCAATCTCCAGTAACCGGCCTTGCTAGCCTTCATCCCGGAGTGTTAATTCCGCTCAGAAACCCTCCCAGATGTGCCGTGACCGCAACCATCAGTGCCGCCAGAAGTTCCACTGGCAAGCGAAATGCGATGCGGCTGGCACGCCGATGCATCCACCACACCAGCCAAATCAGTATGCTTGATATGACCCCCAGCACCAGGTGCTGCAGAAGAATACCCTTCAGCTTGTGACCCTCGAGTTGCCATTGCCAAGCCAGCAGCCCCGTGAGCATGACGGGAAGCGTCGCGATGGCGGCGATCATCATGTTGTAACGCGCGACAGTTGCGAACACCGGTTTCTTCGTCCACTGCGCCGCGACATCGAAGCCGACAGCCGTGAGAAAGAGCGCGATTGGAAAATGCACCAGTACCACGTGCTGGGCGTGTTTCGCCAGCAACACCGTCTTGGGATCGAATGGATTCATCACGGCGAGACTCACTGCACGATGACTTTGCCGGTCATCTTTGGGTGGATCGAGCAGAAGTATGGATACGTGCCCGGCTTGGTGAACGTGTAGGAGTAGCTCTCGTCTGTATCGAGCGCCTTGGATGCGAACTTCTGGTCGTCGTTCACTATGGTGTGCGGAATATCGTCGCGGTTCGTCCACTTGACGGTCGTGCCCGCTGCAATGGTGATCGTCGCCGGCGAGAAGCTAAAGTTATCGACCTTCACGTCAACCGTCGCGCCCTTGGAGTCCTGACCCGCACCCTGAGCCGTCTGCGCGTCCGCGACTAATTGCAGTGCCAACAACATCCCCCACATCACTAAACAAAACTTAGACTTGCGATTCATTTCCATGATCCATTTCTGAAGTTGATTCTTCGGTCTTATTAGCCACTATCCCGTAGCCACTATCCACTGTTGTTCACGCCAGTGTCTGGTCCGTCACCGCCAGAGCGTGTTTCCCTTGCACAAAGTTCACGTCGGTAATTCCGAGAACCGTGCGCAATTCGTTGTCCGGAACCTTCATGGGCCCGGGTGACGGAGCCGTTCCCGGCTTGGGCTGCGGAAACGCGGTCGACATCGCCGTATGAAACGTCACGTTGCCTTCGACCTTCTGCATGATCTGGTGAATGTGACCGTTCAGCACGGTCACCGATCCAAAGTTCTTCAGGTAGCCGAGCGCCCGTGCGCTGTCTTCCGTGCCCCATCCCCACTCCGGATAAACGCTCCACAGCGGAATGTGTGCGAACACAATGATCGGTGTGCTCTTCGACAGATGCTTCACGTCGTCTTCCATCCACTCGAGCTGCTCGTTGCCGAGGCTGCCCAGTCCGCCCGCCTTCAAGTTCATCACGTTCACCAGCCCGATGAAGTGCACGCCACTCTTGTCGAAGCTGTACCATCCCGATCCCTGCGTGTTTTTGCCATATCGCTCCCGGTACTGCTTGCCGTCGTCGTTCAGCACATCGTGCTCACCTGGAACGAAAAACGCGTCCTTCACCTTGGCGCTCTTGAGTAGCTGGTCAACCGTGTCGAACTCGTTCGCCTTCGACAGATGACTGATGTCGCCGGTGTGCAACAGGAACTCGGGCGCCGCCGGTAGCGCGTTGATCTTGTCGATCGCCGCCTGCAGCGTAGCAACCACGTCGGGATTCGCCGGTTTTGAGAATCCCACATGACTGTCGCTGATTTGCACAAAACTGAGCTCGCTTTTGAGCTCTTCTTTGTTATGCCCGCCAAGTCCGCCCAGCGCAAACGACTTCATCACTCCGGCCTGCATCACGCAGTACGCGCCGGCACCCGCCCACGCCATGCACTTCAAAAAGCCTCGCCGGTCGATTCCGTCATGGTTGTGGTCATACTGGATCACGTCCTTCGCACCTGCCAACGCTAGTGTTCGTCGGTCCGATTCGCTCATCGCTCACCTCCTGTCCCTGCAATGTGTCTAACTGCCCAACGCGGCGTTTATTCCCGAGAATTCTCACGGCGCAACAAAAATGAAATAATGCTCGCCGACGGGAATAAAAAGCCCATCGCCGAGTTATGAAGGTTGAGGAGTGAAGCCAGCGAGTGCCAGTCACGAAGAGTTCGAGCGGCTGGCCATGCCCTTGCTCGATGCGCTCTTTAACTTCGCTCGCTGGCTCACGCACGATCAGACGGAAGCAGAAGATCTGGTGCAGGAAACATTTGCGAAGGCATTGCGTGGCTTCGACTCGTTCACCCTCGGCACAGACTTTCGCGCCTGGATGTTTCGCATCTTGCGCAACACGTTTCTCACCTCTCGCACGGGATTGCAGGCGAAAATGACCGTACCGCTCGACGCCGAAGATGAAGCTCCAGTCGCCGTAACTTGGGAGACTCCCGAGACGCTTGCGCTCGCCTCGGTCAGTCGCCAAGCGCTACAAACGGCGCTTGAGGAACTACCTATCGCCTATCGCGAAGTCATCCTGCTCTGCGATATCGAGGAGATGAAGTACAAAGACATCGCCGAGATGTTATCCGTTCCTATTGGAACGGTAATGTCGCGGCTGGCGCGCGGCCGCAAACTGCTGCGTCAAATGCTGGCAGGAGATCAAAGAGTCGGTATGGCTAGTAAGAAGCAGGGCTAAAGACATGAGCTGTCAAGACTGGCAAACTCGCGTGGAAGCGTACGTCGATGCGGAGCTCCCTCCGCACGAGATGGACTCCTTCCGCGCCCACGCCGCCAACTGCAGCGAATGCGCTTCCACGGCTCTGGCGCTGATCGAAGCGAAGGGCGCGCTGCGTCGCGCCGGCCACCGCTATGTAGCTACTTCCGAACTTCGCGCCCGCATTTTGTCCGAGTCTCAGGCCGCCGCGAAATCGATTAGCCAACCGGAGTCTCCGCCAGCCAAAGTCCTGTCCTGGCCGCGATGGGTAATGGCCGCTGCTGCCGTTCTTCTGTTGGCGGCGGGACTGTTTTTCTTTTCTGCTCGCCGGCAACCTCCCAGCTCACTCGCCGAGTTCGCGGATCTGCATGTCGCTGATCTTGCCAGCAGCAACCCCGTCGAAGTAGTCTCCACCGACCGCCACACCGTGAAGCCCTGGTTCCAGGGACGCATCCCCTTCACCTTCGACCTGCCCGACCTCGAAGGCTCGCCTTTCACGTTAACGGGCGGCCGTGTCGCCTACTTCCATCAGGAGCCTGGCGCGCAGCTCATCTTCACTTACCAGCGCCACATGATTTCGGCATTCATCTTCCGCGACACGCCGCAGCTCGCGATCTCGCAGTCGTCTTTCTCCGACCGCAGCACCTCGTTCAACTTGCAGACGTGGACACAGAACGGCTTGCGCTATGTCCTCGTCAGCGACGTCAACGCCGCCACACTGCAGCAGCTCGCAGCGCTACTCCAGCAACGTTCTTGAGGGCATGGCTGCACGCTCGTGATTCGCGTGGCTCAAAGCGAACTCGAGACGCGTACTTTTTCTAGCCACCAGTCACTAGCCACGGTCACACTCTCTCGGCGATTACGTGGAACGACACCACCGACGACGTCACCCGGCTGCGTCCGTAGTAAAGAAAAAGCACGACCCACAGGGCCTCGAGCGTCACGATTGATCCCGCCGATGTCACTGCCGCCAGGCCCGCCGCGAGGTTCGGCGTTGGTCCGTCGCTCGGCAGTAGGGTCAGCATCACGGCAAGATAGCCCATCGCTATCAGCGCCATCACCTGATACACAGAGATCCGCGAGTCTCCACGATGGTCGGCGCGCAAACACTCTGATAGCGCGCGCCAGCCCCACGTCGACAGCGCCGGTACAAACCCCGCCAGCCGCCAGTGCCCAGCGAAGAAGAGTCCCAGCCCAATCAGCCCGGCCGTAGTAAACACAGCCGATGTGATCGTCTGCACTGGGATAAGCGGCTCCTCCGCCAGCCCCGACGCGTAGGCCACTTTCTTCGTGCTTCCGTGAAACACCAGCGGGAAATATCCAAACACTCGCGCCAGCCGCGGATTCAGCTCGCGCAGTGGTTTGCCGTAGCAACACCCGAAGCTAATGCACGCCAACCTTCCGATCGCCTCCGAGAGCGCATACACGAGCGCCGAGGCAGCCAGCATGGGCATGGCATAGACCCTCACATCGACCCATGCCGCGAGCAGACGCTGAGCCAAAAACAAGCCCGGCGGCAGAATCAGGGACGCCAGAAACGCCGCGCCCGCGATGGTGAACGTATTGCGCCTGCCCTCGATCACCCACGCCAGCATCTTCGATGCCGGCACGCTGATGACCATCATGATGGCGATTACCGCCGCGGCCGCCGGCACGGGCGTGCCCAGCGACGCCAGCAGCACGATCATCAGCGCCACTCCGAACGTGCCGGCAGTAGCGCTGAATAGTCCATAGAACGTAAGGTTCAACCCATGCCACGCGCCATTCGAATCCTTTGTCAACGGAACGGCTGCAATCATCTGCCAACGTTCTGCCGGAAGCGTTCTATTACCCCATACTAGCGCCCCGAAAAGAATGGCCGCCAGGCCTGCAACAAACACGACATTGATCATGGCTGCACCTCAATCATGGCTCGATTGCCACAGCACGCGCGAGCAGCGTTCGTACTTTCACGTCGGTTTCAGCGACCGGCACTCCCAACTTTGCCGCATACTGGCTGCGCACACCCGGTTTTTGTTGATTGCGAACAAGGTCCGGCGCAAACCAAATCCTTCCCGGCTGAAACAGCAACACCACGGTACTGCTTCCCGGACGGAACAGAGCCTTCGCCGCGCCCTTCCGCAGCCATATTCCTCTCTCTATCGGCTGCGGATTGCCATATCGCTCTTCGCTATACCGCTGCTCGATCTGGCCTACCATCAGCGCCACCACCTCGATCATCGCCACGTAGCCGATCTGCTCGCCACTGTCGCAATCCGTATCAATGACGGTCACCACTCGCCGATTCTTCGAGTACGGCGTCAGCAGCTGCACTGCAGCGTTGGGATTGCACGAGTGATAGCGCCCGCTCACCGCATAGAAGTCCGCCACGCATCCGGCCGCCGGAACGTGCGTGTAGTGGTAGCGTTCGGGTGTGAGGCGAAACACTGCAAAGTCGCCGTCCGTAAAGCGCCGCACCCAGCGCGACCCCTTCCCGCCCAGAAGCTCCGGGAAGTCAAAGAACTTACCCTTAAGAAACAATCCTGAAGTTTCGCGCAGCGATCCCAACATCACCCGCGAATCCGCCGGACATACCACGCACCGCTGCTTGCGCGGCAGCGGACGGCACTCCCAATACCGGATCTTGCGTTCGAACACCTTCCGCAGTGTGTCGAGCTTTCCCGGATCGTCGACCAGTTCGCCTGCATCGATCCCGCACCTTCGCAAAAAACGCCACATCCCCGACAAGCGGGCCGAGAGCGCGTTGTCGTAGTTTAGATACCCGAGTACCTCTGACATATAGCGGCTCGACGCCAGCTTCCACAGCAGCGGAGCGTTCTCCAGCTTCGGCGAATACAAAGCCTGAATGAACTTGTTCCCCAGCAATCGTTCATTGGCCACCGACTCGGTCGCGCGCTCCACGTATTGATGGGTTGATTTGCTCATGCCTGGCATGTCCGGCTACGCTCTCCCTCCAACGAACTCAACAACAACAAAAGATTCAGCACGCCGACGGCTTCCTGCTCTGTCAGTCGATCAGCGACCAGCCGCTCGCCGATCGAATCCAGAAATCGCACCGGGTCCTGCACGCGAACGCTGTGCCGTACGATCGCACCCAGGTCCGGATGTTCGGATTTCGCCAGCGCCTGCCCATCCTCACGCAACTGCTCGAACGCCTCGCGCAGGTTCTCACGCCGCAACGTCTCTCGGTAATCGTGTTCGGCGAGCCGATTAAACTCGCGCGACGACAGCTTCAGCGAGTCGCGCCCTCCCGACTGCTCCATGATGCCGCTAACCAACCGGCTGTGCGCCTGCTGGGTCTTGTCTGCCAGGCGGAATCGCAGCTCGACCATGACCAGCTCTGCCTGTGCTTGCGCGATCGTTTCGCGCGCGTTCTCCGTCAGCCACGCCAGCAGCGCCTCCCGAAAATCGGAGATCGGCACACGCAAATAGTCAGCATGTCGCCAGCTCGAGCGCGTACTTCCACAATGTCGCAGTATTTTCTTCAGCAGCTCATTGCGCGAGCGCTTGTGAACATAAAACGCCGGCAATCCTGCTGCTGCGAAGAAGAATGGCTGCCGGCGTTCACTCTCCGACGTTGGATCGTCCGGAATGTCTTCCGCCCTGATCGATCCGTCCAATGCGAACTGATAGGCCGTCATCAGCAACATTTGCTGCAGGCTTGTGGCCAGCGCCATATCCCGCCCGAACGTAGGGAACAGGCTGTAATAGCGCCCCTCGAATCCCGAAAATCCCATCCGCCTGAACTCGCGCAACCGCAGCGGCATGTAGAACGCCAAGCGCCGGTCCACGATGCCCAACTGGTCTAGCTCTGACACCAATCGCTTGACATTGCCCGGCTCGCCATCGAGCGCCGATGCCTGCTCGGTCGCCAACCACGCGACCGGATAATTCAGCAACCGGTAGTCCGGAACCAAATCACCGCGTAGCCTGAATATCCGCGCAAAGAAGCTGTCCATTCCATAAGGTCCGTACGGGGTGAAGGTGCGCCCCAATATGCGCATGTCGGCTTTCTCTTTCCACTCGCGCCACATTAGTCGCAGATGGGTGAAGTCCAGTTCATGAGGAAGGAACGAAAGCAGTTTCTCGGGATGGAACTCTGCAAAATCGATACGATATGGGGCTGCTGAATACGTCCCCACAAACAGCGGCAGAAAGTGCTCGAAGATCTTGATCGCCAGGTCACCCAGCCGTTTCTCTTCCCGTGCCGCTTCCGGCCCTTGTGCGATCGCTCGGGTCAACGACCTGCTGCCTAGCGTAATGTGTATGCCGTTATTCGCAAGACTCACGTTCGACAGGCTGGGCAACACAATCAGGTTGTTGGCGATGATTCCCGCCTCCCGCAGCTTGGCCACGGCGTTCAGTTGGCTGCGGCTTAGCACCTGGTGGCACAGGTGCATATAGTCCGCCTTGGCCTCGCCGTCGTCCCAGCCCGACAGGCACGGACTCATGAACAGCTCGCGGTAGAACGAATCGGAGATCCAGGACGACAGCTCCGTCTGCCGCACCGGCGGATGCGGTGCGTGATACACCAGCGCCTGCTGCCCCGTCTCCAGGAGTCCGAAGCGCAAATTCGCCCACGACATCAGAAGCGACGTGAATAGAAAGCGCCGCGCCGACTCCCGTGCTACCGTATCGCCGACCAACACTGCCTCGCCAGGAGTAACGACGTGAAACGATGTCGTCTCCGGCGACGTGTTGTCGTTGGAGAAGTGCCGCAGCAGCCGTTTGGCTTCCAGCCGCATCGACTCCGGCATGTGTGGCTGCGTGCCCGACAGGTCAGCGAGGGCGAGCTTAAGCGCGTAGCTGATGGGAACCCGCAACCAGGTCTCGCCGTTCTGGGTGAAGGTGAATTTCACCGAATCGGCGCGATGCCGCTTTCGGTGTCCGCGCTCACCAATCTTCAAATCGGCCAAAAATGTATTCAGCGCATGCGGACTCAGCCGCCGCTCCGGAAAGCGGACCCAGCTGTTCTCCCAAACCTGCTCGCTGTCGCTGAGGAATTGTTGAAGTTCGAAGTAGGTCTTCTGTGGTGCTTCACCGCTCGAGCTGCGGCGGGCGATGTTCTTCAGAAATCGCGAATCTCGGATCGTGATCGGAAGGTCGCAGGCATCGTTACTCCCCACAACCACGGCTTGCAGCTCGTCTTCACTTCCGGCCGTTACATCTCCAGGTGCAAAAGGATGGCCTTCGAGCCGCAAGGTGCTCGTACATCGCTGCCATGGCGCGCTCGTCAGGACCTCATTGCGAATCGCCATTGCATGCCGGCCTGCCGTCCCGAGACGGGGTTATTTACTCCTGCACCATAGTTTGTGCTATCGACTTCAAGCCTTTATAAACCGCAGGTGAAAACTCGATGAATCCGCGCCGGCGAACCCTGTCAATCAACTCTGACAATGCGGGACTTCTGTATCCTCAGCGAGGACGGCGATCAAACGCCGCCATCGTCAAAGTTGAGTCGCTTAGCAGGTTTGCGCGCTTCGCAGATCCAGTCGCGTAGCGACTTTGTAGACAGCGGCGCGAGCCGCTGGTAGGGCGAAATACTTCCTTGCCGACGGATTTGTATCAAGGGCAGGACTTCAGTCGTGCCGATAAGCGTCGGTTTTGTGTTGCGCCGCGCGGCCATTTTCCGGCCCGGCGCCTACCTTGTCGGCGCATAGCTCACCCCAACCGCACGGGTGAGACTTTCGAGCTCGGCAGTTAGTTCACCGATCGATACGACTCGAACTCGCGGATAAAATCGATCACCGCCTCGCTCCAGCCGTCGATGTGCATCCACGGGCCGTAACCCACGCCGTGCTTGTAACTGGCAACGTTGATCACGTATCCCGCGAAAGTCGGAGCCGGTATCTTGTCATGCGCCTGCTCGTCGGTAATGACAATGCGGCGATCGTAGGTTCCCGCCACCGCTTCGACTGCGGCGCCCAGCATGGTGCCGCCGTGCGGCTGGCTGCCGTAGATGGCATCGCGTAACGCAAATCCACGACGTGCCGGGATGCGTACGGTACGATCCCAAAGGCTATAGATCTCTAGCGTCTTGCACAGCTCCCGCACCAGCACAGCAGCCCATAGCCCGCATCGGCTCGCGTCATCTCAGTAGAGGGCAACGAACTCAGCTAACTCGTCGGCCCGCTGAATGACCTGCTCGAGCGTTTCTGCCACCAGCTTGCGATACGAAGCGTGGCGCGCCATCTCGCGCACCAGACTGAGAGGTGCATGGCGCAGCTTCATCTTTGTCCGCGCCTCGATAGCCAGACTGGCGACCTTCTCCGGCTCGACCTTGGGTACCAACTCCGGGATCCGACCGGCGATCTCCACTCCATTTCTCGTGGAACTGGCTCTCCCACAACAGGCATGCCAGGACCGAGCGTCGCAACTGTAACTCGACGTCGACCGGCTTGGCCGGTGCCCCTTCATGGGTACGTAGGCCC
>Ga0306922_10006223_pt1 | contig 11439 bp, 10 predicted proteins | sample sta12Cox44000082_FD_203758 | JGI IMG/M metagenome (GOLD analysis project Ga0306922, IMG submission 203758) | Lab enrichment of tropical soil microbial communities from Luquillo Experimental Forest, Puerto Rico - statoxic.12C.oxic.44.000.082 (v2)... | ecosystem: Environmental > Terrestrial >... | reverse complement strand
CTCACAGCTACCCGGTTCGCTGGGGCTTTCGCGGCCGGGGTCACGGCATGGGCGACCTGCTGGGTTGAGGGTGGAGCAATCTGTGGTGAGCCCATTAATACCGGCGCATTCTGCAACCGCTGCTGCGGCAGCATTATGCGCGTTGGTGCAACGGAGCGCCCATTGACGAAGACCGATCTTGGGGCCACGCTGGCCAATTGCCGGTTGGCGAAGTCTTTGTGGAAGAGCTCCAGAGGGGGCTCGCCATCGGCTTGTAAACCAATTGTCCCGACATCCTTAACATTGCCAAAGTTCAGACTGCGAACGTAATCCACATCCCGCGTGTAGGTCGGCCAATAGTCCTCGCCGGGCGCGAGCGGAAACCACGCAACGGCGGTGCCGTCCTCGGAACTGAGGCCAACCCCCGGCGTGCCGAGGAACGCTACTACTGCCGGCATATAAAGGGGACGCGCGACGAAGTTACCGGGAACCCAGGCCCAGTGTTCGTCGATCAGCGCCCAGCGGCCGTAATGCGATGGGGCGAAGCCCCAAGGCTGCTCGTCGATCCAGGTCCAGCCCCAAGGTGCTGTCCAGGTCCAATGCCCAAAGCGGTACGGGGTCCATCGGGGATCGATGGGGAACCAGACCGGGCCGTAATCGGAGTTGATTTTCCAGACGCCGGCCGCATCGAGTTCGGCAAATCCCGTCATGTACGGGGAAATATAATAGGGTGCAGCGAGCCGGGCCTCGTCATAGTCGCGTTCGCGGCACCATTCGACAAAATCATCGGACACCGCTGGCTCGGTTCTGGCCATTACGCTGTCGGAAACCGCCACAACCGCCATTTGGCCGGCCTCGATGCGGATATCGCTGCCGCCCCCGACAAACTGCGCAGCGCCCTCGAAGACCGCGATGCGTGATGGTCGATCGCCGTCACCTGCGTCGACGTCGTAACGACCGGGGCCGAGCAGCCAAAGGCCGCCGAGCGGAAAATCGATCTCTACCGTTTCCTCGTCGCCAACCAGGCGCAGATGAAGGTCGATGCGCCCTCGCGAAAGGGCGATTTGGGTCAACTGGTCACTCAAACTCGTGATTTCGATTTCGGTGCCAGCCGGCAGATCGATCGTATTCGCGCCGATCTGGATCTCGGCGCGGGCTCGACGGTCAGTGCGGACGGCCTCCCCTGTGAAGATGGGCTGGTTCAAAACCGCATCCGCCCAGCCGGTTTCGCGCGAAGTGCGGAGGTCGACAGTTCCGGAGACGAAACCGACGCGCCCGACCCGGCCGGGCGGCAGCTGCTCTTCGAGCGCCGGAAGGGCCGCAGCAGGGGCTGGGTCCGGCGCCTCGGTCTCGCTTGCGTTTTGGGCGAATGCTGGGATCAACCCCACAACCATTACGATCCAACAAATGTATAAAAAGAATCGCATACGTCGGAACCCCCCGGCGTCCCCTGCAATAACTTTAGCAGATAATTTTCACAGACAATCGACAAATTCAAACAATCGCAGTTAACTCGCCAGCTCCGATGGATACATTAGGGTTACCGAAGGTATTCGGATAATGACCAGGTTACTACCCGGCGACATTGCGATCGTCACGCTCGGCGGAGACGGCGCGTCGCTCGGCCGGCGACTGCGGGTAATGTTGCCGAGAGCCCGGCTGCACGGGCCACGCGCTTATCCCGGCGATTGGGACGAGACCTACGACCGCGCGTCCCTGCACATCGCCCGACTTTTTGAGGCGGGACAGCCGATTGTTGGCTTGTGCGCGAGCGGGATACTTATCCGCTCGGTCGCACATTTGCTCGCCGCGAAGAGAAATGAGCCGCCGGTCGTTGCGGTCGCCGAAGACGGCTCGGTGGCCGTGCCGCTGATCGGCGGACATCGGGGCGCCAACGCGCTGGCCCGCGCCATTGTGGAACTGACCGGCGGGATTGCCGCAATAACCACAGCGGGGGATCTTCGTCTCGGCGTGGCTCTAGACGAGCCGCCGCCAGGCTGGCGCATCGCCAACCCTGAGAAGGTAAAACCGGTCGCAGCGGCGCTGCTGCGAGGCGATCCCGTTTCCCTGATTGAGGAAGCAGGAGGGGCGGATTGGTTGCACGAGGGGGCAATTGGCTGGGTGAAAAATTGCGAGTCGCGCGTCGTTGTCACTGACCAGGCGGTCCGTCCTGACACCAATGCCCTGGTTTTTCACCCGCCGGTGCTGGCGCTAGGCATCGGTTGCGAGCGCGGTTGTCCCGCTGAGGAGATTTCGCAGCTGGCGCACTCGGCGCTCTCCGAAGCGGGGCTAGCGGCGGCAGCGGTCGCGGTGATCGTGTCGATCGAGCTGAAGCTCGCAGAACCGGCGATTCATGCTCTCGCGGCTGAACTAGGTGTGCTGGCGCGATTCTTTTCTCCCTCACGCCTGCTAGCTGAGACGCCGCGCTTGTCCGAACGCTCGGAGACGGTATTTCACGCCACCGGCTGTTGGGGGGTAGCCGAAGGCGCGGCCCTCGCCGCCGCCGGCCCCGAGGGAGTCCTTGTCGTGCCGAAACGCCGGTCGCGGCGTGCGACATGCGCGATTGCCCGGGCACGGGAGCCGATGGCAGCGGACACAATCGGGCGGCGGCGGGGGAGGCTCGCCGTCGTCGGCATTGGTCCGGGGGATCCCCTATGGCGCACCCCGGAGGCGAGCATAGCACTGGCGCAGGCGAGTGATGTGGTCGGTTACGGGCTCTACCTCGACCTGCTTGGTCGGGTCATCGACGGTAAGAGCCGGCATGCAAGCGCTATTGGCGAGGAGGAGGGGCGGGCGCGTCTGGCGCTCGATCTGGCTGCCGAGGGGCGGTCGGTGGCGCTCATCTCATCGGGAGATGCCGGGATCTATGGGCTGGCGCCCCTCGTCTTCGAGCTTGTCGAGCGTGCACCGAAACCAGAGTGGCGAGCGATCGAGCTCTTGGTTTGCCCTGGTCTCTCCGCATTGCAGGCCGCTGCGGCCCGGGCCGGAGCACCGCTCGGTCATGATTTCTGCGCGATCTCGTTGTCGGACTTGATGACCCCGTGGGAGACCATCCGGAAGCGCCTCGAAGCGGCGGCGGCAGCCGATTTCGTGATAGCGCTCTATAACCCGCGCTCGGCGCGGCGGCGGACGCATCTCGGCGAGGCCGCGCAGATCTTGCTGCGATATCGTTCGCCCGACACACCGGTGTTTGTCAGTCGCAACCTCGGGCGCCGCGGCGAAGAGCGGCAGATGATCCAACTCTCGGAATTGGCTGGGGCGGATATCGACATGCTCACGATCGTGCTCGTGGGTAGCAGCCGCACCCGCCGGGTCGATGGTAGCCCGCCCTACCTCTACACGCCCCGCGGGTATTTCGGCGATACTCCACGGTGACGGTGCATTTCATCGGCGCCGGTCCCGGTGCGCCCGATCTGATAACCCTGCGGGGATTGCGGCTGATCGAGCGCTGCCCGATCTGCCTCTACGCCGGCTCCCTTGTACCGCGCGAAATCCTCACCGCCGCTCCAGCCGGCGCGCGCGTAATTGACACGGCGCCGCTGACCCTGGACGAGATCATGGCTCATCTCATAGAGGCACACGAACAAGGCCTCGATGTCGCCCGGCTGCATTCCGGTGACCCGTCGCTCTATGGCGCAATCGCCGAGCAAATGCGGCGGCTACAACCGCTCGGCATTCCGTTTGACGTAATCCCCGGGGTGCCGTCCTTCGCTGCCGCCGCGGCGGCCCTCGGCCGCGAGCTGACCTTGCCGGAGATCACGCAAACCGTGATCTTGACGCGCACGGCCACGCGCTCCTCGGCCATGCCCGAGAACGAAGCCCTCGAACGGCTCGGTGCGCTAGGCGCGACCTTGGCGATCCATTTGTCGATCGCCAACCTTGCGCGCGTCGTCCGCGCGCTCATCCCGTTTTACGGTGCCGAATGCCCCGCGGCCGTCGCCTATCGCGTCAGCTGGCCGGACGAGCGGTTGATCCGAGGCACCCTCGGGGACATTCGTGACCAGGTGAAGGAAGCGCGGATCACGCGCACTGCGCTGGTGCTCGTCGGGCGGGCCCTGGGTGATGAGCCCGCCGCTGAGAGTCGGCTCTATGCCGCCGATCACCACCACCTGCTGCGCCCGTTGCGCGACTGAATGCGGGCTACGATCGCTTCGCGGTCTGTGCTCGCTTGATCGCCTGGACGACTGCGGGGCGGTGGCTCTCGGCCGCCCAGCCAGCGGCGTCGCGTCCGGTGAAGTCGGTCTTGCTCACACTGGCGCCCTTGGCTAGCAGGGCCTGCACGATTTCGATATTGCCGCGACTCGCAGCGATCATCAGCGGCGTCATGCCGCTCTTGTTCTCGGGATCGACCGGCGCTCCGACATCGAGGAGGAGCTGCACGACCTCGGTTTGACTGCGGTCGGCCGCCAAATGCAGCGGCGTGTTCCCGAGCTTGTCCTTCACGTCGAGCTTCGCGCTGGCCTTGATCAGGATCGCGACGATCGTGAGATTGCCGTTCATCGCTGCGTAATGAAGCGCAGTGTGAAATTGCTCGTCGGCCTGATTTGGATTGCCGCCGCCTGCGACAAGCGATCTTACCCGCGCGGCGTCGTTCTGCGCTGCCGCTCGTGCCACGTTGTCCCAGTATTCGCCAAAGAGACTGATGTCAGCGCGCAAATTGGGAGAGCTGATGACGCCACCGATCGAGATGAACGCTATAAGCGCTGTCAGGCGAGTTTTCATGTCACCCTCGTTGCGTCGGGAAGGGGAGCGAACCGGCGAGCCAGTCGAGCGCTGCCTCTACAGTTTCGACCGCGTCCCCCGGCTCGCGGGGCGGTCGCTGCACCATGATCACGGGAAGGCGGAGCTCGCGCGCCGCGATGATCTTAGGCTCGGTGGCAGCCCCGCCGCTCGCTTTGCAGACCAGCACGTCGATCGCATGGTGCTCGAAATGGTGGCGTTCTTCGATGAGGGTGAACGGGCCGCGCCCAACGATAACTTCGTAAAATCGCAACGGCAGAGGCTGGCGCGGTGGATCCACAAGGCGAACCAGAAACCTCACCTCGGTCGCGGCGCTGAAGCAACCGATCTCGCTGGCGCCAACCGTCAGCCAGGCACGTCGCCCGACCCGGCCGACGATCGCAGCCGCCCCGGTGATGCTGTCCACCTCCATCCACCGGTCGAGAGGATGACGGCGCCAAGGGGGCCGCAGCACCATCAATCGGGGCACTCCCGCCTGCTCGCATGCCAGCCGCGCCTCGGTCGAGATCCGAGCCGCGAAAGGATGCGTCGCGTCGATCAGCCGGTCGATACCATGCCGGGCGAGGAAGACAGCCAGGCCTGGCGGGCCGCCAAATCCGCCGACGCGCAACTGTCCGGGCACGGGGCCTGGTCGTTCGGTTCGGCCCGCAAGCGAGGTGGTGACTTGCAGCGCATCACCAAAACGACCGACGGCGCCGCGTGCCAGCGCCGCTGCCTCGGCGGTGCCTCCGAGGATAAGAAGCCGCTCGGGTCTCACCCGCCGACCCGCGCGAGAAAACCGCCTTGGCGGTCGACGATCGCGACCTCGACCGCCGTCTTGCCGCACAATGTCGCAAGCGCCACTTCGCGCGCCCGCGCCGCCACCATGGCGGCCAACGGCTCTCTCCTACCTCCGGCGAGGGCGAGGATTTCGGCAGCGCCCGCGGCCTTCTCTGCCGCCTGCGCGATTGATGCATCGACACCGAGCTCGGAGAGCATCATCGCGAGTGCCGCCATATCGACCCGGCTTCTCGCCGAATGCAGATCGAGGTGGCCGGCGGCGAGCTTGGCAAGCTTGGCGAAACCACCGGCGATGGTCAGCCGAGCGACAGGGTGGCGGCGCAGGTATTTCAATGTGGCTCCGGCAAAGTCGCCCATATCGATCAGGGCGTGGTCGGGGAGGCTGTAAAGACGCTGGACGGCGTGCTCCGAAGTGGCACCCGTTGCCGCGGCGATGTGCTCGAGGCCCGCGGCGCGGGCAACATCGATGCCGCGATGGATCGCGTGGATCCAGGAAGCGCAGGAATAGGGGACGACGACCCCCGTGGTGCCGAGGATCGACAGACCCCCCATGATCCCGAGGCGCCCGTTCATTGTTTTTTCCGCGAGACGCTCGCCACCGGGGATCGAGATCGCAACGGTTAGGTCAGGGGGTGGCGCGCCCTTGTCTGCTGCCGCCTCGAGGAGCGTGCCCCGGATCATCGCGCGCGGCGCGGGATTGATCGCCGGCTCGCCGACCGCGAGCGGAAGGCCTGCCCGGGTAACCATCCCGACACCCTCGCCGGCGGCGAAGCCGATCCCCGAGCCCGGAGGCGCCCACGCGGTTTCGACGATGACCAATGCGCCATCGGTGACGTCGGGATCGTCTCCTGCGTCCTTGGTGACGCCCGCACGGGCACTAGCGTCGCCCAGTTCGGCGAGCTCAAGCGGAAAGCTCGCCATGCCGCCACGTGGTAGGCGGATCGACACCGGGTCGGGAAAGCGGCCCGTCAGCATCGCGGTGAACGCCGCGCGCGCGGCTGCCGCCGCACAGGCGCCGGTCGTCCAACCGCGCCGCAGCGCTGTCGTCGCCTCGCGTGCCATAAAACCAATCTTAGCAAAAGCGGCGGGGATGACTACCTTCTGGCCTTTCGGTACTTGGCTCGTGGCTTGGCAGGTCGCCTTTGATCGATAGCGCGCTTCTAGGTCTTCCCGATTTCGATCCTGGTAGCGTATGGCTTGTCGGGGCGGGTCCGGGCGACCCCGGGCTGCTTTCCGCCCTGGCGCTGCATGCTCTGGCGCGCGCGGACTGCGTCGTCTATGACGCGCTGGTCGATCAGCGCATCCTGCGTTTGGCTCGCCCTGCCGCCTCGCTCGATTATGCGGGCAAGCGCGGCGGCCGCCCTTCGCCGAGCCAGCCGGATATCTCGGCGAGGCTGATTCGGCTGGCTCGGGCCGGCAATCGCGTGCTGCGGCTGAAGGGCGGCGATCCCTGCGTCTTCGGGCGCGGCGGGGAAGAGGCGCTGGCTCTCGCTGCCGCCGGTATCCCGTTTCGGATCGTTCCAGGGATCACCGCAGGCATTGGCGGGCTGGCCTATGCCGGCATCCCGGTCACGCATCGTGAGACCAATTCCGCCGTGACGTTCCTTACAGGCCATGACAGTGACGGCGAGGTGCCGGGGGCGCTCGATTGGGACGCGATTGCTCGCGGTGCTCCGGTTCTCGTCCTTTACATGGCATCGAGAAATTTGCCGAACATCGCCAAGCGGTTGCTCGCTGCCGGCCGCACCTCCAATGAACCCGTCGCCATCATTAGCAAGGCGACGACCGCTGCCCAGTCGGTACTGGTCTCGACTCTCGGCGAGATCGTTGAAGCGCCTCCCACTATTCAGGCCCCCGCCATCATTGTCATCGGCGAAGTCGTTCGGCTGCGCGCCGCTCTCGACTGGCTCGGCGCGCGCGATGGGCAATACCGCAAGCCGTCATGACCGGGCGCGGTTTGATCCTTGCCGCACCCGGCTCAGGCAGCGGCAAGACCTTGGTTACCGCCGGGTTGGCGCGCCATTTGCGCCGGTGCGGTTTTCGTGTTGCCGCGGCGAAAGCCGGGCCCGATTTCATCGACGCGAGTTTTCACGCTGCTGCGACCGGAAAGCCGTGCATAAACCTCGACGTCTGGGCGATGAGGCCTGAGACCCTCGCGAGCCTCGTTACCGAGCTCGAGGCCACCACCGAGATTGTCCTTTGCGAAGGCGTGATGGGGCTGTTCGACGGAACGGGCCCCGATGGCGAGACCGGTTCTACCGCCGAGCTCGCCCGGCTCACCGGCTGGCCGGTCGTGCTGATCATCGACGCGCGCGGACAAGGCGCTTCGGTCGCGGCGACACTGCGCGGCTTTCTCAGCCATCAACCGTCATTGAGCCTGGCCGGCGTAATCTTCAATCGGGTGTCGGGTGAACGGCATAGCGCTATCCTCACGAGCGCCGTGACCCGTCACCTGCCGGATCTCGTCTGCGTCGGGACCTTGTCCGCAAATCCGGAATTGATCCTTCCCTCCCGGCATCTGGGTCTCGTGCCGGCCGGGGAGGTCGCGGAGGCTGATGCGGTCATCGACCGATGCGCCGCACAGATCGCTACGACCTTCGACGTCGATCGACTCTTGAGTTTGGCGCGCCGCTCGGTGCTTGACGCTGCCAAGGAGGATGCGCCAATCCCGCCTCTCGGCCAGCGTATAGCGATAGCGCGCGACGAAGCATTTTGCTTTGCCTATCCGGCTCTGCTCGAGGGTTGGCGGCGGCAGGGTGCTGAACTCTCCTTCTTCTCGCCGCTCGCGGACGAGCCGCCACCCGCGATTGCCGATTCAGTCTATCTGCCCGGTGGCTATCCGGAGCTTTGGACGGGGCGGCTCGCCGCAGCGGATGCCTTCATCGCCGGCCTCCGGGCGACGGCCGCGGATGAAAAGCCGGTATATGGAGAATGCGGCGGCTACATGGTGCTTGGCGAGGTTTTGGTCGACGCTGCTGGCCGCGGCCGGCGCGTGGCCGGGCTCTTACCGCTGGTCACGAGCTTTGCCGAGCGGCGCCTGCATCTCGGCTACCGCTGCGCTACAATGCTCGGCGAAAATCCCCTCGGAGCGCCTGGCGCTCGATTTTGTGGCCACGAATTTCATTATGCGTCGGTAGTCGAGGAGCGGGGGGCCCATCAGTTGCTGTCGGTTACCGACGCGAGCGGGATCAGTCTCGGCGGTTACGGGTTGCAGCGGGGTTCGGTCTTTGGATCTTTCATCCACCTGATCGACCGTTGCAAAGAAGGGTAGATTATTCCGAGGGAGGTAATCATGGCCGAATTCCCACAGATCGATCAGGTATTGAAGACCGCCATCGATCGCGGCGATGTGCCGGGGGTCGTCGCCATAGCGGCGACGCGCGGCGGACAGGTTTATCAGGGCGCCTTTGGCAAGCGCGTCTTGCCCGATGGTGCCGCGATGACTGCCGATACCGTGTTCTGGATCGCCTCGATGACCAAGGCGATTACGTCGGCCGCGGCGATGCAGCTCGTCGAAGAAGGGAGGCTCGCGCTCGACCGACCGATTGCCGATGTGCTACCCGAGCTGGCCTCCCCTCAGGTGCTCGAAAGCTTTGATGCGGCGGGTGAGCCGCGGCTGCGTCCGGCGCAGCGACCGATTACCTTGCGGCAACTGATCACCCACACCGCCGGGTTTGTCTATGGGATATGGAATTCGGGTGTTGCCCGTTACATCGAAAAGACTGGCACTCCGGACATCATCACCTGCCAGAATGCGGCGCTTTCGCTGCCGCTGACCCTCGATCCCGGCGAAAAATGGGATTACGGCATCAATATCGACTGGGTCGGTAAGGCCGTTGAGCGAGTGAGCGGACAGCGGCTCGGCGCGTATTTCGCGGAGCGGCTCTTCGGACCAATCGGTATGAAGGATACGGCGTTCAAACTGACATCGGGGCATCGTGCCCGGCTGGTCGGCATGCATGCGCGCGGTGAGGACGGGGCGCTGGCACCGATCCCGTTCGCGATGCCGGAGGAACCGGAATTCGAGATGGGCGGGGGTGGGCTCTACAGCACGGCGGCCGACTACCTCGCCTTCCAGCAGATTTTTCTCAATGAAGGCCGTACCGGGGGCCGCCCGGTGCTGAGACCCGAGACGGTGAGGCTGATGTCGCAAAACGCGATTGGCGATCTCAATGTCGGGCTGCTCAAGACCGTCGCCCCAGCTACTCGAACGATGCCGAGTTCTTCCCCGGAATGGTCAAGAAATGGGGCCTTGGATTCATGATCTCGACCGCCCAGGTGCCGGGCGGCCGCAGCCGGGCAGCCTGGCCTGGGCCGGGTTGGGGAATACTTATTTCTGGATCGACCCGGCGAAAGGCATCGCCGGCGTCATCTTGATGCAGCTACTCCCCTTCGCCGATTCCAAGGCGTTGGCCCTGCTCGCAGACTTTGAGCAAGCGGTCTACACCGCGCTGGCCTAGTTCCCGAGCCTCCGCTTGCTTTCGGGATCGAACAGGTGGATGCGCTCCGGCCGAATCCCAAAGGCGAGTGTCTCGCCAATCGCGGGCTGGAACGTGCCCGGCACACGCGCGGTCATGATCGGGCCATCGGTGCCCAATCGGCCGTGCAGGATAGTGTCGGCACCGAGCCGTTCCAACAGCTCGACCCTAAGTGATACCGGTCCGGCAGGGGCGAGCTCGATGTGCTCGGGACGCAAGCCCACCAGCACTGCACGGCCGGGCTCGCCCCGACGATCAGCGGGAAGAACGGCGCCGTTGACCGCAACGCCGCTCTCGAAGACCTGGCCGTGGAGCAAATTCATCGCAGGCGATCCGATGAACCCGGCGACAAAGGCGGTGGCGGGGCGCTCGTAAAGTGCCAGGGGCGGGCCGATTTGGTCGGCGGCCCCGGCATTCATCACGATGAGCCGGTCGGCCAGGGTCATCGCCTCCACCTGGTCGTGAGTGACGTAGAGTGAGGTCGTTCCGAGCTCCTGCTGCAGTTGCTTGATCTCGACGCGCATCTGGACCCGCAGCTGCGCATCGAGGTTCGACAAGGGTTCATCGAATAAAAAAATCTTCGGGTCGCGGACGATCGCGCGCCCCATCGCCACCCGCTGGCGCTGCCCGCCGGAAAGCTGCCGCGGCTTGCGGGCCAGCAGATCCCTCAGCTGCAAGATTCCCGCGGCGCGCTCGACCCGCTCCCGGATCTCGGTTCGGCGCATTTTGCGCATCTTGAGGCCATAGGCCATGTTGTCGTAGACGCTCATATGCGGGTAGAGCGCATAGTTCTGAAACACCATCGCGATATCGCGATCCTTGGGCTCGACCGCGTTGACGATCCGGCCGTCGATCAACACCGTCCCGGAGGTCACCGGCTCGAGCCCGGCCACCATCCGCAACAGGGTCGACTTGCCGCAGCCCGAGGGGCCGACGACGACGACCAACTCGCCATCGGCGACGCCGCAGGTAATGCCGTGTACGACCTCACGCTCGCCGTAGGATTTGCGCACCGCATCGAGGGTCAACGTCGCCATCACTTCTCCGTCTCGACGAGGCCCACAACGAACCAGCGCTGCATTGCGAGCACGACGGCGACCGGCGGCAGCATCGCGAGCAGTGCGGTCGCCATGACCAGATGCCAGGCGGTCTGCGCATCGCCATTGGCGATCATCTGGCGAATGCCGATGACGATCGTTGTCATCGACGGGCTATCGGTGACGAGCAGGGGCCAGAGATACTGGTTCCACCCGTAGATGAAGAGGATCACGAAAAGGGCCGCGATGTTGGTGCGCGACAATGGAATGACGGTGTCGATAAAAAAACGCCAAGGGCCTGCGCCGTCGATCTTCGCCGCCTCGACAAGCTCGTCCGGGATCGTCAGGAAGAATTGGCGGAACAGCAGGGTTGCCGTGGCCGAGGCGACAAGCGGCAGGGTCAATCCGGCGTAGCTGTCGATCAG
>Ga0306922_10006221_pt1 | contig 11441 bp, 10 predicted proteins | sample sta12Cox44000082_FD_203758 | JGI IMG/M metagenome (GOLD analysis project Ga0306922, IMG submission 203758) | Lab enrichment of tropical soil microbial communities from Luquillo Experimental Forest, Puerto Rico - statoxic.12C.oxic.44.000.082 (v2)... | ecosystem: Environmental > Terrestrial >... | reverse complement strand
TGCCCATCGTCTCGGCCACCGAGCGCGCCGACTTGGCGTGGCTGCGATCCGGACGGAACCCGGAGTCGTACATCGCGTACAGCACGCGGCGGTGCACCGGCTTGAGGCCGTCGCGGACCTCCGGCAGCGCGCGACCCACGATCACGCTCATCGCGTAATCGATGTAGCTGCGCTGCATCTCCTGCTGGATGTCAACCGGTTCGATGCGGTCGCCGGCTTCGTCGCCCGGGGGCAGCGTGGTGTCAGTCATCTATTCCTCGTTTGCAAACGGATACGGCTGTCCGATCCATCAGACGTCCAGGAAGCGAACGTCCTTGGCGTTGCGGGTGATAAAGCTTCGGCGCGCGTCGACATCCTCGCCCATCAGGATGGAGAACAACTCGTCGGCGGCCGCCGCGTCGTCGAGCGTCACCTGCCGCAACACTCGCACCAACGGGTCCATGGTGGTCTCCCACAACTCCTTGGCATCCATCTCGCCCAGACCTTTGTAGCGCTGGATGCCGTCTTCCTTGTTGATCTTCTTGCCGGACTTCAGCCCCGCCTCCAGCCGACTGTCGCGCTCGCGGTCGGAGTAGGCGAATTCCGGATCGCTGCGCTGCCACTTCAACTTGTACAGCGGTGGCTGAGCCAAGAACACGTGCCCGTTTTCGATCAGTGGCCGCATGAACCGGAACAACAACGTCAGAAGTAGCGTCGAGATGTGCTGGCCGTCGACATCGGCATCGGCCATCAACACGATCTTGTGGTACCGCAGCTTGGTGATGTCGAATTCGTCGTGGATCCCGGTACCGAGCGCGGTGATGATCGCCTGAACCTCTGTGTTCTTGAGCACCCGGTCGATTCGAGCCTTCTCGACATTGATGATCTTGCCGCGCAGCGGAAGAATCGCCTGGAACATCGAATCGCGGCCGCTCTTGGCCGAGCCACCGGCCGAATCACCCTCCACGACATAGAGTTCCGACTTTCGCGGGTCGGTGGAACGGCAGTCCGCGAGCTTGCCCGGCAGCCCACCGAGATCCGTGGCGCTCTTGCGGCGGACCAGTTCACGCGCCTTGCGCGCCGCGATTCGCGCCTGTGCCGAGGAAACCGCCTTGTTCACAATCACTTTGGCGTCGGCCGGGTTGGCTTCGAACCAGTGCGTGAGCTCTTCGTTGCAGACCTTCTGCACGAATGACTTGACCTCGGTGTTGCCCAGCTTGGTCTTGGTCTGGCCCTCGAACTGCGGCTCGCCGACCATGACGGAGATCACCGCCGCGAGGCCTTCGCGGATGTCGTCGCCGGTGAGGTTGGCGTCTTTTTCCTTCAGTACCTTGCGGTCCTTGGCGTACTTGTTGACCACTGACGTCAAAGCGCTGCGGAAGCCCTCTTCGTGGGTGCCGCCCTCGTGGGTGTTGATGGTGTTGGCGAAGGTGTGCACCGACTCCGAGTAGCCGGCGTTCCACTGCATCGCGATTTCGACTTCGTGGCCCGGTTCCTTGCGAGAAATTTCGACGATGCTGCTGTGGATTGGGCTCTTGGTGCGGTTGATGTGTTTGACGAAGTCGACCAGTCCGCCCGGGTAGTGAAAGGTACGGGTCTTAACCTTATGTGGCGCAGCGGATTCTGCGGCTTTCTCGCTCGCGGATTTGGGCGCTTCGGCGACGTCACTGACGACTTCGTCGACAACATCCTCTTGGGACACCCGCTTGTCGGTGAGGTTGATCGTCAAAACTTTATTCAGAAATGCCATTTCCTGCAGTCGGCGCGCGACGGTCTCGAAGTCGTACTCGGTGGTTTCGAAGACGTTGGGATCCGCCCAGAACCGCACCGTCGAGCCGGTCTTCTTCGTCGGTGCCCCCTGCTTGAGACCCAGCGGCTCCGACTTCTCGTAGACCTGCGACCACTCGTGCCCGTCACGGGAGATCTCCACCTCCAGCCGGGAGGACAGCGCGTTGACCACCGACACGCCGACGCCGTGCAGACCACCCGAGATCGCGTATGCGTCGGAATCGAATTTCCCGCCGGCGTGCAGCTGGGTCATCACGACATCGACGGTCGGTATCCCCGAAGCGTGCATCTCGACCGGGATGCCACGGCCGTCGTCTGTGACTTCGACGCCCCCGTCCTCGAGTAGCACCACGCTGACCGTTTTCGCGTAGCCGGCCATCGCCTCGTCCACCGCGTTGTCGACTACCTCCCAGATGAGGTGGTGCAAACCTCGCTCACCGGTGGAGCCGATGTACATCCCGGGGCGTTTGCGGACGGCCTCGAGCCCTTCGAGAATTGTGATCGATGCAGCGCCGTATTCGTCCTGTGCCTTCTTCTTCTGGGCAGCCACGGTCGGAATGCTCTCCTTGGGGTTTCATGCGAGCGGTCCAGTCACCGCAGCGGTCGCACTCCAACCACTCTACCGTGATCGAGGGCTGGGACCGATTCTCTGGGGGCGTTTCTGGCTATCTGATCGCGCCGTGTGCACGATTTCTTTATTCCCTGTGCGTCCGGACGTGCGTTTAGGGGAGCCGTTTCGTCCTGGCGGCTCTCAGCCCCTGTTGATAAAGGCCCGACTGGGGACCGATCCGGCGTAGCGGAACCCTCAGCCGTAGGTGTCGCGCGGACCCCTGCCGGCAATGTGGCGCGGGCCCTTCCGCCAAGACGGCGCAGCCGGTCCGGTGATTCTCAGTGACGTCACCACACCGTTGCCGACGGCCGCGGCGATCTTGGCCAATAGTTGCGCTTGGACCATCCGCAACTGGGTGGCCCATGCCGTCGATTCCGCGGTCACGGTGAGGACGCCCTCCTTGAGTGCGGTCGGGGTCGCGTGGTCGGCGATCTGCTGGCCCACCACCGATGGCCAGTGACCCAGGACCGTGCCCTCGGCGACGCGCGTGGACCAGCCGCGTCTTTTCGCCACCTCCCGCGCCAACCTCCCCAGGGGCTGCGGATCACGATCCTCGTCAGGCCCCGGCCCCGACCAGCTCCGCCGGCGTCCCGCAACGCGCCTCGGAGCGCGCGGCACCGCCCGCCCACGGCCGGCGTCCTTTCCCTGTGCCCGCGCGGCAGCGCGGGCCTCCTCGAGAGTGCGCCTCACCAAGTCGATGCCCGTCAACCCAGTGGGTTGTTCGGATTCTTTTGCGTCGCCGGCATCCATCACGATCGCACCGCCGATACTCGACCCGAGTCATCGTCACGCAGATCGATGTGCACCAGCCGTGTTTCCCAGTCCGCCGGAACGTCTTCCAGCACCGCTGCGGTGACCAACACCTGTTCCGCCGATTCCGCCACGGTGGCCAGGGCGCGCCGGCGCGCGGCGTCGAGCTCGGCGAACACGTCGTCCAGCAACAGCACGGGCTCGCCCCCGTCGGCCCGCAACAATTCATACGCGGCTAACCGCAGCGCCACCGCCAAAGACCACGATTCCCCATGGCTTGCAAAGCCTTTGGCGAGCTGATCGCCGAGCCGCAACTCCAGGTCGTCGCGATGTGGACCGACAAGACACATCCCACGCTCCAATTCCGCGTCGCGGCGCGCAGACAACGCAGCCAGCAACGCGGCCTCGAGGAATTCACGATCGCCACCCCCGAAGTCACCCCCGCCGTCGGCGCCGAGACTGGTTCGGTAGGCGATCGACGCCGGGCGTGATCCCGACGCCAGCAACTGATAGGCCTTCTCCACCTCTGGCGCCAACTGATTCACCAGATCGATGCGAGCGGCCATCAACGCGGCGCCATGTTCCGCCAATCGGCTGTCCCACACGTCCAGGGTGTCGAGGGCACTTCGGTCACCTCGATAGCGTGCGCCGGACACCGACTTCAACAGCGCCGCGCGTTGCCGCAGAACCTTGTCATAATCGGCGCGCACGCCAGCAATCATCGGCCTGCGCACCGTCGCCAGATCGTCGAGGTATCGGCGTCGGTCTGCCGGATCCCCACGCACCAAAGCCAGGTCTTCGGGGGCAAAAAGCACCGCGCGCAATACACCGATCACTTCACGCGGGCTGCGCACGGCCGAACGATTCAATCGCGCCTTGTTGGCCCGCCCGCTGGCGAGCTCGAGGTCGACGGCACACTCCCTACCCTCGTTGACGACGATCGTCGAAACCACCGCACGGTCAGCACCGGCTCGGATCAACGGCATGTCGGTCCCCACCCGGTGCGAACCCAAGGTGGTCGAATACCACAGCGCCTCAATCAAATTCGTCTTGCCAAAGCCATTGGGACCGACGAATACCGTCCGGCCCGGCTCCAATTCGAGGTCGGCGTGCGCCCAGGACCGGAAGTCACGCAGTCCCAAATGCCGGACGTACACCTACCCGGGCAACCGAACTGGCATCAACAAGTACACGTAGTCCGTCGGCAATGCGGAGAAGGGTCCGTCACCATTCGGCGGGTTATCGTCGTCGGACGCCGGACGCAGCAACGCCGGCTTCCCCGGAGTCGTGAAACCGAACGACACCCGCTCCGAATGGACCGACGCGAGTCCGTCGGTCAGATACGTCGGGTTGAATGCGATCGTTAGCGGGTCACCGACAAAATCGACCGGAAGGTCTTCTTCGGCCCGCCCCACATCGTCGGCACCCGCCGCGAGCCGCAGCGTGCCGTCGGCGAATTCCATCCGTACCTGTGCACCCCGGTCGGCCACCAAAGCGACCAGCTTGATGGCTTCGGTCAGCTCGACCACGTTGATGGTCGCCACGGCCGTGTGCTCGGCCGGCAGCAACTGGCGAAACTTTGGGAACTCCGCGTCAAGGAGCCGAGTGGTGCTGCGTTTGCCGTTACCGCTGATACCGAGCAGCCCGTCTTTTCCGACTCCCGTCCCGGCACCCAACGACAACCGAACGTCGGACCCATCGGCCCCGGCCTTGGCCGCCTCAGACAACGTCTTGGCCGGCACCAGCACCGCGGCTTCGGTGTTGGGTGCCAACGCCGACCAAGTCAGTTCGCGAACCGCCAAACGAAACCTGTCGGTGGCCGCCAAGACCACCTTGTCACCCGAGATCTCGACCCGGATGCCGGTCAGCATGGGCAACGTGTCATCCCGTCCGGCCGCAATGGCCACCTGACCGATCGCCTCGGCGAACAACTCCGCCGGCATGCTGCCGGTGCCTTCCGGCAATGCAGGCAGCGTCGGGTAATCCTCGACGGGCATCGTCGGCAACGAAAACCTGGCATTTCCGCAGGTCAATGCGACCCGGTTGCCGTCCACATAGAAGTCGACCGGCTTGTTCGGCAACGCCCGGGTGATGTCCGACAACAACCTACCGGATACCAAAACGCTTCCCGGAGAAGCGATTTCAGCCGCCACCTGGGCCTCGGCCGACATTTCGTAATCGAACCCGGAGATCGTCAAGCCGTCATCCGAGCCGGATAACAGAACCCCGGAAAGCACCGGCACCGTGGGCCTGGTCGGCAGATTCTTCGCCACCCACGACACCGCGTCGGCGAAGGATTCTCGCACCAGACGAAACTTCAAGTCGGTGAGGCCAGCTGTTGTCGTCGCCGCGTCCATAGCGTCCCTTCACCCACGAAGTGTTCGTTCGAAAATCAAGTCGCCAGCCGCCCGTCGCTAGCAGTTCGATGAACAACCGTAGATCTTCTGCGGCCATCTTGAAAGGTAATCGCAGAGGCCGACAAAACGGGTCAGCGACAACGCCGTGTGGCCCACGCGACGAGCGTCCCCAAGCCTGTACTTCAAAGAAGAAACTAGGGATAGATCTCAGTAACAGTATTAAGGGCTGTGCATTCTGGGGATAGCTGGGCCTTGTCGCAGCTAGGGGAGTGGTCGGGCTGTGGATGACACGGTTGACAATGTTGGGGGATCCGTCGGGGCGTTGGGGATGGAAGACGGATGTGCACGGAAACCACATTGCTGCACCGGTGTTTGGACGGTTTCTGCACAGCGGCACGCACAGCGCCGGAATGTGACAGATGTGACAGGGGTGCGAGAAGTTTTTTCGAAAGAATTTGTTCGGAAAGGCCGGAATCAGCGCTTGGACCGCTGCCGGATGCGTGTGGTGAGTTCCTTGACGTGATCGAACACTTCACGCCGCTCGGCCATCTCGGACAAGATCTTTCGTTGGGCGTACATGACCGTGGTGTGGTCGCGGCCGAAGGCCTGGCCGATCTTGGGCAGTGACAGGTCGGTGAGCTCGCGGCATAGATACATCGCGATTTGTCGCGACTGAGCCAGCGCTCGAGTCTTGCCCGGGCCCCGCAACTCCTCGACGGTGGTGTCGAAGTATTCGGCGGTGGCGGCCATGATGGTGGCGGCACTTATCTGCATGGTGCTGGCGTCGGCGATCAGATCGCGAAGCACGATCTCGGCCAACGCCTTGTCGATAGGCGTCTTGTTCAACGACGCGAACGCGGTCACCCGGATGAGTGCCCCCTCGAGCTCGCGGATGTTGCGCTCGATGCTGCTGGCGATGAGCTCGAGCACCTCGTCGGGCACCGCCAGCCGTTCCATTTGTGCCTTTTTGCGCAGGATCGCGATGCGGGTCTCGAGTTCGGGAGGCTGCACGTCGGTGATCAGGCCCCACTCGAACCGGGTACGCAGTCGGTCTTCGAGGGTCGCGAGCTGTTTGGGCGGTCGGTCGGAGGAGATGACGATCTGCTTGTTCGCGTTGTGCAGCGTGTTGAAGGTGTGGAAGAACTCTTCCTGAATACCTTCTTTGCCCTCGATGAACTGGATGTCGTCGACCAGAAGCACATCGACATCGCGGTAGCTGCGTTTGAATGCGACCTTGCGGTCGTCGCGCAGCGAGTTGATGAAGTCGTTGGTGAATTCCTCGGTGGAGACGTACTTGACCCGCATACCCGGGAACAGTCGCTGTGCGTAGTTGCCGGCGGCGTGCAGCAGGTGCGTCTTGCCGAGGCCGGATTCGCCCCAAATGAAGAGCGGGTTGTAGGCGCGGGCCGGTGCTTCGGCGATGGCCAGGGCCGCGGCATGGGCGAACCGGTTGGAGGCGCCGATGACGAAGGTGTCGAAGGTGTAGCGGCGGTTGAGGCTGGTGCCGCCGGCGATGGCCGGGTCGACGGTGTGCGGACGCTCGGTGAAGTAGTTGGGCCAGGTGTGCTCAGCGCCGACGACCACTTCACCGTTTTCGTCACCCTCGTCGGTGTCGTCGGTGATGTCGTCGGTTTGGGTCAGGGGGTCGGGTTGAGAAGAGCTGTCCGCATACGGGAAGGCGCTTTCGTCGACGTCTTCACCGGGTGGAGCGATGCGCACGCCGAGCTGGATCTGTTGTCCGAGCCGGCGACTGAGCGCATCGGTGATGGGTGCGCGCAGGTGGCGTTCGATCTCGTTTTGAACAAAGCTGCTCGGGACCGACAAGAGGGCAAACCCCTCCACGATGGTGAGTGGCTGGACAAGATTCAGCCACGCCCTTTGCTGAGGGGTCAGCGGAGTGACCAGAGCGGTGCGGTTTGTGGTCGAGCCGTCGGCAGTGAACTCGCCGTTGAGCTCAGATACGACCGCGTTCCACACGGTGGTGAAACCTGAACCCGGGTCATCGGTCAACGACGTAATCTCCCTGGTTCTCTCGGATCCCGGGTCGAGGGGCAACCACGCTGGCGAACAAAGCAACTGTCCACATACTTATGCACAGGTGTGGACAGGATGATCGTATGCGAGCCGCAACCTACCGGCGACGGCCCGCGATCTCCGTGCTGGTGACAACCGTTGTAGGTCGTCTAGACAGCTAGTCGATCCGCCATCCTCGCTTCGTCGTCGAGCGCCGTTCCACTCTGAAACGGCATTGCCCGAAGCTAACAGTTTTCCTTGCGGCTGCCAACAGTTCTGCTGCATTCCGATCGGCTAATTTAGGGTTGCTCGGGGTGTGCTTGTTGTCCGGCGTCGATATCGTGTCGCAGAGGCACCGCCGAGAACGCAAGTTTTCGGATCTATCCCGTTGGGTCCGTTGGGGCAGACCAAGTTTGACCCGGCGAAGGCTCATCAGTACCCTCAAACAGTCGCCCGAAAGTCGGCGATACGGCTGCGACCCGGGTTGTGTGTCCGGGGACCGCGCCGGCCAGTAGCAAGACCCACCTTCGAGTGACGCGCGGACGGACGCAGCTCGGATGGTTGAGCCAGAGACAACGAGGAGAATGCCGTGGCCAAGGGCAAGCGGACCTTCCAGCCGAATAACCGGCGCCGAGCCCGCGTGCACGGCTTCCGTTTGCGGATGCGAACTCGTGCCGGGCGCGCCGTCGTGTCCAACCGGCGCCGTAAAGGCCGCCGCGCGTTATCTGCCTGATCGCAACGTCAGGTTTTTCGGCGGTGCTTCCCGCGCGAAACCGCATGAGGCAGTCAACGGAGTTTGACGCCACGGTGAAGTGCGGGATACGCAGGGTGCAGCCGGACGTCATTGTTCACGTTCGGCGGGGGAGCGATGGCGACAGCAAGGGTCCGCGCGTCGGGCTGATCATCTCCAAGAAGGTGGGGTCGGCGGTGGACCGTCACCGGGTCGCGCGTCGGCTCCGGCATGTCGCCCGCACCATGTTGAGCGATCTGGATCAACGGGATCAGGTGGTCATCCGGGCGTTGCCGAGTAGTCGGAATCTGTCGTCGGCACGATTGGAGCAGCAGCTGCGAAGCGGGTTGCGGCGTGCGTTCGAGTCGGCGGGGACCGACCGGTGAGCCTCGCGGTGCGGCCCCGCGGCGCGGTCGGCAGTGCCGGCAGGGCGCCCGGCCGCGGCCTGGTTCGCGGCCTGGTTTTCCTGATCCAGCTATACCGGCACATGGTGTCGCCACTGCGCCCGGCGACGTGCCGCTTCGTTCCGACCTGTAGCCAGTACGCCGTCGACGCCCTCACCGAGTTCGGTTTGATCCGGGGGACCTGGCTGGCCGCGGTGAGGCTCGCCAAGTGCGGACCGTGGCATCGGGGAGGATGGGATCCGATACCGGAGCGCCGCGAACGCTCCAATGACACCAGCGACACCTGGAGCGCCCGGGCGGAGCTAGCGGAAGGTGAGTCTTTTGTCGTTTGATCCGTTCAGCCTCGACATCTTCTACTACCCCGTGTCGTGGATCATGTTGGTCTGGTACAAGCTGTTCGCGTTCGCGCTGGGCCCGACGAACTTCTTCGCGTGGGCACTGTCGGTGATGTTCCTGGTGTTCACCCTGCGGGCCATCCTGTACAAGCCATTCGTGCGCCAGATCCGCACCACCCGGCAGATGCAGGAACTGCAGCCACAAATCAAGGCGCTGCAGAAGAAGTACGGCAAGGACCGGCAGCGCATGGCGCTCGAGATGCAGAAGCTGCAACGCGAGCACGGCTTCAACCCCATCCTTGGCTGCTTGCCGATGCTCGCGCAGATCCCGGTGTTCCTGGGGCTCTATCACGTGTTGCGGTCGTTCAACCGCACCACCGGAGGCTTCGGCCAGCCGCACATGTCGGTAGCCCAGAACCGGATGACGGGCAACTACGTGTTCAGCCCGGCCGACGTGGGCCACTTCCTGGACGCCAACCTGTGGGGCGCCCCGATCGGGGCCTTCATGACGCAACGAGCCGGCTTGGACGCGTTCACTTATTTCAGCCGCCCCGCGGTGATCGCGGTGGGTACGCCGGTGATGATCCTGGCCGGCATCGCGACCTACTTCAACAGCCGCGCGTCGGTGGCCCGGCAGAGCCCGGAGGCGGCAGCCAACCCGCAGACCGCGATGATGAACAAACTCGCGCTGTACGTGTTTCCGCTCGGCGTAGTGGTCGGCGGGCCGTTCCTTCCGCTCGCCATCATCCTGTACTGGTTCTCGAACAACATCTGGACCTTCGGACAGCAGCACTACGTGTTCGGCATGATCGAAAAAGAGGAAGAGGCCAAGAGGCAGGAAGCCATCGAGCGTCGGGCCGCCAACGCACCGGCGCCCGGGGCCAAGCCGAAGCGCAGCCCCAAGACCGCGACGGCGAGCGGGAACGGTTCGCGCACCAGTGGCGACGCGACCACCGACCCCGGATCCGACTCGGCAGCGATGGAGTTCGAAGATGGCCCCGCGGGCGACGGAGCCGGAACCGAAACGGAACAGGCCCAACCGCAGAAGCCGGGGGCGGCCGGACGCAAGGACGTTCCGACCAACCGCACGCCCCGGCCCGGAGCGCGACCGAAAAGGCGCAAGCGCTGACGAGGGCGCCAGAGCCTTAAGGGGTCGCCTCGGGCGAACGGCGCCCATCGGACGGGGACCCGTGGAAGAGAGAGAGAAGACATGACAGACGCCGAAACCACCGAGCGCGACTTCGATGCAGGACTCGACACTCAGGAGTCGGCCGACGATGTTCCCGAAGACACGGCGGCGCCGGATGCCGGCGACGAGGAACCCGGCGACCTAGAGGAGCGACTGGTCGCCGAGGGCGAGATCGCCGGCGACTATCTCGAAGAGCTGTTGGATCTGTTGGACTTCGACGGCGACATCGATCTGGACGTCGAGGGCAGCCGGGCCGTGGTGAGCATCGACGGCAGCGAGGACTTGAACAAGTTGGTTGGGCGCGGCGGCGAAGTGCTCGACGCCCTGCAGGAGCTGACCCGGTTAGCGGTGCACCAGAAGACCGGTGTACGGAGTCGGTTGATGCTCGACATCGCGAGCTGGCGGCGCCGGCGACGCGAAGAATTGGCCGCACTCGGCGACAAGGTCGCCCGGCGGGTGCTCAGCAGCGGGGAACGCGAGGAGCTTTCTCCGATGACCCCGTTCGAGCGCAAGATCGTCCACGACGCCGTTGCGGCAGTGCCGGGGGTGCACACCGAGAGCGAAGGCGTCGAGCCGGCGCGGCGCGTTGTTGTCCTGCTCGACTGAACAGCGCCGAGTCACAGCGGTGTAATTCGCGAATGCCCGAAGCCCCCAGAGCCTCTTGACGGCCCCCGAGGATCGAGAATGTTTCACGTGAAACAAGACCGGGAGATGTTTCACGTGAAACATGCCAGCCGTGACGAGCGGGGGACGGACCGCCCCGCGCCCGTCGGACCCGCGCCCGCGGCCGACGCGGGGGCCGCGATCTTCGGAGCGCGGCTCGATATTGCCCGGCGCTATACCGAACTGTTGGCGGGCGCCGGGGTGGAACGCGGCCTATTGGGACCGCGCGAGGTGGACCGCCTTTGGGACCGCCATCTGCTCAACAGCGCCGCGGTGGAAGAGCTGCTTGATCCCGGCGAGCGGGTGATAGACATCGGCAGCGGGGCTGGGTTGCCGGGAATACCGTTGGCCATTGCGCGGCCCGATCTGGAAATCGTGCTTCTCGAACCGCTGCTGCGGCGAAGCGAGTTTCTCACCGAGGCCGTCGCCGAACTAGGGTTGGCGGTCGAGGTGGTGCGCGGCCGTGCGGAGGAACCCTGGGTGCGCGATCAGTTCGGCGCGAGGGACGTCGCGGTGTCGCGGGCGGTTGCACCGCTGGACCGGTTGACGAAGTGGAGTATGCCGTTGCTACGGGCGGGTGGGCGAATGGTCGCGATCAAAGGAAAGAGCGCTCCCGACGAAGT
>Ga0306922_10006213_pt1 | contig 11444 bp, 9 predicted proteins | sample sta12Cox44000082_FD_203758 | JGI IMG/M metagenome (GOLD analysis project Ga0306922, IMG submission 203758) | Lab enrichment of tropical soil microbial communities from Luquillo Experimental Forest, Puerto Rico - statoxic.12C.oxic.44.000.082 (v2)... | ecosystem: Environmental > Terrestrial > Soil... | reverse complement strand
ATCGGTAGAATCGGTGAAAAGCGGAGTTCCCTCGGGCCAGAACCGTCTCAGTCCTACAATTGCGGCGCGATCTTCTCGGCAGCCTCGATTGATGTAATTACCGGATAAACTTCGAACTCGACTAGGTCCTTCCAATTCGCCATCCACTCCTCGAGCAACTTACGATCGTGTGTTTCCATCAGTTGATAGCAACGCTCCAGTTTGTCATCAACCCAGCTTGAGACGTACACGAGGCCCGCGGGGGCCATACGGCCGCGATCACGAAATCGACGATACACCGATAAGGCGTCTTTGTTCCTAAAGTGCTCCACTACCATGTACAGGTTCTTCGGCATAGACTGTTTCCCAGATTTCAAGAATCGGAAGTAAAAGAAGACTTATCGGGCGCCAAGTTTCTCTGAAATGCAGACGCCGAGTCGCGATCGAACGTAGGGCCCAAGACAGCGCTCCCGATGCGTTAAACCAGATCGTCAACAGTGAGCCGCATCGTACTTTTCCAGTTGGCCTCAAATTGTTTGTGGACGAAACCAGCATCGTAGGCCCGGTTCTGAGCCTTCAGCGATTCTTCGAGGCCAAAAAGCGAACGCGGATTGCGCGGGTTGCGCTCCAGGTCCGCACGAAAAACTTCCTCAGCTCCTGCGTAGTCCCCACTTTTCAGCAGCACCGCGCCGAGCGATTCGCGCACGGGATAAAGCCAGTCTGGCGGTTCATTGTACTTGAGCGAATCCTGAATGGCCACGGCTGCACGCAACTGACTTACAGCGCTGTCCATATCATTCTTCGCAAGAGCGATTCTTCCACCAAGGACGTTCTCCGCAATCTTGAGCATGTCCTGGCTCTTGTTGTTGACCGGAGCCAGAAAAAAGGCGTCCGACGGCGTTTTTCCTTGGGCTTCCAACAGGAAACTGTATTCCGTTTCCGCTTCATCCAGCTTCCCTGTGGATGCCAGCGCCAGTCCCTGTGCGAAATGCCAAAACACAGTGGTCATTTGCAGGGACGGATCAGGGCGCGGCATCTTCAAAATTTCGTTTGCTTTATGGAAGCGGGCCTCCACCAAAAAAGGAACAGTCATATAACCTTCTACCTCCGGCATCGCTTTGACATGCTGCCCGACAAACGAGGCGAGCTGGGCGGCACTTCTCTTGGCTTGCAGATAATTGCCTTCCATCGCGGCGCAAGTGGCCATGAAGTGCAGGTTATGGGCGTAATACATCATGGAATAGAAAACCGTGTCGATACCGGTGGCACTAGCCGCCTTCAGATACGATTCGTCCACCTCAACGGCCTTCTCATTCGTCTTCACGGCAGCGTCATGAGCGCCGGTGCGGATGTAGATGTGCGCGGGCATATGGACGATGTGCCCTGCGGCAGGCGCCAGTTCTGCGAGGCGGTTCGCGCCGGCCAACGCGCGTTCGGGCGAGTTGGAAGCCTCCACCGAATGAATGTAATAGTGAATCGCACCCATGTGATTCGGGTCGCGGCGAATTACGGATTCCAGCGTGGAGACAATTTCCTCCGTGCCCTCTTCTGGCGTGCCGTCCTGTCGCCAGAGTGCCCAGGGATGCAGGTTCATTCCCGCCTCAGCAAACAGCGTGGCGGCATCGAGGTCATCCGGGAAACGCTTCATCACCTCGCGCATGGCGTCGCGATACTGTTCTGCGGCGGCGCGCAAATCCGATTTGGGATCGGCTGGAAAGCGCTTGGCCAGCGCGTCGATATATGCCTTATCGCTCTCCGAAGCGTCAGCGGCCAGCGACTGCGCCTGCTCGATGGCTGCGTGCGCCAACAGGAAGCGGTCTTCGCTGGCGGGATCGTTGTAATTCGGGCCGACGGCTTCGGCGACGCCCCAAAACGCCATGGCCAGCTTGGGATCGAGCTCGCCGGCGCGCTCGAACGAGCGCTTGGCTTCGTCGTGATTGAACGCGTATACCTGGCGCAGGCCCTGATCGAAAAAGGATTGCGCTTGTGCGTTCGTCGTGGAGACCGGATGATGCCAATTGCCGTAGCCGGCCATGAGCAGAGATTTGGCTTTCGCAGGCCCGGTGTGTTCGGCGTGCTGTTGTGCAAAGGCGGGCGCACCCGGCGCGGAAGTGAAAATGCCTAGCGCCAGCACAATGGCCGGCAAAGTCATGATACGGCGATGCATTCTTGCCCTCCTTTCTTCCGAATTCTCTTGTGAGCTCGCCCAAAATAGGCCCCGAATGTTATCACCTCCACGCTCGCATCACTCAGGCCCCGGCTGCACGCTAGGTGGTTGAACTGCCGTGGCCGATCTGTGCCCAACAGTGTTTGGGCTATGTCTATTCTTGGAGGCGAACCAAGACTAATTGCTGAGGATGCGGGCGATGCGAGTACCCTGCTAACTCGCACGGATCGTCGGCGCGAAACAGGGCCCGCCCGTTCCCATGGAAACCAAAGGATCGACAGCAACAACATCTGTCCAAGTGGCCGGCAATGCGATCAGTTGCTGTTCTTCGTTATGGAAGTAGACACGGTCCTCACCCCAGGCGTTTTTATACTCGACCGGTTCGAATCGCCGGCCATGCCACGGATGGAAGGGATGAATTACGTGGAATGTTCGCGCCGCAAGGTCGGTTGGCGGTGCAGTTGTCAACGCAAGCCAACGCCACTTGTGAGAGCTTTCTGCGGACGCTCAAGCGTGAACAGATAAATGCGACTGCTTACCTCGACTTCGAATCCTTGCATGAGGAGCTGACGGAATTCATAGATCGCTATTACAACCGGCTTCGCCTGCATTCAGCGCTTGGTTATCAATCGCCGAAGGGGTTCGAAAACCAGGTAGCCCGAACGAGGTCTGAGACGCTTGGCAAGGGAGCTATGGTCACATTTTTTGGCACTTAACCGCCAGCTGAGCTAGTGTCTAACCGGCACTCAAGCCACGCTTGCTTCGACAATCGAAACACCAGCACCGATATCAATAATCCGTTCCAGCCGAAAACTGGAATCAACTAGCAACGTCTGATATTCCGCGCTCGTCCGTTGGCTGCCTCCAAATAGGCTCAGCATCAGAATGTCCATCGTCTTGGTCGAACTCGGGCCCGCTCATTTGGCATCAGTGCTTCGATCAGCAAGAGCTTGGCATGGCCGGGAGCCGCGCGGCGCACGGCTTTCAAGATCATACGCGATTCTTCGTCAGCCCAATCATGGATTACTTCCATCAGCACGTAAGCATCGCACGCCGGGAGCTCGTCTCGAAAAAAATCGCCCGGGCAGAGTGTCACGCGATCCGAAGCCATGCTAGCTGCTGACCCGATGACATGCGGCAGGTCGAAGAGCACTCCTTTTGAAGTCCGCGAAGCCGTCAGGATTGCACGGAGCAGATGTCCTTTGCCGCCGCCAATATCACCGATCAAACCAAATTGCGTGAAATCGTAGGCTGCCACTGTCGCTACGATTTGGGCCGATGCCTTTGCAGTCATGGCATCGTTAAAGATTTGACTGGCGTGCGAGCTTGCTTCAAGACCGTTCCAAAACTCGTGTGGGTTCACCATGCCTGTTTTGATTGCTTGGTCTAGGTTTTGCACGGCTTTCCAAATAATGGGAAGACCCAACAAGCGGATAGGGGAACGCACTGAACCGGGATGATCGGTCCGCAACATACGTGAAGCCGTATTGTGAGCGAATCGACCGTCGCGCTGGTCAAATATTCCGTGGGCAGCTAACAAGTTCAGCAACCTGCTTAGGGCCTGCGCATGTAGTCCAGTTGCTTCCGCCAGAGTCGCCGCCGTGGCAGGCTCTTCGCCGAGTGCATCCGCGACGGCGCTTTCAGCGATGAGTTGCAGCGAGCGCGATAACAAGAAAGCCATCGAAGCTTGCTGGAGCAATTCAAAAGGGGTTATTTCTCTCATACTTGCAGTCCTTCCAAGACGAGGCATATGGATAAGAGTGTGGCCTTAAAACCGCCGTCTTGCTGATGAACCATCTTCTATTTAGGGCAGGATGTTCTGATTAAGATGGAAGAAATTCTCAGGATCATATTTTTTCTTCAACTGTCTAAGACGATCAAGGTTGTTGCCATACGTCCGGCTTGCTGCGGTCGCGCCGGTGACGCTCATGTAATTCGCATAAATATGTCCGTTGGAATACTTCTGTAAGAGTTCAAGTGTCTTGTTTTGCCAAGCCAAGCAGGGCAACATATCGGCGCGATTTTTCCACTGGACGATAGCTACAAGGTGAATAGCATCCGGCTTGCGAAGCCCGAACGCTCTTGCATCTGACGCAACCCGGCAAACCTGTCCATGCATGTAGTGTCCAAAATCAAATGTCACTGCGCAAGACGGTGGAGGTTGTACAAAGCGTTCGAGTATCAGATTGATTGCCTCATCCGACAACTGCTCGATGTAAGTGCCTTTTAGCGATTGAAATGGATAAGGTGCGAACTCAACGTCTGCGTCCGACCAGCGATAGACTTCCGAAAACGGCATACGCTTCATCCGCTCCTGTTCAGGTGCGGTGAAGCTGCGAAACATATCCACCAGGCGCTCTCCGTCATCGAGGTTTCCCGTGTGAACCAGTCTGATCATAAATCTTCCATTTGGATGGTTCGTGAGCCAGCAATCGGGTTGCAGATCGTCAGGCGCAGATGACATGTATTCTCGAAAGAACTGGAGCAGAGCACGCGCCCTCGTAGCAGGATAGACAAAACTGCCGGCAAGAAACTCCTTCACTGGATGGAGCTGATATTGAAAAGAAGTGGCAATCCCGAAGTTACCGCCGGCACCCCTAATTGCCCAAAATAGGTCTGGATTGGTAGTTGAATCCGCCGTAAGTGTACGGCCATCTGCGGTGATGAGGCGTGCCGACATGAGGTTGTCGCAGGTAGCTCCAAATTGCCCTGAAAGCCAGCCTAAACCGCCACCCAATGCAAGGCCGGCGCCCACGCCGCCACATTGGCCTAATATTGGTGCGAGACTGTACGGAGCAGTTGCCGCTAGGATTTCTTGCGCAGTATTACCGGTACCGGCGTGCACTGTTCCCTGAACGGCATCGACCTTAACACTCTTCATTCTCGACAGATCTACAACGATCCCGTTGTTGCAAGTCCCCCAGCCCAGGAAACTCTGGTTGCCTGATCGCACGGCGATCTCGAGCTTCTGTTGGTGGGAAAAATCGATGCATCTCAAAACATCATCCTCGTTCGCGCACTGCGCGACAATTGCAGGAAATCTATCCACTTCTGGGTTCATAGATGGGACGCGTGCAGTGTCATAATCTGGATCGCCGGGGACGACCAGGTGCCCGCTAAAACTCCTTCGGAGCTTGGTTATCGCGCTCGGGTCAAGTGGGGACTTGACCCCGGCGAAGCTGAGATTGCCGCCACCGAACAACGGGAGCATTCCTGCCGTCATCGCCGATTGCTTCAGAAACTCCCACCGCGTTTTTACTCTTCTTCTCGTGCGTGACATCGCAGCCTCTTCAATTGTCTAGGCAGCTCCAGAACATACCGTGAATTTCCGAGCCAAAGTACGGCGTGTTTCGCGATAGGCCGCAAGACTTTTCAATCGCACACTGGCGCAAAGGCGTCTGAGGAAAATCTATCTGCGAAGAACGGAATGAAGGATGAAGAGACTGTGAGGCTGAGGCGCGCTGTCTAGAATAAGTCCCGACCACATCTGGCTCTCAACAAGAGGCAGCATGTTTGCCACAAGCACTGACGCTTCCTGTCTGGGCGAACTTAGTGCCTGTATGCTCTTCCGGACATTTGGCGACCGGACGATGTAATCATTTGACGTTTCGTTGGTCAGAGTAAGGTGCTCCGGCAGCTCCGAAGCAAAAACTCCACAAATGAGCAGACAAACGACGGTGCAGAAAAGAAATCTACCCAGTGAGGAGCAGCACGTGGCCATCTCTTAATCCGTACCACAGTTCCAAGCTTTGTACCCTGGTTCCGCAGGAATGGCAACAAGATTAAACTGCGTAAGCACACACAAAGCGAGTCCTTGTTACTTAATTAGCTACTATTATCACTCTATATCTGTTCTTTTACTGTTCCAAAACCCTATCTGATGCAAGTTCGAGGTTTACTCCGAGCGAGAAGCAGATTCCCCGAAATTGTTGGAATCATTAGAAAGCAAGAGCACAGGAAGGAATCGTTGGAACCAGGGCTCGTGCTTGCAAAGCAGGTTGTTGTTCGCCAATATTTCATCCGCGCCAAAATGGTTGATTCAGTTGTTTCACCGTTTCCACTTACGACTTTTCACGTCTCGACGTCCTAAATGGGAGGCGGGTCTTGAATTAACGATCCCTTCTCGGTAGCCCCTTCCGTGTATCTTCGGCCTTGTAGACCACACCCATTGAATCCACCTCGTTTACCAGGACTTGATGTTTGTTGAGTCGCGGCTTGGTTATGCCCTTAGAAAGCGACCGATTTATATTGCTGAAACAGCTTGTCTCTAGTCTGATAGAGGCGCAGATTCGCCGAGGATCTCAATCTGGTCTTAGCGTTGACGAAATGTACCCTGGCTTATTGGGTCATTCTTTCACTTTGGTTGCCGATGGTCTGGAATCCGCGGCAGACGTCGTTAGCGGTCCTGTAGTTCTGTTCGGTCTCAAGCTATCCGTTAAACCGCCATCGTGTTTGGGTTGCCCCGTGAAGACGTAGCTGGGTGGAAATTCAATGCTGAGAGTTATCATCCCCTTCACCGAACGCATGGAACAAGTTCCAAATCGTGCAGTTGGAAACGAAATCGTCGACGTAAACGAATTGGGAGACGGGACCCTTGTTGTTGATGAGCACAGCAAAGGCGCTGCCCGAATTCGGGTCAATCGAGAACTTCCGCACGAAGGTACCGCTGCGCGTGATTTCGACAATTTCGCTTGTATCCGTCATGGGTGGGAAGTGCGCCGGATCGGCATTGGCCGTAATCAGGTTGCCGTTGGGTGCGAAGATCAAACCCAGGGGTCCATGCAGCACATTTTGATCGTCATAGATCACCTGCCCTTTGCCGTGATGCTCGCTGGTGAAGTGTCCAGCTCCTTTCACCGCATAAATCGCGTTGTCCCCCTCCGCTGCCACATAGAGAATATCGTTAAAGCTATCATAGGCGAGGCCCGCGGGCCCGACGACTGTGCCCGCCGTATCCGGCGCGGAAGTGTAGCTGTCCGCGATCGTGATCTTGTCCAGCACCGTGATTCCTGATGACGACATCAAGACGTCCAGGCGCGTAATAGAGCCCTTAAAGTGACCCGAAGTATCGAAGATATTCGAGACGAACAGCTGAGCGGTATTTCCGCGATCGTTCAGCGCCATTCCCCACGGTCCGTCTACTAATTCGTTGCTGCTCAGTTGCTTCAGCAGATTACCGTTGCCGTCAAACACATCGAGCGGACCCGGCATGGCCGTAGCAAACGTACCATCTGAGGTCGGCAGGGACCCCGCGAAAACGAGTCCCACTCTTGCAATCGTCAGGGCATTCGTAAATCCGATCGGGGGGGGTGGGGATGCGCCGGCGGGTGGGAAGAACTGGCCAGTCTGTCCAGTCTTTGGGTTAACGGTGATGATCGTCGTACCCAGTCCGGCTCCGGCACTACTGTTGAAATTCGAAACGAGAAGTGTACCTGTCGAAATGTCGGGAAAACCATTGGGAACAAAAGCGAGACCGTAAGGGGTAGTGTCCCCGTTAGAAGGGACTGTGGAGACTTGGAGCGGCAGAAACGGACCAAAGAAGCCGTCGGCGAACGCGGTTCGCACCGTTCCGAGATGGCCGAATAGGACGATACTGGCGGTAGTCGCAATGCACAGCGAAAGCCCGATAGCTAAGCACAATCGTGAACTTATTCGCATGATAATACCTCTTCCCTACGGGGCCTCATGTAAGAATATCTTTCGTTGACTTCAAGCACAGCCCCGACGTGCGCCGATAGTCTCCGAAACGAACATTGGCGGCAATACGCGAAATTGTAAAATTCTTGTCACAGAGTTCTATACGTTATAGAACGCACCGAGAACGCACGGAAAACTCCAAGCGTGTTGCCACTGGGCAGGCTAGAGGTCCCGATTCCGCTTCTCGGCCTTCCTGCGGTAGACCATCCAACATTCCTTGCGGCAATGCTGCGAGTAGAGACTAAACATAAGAGGCAAACGTGAATACGACCAGCCCGTACTAGCTCGCGAAGCGTGCTAAGCAAAATTTGATCGCTCGCGGCGTATTGACGACGGAAAGCAAGCTGCCTGAGATCGCCGACACCGAGGGGAAGCGCGTTAAGCGTTCGAAGGAGGAAACAGAGGCGCTGAAGTACGGGCTGTACTGCGAGGAACTCGGGATCACGGGCGTCAAACGCCAGGACCCGAAGTCCATCGAATTCAAACTTTGGACCTGGGCAAACAAGTTCGCTGGTCGGCGCACGGCTGGCGGAAAGCGGATCGATGATCGTGATGCGCTGACCTACAGTCCTTCGCTTCGAGCTTACGAGACCTCGACTGGGGACTATTCGCAGTTGCACCGTTGGGCCGAGGTGTGGAGCTACTGGTGGAACGTAATTGCGATTCAGTTCCAGAACGCAGAACGGTCTCGCGACTTCGCTCGGCTCAAGGCTCTTGGCAATCGCAAGAACATCGACGCGTTCGTCGAATATTTGAAATTGAACACGTTTCGACGCGTGGATGTCGAGGGTGAGGACAGACCGCGCCATGAACGGATCGAGAACCCAATGCCCATCGAGATTGAGCGCAATTTTCGTGACGCCCTCGCGAAGACACTGGCAAAGGGATATCCACGCATGAAGGAATTTCGCGCCTTGTCGTTCTCGATCTACTTTAACGGGAATAATTTGGGCAGCAAAAATGCCAGCAACACGTACTGTAAGATCGGCGAGCCGTACAGCCCTCCGAATCATCGTGGTCCCAGCTGCGGGAAGTACCGCAGCCGACGCGTGATCCGCAAGATCCAATTTCGATTCAATGGAAAGCAGACCTGGAATGAATTGGATGTGCTGGATTACAGGAGCGACCTACTTTCACACAACATTAAGGGCATTCGCGTGTGCGACCACGACGGTCGCTGGACGCTAAATCCTATGATCAACGACCGGTTTGAAGTTGCGGAGCCGACCAAGCGGGTCTTCGCCGCAATCGATCTCAATGCCAGGAAAGATGACGAGTCCATCAGCGTGATCGACATCGGCGGCGACACACCGTTTCGTCAATTTTCGATGACGTTCACGCCGAATCGAAAGTCCCGGCGACGCGCGGCTGACAAGCGCAACACCGACCTTCCTGTTTTCGAGACCACGAAGGAGGGTCGCAAAGCGTACCAGCGCACAATGGATGACAAAAAAGATGCAATCAAGTCGCTACTCGGCGAGCCGAAAGAATCGCGCCTGGGATGGGCTGGGATCAAGCGGCGGTTTGCTGCTGGCCAGATTGCTGAGACCTACGTCGCATTCGTCGGCAACTCCATCGAGATAAAAAGGATGCCAGAAATCCCCTCTAACAGAAGACCTCGCAGGCCTGATTTGTCGTCAACGTGCGCAGAGCAATGATTTCCGGTTCAGGGCAGCGACCAGGGCGAGTATTTCAACCATAAGGGCGAGTATTGTGGCGGTAATGTTGTGCCGGTTGAGTAAGCAGTACAAGCTGGAGTGATAACTGATCAACTTCCGAATGGCCCGTGACTTTCCCACAATGCGACGATGACGTTATCCAAACGTGAGAGGGTCGAAAGACGCCGCTCCGATGAACATCACCTTCTGGTTCGCCTAACGGTCGCGCTCGACTGGATCGACGGTGCCCGCTGATGCGACGACAGAATCCTGCCAACCATCCACAAAGCCGGTTCGACTTGGTCCTTCGCCCATGCACTCATCCTCTCGACCATTCCGTCTGGCACTGAAGTCCGTCTTCCACTGGTCATCGGCATTGTAAAACGGTGCGAGATAGATCCCATGCCGTGCAGCAATGGCCTCAATCTCCTCGACCCGCTCCGGAGTGATGAACCCACGTCCCTGAGAGAAGGGTTCGAAGCGGGCTTCCAAAGCAAGAGCCATACCTTCGAGCAGACATCCATGGACCACATCGGGGAATGGATGGCGATTGAGGATTCCGCAGAAATCTGGCACGAACGTCATTCCGCCAGTGATTTGTCCCAGACCTCCAAAGAAGACTTTGGCGTCAGGCATCTTGGCGCTGGGAGAGAGGTTCTTCGGGTAGCCGGCATCGCAAACGATGGCGTGGGGCGTGATCCGGCCCAACAGAAGCGACGGGGACGCGAGACTCGCGGCACAGATCACGAGGTCGGCCTCGGCCGAGAATCGCTGGAGATCGCTTGCAATCTCTACTTGAACTCCATGGGCTTCCAACTCCGCTGCAAGCCGGCGCAGTCGCTCCACGTTGCGCGCGCTGAGCAGCACGCGCCCGACGAAGGGCGCCAAACAACGGGCGCAGCCGGACCCCACATCTCCTGTTGCACCAACGATGAGCAGAGTTGACCTTCGGAGGTTCCGGTCTTCCAGCGCGCACATCTTCTTGATGCCCTGAACGATGAAACCAACTGTCAACGTATTGCCGGTGGTGAAGACGGTATCGTGTCTTTCGGGAAGCTGATCGAAATTGCCCTCAATGAGAATGGAGCTGAATCCGCCGAGACTCACGATCTTTGCTCCTGCCTTGATCGCGTAAGCGGCCGCCCCTCGAACGCGGGCGATGTTTTCGTGCACGTAAGCGGCTTCCAGTCGATCGGGAGGAATGAAGGAGTCGATATAGAGACCGCGCGCCTTGGTGCCCCCGATCGACCCGATCTCCACATGGCAGACCGCTCTGGGCGGAATCCACGGAAGAATGTCCTTGATCTCATCGTCCGGCAGAGGCGTATGCTGCGGTCCGCGTAGGACGGCGAGTACGTCCGCAGCCGCCCGCCAACTTTCCTGATGCCCGATCAAGGCGAAATCGACATCGACGTCGGTCGTCCGCTCTCGCCTAGCTACACTGGTAACTGAGTCACCCATCCAAGCGTTACCTCTCCGGGCAGCCCGAGCATATCTAGCGTCTTCAGATACTGTTGCAGCGACGCTCCGCGAAGCTCGGCTGCACTCAGGCTGACTTCGAAGAGTGACGGCTTTACACAATTGCCGTGGCACACTTCGCAGTGTCCATCCTTGCACTCCTTCGCCAGCATCTTTGCGAGGGTGGTCATCACTTCCAGATGCAGCCGGTGAACCTTGTCGTCGAAGCGCTGCACGTCCAAGGCTCTTTCCGCTCGGAGAATCGCCAATGCGTGATCGACGTGTTCTTCTTCCTCTGCTGCAATGCGGGCAAAGGTCTCGCCAAGACCTCCTGGAGCCACCTTGCCGACGCGCGCATAGCTTGCGACGGCGAATGATTCCAGCATGATTTCCTGGACAATCAAGCAGCCAATGAAATCGCGCTCAGTGATGCATCGCAGGAATGCCTCGCGGAGCCGCTTCCAATGCTTTGCATCGACGTTGTT
>Ga0306922_10006209_pt1 | contig 11447 bp, 8 predicted proteins | sample sta12Cox44000082_FD_203758 | JGI IMG/M metagenome (GOLD analysis project Ga0306922, IMG submission 203758) | Lab enrichment of tropical soil microbial communities from Luquillo Experimental Forest, Puerto Rico - statoxic.12C.oxic.44.000.082 (v2)... | ecosystem: Environmental > Terrestrial > Soil... | reverse complement strand
CGCCTTCCATGACGCCCATGCTGGAGCCGGTCAGCAGCCACGCATTCGACAGGCCACACGCCGGGCCCACCAGCGGGCCGGCATCGGGGGTGAAGGTGATGGGGCCGTTGACGATGCGCTTGATGCCGGCCTCGGCCAGTGCCGGCACCCGGCCCGCCGCTTCGAGCAGGATGCTCTCGATGCGCGCGAGGTCCGGCGGCAGCAGCTCCATGCCGAAGTCTTTCGGAATGCCGTCGATCCCCCAAGGCTGTCCGTCGTGCTCGTAGGGGCCGACGATCAGCCCGAGACCCTCCTGTCGGATATACCAGCTCTGCTGCGGATCGCGGATCACCGGCAGCTCGCGCTCGAGCGCCGCCACGGCCTCCAGGCGGTCGGTGACGACATACTGATGCAGCATCGGCACGATGGGGAGATCGAGGCCCATCATCGCGCCGATCTCGCGCGCCCAGGTGCCGGCTGCGTTCACGATGATCTCGCAGCAGATGGCGCCCTCGGGGGTATGGACGCACCACTCCCCGCCCGCGGTCCGCTCGATCCGCTCGACGGCCGCGTGGCGGTAGATCTCGGCGCCGGCATCGCGCGCGCCGCCTGCCATGGCGTGGGTCGCCTGGCTCGGGTCGACGTAGCCGTCCCACGGCTCGTACAGCGCACCCAGCAGATTCGCGGTGTCGGCGAGCGGGTGGAGCGCTCGCAACTCGCTCGGCGAGAGGAGCTGGAACTCCATGCCGGCGTAGCGGCCGAGGGCCCTGACGTAGCGGAACTCATCCATTCGCGCGGGCGAGCTCGCGATGCGCAGCGCGCCGCAGGGGTGAAAGCCCACCGGGCGCCCGGTGTCCTCGGCGAGCGCGTGCTTGTACAACTGCACGCTGTACGCCCGCATCTGCATGGTCATGAGGTTGTGCGCGAAGTGGGTGCACAGGCCCGCCGCGTGCCAGGTCGAGCCCGCGGTGAGCTCGTTCTTCTCGATGAGGACCACATCGCGCCAGCCGAGTCGGGTCAGGTGATAGAGCAGCGAGCAGCCCATGACGCCGCCACCGATCACGACCAGCCGGGCGTGCGTCTTCAAGCGTCAACCCCAGAGAGCCCGCGCGGGCGGATACATCGAGCCGTGCTCGTAACGGATCGGCGGGGACTCATCGAGCCGCTGCAGCAGGGGCCCATCCAGATCCACGTAGCGGCAGCGCTGTGCGATGAGAAACGCGGGCGCCATGGCAAGGGAGCTGCCACACATGTTACCCACCATCAACCCGAGTCCGTGCCGCGTCGCCTCGCTGCCCAGCGCGAGGGCCTCGGTGAGGCCGCCGCACTTGTCGAGCTTGATGTTGATGAACTGATAGCGCCCGGCCAGCGCGCTCAGCGAGTGGCGATCCGTGCAGGATTCATCGGCGGCCAGCGGCACCAGCGGAGCGAGGCCGTCGAGCGCGGCGTCCTCACCCCGCGCGATGGGCTGTTCGATGAGCTCGACGCCCAATGCCTGCATTTGCGGCAACAGTTGCGCCAGCAGCGGCCGTGACCATGCCTGATTCGCATCCACCAACACCCGCGCCGAGGGCTGCTCCTCCCGGACGATGCGGACGATATCGATGTGACGCTCGGCATCGAGTTTCAGCTTGAGGATCGGGTAACCCTGCGCCTCGCGCGCGCGTCGGCGCGTGTCGGACTCACTTCCCAAGCCGATGGTCAGAGCGGTGGTGACGGGCCGCAGCACCTCTAAACCCGCGGCCGCGGCGGCCGCCACCCCGCTCTCCTTGGCGCGCAGATCCCATAGCGCGCAGTCGAGCGCGTTGCGTGCGCCGCCGGCGGGCAGGAGCGCGAGCAGATCCTCGCCCGTCACGCCATCGTGCAGGTGCGCCGCGATGCTCGCAAGCTGCGCGGCCATGCTCGCCGGTGTTTCGCCGTCGTAATCGACTCCCGCGGCTTCGGCTCGCCCGTGCGCGCCGCTGTTACCGGTCAGCGTGAGTTGGAGCACGGCCAGATGCGTGAGGCAGTCGCGCGCCGTCGCAAAGGGCTCGCGCAGCTCCCAGCTCCGCAGGCTCGTGTCGATCGTTATCATATGGCGCACAGCGCTTCCGCCAGCGGCGCCACCCCGCCCCGCAGCGGATCGCATACCGGCAGAGCGAGCTCGCGCTCGAGCCGGGCTCGATAGGCCTGCCACTCGCTCTCGGCGAGCCCGGAGGAGTTGATGCTGAGGCCGGTACAGCGGATGGCACGGTTCGTGAGCCGCCCGGCCCGCAGGTAGGTATCGATCACAACATCGAGCGCGGGAATGGGGTAATCCGGATACTCCTCGATGGTGGTACGGGTGGGATCGTGGCACAGCACGATCGCATCGGGCTGCGAGCCATGCAGCAACCCGAGCGTGACGGCGGCGTAGGCGGGGTGGTAGAGCGAGCCCTGCCCTTCGATCACATCCCAATGGCCCGGATCGTTATCGGGCGAAAGCGCCTCGGCGGCGCCGGCCAGGAAGTCCGCGACCAGTGCGTCCACCGCGATACCGCCGCCGGCAATCAGAATTCCGGTCTGACCGGTTGCCCTGAAGGTGGCCGACACGCCGCGTTCTTCGAGGGCACGGGTGAGCGCCAGGGCGGTGTATTTCTTGCCGAGAGCACAATCGGTGCCGACCGTGAGCACGCGCTTGCCCGAGCGCTTGCGTCCGCTCGCCACCGGAAATTCCCGCAGCGGGTGCCGCACGTCGATGAGCTGCGCGCCGCCGCGCTCGGCGGCCGCGCGCAACCGGGGGAATGAGCCGAGCCGCGTGTGCAGGCCACTCACCACATCGAGGCCCGCCTCGAGCGCCGCTTCGAGGTCAGCCTGCCAGTGCTCGGGCAGCTGACCGCCAGTCGGAGCTACACCGATCACGGCCGATCCTGCACCGCTGGCTGCGGCGGCCGCGGGCGACAGTCGCGGCAGACCGAGCGTCACCCGTCCGTTCGGGTGCGACCACTCGCCCAGCACATCGGCGCGGCACCAGTCCCGCAACCCGAAGGCGGTCTTGCAGTCGGACTTGAGAGCCGCATCCCCCAGATACAGCAGGTAAGGCTTGCGTAGTGTGAACATGGGAAAAGCGCAGTCAGGAGGCGAGGTGACGCACGAGGTGCGCGACGAGGTCGCGTGCATCATCCTCGGCACCGAGGATGAAGGTGGACTTGCGCCGCCGCAGCACCGGCAAGCCGATCGCGTACATCCCGGGTGCCTCCACGACCACCCCACCCTCGTGCCGCAACTCGCCCTTGTAATTGAGGACCGGCACCTCGAGCCAGCGATAGTCGGGACGAAATCCCGTGGCCCAGACGATCGAGCGGATCTCGCCGCTGCGCAGATCGAGCGATAACCGCGGCGCGGCGGGCGCGCGGGTCGGCGCGAAGCGCTCGGGAGGTGCCAGCTCGAGCTCAGGGCGGGTGTTGATCGCCCAGTCATCGAAGGTATCGAGCAACCGCTGCATCTTGAGGTCGGCGAGCGCGAACTGATTGGTAAGCCCGCCGGAGAATAGCGCGCAACCGTCGCGTATGGCGGCGAGACGCCCGACGATCTCGACGCCCGCGCCCCGCAAAACGTTGAGGTCGAGCGTGGCGCGCTCGGGTGTGCCGACCAGCTGCGGCGAGGGCAGCCGGCGCGCGCGCTCGAGCTCCTCGATCTCGTCGTAACGCTGGTTCCACACACCGGAGCGCTCCATCCACCAGAGCACGTCGCGGCCACGGTAGGTGCGGGGCAGCCGCACGTGCTCGCCGACCGCGAGCGTTACCGGCCGGCCCGAGCGCTGAATCTCATCGGCGAGCTGCACGCCGGTCGCCGAAGCGCCCACCACCAGCACCCCGCCGCGCGGCAGCCGCTCCGCATTGTGATACTCGAAGGGCGTGACACACACGAGGGGCTCCGGCACCGCCTTGTGCACCCCGGGTACGTGCGGAACGTTGGCGGCGCCGCTCGCCAGCACCACGGTGCGGCAGCGAATGTCGCCGTCATCGGTCATCACGTGATAGCCGCCATCGATGCGGCGGACGGAGGTCACCGTGGTGTGCGTGCGCACCGGCGCCGCGCTCGCCGCAGCGAACCCTGAAATGTGCTCGATGAGCTGCGGCATCGACATGTAGCCGTCGGGATCGGCGCCGCGGTAGGGATAGCCGGGCAGCCGGCTCTGCCAGTTCGGCGTCAACAGATGCAGCGAATCCCAGCGCTCGCGCCGCCAGGAATTCGCCACCTCGCCCCGCTCGATCAGCAGATGATCGACCGAGTGCTCGGTGAGGACAGAACTGATCGCGAGCCCGGCGTGACCGGCACCGATCACGGCGGTCGTGACGTGTTCGATGGCGACCCCCGTTGCGGGTGCCGGCGTCCCGCTAGAGGACCTCGACCGTTACGTTGGTCGGGTTGGTCACGATGTCGTATACGGCCGAGCGTTTCTGCGACTGGGCGACGAGCGCCTCGATGTCTTTCTTCGACGCATCGGCATCGATACGGAAGGTGACCTTGATGTCGTCGTAACCGTTACGCACGTCGCTGTCGATGCCGAGGATGCCGTAGAGGTTCATCTTGCCCTCGAGCTTCGCCTCGACCGACCGCAGTTGTATCCCGCGGTTCTGCGCAACCGTGGCGACCCCGGCCGTCAGGCAGCTCGCGAGACCGACGAGCACCAGCTCCACCGGTGTCGCGCCATGATCCTCGGAGGCGAAGATCTCGGGGTGGTCGGTCTCGAAGGAAAACTGGGTCTTGTGCGACTGCTCGTCCCCGAGCCCGTGGAATCCCTGGACCGTGGAGGTGGCGTGGGTACCGCTCTGCCACCGGCAGGAGGCGCGCCAGGTGAACTTGGCGGCTTCGGGTGCGTTCTTCAGTGCCTCCCGTGCGGCCAGCAGCGCGTCGATGTTGACACCGTTATTCACACTCTCCTCAGCCATCTTGCTGTCTCCTCGATGAAGTCGAAAGGTCTTCTGGATAGCCTTCCTGCGCGTGCGGAGCGATCGAGACTACCCCGGCGCCGCCGGGGGTACAAGCGCCGTGCGGAACGAAGGTAGCTATCTATCGGTTATAAGCAGATAAGGGTCATTTGTTGCGATTGGAGGCGCCGCAACAGAAGCCTATCATTCGACATTCCAGCGAATGACCGGGAGCCCCTCCCGTGGAACAGTCCCGTCGTTTCGGCTTCGACACCCGCCAGGTTCACGCCGGTCAGCGTCCGGACCCCAATACCGGTGCGCGTGCGGTGCCGATTTTTCAGACCACCAGCTACGTCTTCGAGGACCCGGCCGCGGCCGCCGCGTACTTCAACCTGCAGGAGTACGGCAATACCTACACGCGGATCATGAACCCGACGCTGGCGGTGTTCGAGGAGCGCATCGCCAGCCTCGAGGGTGGCTGCGGCGGGGTGGCGTTCGCGAGTGGCCTCGCCGCCCAGGCGGCGGCGCTCTTCACGCTGCTCACACCGGGCGACCATGTGGTCTCCTCCGCCGCGCTGTACGGCGGCACGGTGAATCAGTTCAAGCACGTGCTGCGCAAGATGAACGTGGAGGTTTCCTGGGTCGATCCCGATGACCTCGGCGCATGGAAGGCCGCGGTTCGCGACAACACCAAGGCATTCTTCGGCGAGACGATCGGCAACCCCGGCGGCAACGTGCTCGACATCGAAGCGATCGCAGCCATTGCGCACGCGCACGAACTGCCGCTGCTGGTCGACAACACCTTCGCAACACCCTATCTGTGCCGGCCGATCGAGTGGGGCGCCGACATCGTGCTGCACTCCGCGACCAAGTATATCGGCGGCCACGGCACGAGCATCGGCGGGGTGGTGGTCGATTGCGGACAGTTCAACTGGTCGAACGGCCGATTCCCGGTGGTTGCGGAAGCGTCACCCGCGTACCACGGCCTGCAGTTCCACGAGACCTTCGGCACCTACGGCTACCTGATGAAGCTGCGCGCCGAGACCTTGCGCGATCTCGGCGCCTGCATGAGTCCCTTCAACGCATTCCTCTTCCTGCAGGGGCTCGAGACACTGTCGTTGCGCATGGCGCGTCACGTCGAGAATGCCGTCACGATCGCGCGCTACCTGGAGACGCACGAGCTCGCCTCGAACGTGAGGTATCCCGGTCTGCCCAAAAATCCCTACCACTCGCTCGCGGAGAAATACCTGCCGCGGGGTGCCGGCGCGGTGTTCTCCTTCGACATCCGCGGCGGACGCGAGGCGGGGCAGGATTTCATCCGCGGCGTGAGCCTGTGGTCGCACCTCGCGAACGTGGGCGATGCGAAGAGCCTCGTGATCCATCCCGCGAGCACCACGCACCGGCAGCTCAGCGAGCAGGAGCTGCGGGCGGCAGGCGTCGGCCCGGGGACGATCCGGCTCTCCGTTGGCATCGAGGACGTCGATGATCTGATCTGGGACCTCGAGCAGGGGTTCGCACACGCCCGCGCAGCGCGCTTCCTGGAGCGCGCGCCATGACCTTCGAGCTCGCACGCTACCAGGATCCGCTCGCCATCCAGCGGGTGCTGTTCGATGCCAAGACCATCGCGATCGTCGGCTTGTCCAGCAACCCGCTGCGCCCCAGCAACTTCGTCGGCTTCTACCTGCAACGGCACGGGTACCGCGTGATTCCCGTGAATCCGCGCGAGACGGAGGTCCTCGGCGAGCGCAGCTTCGCCAGCCTGCGCGAGGTGCCGGTGGCCCTCGACATCGTCGATGTGTTTCGCGCCCCGGCGGCGCTGCCGGAGGTCGCACGGGACGCGGTCGCGATCCATGCGAAATGCCTGTGGTGTCAATTCAACGTGATCAACGAGGAAGGCGCGCGCATCGCGGAAGCTGGCGGGCTCACGGTCATCATGGATCGATGCCTCAAGGTCGAGCATGCACGCTACGCGGGCCGCATGCACTGGCTCGGCTTCAACACGCAGCGCATCACCGCCGTGCGCGGGGGCCTGCAGTAGCGGTGCGATTCGGATTCCAACACAGCTATGCAGAACTGCCGAGCCGCTTCTACGAGCGGATCGCGCCGACGCCCGTAGCGGGCCCCGCGCTCGTTGCATTCAACGGCGAGCTCGCCGCGGATCTTGGGCTTGACCCGAACCTGCTCGAGCCCGCGGCCGCGGCGGTGCTGTCGGGAAACCAATTGCCCGAGGACGCCGACCCGATCGCGATGGCGTACGCCGGGCACCAGTTCGGTGCCTTCGTGCCGAGCCTCGGCGATGGGCGCGCCATCCTGCTCGGAGAGCTGCGCGGACGTGATGGCGTGCTGCGCGACCTGCAGCTGAAGGGTGCCGGCCGCACGGCATTCTCGCGCAGCGGCGATGGGCGGGCCGTTATCGGCCCGATGCTGCGCGAGTACCTCGTCAGCGAGGCGATGCACGCCCTCGGTGTCCCAACCACCCGCTCGCTCGCCGTCGTCACGACCGGCGAGCAGGTGTTTCGCGAACGTGCGCTTCCCGGTGCGGTCCTGGCGCGCGTGGCAGCGAGTCATGTGCGGGTCGGGACGTTTCAGTACTTCACGGCGCGCGGCGATCAGGACGCGGTGCGCGAGCTCCTCGGGTACGTCATCGCGCGGCACTACCCCCTGGCGCGTGAAGCCGACCGGCCCGCGTTGGCCGTGCTCAAAGAGGTTGTGCAGCGCCAGATGGCGCTCATCTGCGACTGGATGCTGCTCGGCTTCATCCACGGTGTGATGAATACCGACAACATGGCGATCTCGGGCGAAACCATCGACTATGGTCCGTGCGCGTTCATGGACGATTACGACCCGAACACCGTGTTCAGCTCGATCGACCAGGGCGGGCGATACGCCTATGCCAGGCAGCCAACGATTGCGCTGTGGAACCTGGCGCGCTTTGCGGAGACCCTGCTGTTCCTCATCGATCCGCTGCCCGAGAAAGCGCTCGAGCTCGCGACCGAAGCGCTCGAGTCTTTCGCGGCACAGTTCGACGCGCGCTTCCTGAGTGGCATGCGTCGCAAGATCGGACTCTCCACGGCGGCAGAGACCGACGCCGGCCTCATCCGGCGGCTGCTGAATGCGATGCGCGAAGCTCACGCCGACTTCACGCTCACCTTCCGCAGACTCGCGCTGGCGGCGGGGGATACCGCCGGTGTCGCACCGTCAGAGGCGCTCTTCGCCGCAGGCTCCGAGCTCGAAGCATGGCTGCCGGAGTGGGCGGAGCGGCTGCGGAGCGATCCGCAAACCACGACTCAAAGGGTGGCGAGCATGCGCGCTGCAAATCCCGCCTTCATCCCGCGCAACCACCGAGTGCAGGCCGCGCTCGATGCAGCCGAAACGGGCGACTACGCCCTCTTCCGTAAGCTGCTCGCAGTGCTGCAGCGGCCGTACGAGGACCAGCCCGAGGCCAGCCTGTACGCGCTTTCGCCCGAGGCCGCGGAGCGCGTGCTGCAGACGTTCTGTGGCACCTGAGCGAGCGAGGATTTCAGGGCTCATCGTCTGCGCGCTCGAGGCAGGCGCCATTCACCGCCGGTACATGTGTCTTATTGCATCGTCTGCCGGGGACGGGCACAGTGGCAGCGCACTGCGGCGCGCGTCGTCAATCCACAGAGGCGAAGCTCAATGCTCAAGACACCCGTTGCGTTACTGCTGATGGCGGGCTCGTTGGCTCTCGGTGGGATTGCGTTTTCAACACCGGCGGCCGCGCAGATCCAGTTTTCGGTCACCTTTGCACCGCCGCCTCTGCCGGTTTACGAGCAGCCGCCGATCCCGGCTCCCGGATATCTCTGGGTGCCCGGCTATTGGTACTACGGTCCCTACGGCTATTACTGGGTTCCCGGCACCTGGATCGAGCCACCGGAGGTCGGACTTCTCTGGACACCGGGGTATTGGGGCTGGTCCGAGGGATTCTACGTGTGGTATCCGGGTTACTGGGGGCCGCAGATCGGTTTCTACGGCGGCGTGAACTACGGCTTCGGTTATTACGGTCACGGCTACGACGGGGGTTACTGGCGCGGTAATCGTTTCTATTACAACCGTGAAGTCACCAACATCACCAACGTTAACATCGAAAACGTCTACTCCAGGACCGTCGTCAATAACACTACCGTCAATCGCGTGAGCTATACCGGCGGCCCGGGCGGCCTCAGCGCCCAACCCACGGCCGAAGAGCAGCGCGTGGCGCACGAGCATCACACGGCGGCGACGCCTGCACAGGTGCAGCACCGCGAGACAGCCGCCGCCCGCCCGGAGCTGGTCGCCTCAATGAATCACGGCAAGCCCGAGATTGCGGCCACCTCGAAGCCTGCGGCTTTCGACTCGCACGTCGTCGGCGCGAGCCGTGCCGGAGGAACGGTGCTGGTGCATGCCCACGACCTCCCTAAACCCGAGCCTGCGGCCGCACCCGCCAAGCCCGTTGCGGGCCAGGAAGCGGAGTACCAGCGGCAAGCGGAGTACCAGCGGCAGCAGTCAGCCCTGCAGGCGCGGCAGCAGCAGGAGCGCGATTCCCTGGCGCAGATGCAGGAGCGCGATCACGCCTACCTCACTCAGCAGAATGCCAACGCACAGGCGCAGGCGGCGATGGAGCATCAGCATCGACAGCAGACTCAGTTCCTGCAACAACGGCAGGTAAGTGAGATACAGAGCGTGCGGCAGGCGCCGCCGCCACATGCTGCGCCGCCACCGCCGCCACCGCCGCGGGGACAGCCGCCGCGGGGTGAGCCGCCGCACCACTAGCAATAGGCGGCGCGTCTCCTCGGTGGCACGCACAGCGCAACTAGCGCTGCGCCTCCAGGATCCAGGCACGCCACCGCTTCACATCGTGCGTGGCGCGCACCTCGGGCACGAGCCCATCCATCAGTACTGCAGCTTCGCGCAGCAGCGCCGCTCGATGTGGCGGCTCCGCGAGCGCCTGAGCATAAAGCGCGGCCGCGAGCTCCTGCGGCTGCCAGCGATCGCCGCGATTACGCGCGGCGAGCTCGCGCTGGAACTTCACCACGGGCGCGATGGTTTGGGCGGCGTCGCTCGTGTGGCCCTGACGGGCCTGAGCGAGGGCCAGCCATGTGAGCTCCACATTCAGCAGACGGCGGTCATCCATGGCACTGGCTCCGGCAGCCTTACGCGCCTCCACGGCTTGCTGCCCGGAATGCTCGGCAGCAGCGAAGTTACCCGATAACTGCTCGGCACGGTTCTCGACCGAGTAGAAGAAGTACTCCTCGAGAGTTTTCCAGCGCTGCAGCTCGCCGCGCGCTCGAACGGCCCCCAGGGCACGCAGGTTTTCAGTGGCGATGCGCCGGCCCGCGGGCAGATCGTCGCGCGCTAAGGCCACCCACGCTTCGCCGAGCTTCAGCCAGCCATCGGAAATGATCAGGGCGTGACTGCCTGCCCCCTCGCTCTCGCGGTGTTTCGCGAGCACTGCCGCGGCTTCGGCGAGCGCGGCCTCTGCGAGCGCGGTTTCTCCGAGCGCCGAGTAAAAGTAGACCGCACCCGATGTAGTCCCGCAATAGTTGTCGACAAACGTCGCACCGCCGGTTTTCGGGGCGTAGCTGAGCTCTTTTCTATGGTACGGCAGAGACTCGCGCAGATGCCCGCCGGACCAGAGCACGTTCGCCAGCTGTCCTTCCGCCACGCTCAGGTTGTTGAGACTGGTCACGTTGTTGGGATCGAGATTGAGCAGGGTGAGCGAGACCTGCTCCGCGCGCAGTGCGGGCTCGCGGGCGGCCTGGGGATCCAGCCGGTGGTCCGCAGCTACCGATACGAGAACCCCGGTAAGGATCTGCTCGGCGTGCAGCGCGAGACGATAACCCGGGCGCCTGGCCAGCACCTGGTCTGCGACCGCAAGCGAGTCTTCACTGGCTTGCTGCGCCTCGTCGTATCGTCCCAGCAATTGCAGCGCGCTCGCCATCCAGGCACCGGCCTCGGAGTAATAGGCTCCCATATCGAGATCGCGCAGGTCCCGCGCGCCGAGATCGGCGGCAATCTGCTGCACCTCCCGCTCGGTACGGACGGCCTCCTCGCGATGCTCCCCCGCGCCCTGCTGGTAACCGACGCGGTGCGCGATCTGGACGTAGGCCCGGCGAGCCGCCACCGAGGTATCGGCGGAGGCCATGAGCGGTCGCAACAGGTCGACCGCACGTTGTGTGGTCGGCAGATCCGAGGGGTCGCTGCGGCTTTCGAGCACGCGGCCCTTGGCGGCATAGGCGAATGCCAATGCGATAGTGGTGGTCGCGGAGTGATCGCCGGAATTGCGCAGCCCGTTGAGGAGCTCCACGGCTTCATCCGCATTAGCGCCGGCGACATCGAGCTGACCAAGCGTACGCAGCGCCCGCGAATGGTTCACGAGGGCCATGGCGCCATTACGGATGGTCTCGTTTTCCCGCAGCGCCGGCGGTAGGCCGTGAAAGTAGTCGATCTGCCGCTGCGAGAACTCCGCCAGGACTTCCAGCCGCCCGAAGCTCTCGAGCTCGCGTGCGAAATCATCGCTGAGATACCCGAGCAGATGCTCCGCCTGGCCGCGCGCCTGCTCGGCGAGTGCACGCGTTT
>Ga0306922_10006204_pt1 | contig 11449 bp, 5 predicted proteins | sample sta12Cox44000082_FD_203758 | JGI IMG/M metagenome (GOLD analysis project Ga0306922, IMG submission 203758) | Lab enrichment of tropical soil microbial communities from Luquillo Experimental Forest, Puerto Rico - statoxic.12C.oxic.44.000.082 (v2)... | ecosystem: Environmental > Terrestrial > Soil... | reverse complement strand
GTTCGATTCGCTGATGCTGCTGCCGAACAGCACCAGAGAGTGGTCCAGCAATGTCCCCTCTCCGTCGGCAGTGTTCTTCAGCTTCTCGAGCAGATACGCGAACATCTCGACGTGCAGCTCGTCGATCTTGATCAGCTTGTCGACTTTCTCGGCGTCGCCCTGGTGATGCGAAATCGAGTGGTGCCCGTCAGAGATGCCGATCTCACGATATGCGCGATTGCTCCCGTCGCGACCGAGCATCAACGACGCGACGCGCGTCATGTCGGTCTGCCAGGCGACGACCTGCATGTCGATCATCAGCTTGGTGTACTGCAGGTAGTCGTCCGGGATTGCGCTCGGCCGCTCGATGCGCGGCAACTCGATCGAGGCGTTCTGTTCCTCGGCAAGCTGGATGCGCCGCTCGATGTCGCGCACCGCTTCGAGGTACTCCTCCAGTTTCAGCTTGTCGCCGGCTCCGAGCCGCAACCGGAGGCGCGACAGGCTTGCCGTGACATAGTCGAGCACGCTCTTCTGGTGCTCGAGGCGGATCATCCGCGCAGACGCTTCCGTACTGTCGCCGTCGCCGAACAAGCGCTCGAAGACGGTGCGCGGATTGATTTCCGCCGGCAGCGGGTTCGTCGGCCCTCGCCACGACATCGACATATACGCGCAGGTGTAACCGGAGTCGCAATTGCCCGCGAGCGGCTGCGGCTCGAGGCCCAGTTCGAGCGACGAGAGCTGCGTGTATTTGCCAAGCTCCTTCGCGGCAATCTGATCGGCGGAGATGCCGAGATGGAAGTCCGCGCCGCCAGTCTTGTACGGATGGACGCCGGTGAGGAACGTCGCCGTGGCACGGGCGTGATCGCCAGGACCGTCGCCCAGCGCCCTTCCGGTAACTTGCGCCAGCCCGCTGAACGCATTGAGCTGATCGCGGTACGGCTCGAGCGCCTTCATCGTCGGGCTGAACTCGAAGTTTGCGCCCGTCGTCTTCGGCGTCCACATGAACGGCCGCGGGCTCTTGTCGCACGCGCCGATGATGCCGTTGGGCGTGTAAACGTAGCCGAGGCGGATCGGCGATGCCGACGCGGCTGCCGATCGGCCGGCTGCCATGGAATCGAGCAACGGCAGCGCCATGGCCGCGCCAAGGCCCCGCAGAAAACTTCGCCGTGGCAGAGTGTGGTTCGCGGCGCTCATGACTCCGATCCCTTCCGTAACTGAAATGGCGGACTCTTGACGATGGCCATAATCAGGGACGACACACGGTAATTATCGCGCGCCGCGGCCCTCGTGACCGAGCGAATCGTCGGGTAGTCGTAGTACTCGACACCTCGGCCAAGGGCGTAGGTCAGCAGTTTTTCGGTCGCCGTCTGCACAAAATCGTCGCGATACTTCGTTTGCAGCAGGTCGATCAGCCCGGCGGGGCCATTGAACACCGTCCCGTCGGGGAGCGTGCCGCTGGCATCGATCACCGTCCCGGCATCCTCAGTGCGCCATCGCCCCACCCCGTCGAAGTTCTCGAGCGCAAAGCCGATAGGATCCATCCGGGCGTGGCACGCGGCGCAGATCGCATTGGCCCGATGCGCCTGCATCTGCTCGCGCATCGTCAGCAGTTTGCCGTGAGGTGCGGCCTTCAGCTCGGGCACGTCGGGAGGCGGAGGCGGGGGCGGCGTGCCGAGAAGGTTTTCGAGAATCCATTTGCCGCGCTGCACGACGGACGTGCGATTCGGGTACGACGTCACCGTGAGCACGCTGCCCTGGCCGAGCAACCCGCGGCGATGTCCCTCCGCGGGCGAAACGCGGCGGAACTGCGATCCATACACGCGCGGGATGCCGTAGTGCTCCGCCAGACGCTGATTGACGAACGTATAGTCCGCCGACAGCAGATCCAGCAGGCTGCGGTTCTCGCGAAAGATGCTGGACACGAACAGTGACGTCTCCGTCACGAACGACTGCCGGAGCGCTTCGTCGAACGGAAAGATCACGGGATCGGGCTTGACGGTCTGCACATTTCTCAGGTGCAGCCACTGCCCCGCGAAATTCGAAACGAGCTCGTCGGCCCGCGCGTCCTCGAGCATGCGGCGGACCTGAGCCTCGAGCACAGCATCATCGCTCAGCCGTCCGCGTTCTGCCAGGCCGAGCAGCTCCGCATCGGGAATCGTGCTCCACAGGAAGAAAGACAAGCGCGACGCGAGCTCGATGTCGCTGATCCGGTGGACGGCTTCGGATCCGCCGGAATCGGTCCGGGCATCGCGCTCGATCCGGAAGAGAAATTCCGGCGAGACGAGCAACGCCTCGATCGCCATCTGGATCCCACCGTCGAATTCCGATCTGGTGCGAGCCTTCCGATAGAACTCGAAGAGCGGATCCACATCCGCGCCTGACACCGGCCGCCGGAACGCGCGATGCGCCAGCGCCGTCAGGATCGTCCGCGCGCAGGCCGATTCCTGGGCCGGACGTTCCGGACGGCAGGTGAAAATCGTGCGGCGGCTGGCCGTCTCCCCGCGGCCACTGGGGTTGTACGGTCCGCCGATGATCAGCCTGGTGACGTCGGGGTTGGCAGCCCGCACGTCGAATCGCTTGAGCCGTGCGCCATCGAGTCGCAGATCGACCGGCGACGGGATTTCCGTCGCCAGTCCGCTCGCACCAGGCCCGGTGGCGGGCGCCTCCTTTTCCGGTTTCAGGTTTTCGCGCGGCGACGTGACGCCGACGGTATGCAGTCCGGCGCGGACGGCCAGTCGAACCTGGAACGGATTGGCATCGGCCTCGCCGGCATCGGTCTGCACGCCCGCGAAGCGCAGCTTGAACACATATTCGGCATCGAGCGGGAAGTAGTGCTTCACGCTCATCCCCGCGCGCGAATCGAAGGGCAGGTCTTCGCTCAGCTGCTCGTTGCGCGTGCCGGTGTTCGGATCGCGTTTCGCGTCGTAGATCTCCTCCACCGGTTTCTGCGTCAGGTCACCGACCGCGAGGCGGCTTACTGTGCGCGCTGCCGCCATGTAGCGATCGAGCAGCGCCGGCGAAGTCGACAGCACCGCGGCAATGTTGTCGAATCCGTACCCGGAATCGTCGACGGGCAGCCACTCACCTGGCCGCACGTCAACGTTGAGCAGATCGCGCACGGCGTTGCTGTACTCCGCGCGATTGAGCCGATGGACTGGCGCTCGCCCTGGATTGGGATGGGCGGCCGCAGCCTTGTCGAGCGTGTCCTCGACGTGCGCGACCAGCGCCGCCGCGTCGCGAGGATCGGGACGCGAACGGACGTTGGACGGTGGCATCTCTCCCGATCGCAGCTTGCGGGCCACCTTCTCCCACAGCTCCGCGTGCTCAGGCACGTTCGCCGGATCGAGGCCCTGAAGTGACAGGCCACCGGTCTTCAGCCGATCGCTGTGACAGGTCACGCAGTATGTGCGGATCAGACTCTCGGCGGGAACTGGCGGCTGCGCGCTCGCCAGAAGATGCTGCGGATCCTGACGAAAACCGCGCGCGGCGCCGCTCAGAACGAACGACGCCGCGAGCAGCCAGGTCAACCACGAACGCATGTCGATCTGTGGGCCTCCCTAGAATATGAATCGTATCTGCAATTGCGAGTTGCGCAATGGCTGAGCACTCGTGGCCGCGCCGAACCCCGCGTTCTTCGGCTGCAAACGGTTCGGATCGAGCGTGCCGTCCGGCAGGTACTGCGAGTTGGCGATGGTCTGGTTCGTCGGGCTGACGAAGATCACGTTGGAGTTGCGGTTGTTGTAGATCACGGCGTTGAACACATTGTAAACGTCCCAGCGGAACTGCAGGGACTTGTTGCCGCCGACCTTGATGTTCTTGGCGATCGCCATGTCGACCGTGTGGTCGGCGCAGCCGCCGAGCACGTAGCGCCCTGATTCGAGGCCGACGCTGCCGTACGTCGGGCCCTTCACCGATGCCGTGTTGAACTGCGCGTACTGGTTGCTCGAGCAGCCGGATCCGGGATCGCCGACGTAGATGATCTTCGCCGCGTAGTCCGGCGAGCCGGTGAGGTTCGTGTTGGTGCCGTTGTTCTGATACGTGTAGGTGATGTCGTAGCGGCCGTTCGCGCAACCGCTCCCGGCCGCCGCGTTCGTGAGAGCGCAGTTGGCCTGCGCGGCGCCGTTGGCCTGGATGGCGCCTGGCTGATAGCCGGACCCCGCGGTGAGGATGCCCGACAGCTGCCAGTCATTGAGAATCGCGCGCGCGAGGCCGTTCGCCGGGCCCGGAATGTTCCAGACCACGTAGCTCTTGATGACGTGCTTTTGCAGCGCGAGGTCCTCGTTCTGCTGCTCGTATTGCGCCTGATCCGACCGCACCGAGATCGTGCCGTCTGCTGCGTGCTGCAGCCGGAGTTGCAGGCCGGTATTGCCCTTCAGCGAGAGGCCGAGGTTGTAGTTGCCGCCAAATGCCAGCCCGCCGCGGAAACGGCGGTTCACCGAGAACTGGAGGCCGTGGTACTCGTCCCAGTACCGCGTTTCCTGCTCGTTGATGTTGCTGTACCCGCGGAAAGCGCGGAGTAAATTCGCCGGATATGCGGTGGCGCCAGGAACGGTGCTCGGGGCGAGCGTCGGGTCCTGGTTCTGCGGCAGGTACGCCGCGCCGATGTCGACCGCATTCAGATCCACCGCGCCGCCAGCGCCGCCCTGGAACGCTCGCAGCCGGTTGAAGCCATGGTTGCCGACATAGGCCACATCGAGCATCGTCGAGTACGGCAGCGCGAACTGCATACCGGTCTGCCATTGCCAGGACGAAGGAATCGCCGCGTTGTACTGGAACGTGATCAGCGCCGGCACGCCCTGGCTGCTGAGGCCGGTGCCGAGCGTCTGCAGCTGGCCGTTGCGCAGATCCTGCGACGTCGAGATCGGCGGGTTGCCCGGGATCGAGAACACCGTGTTGCCGTCGGGGCGATCGAAGAAGAGCCCGCCGCCCGCGCGGAACACCATCGTCTGGTTGCCCTTGATGTCGTACGCCATGCCGAAGCGCGGTCCGACGACGAGCGCCGGCCAGACATATGAGGTGTCCGCGATGCCGTCGCCGGCCTTGTGGATGCCGTCGGTCAGGTTGCCCGTGCCCGGCACCACGGTGCCGATGAGCGCGGCTGAATTGGCCGCGCCGGGCGCTGTGACGATCTGACCCGTTCGCGGGTCGATCGCATTGCGCGCGTTGCCCGAGCAGACGGTTGCACCGTTACTGCATCCGGCCAGGTAGAGCAGCGGCGCCTGGCTGAGCGTCCACTGGTCGGCGAAGAAGTTCGACATCTGGAGGAACTGGTCGTACTGCGGCGTCTGATGCGTGAACCGCAGGCCGTAGTCCAGAGTCAGTTTGCCGTTCACCTTCCAGTTGTCCTGCACGTAGAACTCGGTGTTGTTGTAGATCATCGAGCCTTCGATCAGGCTCGACTGCTGCAGGTACTGCGTGAACACGCCGGTGGCGGCGTTGGCGAAGCCGAAGCCGGTGTCGAGCGCGTTGTTCGTGTCGTTGCCGAAGTTCACGTAGCCCTGGAAGCCGAGGTTCGCCACGCCGCCGGCGCCGGTGTTCTGCGCCTTGTAGCTGTGGTTGTTGTAGAACCCGGCCTTGCTCGTGTGGTTGCCCCACACTTTGGTCAAGCTGATTGCGACGTCCTGCGTGCGGTTGATGTTGAGGAAGCCTGGGAACAGCTGGTTCGGCGGTCCCGGCAGGTCGCCGGTGCCGGCCGTGCCGGTCTGCGTCGGCACGATGCGGCTGCCCCACGCGAAGGCCGGCGGCAGGTTGATCTTCGTGCCGTCCCACCACACCGGGTTGAGATCTTGCATCACGCCATACGCGTAATACCGCGGATCGACGACGCCGGCGTTCGGATAGAGCAGCGGGAACCCGGGCAGGCTGGTGACCCGATTCGACGAGTCGTTGACGAAGATGCCGCCAGGCAGCGCCGGCGAACCGCCCGGCGAACCGATCGCTCCGCCGCCGGCGAGCTGGTTGCGGATGAACCCGTAGGTGCCCTCGAGGAAGGTCGAGTTGTTGATGACGTAGTCAACGGTCGCGCCGTAGTTGGTGATGAACGGGTAGGGATTCTGCATGTCGTTGAATCCCTGGATGGTGCCCGGCGTGACCAGCTTGCGGGCCCGCTGGCCCGAGTACTTGCCGGTGATGCGCAGCTTCTGCGACATCTGGTAATCCATCCGGATCGACGGCTGCTGCGTGAGGTTATCCGTCGTCGGCGCGTCGACCTGGTAGTTGTAGTTCTGGCCGGGGCCCTGCGCGACGTTCGGCATCGGGTACCGATTCAGAATCTCCTGACCGACCGAGTAGAGACGGTTCGCCGGGATCTTGCCGAGGACGCCGCCATCCTGGAAGCAGCCCGAGGTGTTGCTCGCGGTGCACGGGTTCGCCGACAGCGGATCGTGGATCAGGTTGAAGATCGCACCGGTGTTGTCGCGCGACTGCGAGAAGTCGCCGGCGCGCTCGGCCGCGGTCGGCACGCGAATGCGGATCGGGTTGCCGCCGTTGATCGCCGCCGTCACCGGGCGGAACTCGTGCGAGTAGAAGAAGAACAGCTTGTTGTTGCCGCCGGGTTTTCCAACCGGGCCGCCGAGCGTGTAGCCGAGGGTTTTGGTGCTCTGCTTCGGCTTCGGGTCGCCGTTCTGGATGTTCACCCAGCTGTTCGAATCCCAGTCGGAGTTCGTCTGAATGTCATAACCCGATCCCCGGAACTGGTTGGAGCCGCTCTTGGTGACCGCCGTAATCTGCAGGCCGCTCGACCGGCCGTACTCCGCCTGATAGCCCTGCGTGAGAATTTTCACCTCGGCGATCGAGTCGACGTTCATGTTCAGCATCTGGCCGTTGTTGCCGGTGTCCATCGCGGAGATGCCGTCCATCATGATGTTGTTCTGGCCCGCGCCGCCGAGGCGCGTGCCGCCGGCTGACGCGCCTACCTGCACCACGCCCGGGGTGAACGCCGTGAGGCTGGTGAAGTTGTTGCGCGCGAACGGCAGCGTATCGATCTGCTCGCTCCTGACCGCGAACGAACGCTCGCCGCTCTGGGTCTGCACGACCGGCGACTCGCCGACGACGAGCACGTTCTCGGCGAGCGTGCCAGGCTCGAGCGTGAAATTGCCCAGGCCGACACGGTCGCCGCCGCTCACCGCAACGCCGGTGCGCTTCGCGGTGCGGAAACCCTCGAGCGTCACTTCCACCGTATAGGTATCGGCGGTGACGTTCGGGAAGACGAAATCGCCCGACTCGTTCGTGACCGCCGGGGCCAACTTCGTGCCGCGCGATTCACTGGTAAGCACGACGGTGACGCCCGGAATCACGGCTCCCGAGGCGTCCTTGACAGTGCCCGACACGGTACCTGTGGTGATTTGCGCTCCGGCGGGTGCCGAGAGCAATAAGAGCCCGACGACCAGATCGCGGCCAATAACGACCATCCTTCGCAGCATCTGCCCTCCCTACTGCTGACGATTCCGGACTGGTGTTCCTGATGCCAAACGAGCGGGACGCGCCGCGCGAATTGCGGATCCGTGCGGATGTAACCGGTTACACGGCGCCAACGATAGAGACGCCGGGCCGCCGAGTCAAGACAAAACGAACGGCCCGCGCAAAATCACGAACCGATGTGCGCTCGCGATCCGGCAATCCGAACGCCGCGGTCGCGCATCGAATCACGCTCGCGCATCGAGTAAATTGGCAAGCTGCGGCAGGATGTACTATGCGAACAGACGTATCCGGAAGTGAGACGACACCGAGGACACGAGCCTGATGCGATGCGGTCTGCTCGTCAGTATGTTTGCGGCAGCACTCGCCGGCGCCTCGTGCGGCCCGCACAGCCAGCAGCCAGCGCACTCCGAGGCAAAGGTCGTGTGGCACCGTCTCGGTTCGTGGTCAGGCCGCGGCAGCCTGCAAACCGAATCGTTCACCAGCGACACCGGAACATTGCGCGTCAGTTGGGAGACCACCTCGGCCGACAGCCCGGACGGCGCAAAGGCGCCGCCCGCCACGTTCCGGCTGGACGCGCACAGCGCGATCAGCGGCCGACTCCTGCAGCAGGTCGTCGATCACGCCGGCGCGGGCCATGGCGTCGACTACGTGCAGCAGGATCCTCACGTCTTTTACCTGGTCGTCGAATCGACGCGGCTCAGTTGGCAGTTTACGGTTGAAGAAGCCATCGGGTATCCTTAAGCGCGTACCGTCCTCGCCCACGTCGGTCATAAGGAGCAGAACCGTGACCGAAGACATTGACGCCCGTTTCTCCCGGCGCAAGTTCATTCAGGGTATCGTCGCCGCCGGCACCGTCGCCTCCTCCTCCGCGTACTTGTTCCGTTCAGCGACCGTGCACGGTCAGCCGCAGGCCGGTGCGGTGGAGCGCCTCGTCACGCTCCGCGTCAACGGACAGGATCGCCGCGTCGATCTGATGCCGCAGGACACGCTGGCCATGGTGCTGCGCTACAAACTGGGCCTCACCGGCACCAAGCTCGGTTGCGACCGCGCGGAGTGCGGCGCCTGCACCGTGCTGATAGACGATGTCCCGCACTACTCGTGCTCGGTGCTCGCGCACCGCGCGCGCGGCAAGAACATCGTCACGATCGAAGGGCTCGCGGATCCGGCAAGCGGCAAGCTGCATGCGGTGCAGCAGGGTGTCGTCGACGAGCAGGGATTCCAGTGCGCCTTCTGCATGTCCGGCTTCGTCATGGCAACAGTTGGATACCTCAAGACGAATCCCAATCCGACGAGACAGGAACTGGCCCATGGCATCTCGGGCAACCTGTGCCGCTGCCAGGACTACGACAAGATCCTCACCGCCATGATGCGCGGCGCGGAGTTGAGCCGAGGCTGATGCCATGACGAACAAGTTGATCGGCCAGAACTACACGACGCCCGATCTTGTCGCGAAGGTCACTGGCCAGGCGAAGTACGCCGAGGACTACCGCGTCGACGGCATGCTGTTCTGCAAGCTGCTCCTCAGTCCTTACCCGCATGCGCGCGTGAAACGAATCGACGCGAGCCGGGCGCTCGCGATACCGGGCGTCAAAGGCATTCTCACCGCCGACGAACTTCCAGCGCCCGCCGACGTCGTCACGGATCTTGGACAGCGTCTCGCCGCCAACACCAAAGGCGAGAAGGCGCTGACCGACGAGCCCGTCTATCAGGGAGAGCCCGTGCTCGCCCTTGCCGCGCTCGACGAGCTCACGGCGAGCGATGCGATCGAGAAGATCGAGATCGAGTGGGAGCCGCTGCCCTTTGCCGTCGATCCGCTGGTGAGCCTCAGACCTGACGGGCCGAACGCCCGGCTCGAAGGCAACATCTGGGGACGCCCGAAGCCGCCCGTGCAGGGTCAACCCGTCGCGCCGCCGGCCATCGAGGAGCTGAAATGGACAGCGGCAGATTTTGCCGAGTACGACCAGGGCCGGCTGCCGATGGGCAAGACGCCGGATGAGTGGACGTACGGTGACGTCGACGCGGGATTCAGGACCGCCGCGCTCGTGCTCGACGAAACGTTCGTCACGCCGAACACGAGCCATCAGACGCTCGAGCCGAGATCGGCGATGGCGTACTGGCAGAACGGCAAGCTCTACATCCACTGTTCGACGCAAAGCACGGTGCAGACCGTCGGATCGGTCGCGCGCTGGCTGCATCTCGATCAGAAGGACATCGTGCTCATCAGCGCGTATACCGGCGGCGGTTTCGGCAGCAAGGCCACCGGGACGATCAGTTCGATCATCCCCGCGTTGCTGTCCAAGAAGCTGAATGCGCCGGTGATGATGCGCATCGATCGCGAGACGGAACACTACATCGGCGGCGCGCGTCCGGCGATGCACGGACGGCTGAAGGTTGGTTTCGCCAAGGACGGACGAATCACCGCGATCGATATGTTCGTCGTCAACGAGAACGGACCGTACGAGCCGGTCGGTGATACCGCGCAATCGGGCCGTCAGGTGTCGCTGCTCTTTCAACCGCCGGCGATGCGATGGCGCGGCGTGTCCGTGCTGACGAACACGCCGCCGCGGCGCGCGCAGAGTCAGCCCGGCGGGATGCAAGGCATCACGTTGATCGAACCGATCATCGCGAAAGCCTCACGCAAGCTCGGCGTCGATCAGGTCGCGATTCATCGCATCAACGCGCCGGAGGGACAGGCGAAGTTCGGCCCAGCCAACCCGCGTGGGGAACGCGCGTTTGCGACGAGCTCGTTCATCAAGCAAGCGCTCGATCGGGGCGCGGAACAGTTCCGCTGGAACGAGCGCAAAGCGATGGGCGGCAAGCGGCAGGGATCCAAGGTTCGCGGCTACGGTGTGGCCACGAGCTCCTTTGTCGCGGGCTCGACCGGCTACGACGGTCTGTTCGTCATCAAGCCCGATGGGCGGATGTACATCCAATCGGGCATCGGGAACCTCGGCACCGAGTCGGTGAGCGACTGCCATCGCGTGTCGGCCGAGATGGTCGGCATGCCATGGGAGAAGGTGGACGTCACCTGGGGCCACACCGGCAAGAACCTGCCGTGGAGCTGCGTCTCGGGTGGCAGCCAGACGACGCACGCGCACACGCGGGCCGCGCATGCGGCGGGTGCTGATGCGGTCAAGAAGCTACAGGAAATCGCGGCGCACACGCACGGCGGAAAGCCCGAGCAGTACACCGTGGCGAACGAGCGCGTCTCTGGTCCGGGTGGCAGCATGACGCTCGCGCAAGCCGCTCAGAAGGCCATCGACCTCGGCGGCCGGTACGACGGCCACGAACTGCCGGACAACATCAACGCGTTTACGAAAACGTCCGCGACGGCACTTGCGGGCCAGGGGCTGATGGGTGTCGCCCGCGATACATATCAACACAACGGCGTCACGCACTCCTTCGTCGCCGGCTTCGCGGAAGTCGAAGTCGACCTCGAGACCGGCAAGTACCACATCGTGGACTACCTGGCCGTTGCTGATGTCGGGACGGTCATCCATCCGCGGGCGCTCGGCGGACAGGTGCTCGGCCGATCGATGCTCGGGATTTCGCACGCAATCGGCCAGCACTGGGTGTACGACCAGCGCTACGGCGTTCCGCTGGCCAAGCGCTTCTATCAGAACAAGCCGCCGACGATCCTCGATGCGCCACAGAAAATGGCGTGGGACGCGCTAAACATCGCGGACCCGGAGACGCCGGTCGGTGCGCGCGGCATCGGTGAGCCACCGGTGGCGGCCGGCTGTTGCGCGGTACTGAATGCCCTGGCAGACGCCGTGGGTGATGACATTTTCAAGCGGGCGCCGGTGATGGTCGGGACGCTCCTTGCGGCGCTCGAGGCGGGCAAAGCGGTGCAGGAACCGCTCACGGCACACATATGAGAATTGCTAAATGCAGATTTCAAATTGCAAATTTATTTTGAAAATGGATTTGCAATCAGCAATTTGCAATTTGCATGTTTGATGAGGACTGATTATGGCCGTGATACGCGACGTCATACCGGTGTTCGAGCTGTACCAGCCGGCTTCCATCGATGATGCCCTCAAGCTGCTCG
>Ga0306922_10006203_pt1 | contig 11449 bp, 11 predicted proteins | sample sta12Cox44000082_FD_203758 | JGI IMG/M metagenome (GOLD analysis project Ga0306922, IMG submission 203758) | Lab enrichment of tropical soil microbial communities from Luquillo Experimental Forest, Puerto Rico - statoxic.12C.oxic.44.000.082 (v2)... | ecosystem: Environmental > Terrestrial >... | reverse complement strand
GGGTTGAGGTGGAAGGAGCACCGCGAGAGCTTCAAGCGATCCTGCGGGACGAAGTCTACCGCATTGCGGGCGAGGCGCTGCGCAACGCCTTCCGGCACGCACAGGCACGGAAAATCGAACTAGAGATCTACTACGATGAGCGCCAGCTGCGGTTGCGGATCCGTGACGATGGGAAAGGAATGGAAGCGCAGGTGCTCGATGGCACCGGCCGCCCTGGTCACTGGGGCCTACGCGGGATGCGCGAACGGGCCAAAGCCATTGGTGGAAATCTCGAACTGTGGAGCAACCTCGAATCCGGTACTGAAGTTGAATTGACGATTCCCGCTTCGATCGCTTACGCCTCATCGAACCCCCGACGGCGTTCCTGGTTTTCCGGTAAACGAGCGGCGATGCATGATTGAGCAATCGGCCGCTCGGCGACGACGGCACAGACGATCTTGCTGACGAGGTCTTGCATACGACCTTGCGCACTGCGCTGTCGTCGCCCATTTATCTTCTGCACCCGCCGAGGCTCGAGCGCGTCCCACATTCCTGACGGACAAAGACCACAAGGGACATTGGGGCTTGCAGGACACGAGCGAAAGGACCAAACTTGTGGAATGCAAGCGGACGGTTTCGAGTAAGCTCGATTCTGGCACGGAAATTGAACTGAGCATCGCCGCTTCAACCGCTTACACGTCGCTCAGAACCCGCCCGGGCCGCGATTTTCTCGAAAGGGAACGGCGATAAAATCATGACGGTCGGCTCCAGCCCGATTCGCATTCTAGCGGTCGATGATCATCCGGTGTTCCGCGAGGGAATCGCGGGGCTCCTGGTCGATCAAGCGGACATGAAATTGGTCGGCCAGGCGGCCAACGGGCGAGAAGCCCTCGAACTGTTCCGGGTTCACCGGCCTGACGTCACATTGATGGACATCCAGATGCCGGAATTGAATGGCCTTGATGCCACCATCGCGATTCGCAATGAGTTTCCGCACGCCCGCATCATCGTACTCACGACCTATGCCGGCGATGTTCAGGTTTTACGCGCTCTCAAAGCAGGGGCTCAAGCTTATCTGTTAAAGAATTTATTACACAAAGAACTACTCGAAACCATTCGCGCCGTCCATTCCGGGAAAAAGATTGTTTCACCGGAGATTTCCTACCAGATCGCTGAGCATGCCACGGACGACGCGTTGACCCCCGCGGAAGTCGCTGTCCTGCAACTGATTGCGGCCGGCAGTGCCAACAAACAGATTGCGGATCAACTTTCGATTAGCGAAGAAACGGTCAAGAGCCGAGTTAAGCAGATCCTCTCCAAACTGGACGCCAACGACCGGACCCACGCCGTCATGATCGGGCTGAAGCGCGGAATCATTGAACTTTCATCACTCTAAAGGGTTGTCCGGATGCCCTCGATCAGGGGTTCCCCGCAGACAGTCCCAAGCCCTCTAATTGATCTGGAATATCGAAAGATCCCGCTCGAGGAGCCCTTTCTGCGAAGACTCTTCTCGTCATTTGCCCGCGGTTGGCCCGGTGGCGGCCTCCTGTTTATTCGCATCGTCGCCGCCACGGCACTGCTCGATCAGGCGGTTAACGCGCTGAAAAGAGGAGCGTCACACGAGTCAGCCGCCCTGGCGGTACTTGCAGCGAGCGCTGGACTTCTTCTCTTAGCCGGCTTATGGACGCCTATCGCGGGAGCGGTCGTGGCGGTCGTCGAGTTTTGGAGCGCGTTCTCGCAACCCGGAGATCCATGGACTTACATCCTCCTGGGTAGTATCGGTACCGCCCTGGCACTGCTCGGTCCGGGTGCCTGGTCGATCGACGCTCGCATCTTTGGCTGGAAGCGCATCGATATCCGGGACCGCCAGGGTTAGTTTCCTACCCCCAAAACGGGTTAATTCTTCCTCCCCTAAAACAGTAAGTCTTGGCAACAAAAGAGAGCCAACGGGCGTGCTTCGATAAAGTCTGCGATCGACTCCATCCTAGGGATGCGCGCCGGGCGAGTTCGTTTCACAATCCACGCGTATCAAGGTCGTGCCGAGAAATTCTGGCGCACCACTGGGGAGGATGTCATGGCCACAACAACACAACGGGCTCACGAGAAGGAGTTGGACACGAAAAAACGGAGTGCCTCCTCCCGCCGATTTGAAGAGGCCTTGCGAGAGAAGATCGTCGGGCAGGACGAAGCCGTGCAAGCGCTCGTCGATCTCTATCAGGTGTTTTCTGCCGGGCTGCGTTCTCCGGGGCGTCCGGTCGGAAACCTGTTGTTCCTGGGGCCAACCGGCTCCGGCAAGACCCGCATTGTCGAGGCGGCTGCGGAAATTCTCTTCGGCAATAGCAGTTCCGTCATCAAAGTGGATTGCGCGGAATTTCAACACTCACACGAAATCGCAAAACTGATCGGCTCACCGCCAGGGTATCTGGGACACAAAGAGACCCATCCGCTGATCACCCAGGAAGCGCTGGCGGCCTCGCACACCGATGAACTGAAACTGTCGTTTCTCCTGTTCGACGAGATCGAAAAGGCCAGCGATGCCTTGTGGCAGCTGCTTCTCGGGATGCTCGACAAGGCGACGCTGACCCTGGGCGACAACCGGAGAGTCGACTTGTCACAGACGGTGATCTTCCTGACCTCCAATTTGGGCGGAGCGGAGATCGCCGACCTGATGGAGGGCGGGATAGGTTTCGTTCAGCCGAAGGGCAGGCCCACGACCGGGCTGGATGAAAAAGTACAGCGGACGGCGGTGGAAGCGGCGCGAAGGAAGTTTTCACCCGAGTTTATGAACCGTCTGGACAACGCTGTCGTATTTCACCCCTTGAAGCAAGAGCAACTTGCCAATGTGCTCGAGATCGAGCTCGCGCAGGTGCAGAAGCGGGTACTCGATTCGTCGGCGGTCCCATTCTCGTTTGAGATAAGCAACGAAGGACGGCAGTTCCTGCTCGAAGAAGGGACGGACCAGAGATATGGGGCGCGCCACCTGAAGCGCGCCATCGAGCGCCATGTGGTCTCGCCGCTCGCAAGGCTGTTGGGGACGGCACAACTGCAGTCCGGGGACATGCTCCTCATCGACCGTCATCCAGGCGAACAAGGCTTGGCTTTCCGCAAGGACAAGAATCGGCGCTCTTTCCGTGAACAGTTACCTTTTGTCATGGCGATACCGACGCAACTTGCGGTTGCACAACTGGGGGCCTAACACAGTTTTAGCTGTTGTGGACGAGGTTTGGATTTTGATCTTCGATCTGAATAGGGGGAAACATGATCGCAGTTGCTGAATACGCTTCCGAGGCAAATGAAAGCAGCTTGAGGGCCGCCAACATTTATGGGCCCGACAAACCACTTGTGCGCAAGATGGAACGCACCAACTCCGCTTTCCTCGAGACGATCGTTGGCCGAACGGGCGGCCTGCGCGCAATCCTCTCGCAAGTCGAGGCTGTCGCACACACCAATGCTACCGTCCTGATTACTGGAGAGACGGGAACGGGCAAGGAAGTCATCGCGCGTGCTATTCACGAGCTGAGTACTCGCCGAGCTAGAAATCTGGTCAAGCTCAACTGCGCCGCGATGCCTGCCGGCCTTCTCGAAAGCGAGCTTTTCGGGCACGAGCGAGGAGCTTTCACCGGCGCCGTCACGACCCATGTCGGCCGCTTCGCGCTCGCAGACCGTGGAACTTTGTTTCTCGACGAAATTGGGGACATGCCGCTGGAGCTCCAACCGAAGCTGCTCCGCGTGCTGCAGGAACGCGAGTTCGAAGCGGTAGGCAGCACGCGCACGACGAAGGTCGATGTCCGTGTTGTCGCCGCGACCAACCGCGACCTTCGGCAAATGGTCGAGAGCCGTGAATTTCGCGAAGACCTGTACTACCGCTTGAACATGTTTCCCATTTATCTGCCTCCGCTCCGCGAGAGGAAAAGGGACATCCCGGAGTTCGTGAGGTACTTTGTCGAGCACTTCGCCAGCTCCATGGACAAAACCATCGACAACATCCCCGAGGACACCATGCGCTCGCTTGTTCGATACTCGTGGCCAGGGAATATTCGTGAGCTGCAAAACTACGTTGCGCGCGGCGTGATCCTTTCGAATGACGGCGTCTTTGAGCCCGCACCTCCTGAAGAAAGCCAACCCGCGCCGGTTGAGACTTCGACGGCAAACCCAACCCTTGAAGACAAAATCCGCCAGGAGATTCTCGCCGAATGTCAGCGCGCCAACTGGAAGCTCGGTGGGCCGCGAGGCGCAGCCGCGAGACTCGGATTGAAGCGCACCACACTGTTTTATAAGATGAAGCGGCTCGGCATTACCCCGCCTGCCGACCATTCGCAGGATTGAGCTCACGCCTTGCGGCGAGCCTGAGTTCAGGACCGCGCACAATTTCAAACGGAAAAATTCCAAGCGAGGCACCATGTCCGTCATCGAAAAGAAAGCTTTGACCCCGACTCCCGCCACGACAACGGCTCCGGCAAGCGGCGCTCTCGCGGAGCCGGCTCCGGCGCCACCTCGAAAGCCCAATTGGCAGAAGTACCTCACCCCCGCGCTGGTGGTGCTGGTTGCAGCCGCCGTGGTAACGACAATTACTCGGAACTGGAACGCCTGGGAAGGCGGTCGAATCGAGCAGCGTACCGACGACGCCCTTGTGCGAGGCGATCTTACGCCACTCAGCACCAAGGTCGCCGGAATCGTAAAGGATGTAAGGGTCTCGGATTTCCAGCAGGTCCGCAAGGGTGACCTTCTGGTCGAACTTCGGGATGAAGATTACACCGCGCAGGTGGCGCAGGCGGCTGCGGCGGTGGAGGCGGCCAAGGCTGCCATCGAAAACAACCGCCGTCAGCGGGAACTCGAAGACGCACGCATCGCGCGCGCGCTCGCCGGAGTTGACCAAGCTAAAGCCCAAATCGCGGCGGCACAGGACGGAATAGACGCGGTGCGGGCGGATGTGGTTCGCACACAGAAGGAGCGCACGCGGCAAGAGGCGCTGCTGCAAACGAGCTCAAGCACACCGCAGAAAGTCGAGCAGGTAGTCGCCGACGAGCAGCGCTTCGCGGCGCAGTTGGCGACCCGCGAAGCCGACCTCGAGCAGGCCAAAACGCTCCTGCGTAGCAACGAATTGGCCGTTGAAGCCGAGCGGCGGTCGAAGGCCGTGCTCGAATCCCAGGAGCTTCAGCTCATCGCGGACCTCCATGCCAAAGAAGCGGCGTTGACCGTGGCGCGAGTCAACCTCGGCTACACGAGGATCGAGGCACCGGCTGACGGAAGCGTCGGCGAAAGGCAGGTCCGCCCCGGGCAGTTGGTTTCTCCGGGAACGCAAGTGATCGCGTTTGTCAGCAACATCAAGTGGGTGCAGGCGAACTATCGCGAGACGCAGCTCACGAACATGAAAGTCGGCGATCCGGCCGAGCTGCGTATCGACACTTACCCCGACAAAGTCTTCCACGGCAAGGTCCTCGAAATTGCGCCGGCCAGTGGGTCTCAATTCGCGCTGCTCCCGCCCGACAACGCCACCGGCAACTACACGAAAGTGGTGCAAAGAATCCCGGTAAAAATCGCGTTCGACGATCCGAGCACGGTAGCGGCACTTCAACCGGGGCTCTCTGTCATCGCCACCGTTCGTACCAAGCACTGAGGAGGCCATGGCCGCTTCTACGAGCTCCGTAGCGTTACCGGCGCCGCCGCAAATCGCGCAAGCCATTGCGCACGTCGTACCGGGCGAACTGTCGAAGAGTCCGCTGCTCGGCATCCTTGGCGTCATCATGGGCGCCGGGATCGTCACGCTGACCGGCCGGATGCTGACGCTCGGCCTCGCCGATCTCAAGGGCCACCTAGGGATTGGGTTCGATTCAGGCGCGTGGATCAGCAGCGCCTATAACGTTGCGCTCATGTTCATCGGCCCGTTCACCGTATACCTCGGTGCTTTAATGGGACCGCGGCGAATCCTGTTTTTCGCCGCAACCGCGTTCACAGCGATCTGCGCGCTCCTGCCATTGGTCCACAGCTACAGCCTGTTGATCGTCGCGCTGGCGCTCGCCGGGCTCTCTTCCGGCACGTTCTATCCCCTTACGCTTACCTTTGCGCTGCGCAATATCCCTCTGCGATTCCTCCCCTTCACCATTGCCCTATATGCGACCTCTGTCGACGGCGCCGTGAATATCGCGCCCTCGCTTTACGGTTGGTACCGGGAGCATCTCTCCTGGGAGTGGATGTTCTGGAACTCAGCGGTGATCACGCCACTCATGGCGGCGTGCATCTATTTCGGGATACCAGCAACGCCAACAGCGAAAAAATCGTCAGAGCCCCCGAGCTTTGCAGGTTTCCTCTATGCCAGTGCCGGTTTTGCCATGCTGTTTGCGGCCATCGATCAGGGCGAACGACTCGATTGGTGGCGCTCCGGGGTCTTCAACGCGTTGTTCGTAGGCGGATCGTTCTTCCTGTTGTGCTCGCTGGTGCGACGCCTGCGTAGCGCCAATCCGCTGGTGGACCTGCCCTATCTTCGTCATTGGAACACCTTGCTGTTGGGCCTTGGTCTCGTGGTCTTCCGCTTCAATCTGCTTTCGACCATCATCCTTATCCCGCAAACCCTAGCGATACACGGTTTCGAGGCCAATCAAATCGGGCCAGCCATCATCTGGAGCGCCGTACCCCTGTTGCCTCTGGCATTTGCAGCCGGGCTCTTCCTGCGGCAGAACCTCGATTCCCGCTTGCTAATGGCGGCTGGATTTGCGTGCATGGCATTCGCGGCGTTATTGAATGCCGAAATCACCAGCGTGTGGTCCGCCGCAAACTACTACCGTACAGAATTGCTTCTGGGCGCCGGGCAGTCGTTTGCGTTTATCGGCTTGGTCGCGACGATTATCCTGCAAGGAATTTTTTCTGGCGGTCTATCGAAGCCGCAATGGATTCTGACCTTCTCCGCGTTTTTCCACACGATTCGCTTGTTCGGCGGACAAATCGGAGCGGTCTTCATGGGCCACTTCATCGCAGAAAGAGAGAAGCTTCACTCCAACCTGCTTGGTCTGCACGTGGAGCGCGGGAACTGGATCACGGACGGCAGCATTCGGCATATGACACTGGGCCTGTTTTCGAAATCTTACGGCCTAGACGAAGCAACCGGTCGCGCGATCGGAGTGATGAGCCAGCAGCTGAAGCTTCAGGCCTACACACTGACGTTTATTGACGGATTCCATTTACTTGCCTGGTCGTGCGTAGCCGCTTTGCTGCTGGTTGCCTTGCTAAAGAAGTCCCCGATGGGCTACGGCGACCTGAGTGCCGTCGAGCACCCGCTCGCACCCGAGGAGGCAAAAACATGAAGGCACATTGCTGCAAGGAGAGGATCATGACTCCCGTCAGGTTATTTCGGATTTGCGCCATCGCAGTCGCACTTCTCGTTTCCACTACGTCGACGCTTGCCGGAGAGCCCCGCCGGCTGACACTGGCGGAAGCGGTTCAGCTGGCCGTGCAGCAGAACCGCGGGCTTAAAATCTCCCGCCTCAAAGTCAAGGAGAACGAATATAAGAAGGACGCGGCCCGGTCCGATTACTTCCCTACGATTACCAACCAATCGAACGCCCTGCACATCACCGAGCTTCAGGCCCTCAACGTGCCCCCTGGTGCTTTCGGCACGGTTTCCGGCGTTCCTATTCCAGCGGTAAATACCAACCTGCAGCAGGGCAAACAGACGCTCTATTCGAGCGGCACCATGATCGCCCAGCCGTTGACGCAACTGTTGCGGATCCGTCAGGAAAATCGGGCCGCAGCCGCTGACATCCGGAATGCCCGGGACGAGCTCAAGAACAGCGAGAATGAGGTCGCGCTCGCAGTGCACACGCTGTACTACGGGATACTCGTCGCGCAGATGCAGAAAAGTGCCGCTGAACAGGAAACGTCCTCCGCCTCCGAGACTTTGCGGGAGAATGAGAACGATTTGACCCGGGGAAGCGCCCTCGAGGTTGCGGTCATTCAGAGCCGTGCCGAGCTCCTTCAGGCGCAACAATCCGCCCTGACCGCCGAGCTCCAGATCGAGGATTACACCACGGAACTCAACGACCTGCTCGGCCTTCCGCTCGATACGCAGCTGGAACTCGTGCCTGAGGAGATATCCAATCTGTCCGTTTTGAGCAAAGCCGAGTACGTGCGCGCGGCATGGGACGAAAATCCCGAGATTCGCTCCGCCCAGGCGACGATTGAGAAGGCGCGAGCCGGCGTGGCGGCTGCGAAGACGGCTTATATTCCCGACGTAACGGCATATGCACGCCACAGTTATCAGGACGGGGTTCCGTTCTTGGTCAGGAATTTCGGAACCGTCGGCATCAACCTCAACTATACGGTGTTCGATTTCGGCAAGCGTCGCGCCACCGTAAGGGAACGCCAAACACAACTCGAAGAATCCGAGCAGAATCTGGAGCACCTCAAAGAGCAGGTCGCCGTGGCCGTCGAACGGAGCTATAACAAGCTCGAGCGAACCCGCAACATGGTCAATGTTGCCGCGCAGGCTGCAAAACTCCGCGCAGAGAGCGAACGACTGGCAAATAACCAGCAACAACAGGGACTCGTCCTGATTTCCGACGTGCGGCATGCAACCGCTGCAAACTACAAGGCCAAGGCTGATCTGCTGCAGGCGAATCTCACCTATCTCCTGGCGTGGGCCGAGCTAGAACGGACCGTTGGGCGCACGCCGGGGACCGAAGGGACGGGAGCACCTCGCGATCCTTTGGTCCTGAAGGACAAATAGGAGCCCGAGCGGCACGGCGAGTCTATAGATAAAGGCAGGGTCTTTCGATGGCAACGACCGTTTCCTCAATCTCACCGGACAACCCGAGCGATGCGATCAAGACGGTCCTGGCCGCTATCGTTGAGCATGCCGGGGGAGATTTCGTCGGCCTGCAGGAACCTATGCCGGAACAGAATCTGCCCGCCTACGTGCTGTTTAATCACCCGAGGCACCAGTCGACCCTGGCTCTCCGGCTCGATGAGAGCTTCAGCACGGACGCAATTCTCCGCCGGCTTGCCGAGTGCGATGAGAAGTACAAGGACTGCAGATGATTGTCATGAAGAATAGATTCGAACGAATGGCGGCGTGGGCCACCTCCAGGTTTCCAAAAGCACGGCCACGCTGGAGCTTTATGGCCGCACTCGCGCCGGTCCTTCTTCTGCACTCCTCCTATTTCGTTCGTGTCCTGCTTACCAGCGAGTTCTTTTTTGCTCTTTTGTTTCTAACTGTATTGCTCGTCGCAGGAGCCGCTTATCTCGTCGCTGCCGTCGGGGCATCATGGCTCGAGCGACCTCGACAGAATATGGAAAAAGGTAGACCGTGCTGAAGGAAGGAAGGATCGAACGATGAAAACAAGACAATTGCAAGAGGATCGACTGGCGTTCGCGAAATATGCCGGGGCGGTGCACCCACCGGTCACAACTCGTCTGCTTTCGGATACAAGCAAGGATGGCTCCATTGCGGAACAAACTGCAAAATTCCCGCAGGGAGTCAAACGCCTATATTTGGCCATCGTCAATCGCGCGATTCTCGATGTCCTCGAGAACGGGAAAGACTCTCGAACAGCAGAGCGCTGGCTCCTGAGCAGAGATTTTGACCATCTCGAAGAACTGTTCGGCTGACCGGAGAGAGCTCTAATCGGCAGCAGAACCGGGCGGCGCGAGAGAAACTTTCCATTTCACAGCGTGTTTCGCCGTCCTGCAGAAGGCCCCGGCAGAACCCTTGGCGGAACTATCTTTTTCGGAAACTCAATACCAGAAATTCAGCGGCACACCGCTCCCTGACGAACGAAAATCAAGTCTTCTTCCTGGTTTCATAATGGAAGCCATGCGCCGCATCGTCCGGAGGGAGGGCCAGCGGAGGCAGAGCCGGTTCATGCCCTGCCCCCGCCAGTTCGGTAGGTGGCTCTGGGGGGTTACCGAGATAAAGTGCATTTCACTGGCCAGACTGGCGAACGCTTCAGGCCCGCCACTTCATTAGCAAAATTCCCTTCTTGAGATTGCCGCAAAAGCACTTATCGGCTCAGGCAAATTTCGCACCACCGGCGAACCGCTCGAGCCCGCGTCAAGGAGCTCAAGGTTTTGACCGGACCGTCAAATTCCCGTCACTGTCTGTCAGGCGCTGGCCTGGCGGAGGTCCCTGCCATCATGAACGCACGACAAGTGTCTTTGACCCCAAGGGGTTGCTTCCCTTCCCGCCAGCGAACGGCCTGGCGGGATTTTTCGATTGGCAGGGTACATGCTCGAAATGACTCCGAACGCTGGTCGCAGGGCGACCCGAAACAATCGCCACCAGCGGGGTGGTAGGGATGTCTGCAAGCATTACTCATGCCGAGGCTTTACTGGGTGCGACGTTCCCGAGCACGGGAGTGGATACGCATTGGGTGACCAATAATCGCACCGTGTGGAATGAACAGGAGCGGGTGAGCGAAGAGCGTGAACTGGTTTACGAGATCAGCTGGATTCCAGAGCTCGGCGCCTGGCGGAGCTTCCTGCGCTCAGAGCGAAGGGTGAGCAAAACTCAGTAGGAAGCCACGAAGAAATTCCTCCTGGAATGGGCTGCAAGTCAACCAACGCTTTCAAGGATGAGCGAGTCCGCAAGAGAATCGAGCCCGTCGTCGCCCTCAGGATGCCATTTCCCGAGACCACAAATCGGCGGTTTTTGCTCTAAGGTCCGGAGAATCGGCCTCGTGATGGAAGAACGGGAAAGGCCTCGCCCCGCGGATGGGAGCAATGAGCGAACGCTCTGCCAGATGCTTGAGATGCTTTCTGGCTCGACAGAGGCGTGATTTGAAGGTTCCCTTAGCGACCCCCAAAAGAAGCCCGGCCTGTTTGGCAGGGATTTCGTCGAAGTAAGTCATCGTAAAGGCTTGTCGAAGTTCGGGACTTAGTTCGCCGACCAGGATATCGACCAGCTTAAGCGTCTCCGCTTCCGCGCAATACATTTCTGGATCCGGTTCGGAGGCTGGAATTTGGTCCACCCGGGAGGGTTCGTCGGCTCCAGCCGGCTCCAGAGCAAACCCAACGTGCGTGGGCTTGCGCTTTCGCCGGATCATCAAAGACGCGTTCAGGACCACGCGGGTGAACCAGGTCTTGATTGCGGACCGGCCTTCGAATCGCCGCAGATGAACATAAGCCGAAACGAGTGCATCCTGAACGGCGTCTTCGGCGTCTTCCTTGTTTCGCAAGATCCCGTAGGCCAGTCCGATGAATTTCGCTCGCGACCCGAGAAACATTTCTTCGAACGCTTCCCACTCCCGGCTTTGCACCGGGAGGGGTGCTGCAATGTCAGGTGTACGGTCGGTTGGGCGATCGTTCTGGTTCGCCCCTCGCGATCTCGCCGCGCGGCCGGCAGATGCCCCGGTGCGCGGGTCACAATTATTCCCAGATCGAGATAGGTCGGTCACAGGCAGTCTCCACTCAGACCTTCGTTGATGAAGCACCTCTCGGTCCAATGATGAGCCTGGCCGGGGATTGGGCAACCGCCATGTTT
>Ga0306922_10006199_pt1 | contig 11454 bp, 13 predicted proteins | sample sta12Cox44000082_FD_203758 | JGI IMG/M metagenome (GOLD analysis project Ga0306922, IMG submission 203758) | Lab enrichment of tropical soil microbial communities from Luquillo Experimental Forest, Puerto Rico - statoxic.12C.oxic.44.000.082 (v2)... | ecosystem: Environmental > Terrestrial >... | reverse complement strand
TTCCATCACGATCGAAGCGGTCAAGCAATAAGGAGTAGTCATGCGCTTTACTACAACTCCTCTGGGAGCCACAGGTCCGGGTGATTGGCAAGTGATCGACACGGAGCAAACCGCGTTCGGCGTTGGGTACTTCGTCGCGGTTCAGCAAGGATCGACGCTCACCTTCAAGATCGAGCATGGATGGAGTGTTCTTCCAACAGACGAGCAGCAGTACAGTTCGATCACGCGATCGACGACGACGGCCACGCTCAAGGTGCCCAGCGCGCTCACGGTGAAGGTTGCAGATTCGATCATCGTGAAGGGCGCGGGCGCTCCGTTCGATGGGACGTTCCAGGTAGCAAGCGTGACCAACCAGAACACGATCACGTATACGGTTGCGAACTCTGGCGCGACAACGGCGATTACGGGAGGTTTCGTGCGGTTGATTCGAACGATCGACGATCCCGTGGTGGTCAGCAAGAGCTCAAGCACGGAGGGCAACCTTGCGTTCCCGTGCTCTCACATTCGTCTGAACCTGACGGCGTGGAGCGCGGGAGCAGCTGTACTGACGTTGCTGCAACCATCGGGTAACTGATGGGGTTTTTCTTCACCGTCATGGGGATCGTCGCGGTCCCAGATGGTGCTCCTGGATTGCCTGGTGCAACAGGCGCAACGGGCGGAGACACAGGCACGGGCGGTACAGGAACGACGGGCGCGACGGGAGCAACAGGATCGACCGGAGGGGTGAACACAGGGCCTACCGGAGCCCTTGGCGGAACCGGCGGAACCGGCGGAACCGGAGCAACGGGTGACACAGGGCAGTCAGGTCGATCGAGTCAGGCGGTTGGATTCACAGGGGCAACAGGAGCAAATGCAACGGGCACGGGTGGTACAGGCGGGACTGGAAATACGGGGAATACTGGAGCGACAGGACCAACGGGCGCAACAGGCGCAGATGGCGCAACCGGACCAACGGGACCATAGATGGCGATCGTAATCACGACTGGGATTGTGGCCCAAGTTTCGGCGGGTGCGACGGGTACCAATGGCGCAACTGGAGCCACTGGACCAACCGGCGGTGTCACTGGGTCAACAGGAGGCGTCGGAGGGACGGGCGGCACGGGTGGTACTGGAGGCACAGGCGGAACGGGTGGTACAGGGTTGACTGGCCCCACGGGCAATACGGGATCGACTGGTGCGGTCGGAGGTACGGGAAACACGGGCAACACGGGACCCACGGGAGCGGTAGGAAAGACAGGGAACACGGGTCCTACAGGGGCAACAGGGGCGACCGGAGCAACTGGCGCCACAGGCCCAACGGGGCCAACAGGAGCCACGGGTGCGACTGGACACACTGGGCCTATTCCCTAAAATCGGTGCGTTCACTATTCTCATGCTTGCCAGCTGCGGAGGTGGGGGAGATGCTTCCCCCTCTGTTTCCTCCCCTTCTCCTCCACCTCCGGGGAGCACGGCATTTGGTCCGCCATGGATCACAGCGCAGACGTCGACCGGCGTTGCGTGGACTGCGTGTGTCGACTACGAAGTGGGCCGCGACGGTAGTGGCTGCTTCATCCAGTTTCTAAGCAACAACAAAGCGAACACTCAGGTCTCAGCGGTCACCTTCAACGGCGGATGCTGGGACTGTACGCCTGGTCGTGAGCAGGGCGATCTCGACATTGCCGTGATGGTCGATGGGCAACCGGGATACATTTTCGCGTTCACGAACCAAGGGATCAGTGTGTCGCATGGCGACATCTTTGCGATCGGCAACGCGAGCGGACGGTTCAAGGAAATCTGGTTGACGACGGTTCCTTGTCCTCCGAGTGCTCCGACTCGAGAGTGCATCTCGGTCAATGGTGGCTACGTTCCCATCTATCGCTGATGTCTCAGCAAAATTTCTGTGAGCCGCCGCCACAAGGTACCTCAGCCAATCGCCCCGGTCAGGATTGGCTCTACCGGCTATCTCAGTTTCTCTGCGAGTTTCATCCTACGGCAGCTGGAGGCGGCGGAACGGGAGCTACGGGCGCAACAGGCGGAACTGGGGCGGGCGGAACGGGAACTACTGGAAACACTGGGGCGACTGGTAACACAGGGGCGACGGGTGGAACGGGTGCTACGGGAGCCACCGGATCCACAGGTGCTACGGGTTCGACTGGTCCGACTGGAGCCCAGGGACAAACAGGAGCAACAGGGCAAACGGGTAGCACAGGTCCCACGGGTGCAACTGGAGCCACTGGACCTACTGGCGGGACGGGGCAAACAGGAGGAACCGGAGGCACTGGAGGAACAGGCGGGACCGGAAACACTGGGAACACAGGAGGTACAGGATCCGACGCAAGCAACTCAACCCTGCAAGGAGTGGAGTACACGGCGAGCGGAGTTTTCACAGGACCAACCGGCGTAACGTCCATCTGGTTGACGATGGTTGCGGGTGGTGGTGCAGGAGGAGGATCGACTGGTGTTGCGTCACGTGCTGGAGGTGGCGGCGGAGGCGGTGAGATTTGTCAGAACGTACCTGTAGTGATCGTTCCCGGAACAGGTTATACGGTCACCGTTGGTCAGGGGGGTGCTGGATCAACAGGTGTTGCAGGAGGAAATGGAGGCACGTCGAGTTTCACTGGTGCAACTATCACTCTTCAAGTGAAAGGAGGAAATGGGGGTGGCACGGGTGGAATCGGAGCAACCGGTGGGGGACTCGGAGGTGGCGCGGGCGGAGGCGTAGCTTCTCCCGGTGGCGCAGGATCTAGAGGGGTGGCAGAAGCGCCGACTTATTTTGGTGGGGGTGGTGGTGGCGGATCAACCACATCACCGACGTCGGTGGCTGGAAACGGTGCGGGGTCGGGTGGATATTCAGGAGGAACAGGGGGCGCAACAGGTGTTGCATCACAGTCGGCGGGACCAGGAGGCGCGGCCACGATCTATGGTCAAGGGGCAACAGGTGGAGATGGTGGAGCAACTGGTGGGCGAGGGGCTACCGGTACCTATGGCGTGGGTGGTGGAGGAGGTGGTGGTGCGACGGCTGGTACGCAATCGTGCGGAGGCTCAGGCTCTCCAGGGTATGTTCTGATTCAGTGGGAGGCTTAACGTGAGTGGAACTTGGACAAGCTCCGAGTTTACGGCTGTTGGAGCTTTCACTTTCAATGTTCCGTCTGGAGTTGGCACGGTTCTGGTTACGATGATCGGAGGAGGAGGCGGTGGTGGGTGCGGAGATACAGCAGGAGCGACCTTAGTTGGTGGAGGAGGCGGAGGGTCCGGTGAGTATTGCCAGCAAATTCCGTACAAGGTTACGCCTGGAGGAACCGTTTCTGGAAGTGTTGGAATGGGTGGTACTGGTGGTGCAACGGGAGGACCTAATTTTATTGGTGGTACCGGTGATGACACGACGTTCGGAGTGTTGCATTGTTTTGGTGGCAGGGGTGGCGCAGGACAAATAAGTAATACGAATGGTGGCGGGGCTGGCGGTGGAGTCGGAGGTGCTCCTGGTGGTGCAGCGCCTGGTACTTATGCGGTAGAACAGATTGGTGGTAGTGGGGGAGGAAGTGGCAGTCTCAGCCCCACAACCGGAGGGAATGGAATAAATTTTAATGGTGGACCTGCTGGTAGTCGATCTGGTGGCGGTGGTGCATCCCCATGGGGAAGTGGTGGCGCAGGGGGAACCGCTGCGGGCGTGAATGGATCGACTGGACAAGGATATGGTGCGGGCGGTGGTGGAGGTGCAAGAGCGGTCGGTAATCCTGCGGCCAATGGAGGGCCTGGTGCAGACGGATACGTTCTGGTGACATATCAAGTATGAGCTCTGGACAATACGATTACTACGAAGAGGGAGCATGGAATTTCCGGTGCCAAGAATGTTTCCGCAAGCGGAAGTCCAGCATGGCTCTGTTCCGCTGGGACAACTACTGGGTGTGCGAACAGTGCTGGGAGATTCGCAATCCACAGGACTACATCAAGCCGATTCCTGACAATCCATCGGTGCCATGGTCGACCGGGGATCCTCCTCCCATTTTCATTGACGGATCACAAACTACAACCGGCGATTCGATGTTGCTGGACGCATGGTTGTTGAACGGACAATTCTTAGGGTAGACGATGGCTAATTGCCCGCAGTTCATCAACTTCTACTTCGCGGAGATCGTTGCTGCGGTCAATCCGGGGGACACGACGATCACGGTCGCGGGAGTGTCCTATCTTCCGACGTTGGTGACAGGCGGAAATTTCATCTACCTGAACCTGATCGACCAGAATTCGTTCACAAATAATGTCATCCCGCCAGCAACGTATGAGATTGTCAAGTGCACAGCGATCTCTGGACCAGACGTCAATGGCAATTACACGCTGACGGTTGTTCGTGGACAAGATCACACTTCACCTCAGAATTTCTCCGACTGCGACTATGCAGCGTTTCGACTTAACGCGCAGTCTCTCTACGATCTCGAGGCGTGTGCGACCGGGGGTGGTGGTGGAGGAACGGGAGCAACAGGGGCCACTGGAGCGACGGCAGGAACCGGAGCAACGGGACCCACGGGAGCGACTGGGGCCACTGGGGCCACGGGTGCTGGCGGTACAGGTGCTACGGGTCCCGGTGGTTTCCTTCAGTCGCAGGAATTCACGGCAAGCGGTACGTTTACTGTTCCTGCGAACGTAAGTGGTTTGTGGCTGACGATGATTGGAGGAGGTGCTGGAGGATCAACGCAAACTGCTAACAAGGGTGGCGGCGGAGGCGGCGCGGGCGAGCTCGCGCAGAGCATTCCGATCGCTGTGACGCCTTTGGCGTCATGTGCGGTAACAATCGGTGCTGGTGGTCTCGGAGCTCCAGGTGGTGGTTCATCAACAGCGGGAAGTACCGGTGGTACAACTTCATTTGTTGGGAATCAAACGTGGAGTGTTCTTGGTGGGTTGGGTGGAACTAGTGGTGGTAATGGTGGCGCAGGTGGAGGTTATAACGGAGGTACCGGAGGAAGCTCAAGTGCTCCAGGTGGAGTTGGAAACTTTGGTGCTATGGAATCTCCTACGGTAATGGGTGGGGGAGGCGGTGGTGGAGGTGCCTCGACTGCTGCTGGGGCTGGTGGCGCAGGATCTGCTGCTGGTGGCCGGTTTGTTGGAGGTGCTGGTGGTTCTTCATCATCTTCTCAGGGAGGTGGAGGAGGAGGAGCGGCAAGCGTGTATGGAGTTGGAGGGACAGGCGGCAACGGTGGATCTAATGGTTCCGACGCTGCGACTACTTCCTATGGCGCAGGAGGTGGTGGATCTGGAGGATTGACCGGAAGCGCGGGCAATGGCGGCACTGGATGCGCTGGGTACGTCATGGTGCAGTGGGTTGCCTGATGCCGATGAAGAGTCAGGAGTTTTTCAATAGCGGAACATTCAATGTTCCAGGTGGGGTGTCTTGTCTTTCTGTCACCATGATTGGTGGAGGAGCAGGTGCTGGTACAGCATCAGGAGGATTTACTAGTAGTGGTGGAGGTGGTGGTGGCTGTGGAGAAGTTGTGCAGAAATTCAGTTTATTCGTTAATCCAGGACAAGCTATACCAGTTGTGATTGGTAGCGGTGGAGCCGGATCTAGTTCTCAATTTTCCAATGGAAGTGATGGAGTTGCCACTTCGTTCGGTAGTTTTCTTACTTGTCAGGGTGGATACGGCGGTAGTAGTGGTGGGGCTTCTCCAGCAGCTAAAGGTGGATCTCGTCCTTCTACTGGAACAGTGGCATCCCAAGGTGGTTGGGGCGGCGGCGGTGATTCGAGACACGGAGGAGAAGGAGGTGAACAAGGATCTGGTCCTGGCGGCCAAGTGCCACCGTCAGTAGGACCTCAATCATCGGTGACTCACTTTTGTTCTGGTGGTGGAGGGGGTGGTGCAAATAACTCTTCTCCGACAAATGTAACCAATGGTGCTGGAGCTCCAGGATTAGGGTCGGCGTCCTCAGGAACAACGGGCGGTCCCGGAGCGAGCGGAGCGAGTTCACTTTATGGATTGGGTGGTGCTGGATCGAATAGTGGTGTTGGTGGTCTGAGTGCACCATCGACAAGTTATGGTGCTGGAGGTGGAGGTGCGGGAAATCATGGAAATCCCGGAGGTAATGGGACGAAGGGATATGTTCTAGTTCAGTGGATGGGATGAGAAAATGGCGACCACATCTGGCCTGATCAACACCGTAACGTACACGGCTCTTCAGCTGATCACGGATGCGCTTGAGGACCTTCGCGTTCTTCCCGATGGTGGTACTCCCACGGCTGGAGACATCACGAAGGGCCTTCGCAAACTGAACATGCTGATCAAGAAGTGGGGCGCGATCACTGGCATGGAGCTCTGGCTACGCGATCTCATTCAGGTTCCGGAGGTGGCGAACAAGTTCCGCTACACGATCGGACCGACGGGCGACGTCGTGACGTACCGTCCGCTTCGTATTCTCCCCGGGGGATACATCCGTCAGGTTTGTGGCGACAATCCTGCGAGCGATGTACCACTGAATCTTCTCTCACGCATCGAGTATTTGCAGATGTCTCAGAAGTCGGCGACGGGGATCACGAATTCGTACTACTACGATCCGCAGATGGCTCCCAGCCCATTCAGCGCGTATGACCCAGCGAATTCGAATGGCGTGCTCTACGTGTGGACCGCCCCAGTCGATTCGACCAGGGCCATCTTTCTGGACTGCCATCGTCCCATGCAGGACATCACGGTAGAAACTCAGGCGCTCGACATTCCGATTGAGTGGTATGAGACCGTATCCATGGGGTTGAAGGCGGCAATGGCTGACGCCTACGAAATTCCGGAGCAACGCATCACTCGAGTCAAGAACGAGGCGCGTGAGTCAGTGAAGGAGCTCTCCGACTGGGGTGCGCAGGAACAGGCTCCGATGTCGTTCCAACCCGATTGGCGATGGTCCGCCGTGAGGCGCGGGCGCTACTGATGCCCAAGATTCGTTACCCGCTGGCTGAAGCAATCATGTCTCGTGATGGAATCATGGTTGAGAAGGATTGCTACATCCAGAATGGATACATGGACAAGTACAATGAGAAGACCTACATCCTGAGACGGCCTGGTGCGGTCAACATCGAAGATTTCGGCGTGGCGGCCGATCCTCAGGGAGCATTCTGGTACAACGGTTTTCTGTACGCCATCTACAACGACATTCTATATACCAGTGGAGGTGGCGCAAACTCAGGATCGAGCGGGCTCACATGGACGCAAGCGCCCACGCCAGCATGGTACGGGCGCTCGTTTTTCACGGCCACTGTTTTCCAGAATCGTGTCTACGTGATTGGCGGTGAGGCTCCGGTCCAGTACGCCGACATCAACTACAGTCAGGACGGTTTCGTTTGGTCGCAAAACGCTTCTGCTGCTCCGTTCGGACACAGGCAAGGACATCAGGTAGTGGTGTTCAACAACCAGATGTTCCTGATTGGTGGACTCGAGAATGACCTAACCACGACGGCGCTGAAGAACGATGTCTGGTCGACCAGCGACGGCGCAACGTGGACGCAGTTGACTGCTGCGGCTCCGTGGACGGCTCGCGATAATCACACGTGCGTTGCTGCGAATAACGGTATCTATCTGTACGGAGGAGATACTGGAGGCGGGACTGGTAACGATGACGTATGGTTCACGGTAGATGGGATCACTTGGACGCAGTTGACGACGGCGGCGACCGGAACGGGTCGATTCCTTCAGACGATGATGTTCTTCCACAACAAATTGTTCATCATCGGCGGTATAGATAGCACGAACACGGCGCTCAACGACGTGAGTTCATCGCCTGATGGTCAGACGTGGACTGTCACAGCACCCATCTTCGCTGCTGGTCGCTACGGAATGGCGTCGACCGTCTACAACAACAAGATGTGGCTGATCAGCGGTAGCGTTAGCGGCGGTGGTATTGATTCCAACGTGTACTCGTCGTCGGACGGAATTACTTGGGCGTTGGTGACAGCCGCTCCTGGGTTCGGAGCGAGAGGTGGCGCAGCTGCGGTCACATTCCAGACTCCGAGTTCGGTTAGCACGTATCGTTATCCGTCCATGTGGTTGCTGGGAGGCAACAACGGCGCAGAGATACAGGAGGTGTGGTATGGAAATCTCGACTCCGTGCTTGCTGCGACCTATGCGCTCAGTCCAGACGTGTCTGGTCAACGCTATCAGTTCAACACGTTCCTGAATGGGCAACAGTTGCTCATCAAGAATGAGTCTAACTTCTGGGTCTTGCAAAGCGGTACGTTAACCAAGGTGGTTGACACAAACTATCCCACGGAGACCGTTCCTGGGATCGTGGTGCTGAATCTGTTCGCATACGTGTGCACTCCGCAGGGAGAGCTACACGCATGCGCGATAGAGAACCCGCTGCTGTGGCCGAGCTTGCAGTTCACGACTGCGGACTACGAGGATGATCCTGCGGTTGCGATAGAGAAGTACCTGAATTATCTAGTGGTGTTCGGAACGTACACGACCCAGTTCTACTACGATGCGGGAAATCCTGCTCCTGGAATTCCGCTCGCGTCGTATCAGAGTGGCAGCGTGCTCATCGGTTGCGCTCATGCAGGAACGATTGCGATTCTGAACGACACGCTTATCTGGGTTGGTCAGAGCAAGTTCAAGCACATCGGCGTCTACATGATGAACGGTCTGTCACCCCAGCAGATCAGTACCACGTGGGTTGACTACATCATCAAGCAATACGTGAACGATGAAACGACGTCGATGATCTTCTCTGCGGGCGGACACACGTTCTACACCCTGGCGAACCGGTTTGCGACGTACATCCCTGTGTACGATGCGTCGACGAAACAGTGGCAACCATGGAACAGCAATGTTCCGTCCAGTCCTGCGCCGTGGCCGTATTCGTATTCTGTGGCTGATCTCGGAAACTTTGGTTCGACCTATTTCTTTGGTTCTGGTCAGTTTGGTGGAAAGGTTTACATCATCAGCCCCGCCCTGAACGATGACGATGGGACGCCATACACGGTACAGGTGCAGACCGATAAGGTAGACAACGGGAACCTGTCGTTCAAGTTCTGGGGCCAGGCGAATCTAGTGGCGGACGTCAATCCTGGTGCGATCTCTACGCTTGAGTACACGGACGACGACTACAACACATATCGCACGTGGGGCACGTTCGATGAGTCACGCATACAGCCTTACATCAATCGTGGGGGTTCAGCCAGGCGCAGAGCGTTCCGGCTCTCGCGCACGGACTCGAATCCGCTGCGCTGGGAGTGCCTGGAGTTTGACGTTTCGCAGGGCGAGAGTTGATGGCTGATACGATCGCTCCTCTGGCTAACCTTATCGGCGGAGAGTTCGGAGTTCAGGGCGCTCTCTCGCAGGACGCGAGCGGAAACTGGCTGCTCTCGAACACCAGCAACGAGGGAACGACCACTAGCTCGCTTCTACAGAATGATCTGACGAGCGATCAGTGGGCGCAGTTTCAACAGCTGTTGAGCAAGGGCTACCTGGATACGTCCACGATGCAAGGTAGGGCGTTGCTGTCTAATAATGCGCCGTCGATCGGCGGCTTGGCTCCGAGTCAGCAGTTCGGCCTTGCGAACATGGGCAGCGGTTATGTGTCTCTCGGTAACAATGAGAACACTGGGCCTCCAAGTATGTATGGTGGGCGGCAGTTGACGGATCCGAGCATGGTGAAGTGGGACCCAAATTATGGGTGGATCACGCCGCAAGCGAATGTAAAAAGTGATGATGACTGGATAGACAAGGTAGGCAGCTTCGTGGGCGACATAGCGCCTGGTGCGATCATGGCTGCACTGTCGGCCGGATTCGGCGCTCTGGGAGCGCCAGTGTGGGCAACGATGCTTACGAACCTTGCAAGCAGCCTTGGCGGGTCTGGGGGTCCACCTCTGACTCTTGGGTCCGGCGCTGGCAGCCAGAGCAACCTGGAGTCCCAGATCACGACGGCAGGGACGGCAGCGAGTGCTGGGAGTCCTCAGGTTACAGGGGTTCCGGCTGGGATGGAGCAGTATGTGCCGCTGCTCCTTCTGCTCAATCAGGCGTTCGGAGCCAGTAGTCAGGCGTCGAACAAGAATCAATCGACGGCAACGAATACGAGCGGTGGAAATGCAAATAATCTGCCCGTAGTGAATAATGGGCTCTTTACAAGTTCGCCGACATCGGGTCGGCTGGGAGTGCAGTGATGGCTGATACGACAACGGCAGGAACGAGCACGATCGACTGGAGCTCGCTGATCAAGAATCTGTCGACGTCCGGGCTCGACATCTATTCGCTCCTCACTGGTCAGGACAAGAACAACGCGAATGCTGCCATCCAGATTGCGGACCCGATCCTTCCGGCACAGGGTCAGGCACTCGGACAACTTCAGCAATTTCTCACGGACCCATCAAAGTCCTTGCAGGACCCGGCGTTCCAGGCGGTGGAGCAGCTGGGCGCGGAGAACATCTCGAGACAGGCTGGTGCTGCGGGGATGGGCGCGAGCGGGAACCGACTGGCTGACCTGTTCAAGTTCGGAGAGACCAGCGGACTCCAGTATGAGAACCAGAAATTCAATCAACTGATGGACGTGCTCAAAGGTTCTCCTGCTGCGGCTGGAATTCTCACTCAGGGGCAGCGCAATCAGCAGAACACTATCGGCGATCTGTTGGCAAGCCTGTTTGGAGGGGGAGGAGTAGGAGGTATCGCGCAGGCGTTGCCACAACTTTTCAAGCTCCTGACGGGCGGTGGCGGCACACCAGATCTCACAAGCATCATCGACAAGGGTGGGATCACGGGAGGCGGTCTGGATGTGGGTGGCTCACTGGGCGACATTTCGACGCCCGGAGATATTGCTGGATCATGGGGCGCTGGAGATTTTGCTACCGGCTTGGATCCGGGGTGGTTCCAGGGTGGGACTGGAGACATCTTCCAGATTGTCGACACGCTAGGAGGCTGAGATGCCTGCATGGGGCGACATCGTAAACAGCCTGTTGCTGAACCGGCAGCAGTTGCAGGAGGGCCAGCTTCACATGGAGAAGCAGGCGCTCGATATTTACGCGGAGCAGCAGCACATCCAGATGGTCGATCGCGAGGACCAGGCGAACCGTCAGGTGCTATCGAATTTCCTCCAAGGTTCCCAGGCAATGGGGGACAAGAGCAACGACATTCAGGAGGGGGATAGCCCCGTCACGGTCGCGCAGAAGTCATTGCGTCAGGCACAGACGCAGGCGCAACAGTCGTGGGGACTGGCGAATGCCCTGATCAAGGCTGGCGGCAGCGTGGGCCTTGCCGAGAGGTACGTCACTGACGCCCGTATGGCTGACCAGCGGGCATTGAACGCCCAGCGGGAACTTCGCTTGGAGCAGAAGGATCAGGCGCTACGGGCGTCGAACATTGCTGGGACGGCCAGTGATGAGCCAACCTTTCAGAGCGCCATCGCGCAACTGAGGGAAGAGGCTCCAGACATGGTGAATCGCCTGTCATGGGACACGGACGCAGCGGGGAAGCCAGTCTGGGGAGAAACGTCTAAGCGCACGATGAACAC
>Ga0306922_10006197_pt1 | contig 11455 bp, 10 predicted proteins | sample sta12Cox44000082_FD_203758 | JGI IMG/M metagenome (GOLD analysis project Ga0306922, IMG submission 203758) | Lab enrichment of tropical soil microbial communities from Luquillo Experimental Forest, Puerto Rico - statoxic.12C.oxic.44.000.082 (v2)... | ecosystem: Environmental > Terrestrial >... | reverse complement strand
CGAGCGGCGGTCCGCGGGGCTCGGCCTGACCGTGCCCGAGTTCGCCGTCCTGCTGGCCCAGGCGAAGATCTCCGCGGTCCAGCAGGTGCTCGGCTCGGCCCTGCCCGACGATCCGTTCCTGCGGTCCGTGCTGACGTCCTACTTCCCCAAGCCGCTGCAGGCCGACTACGCCGGCGAGATGGACCTCCACCCGCTGCGCCGGGAGATCGTGACCACCGTGGTGGTCAACGACATGGTGAACCGGGGCGGCACCACGTTCTTGTTCCGGATGAACGAGGAGACCGGGGCATCGGTGCCGGACATCGCCGGGGACTGGCTGGTCGCGCGCGAGGTCTATGACATGACGGGCTTCTGGGCGCAGGTGGAACGGCTGGACGGCCAGGTGAGCGTGGCGACCCAGATCTCCCTGCTGCTGGAGGGACGCAAGCTCACCGAGCGGGCGGTCCGCTGGCTGCTGCAGAACCGGCGGTCGCCGTTCGACCTCCAGGACACCATCGGCTTCTTCGCCGACGGTGTCCACGCGGTCGGCGCGAGCCTGCCGAAGCTGCTCACCGGGCGGGACCTGGTCACGTTCACCGAGCGCCAGGAGGCGGCCGTCGCCCGCCAGGTGCCGGCCGACCTGGCCGAGCGGGTGGCCGGGATGGTGCCGGCCTACTCGGCGTTCGACATCGTGAACGTGGCCGCGGACACCGGCAGCGACGTCACCGAGACCGCGGCCATCTACTTCACCCTGGGCGGCCGCCTGCAGATCGCCCGGCTGCGGGACCAGATCGTCGCGCTGCCCCGCGACGACCGGTGGAACACCATGGCCCGGGGCACGCTGCGCGATGACCTGTACGCCGCGCACGCGGCGCTGGTCTGCGAGGTGCTGAAGACCACCGGCCCGGGCACTCCGGAGCAGCGCCTGGCCGAGTGGGCGGAGCGGAACGCGGATGCCGTGCAGCGCACCTCGCAGACCCTCACCGAAATCTGGGAGACCGAACGCTCCACGCTGGCTACCCTGTCCGTGGCGGTCCGTTCGGTCCGCAGTCTCGTCGCCTCGGGCGCGCCGTCCGTGCAGTCATGAGGTATGTGGTGACTGGTCAGCGATCGTCCGGCGCGGCCCGCGTCCTCGCGTAGGCTTTCCGCCATGGCAGGTACCGATCCGGCAGGTGAGCTCTCGGAACTGTCGTCCAAGCTGCGCAACGTGGAAGCCGTCCTGAACCCGGCCGCGATGGAGCGGGAGGCGGACAGGCTCAGGGAACAGTTCGCCGACCCCGGTCTCTGGGACGATCAGGAACGGGCCCAGGCGGTCACCAAGCGGCTCTCCTACCTGGACGGTGAGCTGGGCCGGCTGGCCCAGCTGCGCCAGCGCATCGACGACACCCGGGTGATGTTCGAGCTGGCCGATACCGAGAACGACGAGCCCACCCGCCAAGAGGCGGCCCGTGACCTGGCCGCGCTGCGCAGGGAGATAGACCAGCTCGAGATCCGCACGCTGCTGTCCGGCGAGTACGACTCGCGGGACGCGCTGATCTCGATCAACGCGCAGGCCGGGGGCGCCGACGCCGCGGACTTCGCGCAGAATCTGCAGCGCATGTACCTGCGGTGGGCCGAGCGCCACGGGTACCCGACCGAGATCTACTACACCTCCTACGCGGAAGAGGCCGGGATCAAGTCCACCACGTTCGTGGTCAAGGCCCCCTACGCCTACGGCACCCTTCGCGGCGAGCACGGCACGCACCGCATGGTCCGCATCTCCAAGTACGACAACCAGGGCCGCCGCCAGACCTCGTTCGCCGGCGTGGACGTGATACCGGTCGTCGAGCAGGACGACCAGATCGACATCCCCGAGGACGAGATCCGGGTCGATGTCTACCGGTCCAGCGGCCCCGGCGGGCAGGGCGTGAACACGACCGACTCGGCGGTGCGGCTCACCCACCTGCCGACCGGGATCGTGGTCTCCTGCCAGAACGAGCGCAGCCAGATGCAGAACAAGGCCACGGCCATGGCGGTGCTCAAGGCCAAGCTGCTGGAGCGCAGGCGCGAGGAGCAGGAAGCCAAGATGGCCAACCTGCGCGGCGAGACAACCAGCAGCTGGGGCACCCAGATCCGCAACTACGTGCTGCATCCCTACCAGAACGTCAAGGACGTCCGGACCGGCCTGGAGACCGGCAACACCGGGGGAGTACTGGACGGCGAGATCGACGACTTCATCGAGGCGGAGATCCGCTGGCTGCGCACGCATGACACCGACGGAGCTGATGGGCTAGACGGCGCCGAGGCGGGCGGCGCCGCGCCTGCCTAGCGCCCGGCCGGCCCGCGGCTAGTGCGTCAGCTGCAGGATGAGCAGGACCAGAACGAGGGCGACCAGCGCGGCGGCGGTCAGCGGCAGGGTGAGCCCGGGACCATGGTGATGCACCTGCGCCCGGGCCGCGGCACAGGCCGGGCAGCGGGCTTCCACCACCGGGGACGCGCAGGACGCGCAGATCAGGTGTTCGCAACTCATCGCGGTCCCCTCTTGGCCGGTGGTCGGCGACGCTGGCCCCTTAACGGCTCTTAGCCAGTGTTGCACGCCTTAACCTAGTTTCCCCCCTAGACTGTCCAGTGCCAAACCGGGCAGGAGCCAGGGAAGGCCAAGTGGCCAGGCGGCTCCTGGGCCCGCATCGTCCTTATGCTGCCGAGTGCGTGTGATGGGCCTGTGATCCACTTCGATAATGTCACGAAGACGTACCCGAACCAGAGCCGTCCGGCGCTGGAGAACGTCACCCTCGACGTCGAGAAGGGCGAATTCGTCTTCCTGGTCGGCCCCTCCGGCTCGGGCAAGTCCACCTTCTTGAGGCTGATTCTCAGGGAGGAGCGGCCCAGCGAGGGGCGGATCCACGTGGCCGGCAAGGACCTGGCCAGGCTCACCAACTGGAAGGTGCCCTACCTGCGCCGCCGCATCGGCTGTGTCTTCCAGGACTTCCGCCTGCTGCCGAACAAGAACGTCTACGGGAACGTGGCATTCGCGCTCCAGGTGATCGGCAAGCCCCGCCGTTTCATCCGCAAGGTCGTGCCCGAGGTGATCGACCTGGTCGGCCTGGAGGGCAAGCACGAGCGGATGCCCGATGAGCTGTCCGGCGGCGAGCAGCAGCGGGTCGCGGTGGCCAGGGCGTTCGTCAACCGGCCGATGATCCTGCTGGCCGACGAGCCCACCGGGAACATTGACCCGGCCACCTCCATCGGGATCATGAAGGTCCTGGACCGCATCAACCGGACCGGCACGACCGTGGTCATGGCCACGCACGACGCCGCCATCGTGGACTCGATGCGCAAGCGGGTCATCGAGCTGGAGTACGGCAAGGTGGTGCGGGACCAGTCGCGCGGGGTGTACGGCCAGGCGTACTGACCGGGACCGGCGGCCCCTGACCCGGCCGCCAGCCGGCCGCCGAGTTAACCAGGCGAGATTGCCGAGGATCAGCAACCATGCGAGTACAGTTCGTCCTCCAGGAGGTCTGGACCGGCCTTCGGCGCAACCTGACCATGACGGTCGCGCTCATCGTCGTGGTCGCCATCAGCCTGTCCCTGCTCGGCACCGGGCTGCTGTTCGTCAAGCAGGTGGATGACACCCGCACCTACTGGCAGGGCAAGGTGCAGCTGTCGATTTACCTGTGCACCGCGACCAGCGTCAGCCCCCAGTGCCGGCAAAACGGCGCGGCCACCGCGGCGGAGAAGGCCCAGATCGCCTCGGACCTGCGCGCGCTTCCCCAGGTGCAGCAGGTCTACTACGAGTCCCAGGCGCAGGCGTATGCCCACTTCAAGCAGGACTTCTCCCGTGACCCGCAGTTCACCAACCTGGTCACCAAGTCCGAGATCCCGGACTCCTACCAGGTCAAGCTCGTCAACGCCCAGGCGGACTACAGCATCGTGGCGGGCACGGTGCAGGGCCGGCCGGGCGTGGACCAGGTGGTAGACGACGCGTCGATCCTGTCGAAGTTCTACGCGCTGCTGGACGGGGCGCGGAACGCCATCGTGATCATCGCGGTGATACTGATCATCGCCGCGGTATTGCTGGTGGCCAACACCATCCGGCTGTCCGCCTTCAACCGGCGCCGCGAGACGTCGATCATGCGCCTGGTCGGGGCCTCGAATTTCTACGTGCAGCTCCCGTTCCTGGTGGAGGGGATTCTCGCCGGGCTGGCCGGCTGGCTGATCGCGGCCGGCCTGCTGATCGGGGTCAAGACGCTGGGCCTGGACTCGCTGCAGCAGTACTTCCCCTACAACGTGGAGCTGTCCTCGGCTGACCTCATCGAGGTCATCGTGCTGGCCATGGTAACGGGGGTGCTCTTGTGCGGGCTCACCTCCTTCCTCACGCTGCGGCGCTACCTGCGGGCGTGATGGCTCGCCGGCGCCTCGCCGCCGCGACGGCCGGCGCGAAACAGCGCACGGTCATTGCCCGCAACCGCCGGGCGAGGCACGATTATCACATCGAGGATGTCGTAGAGGCCGGCATCGTGCTCACCGGCACCGAGGTGAAGTCGCTGCGGGCGGGCCGGGCATCCCTCACCGACGGATTCGCGCAAATCTCTGACGGGGAGATGTGGCTTCACGGAGTGCATATTCCCGAATACGCCCAGGGCACGTGGACCAACCATGAGCCCCGGCGCCCCCGTAAGCTGCTGCTGCACCGAAAGGAAATCGACAGGCTCGCACGCGACATCGCGGAGCGCGGCTTCACTCTTGTGCCGCTCTCGCTGTATTTCTCCGGCGGTAGAGCAAAGGTCGAACTGGCACTGGCCCGCGGCAAGCGGACTTACGATAAGCGCCAGGACCTGGCACAGCGCGATGCCGCCAGGGAGGTCCAGCGTGCTCACCGGCGGCGAGGATAGCGAGAGAGTCGGTCATGGCGTCCACGCGTAGGCGCGGAGCGCACGCTGCGGCGGGGCCTGCGCCCGCCGCGGGCGGCGGCATGCCAGGTACCGGGGGATTGAGGGGCCTCGCGGGACCCGGCCTGAGCAAGCTTCGTGCCCGGCTGACGCCGGTGCGGGTGATCGTCGCGGTGCTGGTGGTGGGCTTTGTCACGGTGCTGTTCGCCGGCGGGCTGTGGTCCTCCCCGTCGGCCGAGCCGACCGTCCAGCAGTTCCTGCTTGACTGGCAGCAGCACTACTACGCCGCGGCCGCCGCGCTGACCACGGGCAACCCGTCCGAGGTGACCACTGAGCTGGCCAGCGCCTACAGCCGGCTCGACGCGCCCGCCTTCTACCTGAACATGGGCCCGATCAGCCAGTCCGGCGGCACCGCCACGGCCCGCTTCACCGCATCGGTGGACCTGGGCCAGAACGGGGCGCCGTGGATGTACGGCGGGCTTCTCACGCTGCGCCGGGTGGGTTCGGGCTGGAAGATCATGTGGAGCCCGAGCGTGATCAACCCGGGCCTGCGCCCGGGCCTGCGCCTCGCGATGATCTCCGTCACCTGGCACCGGATGCCCGTCCTGGACGCCGAGGGCCAGCCACTGCAGACTCCGTCCACCGCCTACGTGGTCGGGGTCTTGCCGCGCCGGCTGAAGGACGCGGCGGCGACCGCCGACGGCCTGGGCCGGGTGACCGGGATCCAGCCGTCCGAGGTACTCGGCTGGATCGTCGCGGCACCGCGCAAGCACTTCCTCGAACTGGTGATGTTCCAGCCCTCGGAGTACCACAGGCTGGCGCACCGGCTCGGGAAGATCCCCGGCCTGGTGGCCCACAAGCGCCGGGTGCTCCTGTTCAACAGCATCGCCCCGGCGGTGGTGGGGTCGGTGGGCGCGGAGGCCTCCACGGCCCTGCGTGACGCCGGCATCGCCTACCGTCCCGGGGCCACCGTGGGCCTGTCCGGCCTGCAGTCGCGCTACCAGTCCGACCTGGCCGGGATCCCGATGACCGAGGTGGTCGCCGAGACCTCCAGCGGGCACACGGTGCGGGTGCTGAAGACGTGGGCCGGCCGGGCGCCCGCCGCCGTGCGCACCACGATCGACGCCAGCGTCCAGCTGGCGGCCTCGCGGGCGGTGGCCGCCGCGCCCGGCTCGGCGGCGATCGTCGCGCTGCAGGCGTCCACCGGGCGGATCCTGGCCGTGGCCGACAGGAAGGCGCCCGGGATGCCGAGGATCGACCCGCTGGCCGGGCGGTACCCGCCGGGAGCGGCGTTCACCATCGTGTCCACCGAGGCGCTGCTCGCCAAGGGCGTCACCGGGAACACCCCGATCCCGTGCACCCCGTCCAACCCGGTGGGCGGGCACAACTTCCGCAACGTGCCCCAGGGCAAAACGGACAACGGCGCCACCTTCGCGGAGGACTTCGCCATGTCCTGCGCCACCGCCTTCATCGGGCCGTCCCAGCGGCTGAGCACCGCGGAGCTGGACAAGGCGGCCGCCGGGTTCGGTTTCGGCCAGAGGTGGCAGCTGCCGCTGACCGGATTCTCCGGATCGGTCGGGACCTCCAGCGGCGCCGCCCAGGTCGCCGCCGCCACGATCGGCCAGGGGAACGTCAGGGTGAGCCCGCTGACGATGGCCAACGTGGCCGCGGAGGTGGCCACCGGCACCTGGCACGAGCCGTCACTGGTGACCCGCCCGCCCGACGCGCGGGCCTCCCGGCAGAGCCCGTTCGCCGCGACCACCCTGGCCAGCCTGCGCACCCTGATGCGCGAGGCGGTGCGGTCGGGCGCCGCCCGGCGCGCGGACGTCAGCGGGCAGCCGGTGTACGGCCAGGTGGGCACCACGCTGCTGGCCTCCGGCAAGCATCAGAAGTGGGCGACCTGGTTCGTCGGGTACCGCGGCGACATCGCCTTCGCCGCCGTGGAGTTCACCGGGTCACCCCAGGCCTCGGCCGCCCCCTTGGCGGCCGGTTTCCTGCGCTCGGCCCCCGGCCGCTGACCCCCGCCCTGCCCGGTCGGCTCCGCGGGCCCGCTGGCCCCGGGGGGAATCGCGGTTGGCCCCGGTGCGTTGAGACGGTAGCGTGAACAGGCAGTGAAGGCCTGGGGCCGGCGGTCCCAGGGGCTCACCAGACAACTGAACATGGGGGTGACAGGCTTCGACTTCGGTAGTTGATCCAGGAGAAGCGGGCCGAGGACGGCGGACATAACCTCGTAAAACCTGTGACCGCACCGCAATAAGTGCCAAAGTTAATCGCACTCACCTCGCCCTCGCGGCCTAACGCGAGTTAGAGGTTGTCAGCCCGGGAGCGCCTCCGGCCCGGTGTCTGGCATCAGCTAGGAGGATCCACCGCTCAGCCCGGTCGCGGGGGTGAGCGGGACACCAAACAGCGACTGAGCCCGGCGGCGGCTCGCCTGCGAGACCGCCGGGGCTGAGAAAACCACTGCAGGCTGCGCCCGGAGAAGCCCTGGTGATGTACCGAAGGACGCGGGTTCGATTCCCGCCACCTCCAAGAGTGCTCAGGGGAGACCGTGAGCATTGTTGGAGGTGTTCCGTGTATCCCGGGTGCCGGGCAGGCGGCGATTCTCGCTGCCCCGGCTCGCCATGGCGCTGTGATGCGGGCCCGGCCCTGCGGGCTCAGCCGGTCAGGTCCATGGCGAAGATGACGGCGGTGCCGGTCCCGGGGAGCTGGCTGAAGCCGACGTGGCGGTAGAAGCCGATCGCGCGCACGTTGCCAGCGGGGACGGCCAGGTGCACCCCGCGGGAGCCGCGCCGTCGCAATGCGCCGGTCAGCGTGCCGATCAGCCGCCGGCCGTGGCCGCCTGACTGCAGCCGGGGAACCAGGTTGATGTGCAGGTGCGACGGGTACCGGCCGGCCAGCTCGCCGGGGGTGACCCAGGGGTGGTGGATGAGGTGCGCCTTGGCCTGCTCGGGGGTCCACCGGTCCGCGGGAACGCTGGCCGGGGGCTCGGGGTAGCGGGCGCGCAGCTTCGGCCACCAGTCCCGCTCCAGCCGCGCCTCGAAATCATGGCTGTCCAGAGCGCCGATGACGTAGCCGCCGACCCCGGCCGCGTCCTCGGCCACGAAGGCCAGCGACGGCTCGAACAGCGCGTACGGGGCGGCGTGCACGTGGCCGAGCAGCTTGTGGTCGCGGTAGAGGGGGGTTGCGTCGCTGCCGTTACGGCCGGTCTGCAGGCAGACCCGGTATAGCGCGTCGAGGTCGGCGGGCCGGTAGGGCCGGATGGTGACCCGCTGGGTGCTGACTTGCTCGGCCGCCATAGCGGCCAGCCTAGCCAAGGGCGCGGCAGCAGGGATCCGAGGGCGGCCCCGCTGGCTAGCACTCGCGGGCTTCGCTGCGTGGCGGCTGGTCAGCCCGGCTCCGGTGCATCCGGCCCCTGGTCATGGCCATCGCCTGGGGCGCGGCCGGCCGGCAGCCGTGCGTCGGCGATCCGGTCCGCCTGGCGTTGGGTGGGAGCATGGCCGAGCACGGCGGTCAAGAAGGGGTCCCTGTGGAGCTCGTACACGGTGGCGGCGGAATGCGCGACCACGGCTGCCGTGCGCGGGATGTCGCGCAGCAGGGCGATCTCGCCCACTCCTTCGCCGCGCCCGCACCGGGCCACGAAATGCCCGTCATGCAGGACGTCGAGTTCGCCCGCGGCGATCGCGTAGTAAGCATCGCCATGGTCGCCTTGCCGGATCAGGACGGCGCCAGGGGCCAGGTGGACTGGCGTGAGGGCCGCCGCCAGACCTTCGATCGCGGGCGCAGGCAGTTCGGCGAACAGCGGGAGCGAGCGCAGCAGCGCGATCTCGACAACTGGCACGGGGGTCCCGGCGTCCAGGCCGAACAGGGCGCGCCCGCCGACCGCGGCCGCCAGCGGCAGCAAGGCTGCGACCCCCAGCAGTGCGAGCTGGCTGCCCCCCAGGTATACCAGCGCCGGCACGAGCAGCGCGCCTATCGCATACCCAGCCATCATGAGCCCTTCCTGCAGGCCGAAGATCCGCCCTATCAGCTGCGGCGGGACCGAGCGCTGCAGCAGGGTGCGGGCGGCGATCTCCAGCAGGGTGGCGCTGGCCCCGACCACCGCCAGCAGGGCCACGGTGCCGACCGTGCCTAGGCCGAGCGCGAGCGCCGCCAGCGCGCCGCTGAGCACCAGCGCCGCGCCCAGGATTGGCGCACCCATGCGGCGGCCCACCAAGACCGCGCTCACCGTGGCGGCCAGCACCGCACCGGCCCCGCAGGCGAAGTTCAGATAACCGGCCCACGCTTGCGGGCGGTCAAGCACGCTGATGGCCAAGATGACGATCAGCAGGTCCAGCGCACCGAGCACGACTGCCTCCGCAGTCAGCAGCGCCAGCATCAGCCGCAGCCGCGGGCGGCGCACCGCCAGCCGCAGGCTCTCGCCGACCCCCGCCAGCACCGGCGGCGCGTCCTCCTGTTCCGACGTCAGTCGCGGCACCCGAAGCCTGGCGACCAGCAACGCGGCCGCCACGGCCAGGCCGGCGCACACCGCGAACACGCTGCCCACCCCGGCGACGGAGATCAGCACTCCCGCCAGCAGCCCCGCCGCCGCCATCCCGGTGGCCTCAAGCCAGCCCACCACCACATTGGCCGCGGTCAGCTGGTCCGGGGTGGCAGCGACGGATGGGATTAGCGCCGCCTGCGCCGGGCGGGTCGTGGTCATCGCGGTGGCAGCGACCGCGGCGCCTGCATACGCCGCCAGCGGCCCGCCCGCCATGACCGCTGCGGCAGTGGCCGCCATCGCCGCCGCCTGCACCAGGTAACCCCCGGCCAGCAAAAACACCGGCGACCGCCGGTCAGCAATGGGCGCCACCACCGGCGCCACGACCGCCGCGGGCGCCAGCTGCGCCACCGCCACCAGCCCGGCAACCGTGGCGCCGCCCCGGGTATAGGCAAAGACGAGCATGGCAATCCACACCGAATATTCGGTAAGGACGAACAGCAGATACCCCGTCAGCACCCGCACGAGCGCCCCGTTGCCCGCCAGCGAGCGGAAGGCATGGCGGCGGCTACCGGAATCGCTACCCACCAGCACCCCCCGGCCCGGCTGCGGACCACCACAGCGCCATGCAGAGCCGACCCTGCCACTGCGACGCGACTAAAGGAATATGCCCCATGCCCACCGGCAGCAGCAACGGCTGATCACGTTGCGGGTACAGGAGAATTCTGCGGCACACACAATGATCTCAAACACCTGCCCCATCCGGCGAGCCCACCCGTTAATGCGACAGGCTGGATCATGAGTGTTTCCGGGCCCGGCCCCGGGAGATCGCCACGCCGGCCAGGCACAGCGCCCCGCCCAGGTAGGCCAGCGGCTGCGGGGTTTCGCCGAGAAACGCCCACGACATCAGCACCACGATGGCGGGGACGAGGTACGTCGTGGCGCCCATCGTGCCGGCGGTGGTCCGGGTCAGCGCATAGGCCCAGGTGGTGAACGCCAGCGCGGTCGGGACCACGCCCAGGTACACCACCATGAGGGTGGCGCTCACCGGGGCGCTGGCGGTCTGGCTGAGCAGTCGGGCCGCGAACGGCAGCGTGGCCATGGTCCCGACGAAGCAGCCGAGCGTGGTGACCTGCAGCGCGGACGCGTGCCGCAGCGCGGGCTTCTGGCCGACCACCGCGATGGCGTAGGACACGGCCGCGAGCAGGCACATGCCCACGCCGAGCAGCGGCGCGTTCCCGGCGCCGGACTCCGACAGCCCGACAACCAGCGCCCCGGCAAACGACACGGCCAGCCCCGCCAGCAGGCGGCGCGGGAAGCCTTCCCGCAGCAGCCACCCGCCCAGCACCGCGATGAGCACCGGCCCGATGTTGACCACCATCGCGGCCATGCCGGGCCAGTGCGCGGGCCGCGGGCCGAGGCCAGCCGGCACTGCGGCCGGACGGCGCGTCCCCCGGACGGGAGCCGGTCAGGACAGCGCGGTCCAGATCACATACCCGCCGAGCCCCGCCAGCAGCACCGCGGTGAGGACCCGGATGAGGACCGCGTCGGCGACGCGGGCCAGCCACCGGCCGCTGGTGACGGCGATCGCGGACGCCGTCCACAGGGCCAGGACCGCACCGGTCGCGACCGACAGCGGGTCGTGGTAGTGCGCGGCCAGGTTGGCGGTCAGCAACTGGGTCAGGTCGCCCCATTCGGCAACGAAGATGACGGTGAAGGCGGTGAGCGCGATCCGGCCGGGCGGCGACGGCGGTACCTCCGGCGGTTCCGGCTCCCCCCGGTGCCGGTGTTCCCGGATGGCTTCGGCGGCCGCGATGCCGGCCCCGGCCAGGAAGATCACCGCCACCACGGCATCCACGACATGCGGCGGTAGCAGGCGGAACAGTACGGTCCCGAGGGTAGTGGCGATCACCACGTGCACGACGAAGGCCGCGGCCGAGCCGAGCCAGACCGCGGCGGGCCGCCCGCGGGTCGACAGCACCAGCGAGGCGAGCATCGTCTTGTCGGGCAGTTCTCCGACGAAGATGACGGCGAAGACGGCGCCGACGATGGCCAGGTTCACGTCGGTGGGCCCGTGGCGGCGGGGGCGCCGGTGGGCGTCCCCCGGGCCGAGTCGTCGAGGGCGGCATCC
>Ga0306922_10006193_pt1 | contig 11458 bp, 6 predicted proteins | sample sta12Cox44000082_FD_203758 | JGI IMG/M metagenome (GOLD analysis project Ga0306922, IMG submission 203758) | Lab enrichment of tropical soil microbial communities from Luquillo Experimental Forest, Puerto Rico - statoxic.12C.oxic.44.000.082 (v2)... | ecosystem: Environmental > Terrestrial > Soil... | reverse complement strand
AACCCGCGGACCCACAGCTCGCCGAGGCGCATGCTCATCGCGATGGCTTGTTCGCCGAGTTCGATGGCACGGTCCAGTTCCCCTGCGGCGGCCAGGACGCCGCACAGGGTGCTCCTGGCATCCAGTTCGACGTGCTCGACCTGCATCGCTTCGGCCAGCATCAGCGCTGACTCAAGCCGCTGCCTTGCGCCGGTCAGGTCACCGTCGGCCCACAGGGGAATGGCCCCGACGAGCAGCGACCAGGCCGCGAGCTCTACGTCCCTCAGCTCGGTCCCGATCTGGCGGCTCGCATCGCACAGCGCCGCGCAGGCGCGGTAGTCGTTTTCTCTGTGGGCCATGACCGCCGCCACCCACAGCAGCCAGGCCCGGGCCAGGGAGCGCTGCGGCGCCGTCTCGGCCAGGGAGGTGAGCACCCGCCGCACGTCGCTAAATGGTCCGCGGCACGCCCAGAACGTCATCATGTCGTGTGCCGCGCCGGCGGCCGCAGCCACCTCATCGGGCTCCCGTGAGCAGAAGTCGAGCGCTGCCCAGACGTTGTCGCGCTCGTCGGCTATCCGCGCGAACGCCTCGACCTGCCGGTCGTCCCAGGCGCCGATCGACTTGGCCAGGACGCCGATCCAGCCGAGGTGCCGCTTGAGCGTGGTGGTCTCTTCGCCGAGCTCGCGCAGGCGCTGCTGGCCGTACTGGCGGAGGGTGTCCAGCAGCCAGTAGCGGGCGCTGCTGCCGACCAGCTGGCGTTGCAGAATGGACTTTTCGGTCAGTGCCCCGAGCAGGTCCGCGATCCGCGAGGCCGGAACACCCGGGCCGGAGCAGACTTCGATCACCGCGTCTTGTTCGAATCCTCCCGCGAACACCGACAGCCGCGCCCACAGCAGCCGCTCCTGCTCGCTGAGCAGCCCGTAACTCCAGCCGATGGTGGCCTCCAGCGTCTGCTGGCGGTACTCGGCACCGCGGTCGCCCGCGCCCAGGATCGACAATTCGGAGGCAAGTCCCTGGTTGAGCTGATCCAGACTCAGGGACCCCAGCCGTACCGCGGCTAGTTCCAGCGCCAGCGGGATGCCATCCAGCCGTCGGCACAGGTCCAGCACCGCCCCTGCGTTTCCGGCATCAACGGTAAAGCCGGGAACCACAGCAGCGGCGCGCTCCCTGAGCAGCCAGACCGCGTCCGAGCCGAGCAGCTGCTGCACCGAGATCTCGTCCTTGTCCCCGGGCAGCGACATCGGCGGCACCACCATCCTGACCTCGCCGGCCACGCCGAGGGCCTGCCGACCGGTGGCAAGGACGGTCACGTCTGGACAGGACCTGGTGAGAGTGGCCACGAGAACGGCACAGGCGTCGAGCAGATGCTCGCAGTTGTCCAGCACCAGCAGAAGATGCTTGCCGGCTAGGTACTGCGTCAGCGATGACAGCGACAGCCCGGCGGAAAGGTCATGCACCCCCAGCGCGCTGAAGACCGCCTGCGTCACCAGCAGCGGATTGCGGATCGAGGCCAGAGAGACCAGCCAGGTGCCATCAGGGAATCCGCGGGACATTTCCGCCGCCGCCCGCAGCGCCAGCCGGGTCTTGCCGGCTCCCCCCGTGCCGGTGAGGGTCAGCAGCCGGGTGGTGGTCAGCAGGCGCTTCACCTCGCGCAGCTCCTGCCGGCGCCCGACAAAGCTGGTCAGCTCGGCCGGCAGGTTAGACACTCCAGGCCCGCGGACTCCACCCCTCATCTCAGGGCCAGAGTACGCCCTGAGGGTCGGACCGGGAAGGTAGCTACGGCTCGGCCGGGCCGGGCAGCTCGATGGCCGACTCGATGCTGGCGAACGGGATGAGCGCGGCCTCGTTAACCGCCCGGACGGCTTCCGGGGTTTCGGCGACGAACAGCGACAGCAGGCGCTCCTGGCGCGCCACGAAGATCGAGCGCAGATACCGGACACCATCACCACGGGAGCTGAACCGGCTGGCAGCGGCGGTCAGCGCGGCTTGCAGCACGGCCAGCTGGTACTCGTTGATCATCGGCAACCGGCGTTCGACGATGAACAGGCTCGCTGATGCCGGGTGGTCGGCGGCACCGGCGGCCGCCGTGCCCTGGCCTGGTCCACTCATCTTGGTTCCGACTCTCCTGGATGGCCGCTTAACAGCAAGCATGGCTCAGGACGCTCCGCCCGGCATCGTGGCCAATTCGTAGAGCGATCCGTAGCGTGCACGGCGCCGCGCGACGATACGACGACCATCGGGCCAGCAAGGGGGCGCGGCCGGGACGATAACACCCAGGTTCGCCGCCTCGGCGGCCATCACCGCCCGGTTCAGGGAGTGTGAGCAGGCGCAGCCTCAGTACGTATCTACGCACTTTCACGGATATCGCCACCTCAGGTGGCCCGTTACCGTCGCGGGCAGGCGACCTGCCAGCCCGGCTGGGCCGGAACGTTGAGGAGGACCGATGAGCAACATAGCGAGAAGGCTCGCAGGGATCCCGGCCGGGAGCTGGACCAAGTGGCTGGTGGTCGGCTTCTGGGTGGTCGTGCTCGTTTTCCTGTTCCCGTCGTTCAAGAAGCTCACGCATGCGGAGCAGAACGAAGCGAAGCAGTGGCTGGCCGCAAGTGCCGAGTCGGTCAAGGTGCTGGACGTCCAGTCACGGTTCGAGTCACCCAACATCTATGCGGGGGTTGTCATCTATATGCGGCCCTCGGGGCTGACCGCCGCGGACCGGGCCAAGGCCGTCGCCGACGCCCGGAGGTTCACCGGGGTCCCCGGCGTGGTGCCCGGCCAGGTGGCAGGCCCGATCCCGTCGGCCGACGGCAAGGCCCTCGTGACCGTCCTCCAGGTCAACCTGGGCACGAAGGGCGGGGACAACGCGAACAATGCCGTGACTGCCATCCATGCCATCAACCACTCGAACCCGCCCGGCCTGGTCTCTTACGTCACCGGCCCGCTCGGGATCGCGGCCGACGGCAACAACGTGTTCAAGGGCATCGGCGGCACGCTGCTGTACGCGGCGGTGGCCGTGGTCATCGTGATCTTGCTGATCACCTACCGGAGCCCCGTGCTGTGGCTGCTGCCGGTGATCTCCTCCTTGGTGGCGCTGACCGTCGCCGGGGCGGTGATCGACCTGCTGGCGGCGCATGCGGGCCTAACGGTCAACGCGCTGAGCGTCGGCATCCTGTACGTGCTGGTGCTCGGCGCGTGCACCGATTACGCGCTGCTGATCGTGGCACGGTACCGGGAGGAGCTGCGCCGCCACGACCGCCGTCACGCGGCGATGGCCACCGCGCTGCGGCACGCAGGCCCGGCGATCATCGCTAGCGCCGCCACCGTCATCGCGGCGATGCTGACGCTGTCGGCGGCGGAGCTGAACTCGACCAAGAGCCTTGGGCCGGTGCTGGCCATCGGCGTCGCGGTCGGCATGTTCGTCATGCTGACGCTGCTGCCCGCCCTCCTGGTGACCTTCCCCCGGGGGATCTTCTGGCCGTACAAGCCCACCTACGGCTCGCCCGAGAAGACGACCCGGGGGATGTGGGCCCGGGTCGGCTGGCACATCGCCCCGCGGCCCCGGGTCACCTGGATCGCCACCGCCTTGCTCCTGGGCGTCCTGGCCCTCGGCCTGACCGGCCTGAAGGCCAACGGCCTGACTAACGCGCAAGCCTTCCGCGGGCACCCCGAGTCGGTGACCGGCCAGAGCGTGGCCGCCGCCCATTTCCCCACCGGCGCGGCCGAACCTGTCATCGTGATCGGCAGCCCGGGCGCGGCGGCTCAGCTGCGATCCGCTGTCGCCGCCACCCCCGGGATCGCCAGCGTGACGGCGCCAGTCACCCGGGCGGGTTACGCCTACCTGGAGGGCACGCTGACCGCGCCGTACGACAGCCAGGCCGCGTACGACACGATCGGCCGGGTGCGCACCGCGGTGCACGCCGTCCCCGGCGCGAACGCCCTGGTCGGCGGCGTCACCGCCACCAACTTGGACGTCAAGCGGGCCTCCGCGCACGACCGGATCATCATCCTCCCGCTCATCCTGGTCGTGGTGCTCGTCATCCTCGGGGTGCTGCTGCGGGCGCTGGTGGCGCCGGTGATCCTGACCGCCACCGTGGTGCTGTCCTTCGCCGCTGCCCTCGGCGTCAGTGCCTTCTTCTTCACCCACGTGTTCGGGTTTGGCGGCGCGGATACCTCCTTCCCGCTGTTCGTGTTCGTGTTCCTGGTCGCTCTGGGCATCGATTACAACATCTTCTTGATGACCCGGGTGCGGGAGGAGGCGATCAGGCGCGACGCCCGGCACGGCGCGATCGTCGGGCTGGCGGCCACCGGCGGGGTGATCACCTCGGCCGGGTTCGTGCTGGCCGGCACGTTCGCGGTGCTGACCACGATCAAGTTCACCCCGCTGACCGAGATCGGCTTCGCGGTCGCGTTCGGCATCTTGCTCGACACGATCGTGGTGCGGTCCGTGCTGGTCACCGCGCTGAGCTTGGATCTCGGCCGGTGGATGTGGTGGCCCAGCAGGCTGGCCCGCAAGCCCGACCCCGAACCGGCCGAACTCAGCCAGGAACGCGCCGCTGCCCTGACCGGCGCTGGATCGTGACTTTTGAAAGGAGTCTGCCATGCCACACGACACCGCGACGCCCGAGCAGGCCGCTCGCGACCAGGCGATCAAGCACCTCAAGAAACAGCGTGACTTCCGCGGTCACCTCGTCGTCTACCTGCTGGTCAACACGTTCCTGGTGGTGCTCTGGGCTATCACCAGCCACGGGTTCTTCTGGCCGGCCTTCGTTATCGCCCCATGGGGGATCGGCGTAGCCGGAACCGCGTGGGACGTGTACGGGCGGAAGGACATCCCCGAAGAGGCCATCCAGCATGAGGTAGCGCGCCGGAACGCGCGAGCCTGAGCAGACCGCGATGCCGGCTGCCGCGCCGAGCGCGGCAGCCGGCAAGCGGCTGGATCAGGCCCTGCGACCGCGCCGTGGCCATCGCCGGGATCCTCTCCCCCGCGCGGGCGGCCCATGCCAGTGCCCACGCGCCTCCGAAGTCATGCGCGACGATATGCGCGCGGGTGATGCCGAGCTGATCGAGCAGCGCCGCCAGGTGGACGGCGTAGCCGTCCACCGAGTAGCTGAAGTCCTTCGGCTTGCCGGCCCGGCCGTAGCCGGGCATGTCCAGCGCGATCGCCCGGCCGAGCTCGCCCGCGCGGGTGAGGAGGTCGCGCTAGTCATCGGCCGGCCCGGGATTGCCGTGAACGAAGACGACCGCCTCCGCGTCCTCCGGCGGCCCCGCCGTCAGCACGGGGGATCGCACGCCGCGGACTGAGACCTCAACCGTAGAAATGCTCACCGCAGACCTCCGGCATCATCGTCTTCGACGTGTGCCGGGCCGGCGGTGCTTGCCCGGCCGGGGGATCATACACGGGAAACGCGAGCTGGCCACCTAGATCCGCGTCCAGCATGATCGCGAAGGTCGCGCCGAACAGATGCTCTGTGTCCGGCTCGCCGCTCGGTCGACACGGTTCGGCCGAAGTCTTCGAAGTGGGGACGTACTTCGAGCTCGCTATCAGCCCGCTGTGCGGGCAACCCCGGTCGTGAGTGGGCGATGCTGGCACAATGGCATCCGACAGAGGCCGTGATGGTTCGCGGCGCTGGAAAGCTCTGCGGAGCATGGGTGATCTGGCATATTGCCTCGCTGCGGTCGTTCGGGGCGCAGGATTGGCATATTGAGGGGTGAAGGCGCGGTGGCGGGGACTTCGCGGCGGCGGCCTGGGCGGCCTGGCAACGGCGGTCAAGGGCGATGTTCAGGGCAGCAATTCCTCAACGGCGCTCTTCAGGTTGGCCATTGCCTCGCGATAGAACTGGGGACCATAGGAGACCCGTGCCACGCCTAGCTCACGGAGCCTCGCCAGGTCGGGGCCTCCGGGCCTGGTGTTGCCATTGACCGGCCCGGGCACTTCGGCGACCAGGGTGGCGATGTGCCGCTCGTCGCTGACGCCGATCGGGTAGATGCAGTCGGCCCCGGCCCCCAGGTACAGGCGGCCCCGCCGTACCGCCTCCGCGACCCGCTCCTGCTCGGGCACCCCCGACCTTGGCAGGAAAGTGTCAGCCCGCGCGTTGATGACGATCGGGACCCCGGCGTCGCCCGCGGCGGCCCGGATGGCCGCCAGCCGCTCGGCGTGCGCGGCGGCGTCGACCAGCCCGCCCGCACGGTGGTCGGTATCCTCCAAGTTGCAGCCGACCGCGCCGATCTCCAACAACCGGCCCACCAGTTCACGCGGTTCCATGCCGTAGCCCGCCTCGGCGTCCACGGTGACCGGGACCGACACTGCCCGGGCCACCCGCCCGGCCGCGGCGAACATTTCCTGCCAAGGCGCGCCCTCGCCGTCGGGGTAGCCGAGCATCGCCGAGATCGCGGCGCTGGCGGTGGCGACCACGGGGAATCCAGCCTCGGCCACGATCTTGGCGCTGGCCGCGTCCCACACATTCGGCAGCACCAGCATCTCGCCGACGTGGTGCAGCTCGCGGAGCCTGTCAGCGCGGGCCTTCAGGTCAGCGATCATGGATTCCTCCTGGCGCGCGAAACTTCGTCTCCACCAGGACCCTACAGATCCCGGGAAACCTGGGCTCTACCAGATCCCGATAGACGAACACATGCGGCTCTGCAGGTCAGACCGGGAGCGTGGCCAGACACATGAGCAGCGACCAAGGCCATGGCATCAGGCGCGCATTTGCGGTGCCGCCACGCCCGCGGCTTTCACGTCCGAAGCCGTTCGCAAAGCGTGATTGATCCACAGTGACACCAGGCGCGAAGAGCCGCCGTTCGGGGCGGCCGAGAAGATCACGGCGCCTCTCGTGATGGGGGCGCAGATCCGGGTTGTATGCGCTGACTGCGGCCCGGCTGCTGACGCCGGTGGCAGACAGCGGCAGAGCGGGCTGCGTCCCGTGGCACCGTCACGGATCACCTTGTGGCTCCCGCCTTGTTACCGGCGGTGCCGCGGAGGTGATCAGATGGGACATCAAGAACGACTACCTGGCTGGTGCGCCTCCTGAGCTGGGGCACGGGGTCCGCTCTGCGAAGCGTTGCCGGAGGTCCTGCAGTAGCAGGCGCAGGCATAGAGCGGAAGGGCTAACCGCACGTGGCGGGCGCCTGGGACGCCGATGCGCTGGTAGATCGTGAGCGCTTGCTGCAGGTAGCCGGCGGCTTGGCCGGGTTCGCTGTCTTGGAGGTGGCTGCGGCCGATTCCTTCCAGGGCGCATGCTTCGGTCATGGGCAGGCCCACGTTTCGGGCAATGGCGAGCGCCCCGGCGTGGTAGTCCCTGGCCTGGCCGGTGGCCGATGTGCGGGTGGACAGCTCGCCGAGGCTGTTGAGTGCCCCGGCCTCGGCGATGCGGTAGCCCAGTTCACGGTGCAGGGCAAGGGCTCGGGTGTGGCTGGTGAGGGCGGCGGCATACTCGCCGGTCAGCTGCTGGACCCGGCCGAGGTCATCCAGGGCGGTCCCCCGGAACGGCCGGTCACCGAATTCACGCATCATGTCCAGCGCCTGTTCCAGGCTGGCGGCCGCAGCCGGGTAGTCCCCCGTTTCGCGTTGCAGGCAGCCCAAGGTGTGCAACATGTCGAATTCGGGGTAGCCCAGTTCACGCACGAGGGCCAGTGCCTGTTCCACGCTGGCAGTGGCGGCCGCCCACTGCCCGGTGAGCCCCTGGATCAGGCTCAGGTGGTGCAGGGCGGCCGCCTCGGCGAGCCGGTCGCCGGACGTGCGGGCCAGGGCTAGCGCCTGCTGGCGGCAGGCGGCTGAGGCGGCGTAGTCGCCTTCTTGTTGCCGCACCAGGCCCAGCTGGTCCAGGGCGTAGGCCTGGCCGGGCTGGTCCCTGACCTGGCTATACAGCGCTGCCGCCCGGGTGAGGCTGACGGCGGCGGCAGGCAGGTCTCCGGTGAGCCAGGCCAGAATGCCCAGCTGGCGCAAGGCGAGGGCTTGGCCGGGCCGGTCACCGGCGCGGCGGGCCGCTTCCAAGGCGGTCCGGTGCAGGGCGGCCGACTGCTCCCAGTGACCGCGGGAACGCAGGAAGTCGCCTAGTGCCGCAGGGATCTGGATGGCGTGCAGATGCCGGCCGGACACGGCCGCAAGATCCGCGGCAGCCTGCAGGTTGGGCCGTTCGGCTTCCAGCCAGGCCGCCGCATGGCCGAGCGTCGGCAGGTCCGGGACACAGGCCGGAGGGCCGCCCGGAGGAGGCTGGCCCTGGGCGGCGGTCATCAGCAGGATGTGCCGCCCGGCGGTCAGCGTGCCGTGAAGGTAGTAGTCGAGAAGCCGCCCTGTCGCGGCGTCCCTGTCGGCTGGGTCGTCGGCGGTGACCAGCACCCGGGCGTGCTCGCGAAGCAGGTCATGCAGGAGGTAGCGGCCGCGCGCGGGCTCGGTGAGCAGGTGATGGTCATACAGCTCATCGAGCAGCCGCCGTGCGGTGCCCAGATCGGTGGTGACCAGCGCCGCGGCGGCATAGCCGTCGACGGTGGGCCCTGGGACCAGGCCGAGCCGGCGGAACAACTGCTGCTGGTCCGGGCCCAGGTCCCGGTAGGACAGGCCGAACGCGGCCGCGACCGACACGTTCTCGGCGCGCATGAGGTCTAGCCGGTCCCGGGCCTCGGCCAAGTCGGCAGCCAAGCCCGCCACGTCCCAGGCGGGGTGGTGCCGCAACTGGCTTGCGAGCATCCCAATTGCCAGCGGCAGGTATCCGCACAGCCGGGCAATTCCGCCCGCCGCAATGTCGCCGGCCTGCAGGCCTGGACGGGCCGCAAGCCGTACCAGCAGCACCGCCGCGTCGCGGGGAGTCAAGGTGTCCAGGCTGATCACAGCGGCATCGTCCAGCGCGGACAGCCGACGACGGCTCGTGACCAGCACCAGGCTGCCCGCCGTACCGGGCAGCAGCGGACGCACCTGCTCGTGCCCGGATGCGTCGTCCAGGAGCAGCAAGATCTTCTTGCCTGCGACGTAATCGCGCCACCGGGCGGCCCGGGCCTCCCGCCCGGGCGGGATCTGCGCCGCGGGCACCCCGGCAGTCAGCAGCAGGCTGGCCAGCGCATCGGCCGGGTCAACCGGCTGTTGCCCCGGTGTGTGGGCCTGCAGCGGCAAGAAGAACTGCCCGTCCGGGAACGCGCTGGCCAGCCGGTGGGCAGCGTGCACCGCGAAGGTGGTCTTGCCGACCCCGGCCATCCCGTCGATCGCGTGAATGCCCACCACCCCGCCGCCTGCAGCGGTCTCCGCCAGCGCTCCCATGAGCTGGGCGAGCTCAGCCTGGCGGCCGGTGAAGGCGGCGATATCACGTGGCAGAGCCCGGGTCGCGGCCGCCGCAGACGCGCCCGGCTGCAGCCCGTGCCGGGCCGTGAGCACGTCGGCGGCCGCGGCCCTGCCCCTGGCCGCCGCGACGAACAGCCCGCGCACCGGCTCAGGGAGGTTGAGCGCCCCGGCCAGCAGCCTGGCGGTGTCCTTGTGGGCGGTGCGAGTGATCCCCCGCTCTAGGTCACTGACCGACCGCAGGCTCAAGCTGGCCGCCTCGGCCAGCTCCTCCTGGGTCAGCTGGGCCTGGGTCCGCAGCTGCCGCAGCAGCCCGGCGAACGAAAGACCAGGCTCGGCCACCGGCCCCGCATCCCCTCACCACCGGCCCGCTGCGGCACCCGTGCCGGGCGGAACGTGACCTGCACAAACACTACACCGGGCCAGCCACCTCGGCCAGCTCCACCACCCACGTCAGCCCAGGGGTAGTAAACCCCGCTGGCCCCACCGGACCCAGCACGGGCTGTTGTCGCCGACTGCCGCGGCCCTCCGCCAGGTTCGCGCTCTACCCCGCAGCCAGCGGGAGAGCCAGCCCGCGAATTCTGTGGGCTGTTCTGTGGGCAATCCCGCGTGGTGCCCATCCTTGCCGCCGCTGACACTGAGATCAGCCGCGTCGGCCAGTCGGCTGATTCAGATTCAGGTCCACCTCCCGGGGCCCGCCCGAAGAGCGGAGATGCCTCGATGAACGTCCACCACGCCACGCTGACCGGCGGGCCGCCACCCAACCGGCAGCAGGGTCACAGACACCGCGCCCGACGCCGCCGCCAGCGACGGCTTCGACCTGGTTCTTAGGCGGTCGCCGGTAGCGCGTTGGGCAGATCCGACGGCCCCTACACCCTCACGATCAGCGCGATCGACCTGACCGCGGTCAGCCTGCCCCAGCAGGCCGGGCGGCGAAACCGCGGGCGGTCAGTCACCTGCCGACCGATCGCCGCCCAAACAAAAGCAGGGTCGGTCACCGCCTGTTCGCAGGCCAGGCACAAGCACCAAGTTCCGATCCGCTCAGAAGGGAGCGACATGTTTCGTCGTGGACTCTTGGCACTCGCTGCTGTCATTTCGCTCACCACGGCGGGAGGGCTCGTGACCGCCGCGTCCTCGGCCGCCGCCACCGGCGACCCGGGTAACGAAGTAACCACCACCCAGAACTTCCACGGGGTCGTGACCTTCCCGTCAGCCAACCCGTGCACCGGCAACCCGGCAATCGTGACCGCGACCTCGAACGTTCTCACCCACGAAACGTTCTTCCCGGCCACCGGAGAGGACCACGTAACCTTCACCAACGAGTTCAGCTTCACGGTGGCCGAGGCCACCCTCACCGCAACCGGGCACTTCACAACCCATGCCAGTCTTAACATGAACCAGCAAAACTCGAGCTCCACCTTCACGGCCTCGGAACACGCGACGCAGTCGGACGGCAGCACCGTCACCTACCACGAGGTGGCCCACTTCACCCTCAACGCTGACGGCACGCTCACCGTCTCGTTCGACAGGCCCAGCCTGACCTGCGGCTGATCATCTGATCTGCCGACCACCGGACGAACGCCCGGCAGGAATCACCCCGGCAAGGCGGAGGCGCGAACCATCTGTCTGGCGCGGCGAGGCCTTCTCCTCGTGCCTCTGTTGAGGCGCACAGATCGATCTGGGCGCCTCGGGAACCATGACCCGCGAGCAATTGCCGCCACGGGAGAATCTGGGCGTGTCTTACCGGCTGTGTAAGTGACGTGGCCTGACGATGGGCCGCAGGAAATGCGGCTCGCGGAAGGACACGTAATGCACGACACTGCGAAGGTGCCCGGCACGCGTGATGACGGCCGGCCTGTCCCGCGTCCGGTGGTGGATGAGGAGCTGGCCGATCAGCTGCTGGGCAAGGCCCAGGCCGAGGGCGTGGAGCTGCTCGGCCCGGACGGCCTGCTGTCCCAGGTGACCAAGGCGGTGCTGGAGCGGGCGCTGGCTGAGGAGATGACCGGGTACCTGGGCTATGAGAAGCATGATCCGGCCGGGCGGGGCAGCGGGAACAGCCGCAATGGCACCACCCCGGAGACGGTCCTGACCGAGGTCGGCGCGGTGGACCTGGCCGTCCGGCGGGATCGCGGCGGGACCTTCGAGCCGCAGATCGTCCGCAAGGGCCAGACCCGGCTGAAAGGGTTCAACGAGCGGATCATCGCCTTGTACGCGCGCGGC
>Ga0306922_10006191_pt1 | contig 11459 bp, 8 predicted proteins | sample sta12Cox44000082_FD_203758 | JGI IMG/M metagenome (GOLD analysis project Ga0306922, IMG submission 203758) | Lab enrichment of tropical soil microbial communities from Luquillo Experimental Forest, Puerto Rico - statoxic.12C.oxic.44.000.082 (v2)... | ecosystem: Environmental > Terrestrial > Soil... | reverse complement strand
TTGTGTTCAGAGACGTTCCGGCGGAGCATCCCTGGGTGACGACCACCGAACTCCATGAAGTGAGCCGTGACGGGGCTCCCGCGCGCGGAGTCCCTGCTCGCACGCCATGGGTCGAGATCGGCTCGCGGATGTGGCTTGTGACGATCGTCGATTTCTGCTACGGGTGGTCCCTGTGGGTCTTCTTAACATGGCTTCCGTCGTACCTCTCGGACGCGCGAGGCTTTACGCTGAGCGCGATGGCGCTCGGGACCATGCTCCCGCTGATGGCCGGTGTGATTGGCGACACCATGGGGGGAGTTGTTTCGGACAGGCTATTCAGGCAAACTGGGAATCTCCGTTTTGCGCGCAGAGCGCCGCTCATCGCGGGTTTGCTGGGCGCGTTGATCTTCATCATCCCGGCTGTCATGTCGCACAGTGCGCAAGGCGCGGTCTTCGGTCTCGCCCTGGGGTTCTTTTTTCTCGAGCTGACCAATGCCGTATTGTGGGCGCTTCCGATCGACATCGCCGGCAGCCACGCCGGCACGGCCAGTGGCATGATGAACTCCGGTTTCGGCATCGCTGGCATGGTTTCACCGGTTGTGTTCGGCATCATCGTCGAGCGGACGGGGCGCTACGATCTTCCATTTTTCCTTTCAAGCGGGCTCCTGCTTGTCGGCGCGATCTGTTCGATGTTTGTCGATCCAACCGATACCGTGCAGCGCAGGGCCGAATGGCCGAGTGGGGCACCCGAGGGGACATGCGCATGTTGAGTTCCTTAACCGTGATTGCATCGGGTTCCGTGCTGGGGGCCAAAGTCGTCGGCGTCAACCTGAGGGAGCTTGACGAACGTCTGTTCCTGGCGATCCACGAGGCATGGCTCGAGCACCAGGTTTTAGTGTTCCCCGATCAGTGCCTCCTCGATGAGGACCTGATTGCCTTCAGCAGGCGCTTTGGCCCGCTTGATCACGCGCCCGTGCAGGAGAACGGACAGCGCTTTGTGAAAGGCCATCCGGAGATCTACGTTGTCTCGAACGTGATCGAGAACGGCGTGGCCATCGGAAGTCTGGGGTCTGGGGAAGCCGTGTGGCATACGGATATGTCGTACTTGGTCGACCCGCCCAAAGCGAGCGTGCTTTACGCGCTCGAAGTTCCGGTGACCGGTGGTGAAACCGGTTTCTGCTCGATGTACAGCGCGTGGGAGGCCCTGCCCGAACGGCTGCAGAGGTATGTAGCGGGTTTCAAAGTGAAGCATGACGGAACCTACAACAGTGGTGGGTATGTCCGTGCGGACGCAACGCCGACTGACGACCCACGCACGGCACCAGGCGCGTTTCACCCGTTGGTCGGGATCCATCCGCAATCAGGACGTCGGTTTCTCTATCTGGGGCGTAGGCGCAATGCCTATATCGAGGGCCTGCCGCTCGATCAGTCCGAGGCGTTGTTGAACGAGATCTGGTCGTACGCCACTGCCGATTCCCTGACCTGGTACCACCACTGGAGTGTCGGGGATTTGGTGATCTGGGATAACCGCTGCACCATGCATCGGCGCAATGCGTTCGATTCGAAATCACGCCGGGTCATGCACCGGACTCAGATCAAGGGCCGATAGCCTCCGGCATCCCGTCCGTTCTTTTCGAATCAGGGGCGAACGAGCGCGAACCGGTGACCTTTCGGTCGTCGCTGATTGACAGGTGGAAATCTGCGAATGCTCGCTGAAGCTCCTCGCGCGAAGTTCGCTCAATCGCGTCGAGGTCCTCGCGAGTCAGGGGACCCGATAGCCGTGCGGTGATATCGGCAGGTAGGCCGGATCCATTCCGCTCGAATGAAAAACCACAGCTGCGTTGCCCCGTGCCGCGACAGCTCGCGCTGCCGAGCGGGACCAGGAGGATCGTGAGAATCGCCGTCGTTGCTGTCAACCCAGAACCCATCTCACGTCCGGACCCATCCCCTTGACAATAAAAGTTGTCAACACTAGCATCTCCCGGTGCTCGACATCCAAGTCATCGATGATCCAGCAGCGGCGACGGTGGCTTTGGAGCCCATGCGGAGTCGACTCCTCTCCGAGCTACTCGTGCCCGCCTCGGCGGCGACATTGGCCACGCGGGTTGCCCTGCCTCGGCAGAAAGTCAACTACCACCTGCACGCGCTCGAGGCGCACGGGCTGGTGCGGCTGGCTCAGGAACGCAAGTGGGGCGGGCTGACAGAACGGCTGCTCGTGGCGACGGCCGCTTCCTACGTCGTTTCGCCGAGGGCCCTGGGTCCGGTCGCCGCGGATCCGAATCGCGAAGTCGACAGGCTGTCCGCGAGCTATCTCATCGCCCTGGGCGCACGCGTCGTCCGCGAGGTGGGCGATCTTGTTCGTCGTGCGAAGGAGACGGGCAAACGCCTGGCGACCCTGGCGGTGGATACCGAGATACGCTTCCGGTCGGCGACGGACCGGGCGGCTTTCAGCAACGAACTCGCCGAGGCCATCACGACACTGGCTTCGAAGTACCACGATGAATCCGCCTCCGGCGGCCGCGCGCATCGCCTGGTGGTCGTGGCGTACCCCCAGCCGCAGCAATCCGATCGCAAGGAGCCATCATGAGCGTGAAGAGAGAAGCCTCCGGACGCCGTTCAGTCCAGGTCGAAGTCGAAGTCCCCGGCACGCCGGAGGAAGTCTGGCAGGCCATCGCCACCGGGCCGGGTATTTCGTCCTGGTTCGTGCCGACTGAATTCGAGGAGCGTAACGGGAAGCCCGTTGCGGTAAAGTTGAACTTCGGCCCGGGCATGGAGTCCCGCTCGGTCGTGACGGCCTGGGATCCGCCGCGGATGTTTGCCGCCGAGGCCAATGGCTGGGCCCCTGGTTCGCCCCCCATCGCGGACGAGTGGAGCGTCGAAGCGCGCGGGGGAAGCATCTGCGTCGTCCGCGTGGTGCATAGCCTCTTTGCCAGCACGGACGACTGGGACAACCAGCTGGAAGGCACCGAATCCGGCTGGCCTGGCTTCTTCCGCATCCTGCGGATCTATCTCACGCACTTCCGCGGTCAACGCTCCGCGATGATGCAGTGGATGGCGCCCGCCGCGGGAACCGAAGCGGAGGCTTGGGAAGCGCTGACCGCGGCATCGGGGCTGAAAGGCGTGAGCGCCGGGCAGCGTCGGACCGCCCCAGCCGGCGTCCCGACGCTCAGCGGCGTGGTGGAGCATGTCAGCCAGAGTCCCTACAACGCCCTGCTGCGCCTCGACAAGCCGGGGCCGGGCGCCGCCGCCCTCGGCGCCGTCAACTTCGGCGGCTCGATCATGGTCACGCTAAGCTTCTATCTCTACGGCGACCAGGCCGCCGGGACCGTCGCCCGTGAGACACCGCTCTGGCAGGCCTGGATTCAAGAACACTTCCCGCTGCCGTCGGAGACGAGCAAGAGTGAATGATCGCGTGGTCATGGTTGATTGAATACGTCAGCTCAACTCTCTTGACCGATCTCGACGTTTGAATGGGTTCGGTCAGTAGGTGCCCAAGACGATCTTGTCGGACGAGCTACTACACGACCATTTCACCGGTCTGTCACAGCGTCCACGAGGTCACTACTCGAATAGAGGTATCCATCTTTTGAAGCTACTGTTACCGGCACGGAGCGGATCCGGAGCTCGAGACTCACGTCGTCCCTCGTTCTTGGCAGGATCCGCTCGATTAGGCCCACTTGATTGGGGGTGAAGGGGATCGGCGTGCGGTACACGGCGGTCACAATTGTACGTCCGGCTTCTCGGCGAAACCTGACGTCGGCGAGGTATGCACCCTGCTGGGTCGTGGACGCCGTTTTGAGCGCGGTACGCACCGACGCCTCGTATATTTCGTTTGCAAGCATTCGTCGAAGGCTCACACTGAGCATAGCCGTCAATGCGGCCAAGATTCCGAGACTGACGAAGCTACGCCGGAACAACCTTCCCGCGCCAAGTACTTCGGTCTGTCCACGGTACCCGCTCAGCCACAGTACAATCGAACTCGCCACCTGAATGCCCACCATGTTTGCAAAGGCCAGCAAGAATGCGCCCGCGCTGAGGCGATAGTCGCCTCGCGCCAGACAGATGGCGCTCGAGGACAGTGGCGGCACCAAAGCCGTGGCGATTGCGACGCCGACGAACGCCACATTCAGACGAGGAGACGCAATCGCATAGGCGCCGGCAGCGCCGCCGCTCAGCGCGATCATGAGATCCATGAGATTGGGCGCCGTCCGCGCATAAATTTCGCTCGTCAACGGGAACATCCCATGCGCGAGGCCAAACACGAACGCGGTTCCATACACGACGCCTATTCCGCATGCCAAGGAGAGAAAGGCTTTACGAACGAGCGAATTGTCTCGGTCAACCAGGCCGAGCGCGATCCCGGAGATGGGGCCAAGCAGCATGGCGATCAGCATCGCGCCAATCACAACCGCCGGACTGTTTTCGAGCAGCCCGTAGCAGGCGATCACCGTGGCGAGGACGTTCATGGTCACATAGGCGGCATCACACTTCGAGTTCGCATCGATGTTGGCCCGAACCACAGTCCGGAGGTCGGGGATTTGAGTGTCAGTCGCCATTTGAGCCAGTCCCCCTTTCGTCGGTTCGTGTCCGGACGAGCAGGAGCTATGCCCGTCCCATAGCGAGGAAAGCTTCCGGGGACGATGCCCCGGAGTGCAAACGATCGGCGGCTGCGGCCGCAACCACTCCGACTTATCGGAGTTGAGTCCGCTATATAGGAACATCCTACGTTTTCGCGGATGCGTGCCGATGGCCTTGCCGATAACCACGACAGCGGAGCTCTCTGAGGCCGACCTGTTGGGAAGCTGCTCAGCGCGGCCTAGTTGCTTGAACGTGATCGCCAGGGTGAGCACGATCGATCACTGACGTCTGCCGCATCGCCCCCGTCGAGGCGCCGCGAAGAGATCGACGACATCTGGTGGTCAATCAAGCGCGGCGTATCGACACCTTTGGTGGAGAAGCGCCTCGACCCCCGCCTGCTCGATGGGATGGTGACCCTCCGTTCGCGAGTACATCGAGAGCCCGAGAATGTGAATGAACGGAAAGTTCGGGGCGCGCGCGCTTGGTCGATTGCCTGGAGTCCATTGGCGGCCTCGCCCGCTACGTGAAACGCGCGCCGCGCCTGCAATAATCCGCTTCGCGCACCGCGGGGTGATCATCCACGATCAGAATCCTCAGACGCGCGCCGACGCGACGCCAATGTCACGAGACGTCGGTCGAATGACCGCCTGGCTCACCGGAGCGTCCGCGCCCGTTGAGCCCTGGGCGGTGTCTGCGGGTGCGATCAAGCGGAAGCACGTCCCGCGCCCGGGGGCGCTCTCGATGTCGAACCGGCCGCCCAGCAGCGTCAGCCGCTCGCGGATGCTGAACAGGCCCCATCCGACCTGCCCGGCCTTCGCCCCGTCGACCAATCCGCCAGGATCAAACCCGATTCCCTGGTCCGCCACAGTGATGGACAGCATGTCGCCCGGTTCGCGCGCCAGCTCCACCGTGACTCGATCGACGTGGGCGTGCTTGACGGCATTGAAGAGGAGCTCTCGGACCGACTCGAAGATCAGCGTGCGAACGTCCTTTCGGGTCGAACTGGCGAGTGGGTCAACAGAGACGTCAACCTTGAGCCCATACTTGTTCCGCGTCCAGTCCGCCAGCCAGCGTAACGCGGCGGGCAGCCCCGAGCTTTGTAGTACAGGAGGAAACAGCTCCACGCTCAGGGATCGGGCGGCGGCGATAGCCTCCTCCAGCTGGCCTTTTGCCTCCACGAGCGGTCCGGGTGGGGGGCCCTGCTGCGAGTCACGGGTCATCTGTTGCTCCAGGCTTATCGCCGCAAGGGCCAGCATCTGCTGGAGCCCGTCGTGAAGCGTTTTGGCGAGCTGCTCGCGCGCACGCTGCTCGGCGAGCGTCAGATCGGACGCCATCTGCCTCAGTTGAGCCGTCCGCTGTTCCAGCTCTACGGTCCGCTCGCGAAGCGCCGCGGCGGCGCGCTGGCGTTCCGTAACGTCCGTCACGAACGCGATGGCGTGGCCGCCGCCAATGGTAGCGATGTGATTCAGGCTGACCTCGATTGGAAACGCCGACCCGTCCTTGTGTTCGCCAACGAGGTTGAGCCTGGCTCCCATCGGAAGAGGACTCGGAGCGGCGAAGTACTCGATTCGATGTTGTACGTGCGCGTCACGAAGGGACGACGGCACGAGCCGCTCGATGGGTTGGCCGATCAACTCGCCCGGCCCCCAGCCGAACATCGCCTCGAGCGCACGATTCGCGGTGACGATCGTGCCCTGCCCGTCTACGGACACGATCCCCTGCGCGGCAGTTTCAATCAGGAGCCGCAGCTCGCGATTATGCTCCTCGACGCGTCGCGCCTGGAGCGCGTTCTCGGCCTGCCGCCGCGCGGTGACGTCGAATTCAAGGCCAGTGAGCCGAGTGACATCGCCTGCGGCATTGCGCTCGGCGCGGCCCAGGCTCTGTATCCACGAAAGAGTGCCGTTGGGCAGCACGATTCGGAATGTCTGGTCCCACACATCCTTCGTCGTCGTGTGGAGGATCTCGTCCAGCAGGGCGAGCACCTGCAGTCGGTCCTCCTCGTGTACGCGGCCCAGCCATGCGTCGAAGGTGGCCGGTTCGTCGGGAGGGAACCCATATCGCAAACGAAAGCCTTCGTCCCAATCGACATGATCGGTGCCTGCGTCCCAGGTCCACGAGCCCGCTGCCGAAGCCTCAAGTGCCAGGCGTAGGCGCTGTTCGCGCTCCCGCAGCGCCGCCTCGGCGTGTTTCTTCTCAGTGACGTCTATCGCCGTCGTCAGCAAGAACTGTCGTTCGCCAATTGTCACGGGATCGATCGAAAGCACCAGGATGCGCTCGGCGCCAGATTTTGTGCGCCGATGGACCTCGTAGTCACGAACAAGACCGTTCCGCCGTAGTTCTTCTGCGAGAGCGTCGATCGAGGTAACCGTTGAGATGCCTAGCTCTGCGCTCGTCTTGCCTCGCACTTCTTCAAAGGAATCCTCGAACATCCGCTCGAAGGCTTCGTTGACGCTGACAAGGCGGTGGTCCGACATGTCGGCGAGGCTGATGGCGAAGGGCGCCCGATCGTGGATGACCGAAAAGCGTGCCTCGCTTTCCCGCAGCTTCTGGTTGGCCAGGCGCAGCGCCGCCTCAGCGCGCGCTCGTTCTGCCGCCGACCACATCCGTTCGGCGGTTTCTTCAATCAACGCGATCTCGTCGTGCGTCCAGACGCGCGGTGTCGCGCTGTGGACGCAGAACGCCGCCAGCCTTCGCCCTTCTTTGTGCAACATCACGCCAACGAGCGCCGCGATCTCATTCGCTAACAGACTGGCTCGCTCAGCGTCCGTGAACCTCGCGTCTGTACGGACATCACTGACAGCGAAGGACTCACCTCCCTTGCACGCTTCGCGCAGCGCCTCGCCAAAGGTATTAATCGGCTCCCGGCCGCGATATGGAGGAAGGCCGTTTTCATAGGACGTCGTGACAATGAACTCCTCGCCGTCGACCGTCGCGTAGCTGACTCGGTTGACGCGGAGGTGCTCGCCGAGGAGGCGCGCCGTGACGTCTTGCATCTCAACCGGATCGATCAACGGGCGGAGTGCATCGTTGAGCCTGAGCAGGAAGGCCAGCCGCTCCTCGCGCTGGTGAAGGGCTTCTTCGAGACGTTCGCGTTCCGTGATGTCGTGGACGATGCCGAGGAGGTGCGTCGCAACGCCGCTGGCATCGTAGAGCGGGGTCACCGCAACCTCGCCAACTTTCCGCCCCGCCGGGTACACCGAGACTTCCTTCCAGCGGACGGTACGGCCGGATCGGATCGCTTCCCGATAATGGCCCAATACCAGGTCGCGCGATGGCGGGGGGATGACGTCACGCACGCGGGAGCCTACGAACTGTTCTCGAGTCACCCCCGTTGCAATGAGACCCGTGCGGCTCACTGACACAAATCGGAATTCGCCGTCGGGCTCGACCGCGACGTAGAACAGAATCCCAGGAACGTTCTCGTAGATGGCTGACAGTTCGTGTTCGCGCGCGAGGAGCTCGCCGGGGAGCGCCCGACGAGGCGCCATTTGTGTCATTGTTGAGCTCGCATTGCAGAGCTTACGCGCGTAAAGATGGACAGAGCCTACCTGGCATCAGTGGCGTACGTCACCTGGCATGTCTGACAGGTGAATGACGATTTGGGGGGCGGGCCTGTCACAGAATAGCGGTCAACGGGGACGATTCGACCACCGTTCTGCTCCGATTCATGACCTGGCAGATTCCGTCACGGACGCCCATCCACAGCTCAGCATTAACGACCAATTGCCTGTCGGCGGTCGCCCTCTCAGCGCTCGGCGCCAAGGGTTGTCGGGAGTGAGCCTAGGGCAGATCGGACTCGGCAATCAGACGCTTGTACACATCACGCGCGTGATTGTAGGCGGCCCGCGCGTCGGCCTGCTCCGCCGCCCTGATCGCCGGCGCCTTCTGCGTCCAGCACTGGTTGACGGCAGTGAGACACCACTCGGCGCTCCGGCGTGAGGCGCGAATCGGCTTGCCGTCGACTAGGGCAAAAACCGGATTGGTGTGCGACGACGGCAGAATGCGGAGGGCAATCCAACTGCTTCGCTCGATCGGCAGGTCGAAGGTCACCTCGCGCAGGACGCCATCAGCGGTCACGTTCTTCGTCGCGACGACCTTGCCGTTGACGACGACCTCGAGCGGAACGTCGCGGGTGGCTCCAATCCGAGCGCGCTCGATATCCCAGAAGGGCTGCTGATCGATCGGCCGCGTTCGCAGGGTCTCCTGCGCCTGCGGGTTCAGGTATGCCGACACGAGCAGACGGGCGCGCACGACTCGAGCACCGGGGAGTTTGAGCTCGCTGCCGTTCTGGCCCACTTCGACGCCGTCAACGCTGAAATTGAGCAGGTGGCTCTTGCCATCCGACACGTAGCTGCGGCCGTTGCGCAGGCCACTCAGCCACCCTCCGAAACTCAACCTGCCGTCAACACGCGCATAGGTCCGGCCGAGTCCCACCCGGCTGTCATACACGCAAGGGAAGTCGGTTTCCCCGCTGATGCGCGTCCTGAACCCGACGTTGAGCGTGTGGTACCAGATGCTCAGCTCCCACACACTCGGCGTGTTGACGGTGGAAATGAAGTCGACGGCGTTAGAATGCGTGACGTCGACGATGTACTCGTTCGCACCGATGCCGTCAAACGGCGGCATCTCATAACTCGGCAACTCGCGATCCTGCACTTGAAGACCGAATCCGGAATGCGCGAACCCGACGACCGCTCCCTGCGACTTCGCCCACTTCAAAATGGGTAGATCCCAGGATGGCCAGTCTTCGATGCGATGAGTTTTCGGATAATCCTGGTCCTTGAGCCCGAGCAACACGAGATGACCGGAATGACTCGAGGGGAACCCCGAAACTTCGAGATCGTAATGCATCAGGCGCTCCGGCTTCGACAACGGGTTGTCCTGCCCCGTGAAGAACTGCTTCTGGTAGTAGTAGCAGGGTCCCCACGTCAGGACGGAACCGATGTTGAGCGCTTCGCCCAGGATCTGCCGAATCATGTCTTCGGGCAGCACGCCCTCGGTCGGGTTCTGGTAGTGCGAGCAACCGGCGGCATGAACATGATGATCGCCGGAAAACCAGCCAAGCCGCGGCGGATCGATCCAGCGTTCGAGCGTGAAGGCGATCTCGTGAGGACCGCTCGACTGGACACTGAGCTGCTTCGTCTGCGAAACGTATTCCGGACCGCCCGTGGCGACCACGGTATAGTCGCCATCCGGCAGTCGGATGCTCTCGCCGTCCGAGCGGTAGATCTGAGGCTGAAAGGGGAAATCGGGCGCCAGCCGCTTCGACTGGTTGGGATAGATACGATCGAAGCGATCGCGAATCGTCAGCGACGCGGTGCCCGGCTTGCCGTTTTCGTCGCGGATGCGAATCGTCATGAGCCGAGCCGGCTGCGCCGTGAAAAGAATCGCCACATCGTTTCGAAAGCCGACATCCTGCGTGCCCTGCCCGACGTTGAACGCAATCTGCGCCGACCGTTGCCCGATTTCTCGGCTGAACACTTCGAGGATGACGTACTCAATGGCGAGACCCGAGAGCCGAGGCGGCATCGGCCGCTTGTCGTAAATCGAGATGGCGGCCCAACGATCCCGGACGTCTCGCCCCGTCAACTGATGTGCCGGTTCGGGCGACCCATCCGATCGGATGTATGTGTTGCCGCTGTTCGGACTCTCGACGCGCAGCGGCGCGGTGACGTTGGCTTCGTTGAGGACTTTGACCAGGAACAAGCGGGTCCCGCCCTCGACGACCTCCGGCTTGGCAGGCCCCTGCTCCACGCTCACACGACTTTCGGGGTTGATGCGAACTACCGCCAACACGTACTTGTCGAGCGTCGCCTGAAGCCGTTCGGTCGCGGCTTCTTCATCGGTCATGGAAACCGCGTCATCGATCGCCTGACGATCGACCGGCGATAGCGGCTGCCCGAGATAATTCAGGGCGGTCTCGAGTCGACGCACCTGCTGTGCGAGCGGCTGGAGCGGGACAGACAATCGGGGAACCCGTTGGTCGGGCTGCGCTTCAAAGCGCGGGGAGGCCAGAAGAACTGCGACAATGCAGGCGCCGGTCCAACGGAGCAAGAATGTCACCATTACGCCTCGTTTCTCGGCAGGTTGCGCGCAGTCTAGCACGAGCTCGTAGGGGAGCGCCGCGCCATTCAACCGTACCGCACTCGAAGAAACCGGATCTGATCAGTTGTCCCGGGCGGTAGGATTGTGACGATGCCCTTGAGTCATGCGGACATTGCGGCAATCCGGGCCGCCATCGACGCAGATGCCGCCGCTGTGCGACGCGCCGACTGGGATGCTGTGACGGGCATGTTTACAGCCGACGCGATTCGGTTCCCACCCCATCATGCACCGATCCGCGGGCGCGCTGCCATGCGGGCGTGGCTCGGGACGTTCCCGCCAATTCGGGAGTTCGCCATCACCGCCGATGAGATCATCGGCTGCGATGATGTGGCATTCGTGCGCGGCCGTTACGCGCTGACTGCCGCTGCCGGGCCAGGATCAACGCTGATGAGCGACCGCGGCAACTACATGGGGCTGCTTCGGAAACAGTCTGACGGCTCCTGGCTATGGATGACGGACATGATCAGTTCCGAGCTGCCAGCGAACGCGTGACCGCCGCTCACACGCCAGCTTCGCGCGCTAAACGGACCGCTCAAGGCCTTGCGCTGTCCGTCGTGAACCTGCGCAGCGTCAGGAAGTCGCGGTGGGGCGAGGGCATCATAGCTACGGGGCTGTGTGACAATCATCATCCGAGAAGAGCGTCCCGAAGACATTGTCGCGATTCGTGATCTAAACGACCGCGCCTTCGGTCAAGAACGGGAAGGTCACCTCGTTGACGCCCTGAGGTCGCATGGAGGCATCTCCCTCTCTTTGGTCGCAACGCTGAATGGTCGAGTGGTCGGCCACGTCCTGTTCAG
>Ga0306922_10006189_pt1 | contig 11462 bp, 7 predicted proteins | sample sta12Cox44000082_FD_203758 | JGI IMG/M metagenome (GOLD analysis project Ga0306922, IMG submission 203758) | Lab enrichment of tropical soil microbial communities from Luquillo Experimental Forest, Puerto Rico - statoxic.12C.oxic.44.000.082 (v2)... | ecosystem: Environmental > Terrestrial > Soil... | reverse complement strand
CAACAACGCGCACGGCACCTCGATGACGACGATGGTCGGCCCGCCCGGCGGGCTGTTCACCGCCAGGATGCCATCGAACGTGCCCAGCCGCCGCTCCACGCCCCGCAGGCCGCTGCCTTTGGCGGGGTCCGCGCCGCCAATACCGTCGTCGGTCACGGCGATGCGCAGGACATCCCCGGTGTGCCGCATGTGGATCTCCACCATCCGCGCCAGGGCGTGCTTGGCCGCGTTCGCCAGCACCTCGGCGACCGCGAAGTAGGCGGCGGACTCGACCGGCCTCGCGAGGCGGCCCGGCAGGTCGATGTCCAGCCTGGTGGCGACCGGCGTCTCCAGGGCCAGCGCCCGCACGGCGTCGCCGAGCCCCCGGTCGGCCAGCACCGGCGGGTGGATGCCGCGCACCAGGTCACGCAGTTCCGTCAGCGCCCGCGAGGACATCTCCCGCGCCTCGCCGACCAGGGCCAGCGCCGCCCCCGGGCTGGTCTCGAACAGGCGTTCTGCCGCCCGCAGGCTCATGCCGAGAGCCACCAGCCGGGCCTGCGCGCCGTCATGCAGGTCGCGCTCCACCCGGCGCAGTTCGGCGGCGGCGGTGTCGACCGCGTCGGTCCGGGTCTCGGACAGGCGCTGCACCCGGCTGGTCAGCCGACCGACCAGCGCGCCACGCGCCCCGAGGGTGCGCGGGACGAGCCACAGGCCGAACGCGAGGAAAAGAAACGCCGCCAGCAGGCCCGGCACGTATCCCTGCGGGCCGGCGCCGGTCAGGGCGGCGTACCACGGGCTGGGCCGGATCCCGGATGAGTACCAGGGGACGGCCATCTGGTGCAGGCTGGCGATCTTGGCCTGGGCGATTCCGCCCAGGCCAGGGACCTTGGGCGGGTGCGGCACGGCCATGGTCGCCTTGGCGCGCGCGACGGCCGACGCCTGGTCGATGCGGGACGGCACTGCCTTGGAGACCTGCACAGCGTGGCCCGCTTGCCTGAACACTGCGAATGCGGCGGCCAGCCCGTAGAGCCCGAGCAGAATCAGCAGTACCGCCGCCAGGTCGGCGGCGATAACCGGCGCCAGGATGAGCACGGTACCGGACAACAGCAGCAGGCCGACCGTGGCCGGGTTGGCGCCGAACAGCCACATCGCGATCCAGGAGATGGGCAGCAGCAGCAGCCCCCACCCCATCGCCTCGACGCGGCGGCGCCACGACGGCGGACCGCTGGCCCGATCTCGCGACCTGAGCCAGGCGATCACCGCGCAGACGATGCTGAAGACCGTCACCACGAATCCCATCACGGGCCTCCGGTCCTGGTCAGCCGCGCCCCATGGCGGCTGCTGATTCCATCGTTTCTGGCACCCACTCCAGGGGTGGGCCTGCCCCTATCCGTAGTGGCGGGACGCGGTGCGATGGCCCGGCTGCAGGACGAGGATGCCCCCGCAGAGCAGCAGCAGGCCGATCGTGACGAGGTTGAGGCCGAACAGCCACAGCGCGATCCAGGCGACGGCCAGCAGCGCCAGCCCCCATCCCATCGCCCGGATGAGGCGCCACCACGAACCGCCGCCCCGGCCGCGTGACCTGAACCAGCCAATCACCGCGCAGACGACCATGAAGATCGTCACCATGAGTCCCATCCCGGCCTCCGGTCTTGCCAGCCGGGCACCCGTGCCGGCTGCCAGTTCCATGGTGGCCTGGGCGGCCCGGCGGGCGCCATGGTCCTGCACCCACTTCCCGGGTAGGCCTAATCCCACCCCGCGACAGCCGGGCGTTCCCGTCGCAGGCTTATCCTGCTGCCGGTCTCGGGCGGCCTACTCTTGAGGTGCGTGCCGGTAAGCCTGACTGACCCGCGGCAGCTGCCCGCCGCCGCGCAGCAGCGTCGTCTGGATCTATATGCAGCAACACAGCGAGGTGCAAACCGTGGTCCGCCGCGGAACGCAGGCGCTGCCCGTCGCACTTGGCTGTCAGTGAATGGTGCGTCCGCAGCAGACCCTGACAGACCACGCTGATCAAGGTCTGCCTACGCAAGTTAGCTACCGCATATTTGCCTCGGAGGCCGATGCATCTGTGGTGGGCGCCGGAACCGCCTGCGTGGCTGTCTGATCGTTGGCACGGTCATCGGCGAAGCGCTGGAAGGGTCATTATGGAGCGTCGGATTAGCGGTCTGGTTTGGTGGCAGCGGGCTGGGTTGGTATGGCGGATGCCTTCGTTACGAGGCCGCCGTGCGGGGCCGGGGTGGGCTGGATGGTGTTGGCGCGGTCGAGCAAGGGCTGGCAACCCAGCCGCCGGGCGACGCCGACGGCTTCGCCGATCGCGGCCTGGGCGGCGGCGTCATCACCCGTGCGCAGCAAGTGCTGGGCGTGGTCGAGCAGCCCGTGCGCCAGGTGGTAGGGGGTGGAGTGCTCGCGCAGGCGGGTGATCGCGGCGGTGAACGCCGCGCCTGCGCCCTGGTCCCCCTCGGTGGTGGTGAGGCGGGCGCGGGCCAGGTCGCATTCGGCGCGCTGCATGGGGGCCAGTTGCCCGGGCTGGTAGCCGTCGAGCACTGCAAGTAGTTCGGCGGTGGCAGCGGTGTCACCGAGTTCCCAGACGGCGCGGGCCGCCAGCGGCCACGCCCACCGCAGGTAGTCATGGCTGATCCCCAGGGCGGCGGCGGCGTCCAGGGCGGCGCGGGCGTGGCGCAGCGCCTCGTCGGGCTGGTTGCGGGCGGCGGCGGTGAACGCCTCTACGACCGCGATGGTCGCCTTGTCCTGGGGGTCTTCGCTGGCCCGCAAGTCGCGCAGCCCGGCCAGGGCTTGCTGGGCGGTGTGGGTGTCGCCGCGCAGCGCCGCCAGCCAGGCCCGGTAGCAGGCGAGGAGCTCGATGTCGGCCAGGCCGTCGCCGTCGGTGGCCTGGGCCAGCTCAGCCTCGGCGGCGTCCCAGTCGCCGGTCATCAGCAGCGCCTGGGCCAGGTTCACAACCGCGAGCGCGAGGCGGTTGCGGGCGCCGGCCCGGCGCGAATGGGTGGCGGCGGCGCGGGCAGCCTCGGCGCCGGCTGCAGGGTCGGTAGCGGTGATCGAGTCGGCCAGGTTGATCAGTGCCTCGCCCAGCCGGACAGAGTCGCCGACCTGGGTAGCCAGCCGGGCGGCCTCCCGGAAGTTGGCCCCCGCCTGTGGCCTCCGCCCGGCGCGGCCGTAGGAGAGCCCGAGGGTGTTGAACAGGTGCCCGAGGGTGGCGTCGTCCACCGCCAGGTCCTGGCCGAGGGCCAGCGCCTCGGCGCACAGCGCGTCTGCCTCGGGTGTACCGGCGAACACCTCCAGCCACGCGAGTTCGCCCAGGGCCCTCACGGTGTCGGTGTTCGGGTCGTCCCGCAGCACCGCCACCGCGGCAGTGAGCTGCTCGCGCGCCTGGGCGTGCCGCCCCCAGTCGCGCAGTGCCCGCCCGGCGATCGCCTGGGCGCGGGCGGCGGAGCGGGAATCGCCACCCTGCCGGTACAAGTCCCCGGCCTGGCCGGCCTGCCCGGCGGCCGTGGCCCAGTTGGCATTGGTGAAGGCGGCGCCGGCCGCGTGTTCCCACAACGCGGCGGCGGCCAGCGCCCCATCGGGGGTGCCGGCCTGGGTGAGCTCAGCGGCCGAAGCGTAGCTGGCGGTAGCCAGCCCAGGAGCGCCGGCCCGCTCGGCCCGCTCGGCCGCCCGGGTCAGCGCCGCGATCGCCTGCCCACGAATCTCTTCGGTGTCGGGGGCACCGGGGACGGCGTTCAGCGCGTCTAGGTAGTGGCGGGCGATGACCTCCGTGACTTCCTCGCCGTCGCCCGGGAAGGCGCGGCGCAGATGGGCGGCCACTATCAGGTGGCGGGCCTTGCGGTCGCGGCGGGACAAGGTGTCGTAGGCGACCTGGCGCAGCATGTGCTGGGCGAAGCCGTAGCTGCCCTTCTCCGGGGACAGCGGGTCGGCGGACACAGTCAGCACCTCCCGGCGCACCAGCTCATCCAGCCCAGCCCGCACCACGGCCTCGTCCTGGCCGGAGACCGCGGCCAGCGCCTCGGCGGGGAAGGTGGTGCCCAGCACCGCGGCGTCGGCCACCAGCATCCGTACCCCCGGGTCCAGGGCGTCGAGGCGGGCGGCCAGCAGCGCGTGCAGGCTGTCGGGCACGGCCAGTTCGCCGACCTCACCGGTCAGCCGGTAGACCCCGTCGATGGGCTGGACGATGTCCCGGTCGATCAGCGACCGGATGGTTTCCACCGCGAACAGCGGGATGCCCTGCGCCTGGCCGGTGATCTTCGCCCGGGCCGGGGGCGGCATCCCCGGCACCAGCGCCTCGACCAGGGTGTCCATTGAGGCTGGGTCCAGCGGGTCCAGGGTCAGGACGGTCCGGTTGCGGCCGGCGCCGAACCCCGGCCGGATCTCGCCGAGCTCGGGCCGGGCCAGCACCAGCACGAAGATCGGCAGGTCCCGCACCCACTCGGTCAGGTAGTCCAGGAAGTCCAGCAGCCCGGCGTCGGCGTACTGGGCGTCCTCGGCCACCAGCACCACCGGCTGCACCGCCGCGAGCCGCTCGAAGAACACCCGCCACCCGGCGAACAGCTCCTCCCGGCCCAGCGGCCCCCCGCTATCGCCGGCGAACGCGGTGCCGAGCAGGCGGGAAAGCCGCACGCCGACATAGGCGCGCTCGGCCGGGTCCGGGATGAACTCCGCCAGCCCGGCGGCCAGCCTCCCCGCCGCCACCTCGGCCGGGTCGTCCTCGGCGATACCCAGCCGCTGCCGCACCATCTCCGCCAGCGCCCAAAACGCCACCCCATCCCCATAGGCCAGGCACCGGCCACGGTGCCACCACACCTCCCCCGCCAGGCCATCGAGGTACTTCTCGAACTCCCAGCCCAGCCGCGACTTGCCCACCCCGGCCGGCCCGGCCACCAGCACCAGCCGCGGCACCCGCCGGTCGGCGGCGGCGTGGAACAGCTCCCTGACCGTGCGCAGCTCCGCGTCCCGGCCGGTCAGCGGCGCCTCCAGGCCATCCACCCGCTGGGCGCCGCCCACCCCGGCCAGCACCCGCACCGCCCGCCACAACCGCTGTGGCTCCGCCTTGCCCTTCAGCGCATGCTCCCCCGCATCGGCGAACCCCACCCCGCCGCCCGCCAGCCGCTGCGTCGCCCCATCGGCCAGGACAGTCCCTGGCTGCGCGGCCGCCTGCACCCGCGCCGCGGTGTTCACCGCATCCCCCGCCACCATCCCCTCCTGCGTGGCGCCCAGCGTCACCGCCACCTCCCCGGTCACCACCCCGGCCCGCGCCGCCAGACCCGGCACCCCCGCCTCCGCGCCCAGTCCCGCCACCGAGCTGACCAGGTCCAGGGCGGCGCGCACCGCCCGCTCCGCATCCCCCTCCGCCGCCACCGGCGTCCCCCACACCGCCATCACCGCATCCCCGATGAACTTCTCCACCACCCCCCCATACCGGCCAATCACCGTCCGCGCCCGATCGAAGTACCGCGACAGCAGCTCCCTGACAGCTTCTGGGTCCCGCGACTCGGCCAGCGGAGTGAACCCCACCACGTCACAAAACAGCACCGAGCACACCCGACGCTCCGCCACCGGCCCCTCAGCCGCCGCCGCGCCCGGCGCTGCCGTCATCACCGGTGCCGCTGGCCCGCCCTCAGCCAGCTGGTGCCCGCACGCATGACAAAACCGGCTGCCAGCAATAACCGGCTCACCACACGACGGGCAACCCCCCACCGGCGCACCACAGTTCCGGCAGAACCGGTGGCCCTCCCCCAGGGATGCGCCGCACCGCGCGCACCTGTCCACCAGGCATTTATACCCTCCGGCCAGGCCCCCGGTACATGGCCTGCACCCGCCACGGCCGAGGGTCAGGTCCGGACTACAGCCGATCGCTTGCGGCGTCGTGGACGCCCAGAACCAGCGCATCTGGGCGCCAGAAGCCGATTGATCAACTGCCTGCCTGCCCGCCCGGAATCGGCGTTCGGCGCACCTTTTCAGCTTCCCAGTGGTCGTGGCAACTAGCTCCCGCATATTTACCCGGCAACAAACCATCCCGGCGCGGCCATGACCAGCGGGTATTAAGCGGAGGCTGCCCGCTGAGGCGCCCAGGGCTTATTTAGGTCCCGCTGCACCTCGCGGCGGCTGGCGAGTAGCAGGCCACGCTCAGCACTGTCGGGTAACGGGCGACTAGCTGACAGGCCATGGAGGGGCATCGCGGATCAGCTGTGAAGTCTGGAACGGCCGGCCGCACGGCCGCGTCTAAGTCGTAGGCTGACCACAGACAGGGAGAGTGAGCATGCTGCGCCGCTTGCGGTGGGGTGCACTGCCAATCGTTGTCATCGTGGCCGTGGCTCTCGCGGCCTGCGATACGGGCACACCCGGGCACGCCATCAAGACTGCCGTCCCTTCCCGGCCAGCGGCCACCACCGTGGGATCAGCACAGCCCTACCGGCTTTACACCCACTGCGGTATCGACGAGGCCCGCATCGGCAGCCGCTACTTCGAGGCTGTCCACCCACTCAGCGACGGACAGGGCAACCCGCCTGCAGGCTGGGGAAACCCGTTCCAGCAAGGCACGATGATGCTGCTGTCGCCTTCCAGGGCCGTGTTCCGCGATGACGCTGGTCACCATGTGCAGTTCCGGCTGCGTCCCGGCGCCACATCATTCAAGCGCCTGTGCGAGTGAGTACGGGTAGCCGAATCGGTGTCCGCAATCGTGCATCCAGCGGTACCGCCGACCGTGGCCAGGCAGCCTGATCGCGACGTATCTTGTCGGGTGTGGACCCGACGGCCCGCGAGGAGATTGCCGCTGCGAGCGCGGCGCACCGTGAGCTTGGACCCGGCTACGACGACGCGGTGGCCGAGGGCCTGATCGAGCGCATCGGCGCGGAGATTGACAAGCGGGTCGACGCCAGGCTGGCGCAGCATAGTGCCCCGCCCGTGCAGCGCAGCCCTGGCCGCCAAGTGAGCCCTGCGGCCCGCCGCCCTGGCTGGCCAGTGCCCGTACTCGGACTCGGGTCGATGGCGGTCGGCGGCCTTACGGCCGTCGGGCTTCTCAACGCCGGCGCCAACTCGGTGCTCGTTGTCGTGATCTGGATCATCATCGGGGTCATCAACGTCGCCTACGCCTGGCGACGCTGAGCTTCACAAAGTGCGCTGTCTGCTGGGAAGGCAGGCTGAGCTGGCGGGAGAGCGCGGGCGGTGCTGGTCGTTCCGCCACCTGGACGGGGCTAGGCACCCGTGCCACCGGATGACGGGCACCGCGGCGACCACCACGCCGACTCCCGCCTGACCTGGAGCCAGCTCCCTCACGCCCGGCACACCCACATGAGCGATGACCCGTGCCCCGACTGCCAGCCCGTCACGCCAGCCCGTAGGCGCTGAGAGCCACGCAGCCGCACGACCGCCGTCAGCCGGTACCACGGGAACCCCCACCGGGACGGCACACTTGTAGGAAGCCTACAACCGGGAGGTGTTATGAGCGCGACGCCCGCGGCTGGCGGCGGGCCGGGCGGGCCGCCGGACTGGCTCGCGCGCAAGTACAGCAGGCAGCCGGCCAGCCTGCCCAGGAGGGCATCCTTGCCCGGACCGCCTGCGGCGCTTCCCGCCACAGCCGGGCCAGGCAGGTCCCGCACACGTCCGCGGCGAACGGCGGCACCGACAGCTCCACCTGATACCTCGCCACCGCCCGCTTCCGCCCGGCCCGGCACGCGGCACACCACCGGGCGGCCAGCGGCACCGCACCCGGCCAGTCCGGGCCAGCCTCACCGCCGGCGCTCACCAGACGCGCCGTCGGCGCCGCGGCGCGGCGAGCTGGCGGCCCGTCACCGGCCGGCCCGGCCGGCGTGGTCACCGCAGGACGCTCCGGCACCCGGTCAGGCTTACGCAGCAGCCGTGCCCCGGCGGCTGGTTCAGCCCGGGGGCGGCGGGCGGCCGGTAGCGGTCTTGTCTTCACCGGTCCCGGCCCAGCCGGTGACCTATCCCATGCGCGCTTAGGCACCCGCAGCGGCTTACGGCACCGCGGGCAGTGCACCGGCCGAAGCAGGCGCACCCGTCAACGCCTGATCCCACCGCCACCCGCACGCACCCTTGCCCGTGCACGTCATCGGCCAGGTCCGGGCCACGTCCATGATCGTGGTGTATCAGATGAACAGGCTTGCCGTCAGAGCGGGGTGAGGACGTCAAACTCGTTGCCCTCCGGGTCGGCCAGGCACGTCCACGGCACCTCGCCCTGGCCGACGTCGATGTCGGTGGCGCCAAGAGCACGCAGCCGGGCCACCTCCGCCGCTTGATCGTCACCGGGGTACGGCCGGAGGTCGAGATGGACACGGTTCTTCACGGTCTTCACGTCGGGCCTGCGGAGGAACTCAAGATACGGCCCAACACCCGTGGCGGAGCGCAGCCCCGCATAGTCGTCGGTCACCCCGCGCACGGTCCAGTCCATCGCCTGGCCCCAGAATCGGGCCATGGCCCGCGGATCCGCGCAGTCCACGACCACCGCGGCAATCGGCCCGGTGTCCCGGTAGATCGATCGAGGCTCCAGCACGCAAAACTCGTTGCCCTCCGGGTCGGCAAGGACCGTCCACGGGACGTCGCCCTGGCCCACGTCGGCGGGCGTCGCGCCGAGACCCTGGAGCCGCGCGACCAGGCCCGCCTGATGGGCTGCAGAGGTGGTGGCGAGATCGATGTGCACGCGGTTCTTCACCGTTTTGGGTTCCGGGACGGCAACGACGTCGATGCAGACGGCGGTGGGGCCGGGATAGTCCAAGCCCACGGGTTCAACGTTGGTCACGCCGGGTGCCTCACTGTCAACACCCCAGCCGAGCGCCTCCGCCCAGAACCGGCCGACCGCGGAGTCATCCCGAGCATCCATCGCAATTTGAACAAGCCGCAGCGCCATGCCGCCAACCTATGCCCAGGCGGCGAAGTGTAATGAACCGGTCATAGGGGGCGACACCACTCCGGTGAAGGCCAACCAGGTCCGTGCCGCCACCACATCTTCCGTGTGTAGCCAGATACAACCTCTTCATATGCAGCCCTGTAGCCAAGGATATGCAGGTCAGGCACGTAGCCACGGCCAGGAAAACACCCCACAGGCTACGGCTACAAAAGTAGCCAGCCCATAAGGGGTTTTCTGGCGGGGCGGCCAATTTTGGCCGTGAATTTGCGCGCCCGCGTCTATATGCATGTTCCCCGTCCCCACAGGTCAGCCGGGAATCGGGCCATCCACAGGTGCTCACTCCGGGGCCAGATTCCTAACCCTGCCTGGGCGGCTGAGGTAAGCCCTGCCCGGGCGGCTGTGGAGAGCCCGGCCCGGACGGCGGCTGAGATGGCCAGACTCCGTAGCCCTGCCCGGGCGGCTGTGGAAAGCCGTGCCCGGACGGCTGAGGCTGGTGGCGGGACACCACGCCCCGCCATACGCACAGGCCGACCGTTACAAGCCCGGCCACGACAAGCAGGTGCGCCAGCGCCACTAGATGCCCCACCACCGAGCAATCCCACTGTGCCCGCGCTGACGCGAGCCTGGCGAGCTCGCCCAGCCCCGACCGGCACAAGCCGTCCGCTTCGGTAAGCTCATTGACCCGTTTTGGGTGGCGATTGGAACCGAAGGCGCGATGAGTGCCGCGATGGCAAGGACACTGCCGAGGGTAATTCCGGTGATATGTCTCGCCTTCATATATATCTCCCGGGCTTGCGGCCACCGCCGACACCGGACGGCGTGCAGGCCAGGACCGGCAGGCTAGTGGAACCAGAGAGATACGTCTACGCTCCTCCGTGCGTGAGCTAATCAGTGAAGGGTCGCGCCTTCGTGGCGTGGCCCGTACAGCGCCCGGAAGAAGGCACGTTCGGGGTCGGGGTCATCGCTGACGACCGCGGTCGCGGCCTGCCCAGGCGGCAGGTTCAGCGCCTCCAGTTCGGCGGCGATCCGGCCGGCGTGCCAGTCGGCAGGCTTCCACACCGCGGAATCCTGGCCTGCCTGGCGGAGCCAGTGCAACCATTGGGACTGTGGTCCGCGGGGCCGACCGCCGGCTGGTTTCAATTCCCGCCAGCAGCAGCGGTAGGCGCCGATGAGGAACAGATCGGGCAGGCCCCGGGTGTCGGGGGTGGCACGGCGGGAGTCGTGCAGGTGCACGGCCCGGACGCGGGGATGAAGCTGCTGGCAGTAATCGAGGATGGCGTGCTGCAGTTCGGCTTCCGTCATCGAGGCGGTCACGCCATGTCTCCGTCCTCATCTGCCTCAACGCTTTGACCTGCGACGGAGACATGGGAGACACCGGGGACAGCGGAACCCCTAGAGACATCGGCGACAGGCAAGAAGTAAGCACCACGCCCATCCGTGTCGAGCTGTGCATCGTCCGCCATCCGGCGGCAGGTCTTCTTCGTCAGCCCGTAGTCGAGGCCAGTGGCATAGGCGATCTCCTTCGGAGTGGCACCCTCATGCTGGCGGACGTAGGCCAAGATCTTGGCCCTTGTATCGCCGAGCGTCACCTCCGCGACGGGAACGTCAAGAAGCTGCCAGGTGCCGAAGTCCGCCGCGAACCTGAGTGCGTAGCTCGCCTCCTCGACGTCCCGGCCGGTGACATGCAAGATGCCGTCCGCCTTGCCACGTATCCGCTTGAGAACCAGGATCGAGTCGGCCGCCGCCGCGAGCCCTTGCGTGCCGCTGATCGTGTCGATGAAGTCTTCCGCAGTGGCCTTCCGGGTGTGATGGACGACGATGAACGGCACGCCATGCTGGTCGGCGATCGCCTTCGCCCGGGCCAGTGCGTGATAGTCAGCCTCGTACGGGGGGACATCTCGGCTGGAAGGGCCGCGGACGCGGGCAAGAACGTCGATGATCACGAGCTGGGCACCCGGATGATGCTTGAGCCAGGCAGAGATGTCAGCACCGCCGCCTAGCGGGAGCGGCTTGCATGCGGTAGCCAGGGTCAGGCTCACCGGTGCATCGTCTGGTCCCAGCACTTTCGCCAGACGCGTCTGAAGACGCCGGCCGGTGTCCTCAAGCGCGAGATACAGCACCGGGCCGGCTTTCACATCGATCCTGCCGAGCGCCTTGCCGCCTGATGCTGCTGCCACCGCGAGCCCGAGGCGAGCCAGCTCTTGCCCGCCTTCGGCGCCCCAGCGAGCAGAGTGATGCCGGCGGCGATCAGCCCAGGGACCGCCCATCGGGGTTCCGGGAACTCCGCGGCCATCAGCTCACGGGCTGACCAATGGGTCCGCAGTGGGCGGGTGTTCCCCGTGTCTCCATTGTCTCCTTGGGCGCTGGGCTCTTGTTCACCCAGGTCAAAGGCGCTGTCTGGCGGGGACAGCTCCCGGAGGGCCCTGTCCCCGGCTGTCTCCGGGCCGTCTCCCCGGCCATGGCACTTCGGGATCACCGTGCACGCGGTCATATGCCTCAATGGCGGTCTCGATGAAGTTCCCATCGTCGTCATAATCAGCGCCATAGGGGATGGTCACGCTGACCTCCGTAGGCGCCGGGCGGACGGCGGGTACATCTGAACAGTGGCGAG
>Ga0306922_10006188_pt1 | contig 11463 bp, 12 predicted proteins | sample sta12Cox44000082_FD_203758 | JGI IMG/M metagenome (GOLD analysis project Ga0306922, IMG submission 203758) | Lab enrichment of tropical soil microbial communities from Luquillo Experimental Forest, Puerto Rico - statoxic.12C.oxic.44.000.082 (v2)... | ecosystem: Environmental > Terrestrial >... | reverse complement strand
CACGTGGGAAGAAGCGATCGAACGGATGCTTCCGGCAGTAGAGACGGTGCGTTCATGAATCTCGCGCAAGTCGATCAGATTGCGAAGGCGGTGCTCTACGAGGGGTATATGCTCTATCCCTACCGGCCTTCTTCGGTGAAGAACCAACAGCGCTGGAATTTCGGAGTGTTGCATGCTCAGGCCTACAGCGACGCGCAGGGTGGCGAAGAACCGTGCAGCATGCGAACCGAGTGTCTGATTTGTGGAAGCACAGACACCACTCTCGAAGCGAAACTGCGGTTCCTGCAGTTGCGGACGCGCTCGACAAGCCAAGCTGGTGCCGGCCAAGCTCAGTCGCCGCCCGACGGCTGGCAGGAAGCAGTTGAACGCGATGTCAGCTTGCCGGAGTTCCGATTGGAGAGGCTGATTTCAGAGCCGGTGCGTCACAGATTCGTTTCTCCCGCCGAAACCCAGTGTGCCACTGAGCCCCGGAGCGGCGGAGATGAGATTGTCGTTCGGCGGCAGTCGGAAGTCTGTGGAGACCTCGAGAGTAAAGCGGAGCAACTTCGAGACAATCTTTTCAAGGTCACAATTGAGGTGCGAAATACAACGTCACTGGAGAATCCTGCGTCTTCCCGCGATGAGGCCTTGATGCAGTCTCTGGTTTCGACACACGCCATCCTGGGTGTCGAAGGCGGGGAATTTATTTCGCTTCTCGAGCCGCCGGATGAATTTCAGCAATTAGCGGCGGAATGCCAGAACGTCGGTGCATGGCCTGTGCTCGTCGGCGAACCTGGACAGCGAGACACGATGCTGGCCTCGCCCATCATTCTCTATGACTATCCGCAGATCGCTGCTGAAAGCCCTGGCGACCTCTTTGATGGAACCGAGATCGACGAAATCCTATCATTGCGCATCATGACCCTGACCGACGAAGAGAAGCGCGAGATTCGCCAGTCGGATGAGCGCGCAAGCCAGATCCTGGAGCGGACTGAAACCATGCCCGTGGAACAGTTCATGAAACTGCACGGAGTGCTGCGGAGCCTGCGCCCGTGTAAGGAGATTACGCAATGAACGAGTGGGAATGGCAGTTGCTGGAAGAGAAGACTCCCGTCGAGCATGTGAGGATCGGCGACACCGATGTAAAAGTTGGCGATCGCGTACGCTTGCGCCCGAGGCAGGGCGGCGACGTGCTCGACATCGCCTTGGCGGGGCAAATCGCTCACGTCGAGACCATCGAGCAGGACTACGACGATAAGGTCCACGTCTGCGTGGTGTTAGAGAATGACCCGGGCAGAGATCTGGGATTACTCCGGCAGTCGGGGCATCGGTTCTTCTTCGATGCGGAGGAAGTGGAACCTGTGCCACGCTACGAAGCGTCGCCCGCGAGAGCGGCCGAACCGCCGCGCATTCTGGTGGCTGGGATCGGAAATATTTTCCTTGGCGACGACGGATTTGGCGTCGAAGTGGTGAAACGCCTGGCGACACGCGGGCTTCCCACCAGCGTGCGTGTCGCCGATTTTGGCATCCGCGGTTTTGATCTGACGTATGCGTTGCAAGACGGATATAAGACGACCATCCTTGTGGATGCTTATCCCCACGGTCAGGCGCCCGGTACGGTGTCACTGATTGAACCTGATCTCGACAAGTTGGGGGAAGCGGAGCAGGGTGTCGTAGAAACGCACGGAATGAATCCGCTCAACGTGCTGCGGATGGCGACTGCGATGAACGGCAATCTGAAAACGGTGCTGCTGGTGGGCTGTGAGCCCGCCACCTTAGGAGGCGAAGAAGGACACATGGGATTGAGCGAACCCGTCGAGGCGGCTGTGGAGGAAGCGGTAGAAATGGTTTCCGCCGTGGTCGACAAGATTCTGCGAGAAGGGGCAGCAAGGAGTCGAGAAGCTAATTTGAAAGTACAAGGAGATCGCTGTGGCCGAGAGCAACAACCACTCTGATTCTGCGACTGACCGGGACACTCTGTTCCTGCTCAGTGGCGTGGCCTTCATCGTATTTGGTGCGGGACTGATTCTTTCGAACCCGCTGGTCCGGAGATACATGGGACAGGTCGGCATCGGCAACCTGGCAATGAACGCGTTGCCAGACCTTGACCGTTACATGAAACTGCGCAGCATGTAGAGCCGGACACATGGTCTCTATGGCGCGCACAACCGGGCTGGTATGATAAGCGATTCACAACCTGCCAGGCCCCGCGAGGAGGATCGCATAGTGCAGTCTGCAACGGGAGCTGCCAGACCACGGCCGGACGATGCAGCCGTTCGCTACGTAATTGATGCGAGGCGAAGCACGTTTACGGTGCAAGCATTTTCCACCGGCATGCTCTCGGCGTTCGGACACGACCCAAAGTTTACCGTCCGCGACCTTCGGGGTGAGGCCCAGTTCGCCGCATCGACTGCTGGACTCGAAAATGCCCGCCTCAATTTGAGAATTCGGGCTGATTCTCTCGAAGTAACCGATGACATCAGCGAGAAAGACAAGCAGGAGATCTATCGCCAGATGTTCAACGAGGTGCTCGAAGGCGATCGCTTCCCGGAAATCGTGTATGACTGTTCGCGCGTCACGGCCAGCGGCAGTGGCGACCGCTACTGGGCCGTATTACATGGAGAGTTTACGCTGCACGGCGAAACTCACACGCTGCCGGTGTCGGCGAGAGTCGTCATCACCGGTAACTCACTGCGGACTACGGGATTGCTCCCGTCAAGGTGGCAGGTGGAGCGATCAAACTCAAGGATGAAGTGAAGTGCACGTTTGACATTCAGGCTCGCAAGCAGGAATAGTGCGATGAATGACGAAAACGAAAGCGCAGAGTCGTTTGGAGGATGCCACATGTGTCTAGCCATACCCGGGAAGATTATCGAGATCTCCCCTGACAATCCCGATTCAGCGCTGGTCGACGTGGTGACCGTGCGTCGCAGAGTTGATCTGGGGTTACTGCAGGACGAGCGCCCCCAACCCGGTGATTGGGTGCTGATCCATGTTGGCTTTGCCATGAGCAAGATCAGCGAGCAGGATGCAAACGACCAGATGCAAACACTACGGATGCTCGGCGAGGCCGAGGCAGCGATCCAGGAAGTACAGGGATACGGGTTGGAAGACACAAAAGATTCGGAGCCGAACTGAGAGCGACCTGAGAACCAGAAGGGTGAGCTGACACACCAGCATGAGATTCGTTGACGAATTCAGGGAACCCAAACTGATCACCAGAACGGTGGACGAAATTCGCCGGCTGGCCGACCCCAACCGGCACTACCGCTTCATGGAAGTGTGCGGTGGCCACACACATGCCATTTATCGCTTTGGCCTCAAAGATCTGCTTCCCGACAATATCGAATTGATTCATGGTCCCGGCTGTCCCGTATGTGTGCTTCCGATGGGCAGAATCGACGACGGCCTGTCCCTGGCGCAGAACCCCGACGTGATCTTCGCTGCGTTTGGCGACATGATGCGCGTGCCGGGAACGAATGGCAGTCCTCTCGAGCACAAGGCCCGGGGCATGGATGTTCGAATCGTGTATTCGCCTGCCGACACGCTGAAGCTGGCGCGGTCGAATCCAGTCAAGCACGTGATGTTCTTCGCCATTGGATTCGAGACAACAGCCCCGTCGACAGCACTCACGTTGATGCGCGCGAAAGCCGAGGGCATCAAGAACTTTTCGGTTTTCTGCAATCACGTCACAATTATCCCGGCGATCCGGGCGATCCTCGACTCTCCGGACATGCGACTGGATGCCTTCATCGGCCCCGGACACGTCTCGACCGTCATCGGCTGCCGGCCTTACCAGTGGATCGTGAAGGATGAGCACAAGCCGATCGCCGTCTCGGGATTTGAGCCTCTCGACATGTTGGAATCGATTGTGATGCTGCTGCGCCAGTTGAAAAATGGTGAAGCCAAGGTCGAGAACCAGTACAAGCGAGTGGTTCCCTGGGAAGGCAATCGGGCGGCGCTTCGCGTCATGGCAGAGGTCTTCCAACTGCGTCCGTACTTTGAATGGCGAGGACTGGGATTCATCTCGCAGTCGGCGCTTCGTATTCGCGATACCTTTGCGGAGTGGGACGCAGAACAGCGATTCGATGTACCGGGAGTTCGAGTCACCGATCCCAAAGCCGCCCAATGTGGAGAAGTTTTGAAGGGTGTCTTGAAGCCCCACCAGTGCAAGTTGTTTGGCCGCGAGTGCAGGCCGGAACATCCCATTGGCGCACTCATGGTGTCGTCGGAAGGATCATGCGCAGCCTACTACAACTACGAACATCGCAAGGCAGCCGCGAACGTCTTGACTCAGACGGCCTGACCAGCGGCATCGTCACAGAGGACGCTCCCGCCCGTGTCCGGTTCCGCGAGCCGCAAATCGAAATGGCGCATGGCGCCGGCGGCAAGGCCAGCCGGAGACTCGTCGAAGGCTTGTTTGCGCCATTATTGTATGGCGCGTCTCTCGATCCACTCGGGGATGCCGCGCATCTTTCCGTCGATGGAGCACGCATCGCGATCACTACCGACAGTTTCGTGGTCAATCCGCTGAGCTTTCCCGGCGGCTCCATCGGAGAGCTTGCCGTCAATGGAACTGTCAACGACCTTGCTGTTTCCGGGGCCCGGGCCGAAGCGCTGGTGGTGACCTACATTCTAGAAGCCGGACTACCCACCACCGTGCTCGAAGCGGAAGTGCATGCCATGGCAAAAGCAGCGTGCAAGGCTGGTGTGAGAATTGCCGGCGGAGATACCAAAGTCGTCGAGCACGGCAAAGCTGACCAGATGTACATTACGACCACGGGCATCGGCAGCCTGATTCGCGGATTGAAGACTGATCCGCACTCGGTCCGGCCGGGTGACAAGGTTTTGCTCTCAGGGCCAATCGGCGATCACGGAATCACTATCCTGCTGGCTCGCGGAGACCTCGATATAGAAGCTGACCTCCGCTCCGATACGCGCTCGGTGCTTCCGCTAGTCGAGGCCTTGGCCGTTGCTGCGGGACCGGGCATCCGCTGGATACGCGACCCCACCCGCGGCGGAGCGGCCACGTCGTTAAATGAGCTGGCCCGCGACTGCGGGCTGGGTATCGTGCTCCAGGAAGACAACATTCCGGTACGCGACGCCGTGCGTGGTGCCTGCGAGTTGCTGGGACTGGATCCGCTGCACATTGCCAACGAAGGCCAGTTCTTGGCGGTTGTGTCTCCTGAGTACGCCGACCCCGTGCTTAACGCTTTGAACCTGACGCCGGGGGGCGAACCTGCCCAGATAATCGGCGAAGTCAGCGAGCAGCCTGCCGGGGCGGTGCTGGTGAGCAATTCCTACGGGGGCAGCCGCATCGTGGACATGTTGATGGGAGATCCTCTCCCAAGGATTTGTTAAGGCGAAGGACAATGCCGGCTGGATGCCAACTCGCCCCTCAGATAGAAACACGCTTGGCAAAGCGGAACCGCCTCTACGAGGATTTCTTCTCGCATGAAGCACTGACGTTGGCGGAAGCATGCCGCGAAATGTCGGAGCGCTTTCTGCGCGGCGGGCGACTGCTGGCCTTCGGCCGAGGCCCCTATGCCACCGATGCCCAGCATGTCTCGGTGGAATTCGTTCACCCCGTCATAGTCGGCAAACGAGCGCTGCCCGCACTTGACTTGTCGATACTATTTCGGCCGTGGCTGCGGGCGATCGTCCGCCCCGAAGATATCGTGATGGGCTTCGGTCCACCTGAAGGTGACCCCGCAGTCTGGGCGTCGCTGCAGGAAGCCAATGCCAGGGAGGCAATGACGTTTGCACTTCCCGGAATGGAAGGATCCTACGCGCTCGAGTCCGCCACCGAAGACGCGTTCATGCACCAGGAAATGATCGAGATGCTGTACCACACCCTGTGGGAAACGGTGCATGTGTTCTTCGAGCATCGTGAACTGGGCTACGACGTGGGCGCCTCGGAATTTCTCTACCCGTTCCTCGGTCGCGAGAAGCAAGGCACTGATGATCTGCATGGCGAAGTCGCCAATTCCATCCTGATGAAAGTCCGCGATGACTCCAAGCTTCGAGACCAGGTCGCCAGCGAGCAGTCGGAGCAGATCAGCAGTACCGCCCTGGCTATCTATGAGCGCCTGCAGCGTGGTGGCAAGCTGATCCTGTTTGGCAACGGTGGTTCGGCAACCGACGCCAACGATTGGGCCATTGACTGTGTTCTTCCGCCGCAGGGGTACCTACCGATTGCAGCAGTTTCGCTGTCATTGGAGCCGGCGAACATAACCGCCGTGGCCAATGACATAGGAACCGACGTGATTTTCCTGCGCCAGTTGATCGCTCAAGCACGACCGGACGATATTGCAGTCGGGATCTCCACCAGTGGCGGATCGCGCAACATCATCATGGCTTTGGAAGAAGCCCGCAAACGGAACATGCTGACAGTCGCGTTGCTCGGCTATGACGGCGGCGAAGTTATGCGGAGAGGCCTGGCCGATTTTCCCGTGGTCGTGCGCTGCGATTACATTCCGCGCATCCAGGAAGTGCAAGCCTCGATTTACCACATCATCCGTGAACTAGTGGAGGTTTTGGGCCGTGGCCAAGCTTGAGATTTACGGAACAGCGCGATGTCCCTATACCCAGGAAATGCGCGAGTGGCTGGAATGGCTGGGGCACGACTTCGTGGAGTACGACGTCGATGTAGATGTGACGGCCCGAAAGCGCCTGCAGGAATTGGCTGGGGGACAACGCAACGTCCCCGTGCTCATCGAAGACAACAAGGTTATCCAGATTGGATGGCAGGGACGAAGTTGCATGGTGGAAGCCGAGTAAAATGGCCAGTGCCTGCTCCATTCGGGTGCGCGGTGTAGTGCAGGGCGTCGGCTTTCGTCCTTTTATCTACCGCCTCGCCCGTGCGAATACCCTGACCGGATGGGTCCTCAATGGCGAAGACGGGGTTGAGATTCACCTTGAGGGAACCGAACCGAGTCTCGAGGCGTTCGTGCGCGATCTAAAGGTGCACGCGCCGCCGGCCGCCAGCATCGCGGAAATCGAAGTCGAATCTGCCGAGCCAGCCGGTGTGCTGGACTTCACGATCCGCACCAGTGAACGCCGCGAGCACCCCACCGTACGGATATCGCCCGACCTCGCCATCTGTGATGCGTGCCTGGACGAACTGTTCGATCCTGCGAATCCGCGCTACCACTACCCCTACATCAATTGCACCAATTGCGGCCCGCGCTACACAGTTGTGCTCAGCCTGCCCTACGACCGCTGTAACACGACTATGGAGCCCTGGCTGCTCGATTCCTACTGCAGTTCGGAGTATCACGATCCTGGTAATCGAAGGTTTCACGCCCAGCCAGTCGCCTGCCCTGCTTGCGGCCCTAACTATTCTCTACACGCAAATGGAAAAACCATCGCGATTAAGGAAACAGCTATACGAAAAGCCGCACTGCTGTTGCGGGATGGCAGGATTCTCGCCGTGAAAGGGCTGGGTGGATATCACCTCGCTTGCGCTGCCTGGAACGTTGCAGCCGTCGCCGCATTGCGGGAGCGCAAGTTCCGCAAAGAGAAACCGTTCGCTGTAATGGTGCGGGACCTCATTGTGGCGGACACCGTTGTCCAGCTTTCCGCCGACGCGAAAAAGTTACTCTGTTCGGTTGCGCGACCGATCGTGCTGGCGCCTGCTAAGGTGCAGTTCGACGGGGTGGCTCCGGGGAGCAGGGAACTGGGATTAATGCTTCCGTACACGCCCCTTCACCACTTGCTCTTTGCCGCTGGCGCACCGGAAGCCCTGGTAATGACCAGTGCGAATCGTTCCAGCGAACCGATTGCCTATGAAGATGAACAAGCTCTGGATCGGCTATCAGGAATCGCCGACGCGTTCCTGATCGGACAGCGGCCCATCGCGCGCCGTGTGGACGATTCAGTAGCTCGTGCGGGCACTTTCGGCCCCACGATTCTCCGGCGCGCTAGGGGCTATGCTCCAGGGGCTGTGGTGAATCTGCCGATCGAGCGTCCCGTCCTGGCGGTTGGTCCGGATCTTAAGAACACGATCACGCTCGTCGTGGACGGACAGGCATTTGTGAGCCAGCACATCGGGGACCTCTCGCATTTCGACGCATTGCGCGCATTTCGCGAAACTATCGAAGACTTGGTCTCGATGTATGCGGTTGCCTGGGATGACTTGCTGGTCGTGCACGATTGTCACCCGCAATATGTCTCGACCATGCACGCCCGGGAGCTACCCGCTACCCAAAAGTGGTCGGTCCAGCATCATCGTGCCCACGTGGCTTCCGTGCTGGCGGAACGCGGTGAGTGGAAGAGACGTATTGTCGGCGTGAGCTTCGACGGAACTGGCTACGGCGATGACGGCAGCATCTGGGGTGGCGAGATATTTGTCGGCAGCGTGGCAGGGGGATTTGAGCGTGTTGCTCATCTCCGTCCGGCAACACTTCCGGGCGGCGACGCCGCGGCGCAGAATCCGGTGCAGGCCGCTGCGGGGTTCCTGGCACAGCTTGAGGATCTCCCTGACCTCATGCTGCCTCCTTTTAGTTTTCCGCAGCGTTACCGAGGCTCATTGGAGTTAGTTCACAAGCAGGTTCGAACATTCACGACAACTTCCGTGGGACGCCTATTCGACACTGCGGCGGCGCTGCTGGGCTTCACACGGCCGATCAGCTTTGAAGGGCAGGCCGCCATCTGGCTGGAGCAACTTGCCCGAGGCGCGGTCGCGACAGATTCGTATCCGTTCCCGTTCGCCGGGCGGGAACTCGATTTTCGACCGCTATTGCAGGCGGTGATTCACGACAGGCTGCACGGCAGAGATCCCGAACAGATCGCCTGCGCCTTCCAGCGCGGGATCAGCCGCGGTCTGAGGGATGCAGCATTGGCGATACGTGAGATTTTCGAGGTCGACACCGTGGTTCTCTCCGGCGGTGTCTTTCAGAACGAGCTGTTGCTGGAAGACTTCAAGACGTTAGTCGCCGGCGAGGCCATTCGCATCTGGACCAATCGCGCCGTACCACCCAACGACGGTGGTATCAGCTTAGGTCAGGCGGCGATGGCCGCGTTTGGGCAGGGATCATCGTAGTGCTCGGCGCATCAATTGGCATGTTCACAGGTGGAATTAGTGTTGAAAGTTGGCGCGCGGCAGCCGTGAAAGACTATTGGTCCGTTACCTACCGAGCGCGGCGCTGTCTTCGCATGTTGGACGATCTCTTGAGATCAAGAAGTTAGGCCAAGTTCTCCCAAGTGGCTTTTCGTCGCGTCGGCAACTCAGTTTTTCACCCGATACAGCCTCCCTCGCCGGGAGAGTACCCTTACGATGATGGCGAAGGTCTTTCACTGCGCCATGAGAGCATTAGAATGGATTGGATTCATTTATGGGAGGGTGCGACGAAACGAGACACGGGTCCCCAGTATCTGGAGTCCATCCGCCACGGGTCTCAATTCACGCTACCGATAGGGCAGTAACACGGGATGAGCGGAGAATGTTCGCCAGGAGAAACAATGCGTATTGTCCCGTTCTTTCGTTCGTTAGTGTTTGCACTCGTAATAAGTATGGTCGTGGCGGCGACGTCGTTCGCGCAGATCGCATAGCCGTTTCATTCGCGCCGCCGCGCGTTCCCATCCACGAACTGCCCCCGTTGCCCGCGGAGGGTTACATCTGGATACCGGGCTATTGGGCCTACGACTACGAGTTCGGCGACTATTTCTGGGTCCCGGGCACCGGGTGCTGGCTCCCCAAGTTGGTTGCCTTTGGACGCCTGGGTACTGGGCCTGGAGTGGGGATGGCCTTGTTTTCAATGAAGGTTACTGGGGCATATTTGCAGCAGCAGGAAAAGCTGAACGCGCAGCAGCAGAAGGAACATCAGAAGCTCGAGCAGCAGCGGGAGCAAGACCACCAGCGTTCGGCCCAACAGCAAGCTGATGAAGCAGGAACGCAGCAGATGGAACGGATGCATCAGCAACAGACGCAGCAGATAGAGCAGCGGCACGGCCAACAGCAGCAGGAGTTGCAGCAACGACAAGCGCCGCCACCCAGCCACAGGCGGCCCAAACCGCCTCCCAAATAAGAATCGTAACTATGCAGGAGAAGGGAACCCGGGCACCCTGTTGTGGCTCTACTCTTATGTTGATTGGTTGGAATAGTCAGCTCTTACCCTGGCTATGCGGCGGGGTTGTCTCAGCGACCCAGACGCGTTGTTATGACGTTCCAAATGCAAGAGCGGTTCCGGAGTACCTGTATCCGATAATAAATAGCCGCAGTGCCGAACCCAGGCCGTGGCGTTGTGCGGCGTGACGGTGGCGATCGCCGTCGTGACGGCCTTCTCCAGCCAGTCGACAGCGCGGGTTTTGGCCGCCCGCAAGCCCTGCTTGATCTGGCCTAGCACGCCTCGATGGGATGGAAGCCGTAGGGCCGCAGGTAGAGCAGCTGGGCCCCGGCGTGCTCGATCAACGGCCGCACGGCGGGGTGCTTGTGAGCCGACAGGGTATGCATCACCACCACCTGACCAGGGCGTAGCCGGGGACATAACACCGGTTCCAAGTCGGTGCGCGACTCTATGGTCACATGGTGGCCAGCAGGCCGTCGCTGGAGATGGCCCCCTAGCAGAGTGAGGGTGTGCCAGCCCCGGGCTGCTCCGCAGTCGCTCACCCCAGTTCCGCCAAGGTCAGGTCGGGCTGCCGCAACTCGGCGCGAAGCGGCTCTTTCACCTCCGCGGTTACCCGGCTCACCGGACCGTAGCGCGACTGCGCCACCCGCTCGCTTTGCCTCGATCGCAACTGCTGGCGCCGAATCCGCTTGGTGTAGCCGTAACTGACGCCGAACGGTTCGGCCATTTCCTCCAACCCCAGGTTGCCGCGCTCATCCATCGGCAGAATCCTGCAACACAAATCATCGCAATACGGTCGTGGCATTTGCTGTGCTTGCCGAGATCGCCATCGCCAACTACCGCTTCCGATCAGCTTCGGATATAGCGTTCAAGGAACCGCGCTAGGGGCTGAGATCATTGCTCTCGCAAAAGACTCGGATCGCTACTTGCTGGTAGGGGAACGCATCGCATTCTTCGCGTTAGGCTGAATGATGTCCGCGAGCGCATCGGGTTTGCTGGTGTCACGCACCAGGTGCGGATATCTCTCCCCATCATGGTAATCAAGCTTGAAGGTCCTGTAGTATTCGACGTTCTCGACCAACAGCTCAAAGGCCCCACCGCTCTTGGTAGCTTTCAGCGCAGCCTTGAAGAACGTTGGCGAGAACCGCCGTCCGTTCACGGCAATGATCTTCATCCCCGGACCCATCCCGGCGTTAAAGGCCGGCATTCCGAAGATGGTGTCCAAAACGGTTCCATCCGCATTCAAATTCAGACCTACAGAGTCTTCGGCAATGACGAACTTGCGAATCTCTTCGAGGTTTCGCATCAGCTCTGACTCTTCGCCGGTGTAAACCAGGCTCCATCCGCTGGCAGCAACACCTGCGAGCGGCGCCGTCGGGGCTATCTTGTAAATGCGGTCATTGAGAAAAGTCTTCCA
>Ga0306922_10006186_pt1 | contig 11463 bp, 14 predicted proteins | sample sta12Cox44000082_FD_203758 | JGI IMG/M metagenome (GOLD analysis project Ga0306922, IMG submission 203758) | Lab enrichment of tropical soil microbial communities from Luquillo Experimental Forest, Puerto Rico - statoxic.12C.oxic.44.000.082 (v2)... | ecosystem: Environmental > Terrestrial >... | reverse complement strand
TGTGCACGGTTATGCCATTTGGCGGGCGGAGAACTTGAACAGATTCAGTTTCTGCTTGGGCACGCCTCGGTTCAGACCACTGAACGCTAATCTCGGCTGCAAGCAGAAACTCAGCCAAGCGGTGAACGACAACCTTGGACTGGAAGACACCTGACGGGGTCGTCACGTCCCACAAGCGGACTTCTGGACAACTGTCGGAGCCAACCTCTGGTGCGGGTCGCTGTTTAAACGATCGATGAGTCACACTCCGAACCGCATCGACCGATATTCTCCGGTTTGCCGGGTCACTCGTCAACATCATCGGCTTTTGCGAAACAGCGTGATTTGGCCGCCGCTAGAGCACCTGGTCCAAAACCAGGTAGGTCGGTTTTGACTTCTGGCAGCCTCGGTAAGACGCTTGCAATTCAAGAATCACAGCCGAAACCTGTCATAATAAGTCGCAATGCACGAACACCGAAATGTGCCGCGGTTGACGCCCAATACTTTTGGGAGCAGCAATGTTGTACTGTGCCGCGACGGATTAACGGTGTCGACAGTGAGGCTCGATGCGGGACTCGCGTGCGCTCCGCATGCCCATGATCGCGACCAGCTTTGCATTGTCCTGGAAGGTCGTTATGAAGAAAGCGGTGACGCCGAAGTTGTCGCGCTTTGCCCCGGCAGCGTTTTGTGGCGTCGCGCCGGCAAGGTGCACAGCAACAGGGTTGGAATGCACGATGTCGAAGTGATTCTCGCGGACATCGAACCAGACCGGTCCCAAAAGCTGCACCTCCACTCTACTGGCTGCGACGCATGTTTTCCTCCCTGCACCTTCGATGAAATCTACCGCGAGCTCCTCTCCGAGGTGCGGCGTTCTGATCCGTCTGCGCGTTTCGCCATCGAAGCGCTGGTCTGTTTACTCGCCGCCCGCGTTGGCCGCCGCTGCAAGCTGCCCGTAGCTCCCATGCCTGAGTGGCTATCCGCAGCCGCGGAGCTAATTCGATCCGAATACGCGGGAAAGCTGACTTTGTCGCAGGTCGCTGCGGCATCTGGTGTTCACCGGACGACCGTGGCCGTAGGCTTTCGCCGCTACTTCGGTAAATCCGTCGGAGATTACATTACCGATCTGCGTGTCGCGCACGCCCGCCAGGAGCTTGAGAAAGGGCGTCGCCCCCTCGCGGAAATCGCTCAGGAGGCCGGTTTTTGCGATGAATCGCACATGGGCCGCGTCTTCCGCCGCCGTTTTCGGGTCTCGCCGGGCGCCCTCCGACGTATTAATTAGCAAAAGAGCACTACTCACGTACCATTTAGCGCTACTCCTGTCCTATTCAATCAACGCCGGCTCATCTACGCTGTAGACAACATGTCAATGCGCCCGAAGCTCCTGCAAATCTTACGAAGCGCAGGCGCCGTTGTTCTTGGTTACGCCGTCATCGTTGTGTGCACGAGCGTTGGATTCGGCCAGCTCGGCGGCATCGTTCATTTGAATGCACCGGGACGCATCCAGGCAGCAGCCACTTTTGTAGCCGTTGCGAGCGGCCTGCTGGGGGGAATAATCGCGGCACTGATCGCGGGCAGCCATCCCATCCGCCACGCCACTGCCGTCGTGATTTTTCTTTGCATTGATACCGGCGTTGTCTTATTCCGCGGCAGTGTCGATCCCCTGTGGTTCGACTTGATGGGCGCTGCCACACTTATGCTGGCCACGGTTTGCGGTGGCGCAGTGTATGCCGTCCTCAGCAAGCGGCTGGGGCGGCCATTGTCGGGGTCAAGAAGGAAACTGGAGTCTAACCAACGACAATAGCACTGCGCCGAGCGATACCGGCGTCCTCGCGGCGGTTGCGATCACGACCACGACGGATGCCTTGAGGGTCAGGAACGTCCCAGAGCGCGTCGCGCCTTGGAGAAGTCGCCTGTACGACTTGTCCAGTTGCTGGCTAAAGTTCCCAACGCCCAAAACAGCGCAAACAGAAAGAACAACGAACTCCAGGGAATGCTGAAGCGCCAGGCCAAGAACGCTCCTACGGTCGGAATCATGGCCGAGGAGGTCACTCCGGCAGACCACATAAGGGCCCTGGCTTCTGGACTCACCTCTTGCATGGAGAGCTTCTCCGTCTGCACGCCCAAAAAGGGGAGACGCTCGAATATCCAACGAAGTCCACCCGGCCAGCCTTGGGGATTCCCTGTCCCTCCAACGGTGTAGAAGAGGAAACGAATCCCTACAAGCCGCCCCACGACCCAGTGAGCAATCGCGTGTGAGGAAAAATAGAGAAGAACCCATGCCAGAAGCATGGTGATGACAGCAATCGCTGTCGAGTGTGTCGTCCGGGACACCCTCAACGCAAAACATGCAGCCAGAATTCCGGCAGTTTGCAACGTATTGCCGACAGCAATCGAGAGTCGCGCAAAGACCCTGCGCTTCGTGGTGGCGGTAGGATTCACAGATTCCGTTTTCACACCCGCCTCACGGGCACTTGTGTTCGGCAATTCTACCGCGCGGCGCGGCCATTCGTTCATGGCTTCGCGTTTGACGGACCGCGTAGCAGCCGCTCCATCAGAAAATCGAGAAACTTCTCTGAATCCGATTTGAGACAGACCTGGGCGTTGGGCTCGCCCGGTCCTGCCCGCGTGAACCCCTTGTCGTCGACGTCGAGATGCAGCGGGGTGGCCGGACAAAGATCCGGACGTATTGCGTAGGCCACGGCGACCGGATCAAATAGCGTCGGAGTGCCGGTACAATTCTCTGACCACTGGCAGTACATCAGAGTGATGGCGTCAGTGATCGGAGTTCCATGTGAGACTAACTGCGCTCGCCGAACCTCCTGCAATTTGATTTGTGTCGAATCAAGCGGCATGACATACAGAGGCACTCCCGCGTTGAAGAGCTTTTGCGCGGCCGGGATATCCGCTTTGATGTTGTACTCTGCGCTTGGCTTTGAATTCACACCGAACAGGCCGAAATCGTAACCCCGATCGACCGATCCGCCCATGATGACGACCCGTTTGAGTTTGCGGAAGGTCGCCTCGTCTCTGTCGATGGCGGCGCGGATGTTGGTCAGGGGGCCGATCGCAATGAGCGTAACCTCTCCGGGATAGCGCCGAATCTCGTCGAAAAGAAAATCAACGGCATTGGGATACTTCGCATCCGCGGGGCCGCCGAGAGCGTAGGCACCCTGCGAAAGCCCGGCACCGGGTTTCACATCAGGTTTCGTGATCCCGACTGCCACAGGGATCTGCGCATTCCCCGTTTCCTTGAGATAGCGGCTCAACAAGCGCGCGCGTAGAGTCGCGTCCCCGGTCGCCGAAGATATTCCCAGGATCTCGAACTCCGGACTCTCGAGGGCGAGCCCGACGGCGAAGGTGTCGTCGATGTCTCCTCCGATGTCGGTGTCGATGACGATCTTTTCGTGCACGGCGTTCTCTTGGGCCGAAGAGCGGATCGGAAGTACGACAAAGCAAATGAGCGCAAAGGACAGGGCAAGCAAAAACGTGGTTGTGCACCGGTTCTTCATTGGATTTGTCCTTTCCTCAAGGTCATGAAGTCACTCACTTCTTCCCGTGTGGCCAGGGAACGCTGTGCTCCCTCACGCGTAACCGAAATGGCGGCAGCAATCGACGCGAAATACGCAGCATCGGACGGCGATTTTCCTTCGAGCAGACCGACCGCAAAGGCTGCGTTGTACGCATCCCCGCCGGCGGTCGAATCGATCGCCGCCACCTTGGCAGCCGGGATCATCTTGCGCACACCGTCCCCAGTCGCAAGATAACTTCCCTGCGCTCCCAGCTTCACTACGACGTTTCGTGGACCGAGAGATAGAAGCTGTTCGGCGCACCGGCGGCCATCTTTCTCAGGGTCGTCATCTCGCTTGCAGTCGAGCATGATATGCGCCTCGGTCTCGTTCGGGGTTAACCAAGCGACTTTCTCAAGAATCGACCTCGGTAGCGGCTGTGGTGGAGCGGGATCGAGCATGACCGGTAGGTGATATTCGAGTGCGAGGTTCAGAGTCACCTCCACTGTTGCAAGCGGAATTTCGAGTTGAAGAAGGATCATGCCCGCGTGACGCATAAGATCCTCGTGCGCCACAATGTCCTCGGGCCGCAGTTCTTGATTGGCGCCCCCCACGACCACGATGGTATTTTCGCCCGCTTGGTCGGTGACAATGAAGGCAGCTCCCGACGAACTGGATGCCGAACGTCCGATACGCATGCAGTCGACACCTGCCACAATCAGCTCTTCGAGGAGTTCTTCCCCATGAGCATCCTGACCGAGCTTGCCCGATGATGGCGACTGGATATCCGAGCTTCGCTACAGCCACGGCCTGATTGGCTCCTTTGCCACCGGCAAACGTCCGGAAACTTGTACCATGAACGGTTTCGCCAGGTCGCGGAAAAACCCGAGTGCGCACGACGAAATCCAGATTGATACTGCCCACGACGACGATCGGCTTCAAAGTCTTAATCCCTTTCACACCTGAAATCCAGACTCCTTTCGACAAACACTGGACGACGGCGATCGCTCAGGGTCGCAAAGAGACGAGGAGAAGACATGAGGCCAGAAGAATCGTGCTCGTCGACTGACACTTTCGCGAAACGACCGCCACGCGATGGAGATCAAATGCAGTGCAAGCGCTCACAGTTTCGCCGGCCGAATCCCGATGGCGCCACTTGACGAGGCGGCCCAGATCAGCGATCACTTTCCGTCGCGTTCCAACGCCAGCGTGGCGGCCAAGGTTTCTTGAGTGTCCAGCCGCGTGGGCTAATTGCGAACAGATCGCAGCCCTCGATCCTTAACTTGTCCAGCCGGTGTACACCCTGACAGAGACTGGCTCGCGGGTCCACATCGATGGAAGCCAAATTTTCCACGTCTGTGCGCCGCAGTGATAGTAGCTGAGGCCGCTTGCTTGAACTGCTATCTTCCTTCGCGCCAATAACCAGCGATGGTTTTTCAAAATGATTCGCGTGAGGTTCTAAATGCTGCTTACTGGCAGACCTGCGCCAACTGCTCTATATGCGTCACCGTCAGTGTCGTGGGACTTCCGTGAGCAGCCGAGCCTTTGTCGGGTTTCACGGTGATTTCGACTTGCTGGCCGTTGTGGCTGAACATGGCGTTGTGCTTGCCCTGCAGCATGAAGCGCTCGCGATTTGCAGTTAGCAGGTAGAAAGTGCCGTTGATGTTCATGAGGCAACCGGATAACTTCGCCGGAATGCTGACGGTATTCGCAGTACTCCCTGGAGGGTTGTTGGGCTGCTGGCTGAAGCTAATGGAACACACCAGCACCAGGATGCCGACAACCTGACACGCACCGGGCATAGGCCGACCCCTTCCTTTGGAGATCTTTTTATCTTAATGTAATGGGCGCTACCGGCCACAACCTCACCCTTTAAAAACGAGCGACAACATGTCCCGTCTCTCTTTGGTTGCGTCTCTGGTTAGTTGGCGTAGCGATCGCCGCAGATTATTGCTTTCTAACGAGGCACGAACTCGATTTTCTTATGCACGGCAATGTCGGGGCCTTTGGTTCATCTGTCGCATTCATACTGAAGGCCCTTTGTGATGAGCCTCTCGCTTGAATTCTGCTTCACGTATCTGCGGACCGGCCATGCTGTCGACAACCTCAAAATGAGTTACATAGTCATCAAAACTTGTCAGGACGGCTTGCGCCCCAGGTTCCACTACTGCCTTGTCCGGATCTGGTCCGGCGAATCGGCGAACGGCTTCCATCGACTCCCAAAGGGTAAGCACAACCAACTCGGTGCCGTCTTCGACCTCGCGGCGAAGCAAGTAGCCTCCTCGGTGTCCTTCGATGGCACGGATCTTGGGGAACACCTTTGTTGTCGCATGCCGAACGTAGTCCGCGGCTCCACTAGCTGTTGATCGCGCTCTCCACATGCGCAAGACCATGTTGTTGTCCTTCTATGCTGGTTCCTTAAGCTCCAATCTCGAGTGGAGCTCGTCTGATCCGTCCGAGCAGCGCAGCAGTGGCGATCCCGACCAGGGCACCCACTACCACTGTATAGGCCTCCATGAAAAAGACGTTCGGGACGAAGGAAACGCGGAGAAATATTGGCCAGAAACCGATCGGAGGGAATCCGGGATCCAGGGCGTCGTAATGCGTGCCCCAATGGCCACGCATTGCCAGGTACTGGACGATGGCCACTGGAATGCGCGACAGGTATCCGTAGGCCAGCAGCACCTTGCAAAGTGTCCGCCACGCCATGGCGCAGAGAACAAGCGCGATTAATGTAACGATGAAGTTCATCGACAGCCGCAGAGCATATGTCATGGCATGGGATTCCATCAAGAATGTGCCGGCAAGCTTTAGGGCCAACCCCAAAATCGCCAAAAGCAGGGATCGGCCAAAACGCTCTGGCGTATCGCCTGCATAAAAGAGTCTGACCGCGAAGTAGATCCCAAAGATCGGCACCAACCAGACAACCCCAAGGATCGCTTTCCCACAAACGTCGCTATTGACCAACGGCTTTGGCCAGTGGAGGAGCTCCCCGACCAGCCGCAATGCCGTCACAGCGATGCTAATGACGGCAGGAGCCACAATCAGCCGGCCGATAGAGGGAGTCTTCACTGCGACTCGCATAATTGCTTCCATGCAAATCACAAGGAGAAAGGCCGCAGCGCCACACAGTCCGCAACGGTTGTAAGATTCATTTTTGCCGCTCTTTGTCCATCGTCTTTTCCTCCGGTCGGATCGGTGTTGCGGCACCTTCTCCAGCAACTGTCGTCCATTCCCGGACATACCACCGCTTCACCGCCCCATTCACAACGTAGGGATCAGCCCTGGCAAACTTCTCGGCAACCTCGGGCGAGTCGCCTCTGAATAGCAACACAGCGCCGTCCACCGGTTTCGCGAAGGCGCCGCCAATATGAGTTCGCCGCGTTCACTTGCCTCCCAGGCTTTCTTCAGGTGCAGTTCCCGAAATTGGGCGCGCTTCGAAACGTAGTCCTCCCCAACCTCGTAAAACAAAAGGTCATGCATGTGATATGTCTCGCCTTCTGTTTTAACCAATGCTTAGTGTCATCTGCTTGCCAAGCTGGCCTAGCGCCGAGTGCTCTTTGTTGTGATCAGCGTTCTCATGCTTCCGTCGCGAAGCTGCATGGCCGCGATCAGGGTGTGGGATTTAGGAGTAATTTCGACAAATGAGTCGCGAAATTTCGTCGGCTTGCCCTCAACCTCTTCTGTGTAGTCGTTTACGAAAAGATCTCCCTCCCAATGTGCCGTACCGCGAACTTTACAACCAGCGTCACCGTTTTCCTTGAAGCATGCAAAGAAACCATAGAGCGTGGCGCGATCGTCCCACCACATTACGATCAGGTGATTGAGCATCCCCGCTGTACCATCAGATTCGCCCTGACAAATGAGCGTTGTGCCACCAGTGTCGAGTTGGCAGTGGGAGGATCCGCGGCGCTCACCCCCGCTCGGGAAGAATCCGCTCCGCTCCATGACCTCGCTGTTGCTCCAGTCGCCGGCCAAAGCTTGCGCAAGCCTGCTCATTTCGGGGCTGGGTTGCGATGATCTCTGAGCCAACGCAACACTGGAAAAGATGGCGAGCGGGATCAGCAGCATAAAGATGAATCGACAGGCAATCATCACGAACCTCCGGGACCCACCGATCTTCGCTGCCGCAACCACGACCACCCGCTTTTAGACGACTGCGCGGGTTGAAGGTTAGTTGTGAGGCAGCCGACCCTTCCCGGCCGTCAGACGTACTCCACCCATCCATACGGATCCGGTTGGCGCCCGGTCATGATCCCGAGCAGTTTCTCCCGAACCAATGGTCCCACTTTCCTTTGTTCAACCGGCGGCAAGTCAATCGTTTGCTCCTTATATCGGACGCGGTTTACGTGCGCGACAGTCGCCGCTGTTCCCGTTCCGAAACACTCGCGAAGTTCGCCTCGCTCATGGTCCCTGAATAGCTCGTCGATCTCGATCCGTTCCTCCCTGACCCGGTAGCCGACATCACGAAGCAGCGAGATCACGCTGTCGCGAGTAATGCCAGGCAGGATCGTGCCGCTCAACTGGGGAGTGACCACCTCCTCTCCGATAACGAAAAAGACGTTCATAACCCCGCATTCCTCGACGTACCGGCGTTCCTGTGCGTCGAGCCACATCACTGAAGTGAACCCGGCTTGCCGCGCCTCCTGGTCTGCGAGGAGCCCGGCGGCGTAGTTGCCTGCGGGCTTTGTGTCGCCTGTACCTCCCGGAAATGCTCGCACATAGCGCTCGCAAACCACTACGTCCACCGGGGCTGAGAAGTAAGGTCCGAAGGGAAAGGTAAGGATAATAAACTGGCACCGATCGGCTGGTTTCACACGGATCGAGGGGTCCACCGAAAACAGGATCGGCCGTACGTAGAGGGCACCGACATCCGCTGGAGGAATCCAAGCCTGATCTAGGCGAATCAACTCACGAAGCCCCTCCAGGAAAAGAGACTCCGGGACGACTGGTATGGCAAGCCGGGCTGCCGAGCGCTGAAGCCGCCGCGCATTCCCGCGTGGACGGAACAGGAGTGGGCGTCCGTCGGCCGATTTGTGTGCTTTCATGCCCTCAAACACCGAAATCCCATAATGCAGTGCGCTGATACTGGGAGCCACAGAAATCGGGCCATAGGGCTGGATCAGACCGTCACTCCAACGGCCATCCTGGAATTCAGCGCTAAACATGTGGTCGCTGAAGACACTACTGAACGGAACAGTGGCGAAATCGACTTCCTGCACTCTGGAGTTCAAGACCCGATTGATACGAATCGAAGAGCTCAAAGTGACGCCATCGCTGTGCATTTAGGGAGTCCCTCCACAAGGATCATGTTCGTGGTAGTAGAGCGCTGTCGCATGCCCTTCAGTTCAGAATAGCTTGGATCTTGCCACCACTTGCGTGCAGCCTCGACAGAGTGAAAGCGCACGACGACGACCCGACTAGGTCGCCAATTTCCTTCAAGCGTCTCAACCTTCCTGCCGCGAACTAGGTACGTTCTCCCATACGCTGCCAGCGTCGAAGGAGCCCCTTTTCGGTATTTGGCGTAAGTCGGTTCGTCGTTGACCTCGGTGACGTCGACAATCACGAACGCAGCCAAGCACGCATCTCCCTTAGTACCGTCTGCAACGCAACGAATCACTCTACGTCGCAGTCGCTTATGTTGCAAATGAATACTATGCATTGATAATATGCCTATGTGGAATTCGACGATGTGCGAACCTTCGTGAGCGTTGCAGATACGGGGTCGGTGAGTCTGGCAGCACGCGACCTGCACGTCACGCAGTCCGCCGTGACGCGCCGCCTACAGCGTCTGGAAACTTCCCTAGGGGCTGTTATGCTGGACCGTCGGACACGACCGATAACCCTGACGGTAGCAGGTCAGGCGGCGCTGGAGCCATGTCGACGCCTGCTGAACGACGTCCGGGCAGTGCGTGCCGCCACCGGGAATGGTCGCCTTCCGACGGGAGACCTTCGCATTGGAGTCGCACACGCCCTGACCGAACTTACGCTTACCGAACCAGTGGGCGAGGTGAGACGCAAATTTCCCAACGTTGCCCTTCGGCTCAGTACCGCCTGGAGCCGCGATCTGCTCGAACGTGTACGTGCCGGAGCTGCTGACGCAGCCGTTATCCTTCTGCCCCAGGGCGAGCGTTTGCCGGCTGGTGTGGTGGGGAAGGAGATAGGGAAGGAAAGGCTGGTTGTCGTCGGGCCACGTCGAAAGGGGCGGTCTCAGCCGCGAAAGATTCCGGACTTAGCCGGAGTGCAATGGATTCTGAATCCTGAGGGTTGCGCCGCCCGAGCAGCGTTGCGTAAGGCGCTCCTTCAGGCCAATGTGGACATGGTCGTCACTGTCGAAGCATACAACTACGACCTGCAGCTCGCGTTGGTTGCGCAGGGGCGAGGCTTCAGCCTTGTGCCCGAGCGCATTCTGCTTCGCAGCCGCTTCAGGTCCCGGTTGCAAACTCTACGCGTGGCTGGTTTGGAGTTTCCTTTGACGGTCTGGACGGTACTCCGCGAACCATTCGCCGGATTTGAACCTGTTATCGCCGAACTATGCCGCGTGCTGGCGGAGCAGCTCTGAATGCGCTCTTGATTCAGGCAGCCGTTCTAGCACCGGGTTACATTCCATGGCCTCCGCCGACATAAATCCGTTGACCAGTCACCCACCGGGCTTGATTGGACGCGAGAAACACTATGACATCCGCCACATCTTCCGGGGTGCCCAATCTGCGGAGCGGAACGGTCGGCACGATCGCTCGTTCGAGTTCCGGCGTGATCCATCCGGTCTGCACCGGGCCCAGCGAGACTATATTCACGGTCACGCCCAGCTTGGCCAGTTCGCAAGCCGCACTTCGGGTGTAGCTCTCCAGTGCGAACTTGCTGGCGCCGTACGTTACCTCTGATGGAAAGCGTTCAGCGCCGGCTGTGCTGACGTTGATGATCCTGCCCCATTGCGCTCCTCGTGCCGCATGCCTGCGCGCAAACTCCGCCATCATCAGCGCGGCGGCGCGAGTGTTGACTCCAAAGAGTTGGTCGAATGCAGCCGCAGTGATGGGCCCAGGGCGGGTGGTCCACAGCTCTACCAGCTTGTTCTCCAGCTCTTGGTCACCAGGAAGGAACGTGTCTCCCTCCCATGACGCGGCATTGTTCACAAGGATCTCGACCGGTCCCACTGCCGCTTCGGCTCGATCAAATAGCGTCGGAATGACAGTTGGGTCGGAGAGATCGGCTTCGAACACGGAGACAGGAATGCCAAAAACACGAATCCGTTCAACAACCTCATCTGCGGATTTTGCCTGCTGAGCGCGATAGAACTCTACGCCGGGTGAGCTTTTCTCTGCGCTGCTGGTCTGAGAAGTCTTGATATCGCTCGGCCTGAAATAGTGCAAGAAGGGTTTTGCGCCCTGCGCAGCGAAGGCCTGCGCAACAGCGGCTCCGATGCCATGTGGGTTGTTGGCACCCGTCACCAGCACGACCTTTTCGTTCAGACCCGGATCAAGCACGGAACTCTCTGTGTTTAGACGTATGACGAATAGTCAACTTGCACGTTCTCTGCAAAGCCTCTGAATCGTCGCGCGACGCGCGTCAAGCACTGCCTTTGATGCCTCGGTCAGCCGCTGGACAAGGTTCTTCGGTGCGGTCCGCGGCGATCCGCAGTTGAACGGCGGCTGCGGATCGTATTCGATTTGCAGTTGAATCACCTCGGCAGCTTCCTGCCCACGAAGAAGAGAAGCCAGGAGAACACGCCCGCCGTTGTTAGACGATTCCGATCAATCACCAAGCGCTCACGCGTGGGAATCGCACCTAACGGCTCAAGCAAAGGAAGAAATATCCAATGGCAAGTCGCCCGATAGCCCCGAAGTAGGCCCGCCGCCGCGAGCAAGAGCGAGCCAGTGCAAACCGAGACCAGGTATTGCGCTCCCTCAGCCTGCTCCCTCAAGAAGCTCAATACCTGATCGTCTTCCATCAAGTCCTGCTGGCCAAGGCCTCCGGGTAC
>Ga0306922_10006165_pt1 | contig 11476 bp, 7 predicted proteins | sample sta12Cox44000082_FD_203758 | JGI IMG/M metagenome (GOLD analysis project Ga0306922, IMG submission 203758) | Lab enrichment of tropical soil microbial communities from Luquillo Experimental Forest, Puerto Rico - statoxic.12C.oxic.44.000.082 (v2)... | ecosystem: Environmental > Terrestrial > Soil... | reverse complement strand
CAGGAGAGGATGATCCCGGTCTCTTCGAGTGCCGTCCACAGCTTCTCCCAGGCCGGGTCATCGAGCTTGGGCTTGATGTTGGCGATCATCAGCGTGACTTGGCGCACTCCGCCCTTGGCGGCGAGGCGCAGCAATTCCTCGGTCGCCCCGTCGGGGGTCTCGGGCAGCATCGGTACGCCGATCAGCCGGTCGGGTGCGGCCGTGCAGAATTCCAGCAGCCAGTCGTTGTACACGCGGTAGCAGGCGACGCGCAGCACCGGGTCTTCGGTCGAGATCTGAAAGATCGGGCCGAAGATGACCTGGGTCTGGACGCCGTCGCGGTCCATGTCGGCGAGGCGCAAATCGGCGATCGCCGGACGGCGCTCGCTCTGATCGATAATGCCGCCGCGGTCGAAGGAATTGTAAAGGGGCTTGGGCCGCGCGAGCTGTTCTTTCGACAGCTGCTTGCCCGCCCAATTGCCCCACACCTTGCCGTCGCAAATCCACAGCGCCTGACTGTCGCGCTCTTCGATGTGCGGGGCTCGGTCGCGTAGCGCAGCCGGCAGCCGCATCAGCCACAAATCCGCCGGCAGCTGGCCCAGATCCATATGGTCGTCGCAGGAGATCAGCTGGTTGGCCACGATTTCCTCCCATCCTTATCCGCGGTCGCTGCCGGATTGTAGGCCTTCCCCGGCGGTTCGGCGATGGCGAAAACGCGTACCCCTCACTCAGACCGTCGGCTGCCAGATTCCCGCGACGGTAAAAGCTTCGCCATCGCCCGGCCACGGCGGCATCGTGATGGCGATCGCTTCGAGCGGCTCGCCGCCGTCGCAGCAAAACTGGAAATGCGTGCCGGTCGGAACCGTGACTGAGACGCCGGGAGCGACTTCGGCGACCTCCTCGCGGTCGCCGAGCCTGCGCCACATCCGCCCATGTCCCGCCGTGAAATACCAGATCTCCTCGACGGAGCGATGGGCGACTGCCCGCGACACCGCCCCCGGCATCAGCCGGAAGGCGGCCATGCTGCCGCGGGCCAGCGAGCCCAGCAGACGAACTTTCGAGCCATCCGGTGCGATAGCGTCGGGTGCCGCGCCGATCTTTCTCGTCTCAAAGGTCATCGGCGGCACCTCGCGTCGCGGAAATCATCAATCAGCGATTGTGTCGGTAATCGCCCTCCGCTGCACCTGCAACAAGTCTACAGCAAAATCTCACCTCATGGTTGAACTATCTCAGTTCTCTGCTCCGATCGGCCGGCTACGCCGACGGCGGCGCAAACCAGCGCTGGGCGCGGTTTTCGAGCCGGCCGGCACGGCGGTGACGCGACAACGCGTTGCCGAGGTGGTTCGGCCGCACCGTCAGCCCGAATTTCCGCGAGAGATATTTGCGGAGCTCGTCGGCGCTGGCACCCTTGGTGTGCGCCTTGACGGCTTTCAGAGTGACCTCGCCGAGCGACGCCGCCGGCGCTTGCCTGCGAGTTCGCGCATTCGGCTTTTGGACGGGCGCCGCAGTTTTCGCAGGTGCCTTCGTCGACTTCGGCGCGGCAACCTTTCTTCCGCCGAACCGGCCGAGCGCACGCTCGGCGACTTCGAACTCGGCGAGCTGATTGCTCAGCTTTGCCCGTTCCGCATCGAGCCGCGCGAGCCGTTCGGCAATTCGCCGCTTGTCCTGTCCGATCTGCTCCAACACAGTCATCTATTACTTTCTCCTTAGTCTCCCCAGTGTCCAACGGGCACACATGCCGGTATTTCCCGGCAGAACCAAGATAGGTTCCCCTAATCATTTGCGCGCAAAAAAATGTTATTTGGACGGATTTTTGACGCCAGCGGAGCACTGCTGAGCATTGGGCCGTGCGGTCAGGTCTCCCGATCCGCTGATGTTTCTCGTCTCGAACGTCATTCAACAGCTGAAAGTAGTTGCTAACGCGGGCCGCGGGATCGGACTGCGATGCGGAACCCGAGTGGCCTTTTCGAACGGGCTCCCGCTGTTTTTGCTGTTTCTATAGAAAATTATCAGCGGCCGGCCGCTCCTTCTCCGCAGGAATCCTCGATATTCGGCGACGTAGTGACTGCAGGAACAGCGGGATCGCAGCAGATGCCGGACCATCCGCGCAATTATTCCTCGGTCGTTGCTAAATTGGCATAGAAGAGGATATTTGTCAATTTGCGAATGCCCGTAGGAATTAGATGCGAGCAGCTAATCGTCCGGTCCTGACGAGGCAGCCGTCTCGAAAAAGTGTCGAAGTCACATGTCCGTCGCTGCCGGCGATGTAAAGCGGGCAGCCGGCAAAGACTCTTTGTGCGCAAGACCAATTCGGTCAACCGGGGACTCTCGCAGAATGCAGAGTCGGTTGGTTGTGACGTCGTGAAGATGACGCCGCGCGTGGCCGCCAGCAGGCGGAGCTGGTTTAGACTGCAAGTTTCATGGTCGAATAGGGAATGGCGTTGAAAAACTCGAACGGTACACACCTTGAAACGCGCCTGCGTCGTGAGGTCCAGGGTGAGGTGCTGTTCGATCGATTCAGCCGCGGACGCTATGCGACCGATGCCTCGATCTACCAGATCGAGCCGTTGGGGGTGGTCGTGCCGCGGAGCCGCGAGGACGCCGCCGCAGCAATCGCGATCGCTCGCGAGGAGGGAGCACCTGTGCTGCCGCGCGGTGCGGGCACCTCGCAATGCGGGCAGACGGTTGCGCAGGCGCTGGTTATCGATTGCAGCAAATATCTCGACCGCGTGATCTCGGTCGATGCCGAGCGGCGACGCGCGCGGGTCGACCCGGGGGTCGTGCTTGACCGCCTTAACCGGCTGCTGCGCCAACACAAGCTGTTCTTCCCGGTCGACCCGTCGACAGCAAGTCGCGCCACGATCGGCGGCATGACCGCCAACAACAGCTGCGGCTCGCGCTCGTTGCGCTACGGCAACATGGTGCACAATGTGCGCGGCATCGACGCGCTGCTCGCCGACGGCACCCAGGCGTGGTTCGGCGAGGTACCGGGCAATTTCGATGACAACGCGATGCCCGAACGCTACCGCGACCTCGTGCGCCGGCTGCGCGCATTGCACCGCCGCGAGGCCGACGAGATCGAGCGGCGGTTCCCCAAAGTGCTGCGGCGGGTCGGCGGCTACAACATCGACACCATCAGCGAGGCCGGCCACAACATGGCGCAGCTCCTGGTCGGCTCCGAGGGCACGCTCGCCTTCTTCAACGAGATCGAGCTCGACCTGCAGCCGATCCCGGCGCACCGGGTGCTCGGCATCTGCCATTTCCCGAGCTTCTACGACGCGATGTCCGCGACTCTGAAGATTGTCGAGCTCGGGCCGAGCGCAGTCGAATTGGTCGACCGTACGATGATCGAACTGTCGCGCGAGATTCCGATGTTCCGCCCGGTGGTCGACCGTTTTGTGCAGGGTGAGCCGGCGGCGATCCTGCTGACCGAGTTCGCCGGCGACGACCCGCCAGAAAACGTCCGCCGCCTGAAGGCGCTTGGCGAATTGATTGGGGATCTTGGCTTCCCGGGCGGTGTCGTCGAGGCCGTCGAGCCGGCCTTCCAGCAGGCGGTCTGGGAGGTGCGCGCCCAAGGCCTCAACATCATGATGTCGATGAAAGGCGACGGCAAACCGGTGTCGTTTCTCGAAGACTGTGCCGTGCGGCTCGAAGACCTCGCCGATTACACCGACCGCCTGACCCGCATCTTTGAGAAGCACGGCACCTACGGCACCTGGTACGCGCACGCCTCGGTCGGCTGCCTGCACGTGCGGCCGGTGCTGAACGTCAAGCAGGAGCTCGAGGTCAAGAAGATGCGGGCGATCGCCGAGGAGGCTTTTGCGATGGTCCGCGAATACCAGGGCTCGCATTCGGGCGAGCATGGCGACGGGCTGGTGCGCTCGGAGTTTCACGAGGCGATGTTCGGCCGGCGGATCGTGCGCGCCTTCGAGGAGGTCAAGGACGCCTTCGACCCCAAGGGCCTGTTCAACCCGGGCAAGATTGTCCGCGCGCTGAAGATGGACGACCGCCGCCTCTTCCGCTTCAAGCCTGACTATCGGCAACTGCCGATCGCCACGGCGCTCGACTGGTCGGAATGGGGCGGGTTCGCCGCCGCGACCGAGATGTGCAACAACAACGGCGCCTGCCGCGCCCGCGACGCTGGCGTGATGTGCCCCTCGTTCCGCGCGACCGGCGACGAGCGGGATCTGACCCGCGGCCGCGCCAATACGTTGCGGCTGGCATTGTCCGGCCAGCTCGGGCGCGAGGCGCTGGTTTCTGACGACATGCGCGCGACGATGGCGTTGTGCATCTCGTGCAAGGCCTGCCGGCGCGAATGCCCGACTGGTGTCGACATGGCGCGCATGAAGATCGAGTTTCTGCACCATTATCGCCAGCGCCATAGGCTCTCGCTGCGCGACCGCCTGATTGCCTATCTGCCGCGTTATGCGCCCTATGCCGCGCGCGTCGCGCCGCTGCTCAATTTGCGGAATCGGCTTCGTTTTCTGGCGCAGCTCGGCGAGCACTTATTCGGACTAAGCGCGGCGCGCGATGTTCCTCGATGGTCATCACGGCCCTATACCGGCGTCTCCCGCGGATCAGGGCGCGAAGTTGTGCTGCTGGTTGACACCTTCAACCGCTATTTCGAGCCGGAAAATGCCCGTGCCGCCGAGCGGGTGCTGACGCGCGCCGGTTACCGTGTTGTCAGCCCGGACTCGGTGGGCGGGCGCCCGCTGTGCTGCGGGCGGAGCTTTCTCGCGGCGGGTCTCGTTGACAAGGCGCGGCACGAGGCAAAACGCACGCTGGATGCTCTCGCCGCGCGCGTTGCGGCCGGCATCCCGGTCGTCGGGCTCGAGCCGTCGTGTTTGTTGACCTTGCGCGACGAGTTCCCGGCGATCCTGCCGGGAACGGAGGCGACCGCGCTGGCCAAGCGCGCACAGCTGTTCGAGGAATTCGTCGACGGCGAGCGGAATGCGGGTCGCTTCGAGCTAAAGCTGGCCCCGATGGAAGGCCGGAGCGCGTTGCTGCACGGGCATTGTCACCAGAAGGCTTTCGACGCGATCGGTGCAGCGGCGAAGGCCTTGCAACTGATCCCGGGGCTCACCGTCGAGACCTTCGATTCGACCTGTTGCGGGATGGCCGGCTCATTCGGCTATGAGGCTGAGCATTACGAGATGTCGCTGAAGATCGGTGAGCTCGGCGTTTTGCCGAAAATGCGGGCGGCGCCCGCCGAGACGCTCCTAGCCGCCAACGGCACGAGCTGCCGCCACCAGATCGCCGACACGGTCGGCCGCGAGGCCCGCCACGTCGTCCGCATCCTCGACGACGCATCGAGAAATGCGGAGATTATACGGTAGCCACATCGAGGCGGGCGTCGGCTGCCTCGCGGATGATGCGAGCGAGTTCGGGTTGGCGGCCGAGCAGCTGGCGAAAATCGACGATATCCAAGCGCAGCAGCGTACAGTGCCGAACTGCGACGATTGTGGCGTTGCGCGGGTCGCCGGTCAGCAACGCGAGTTCGCCAAAGAAGTCCCCCGGCTCGTAAGAGATCCGCTCCCGCCTCCCGCGAATTTCGAGTTCTCCCGAGGCGACAAAATACATGCAGTCGCCCCGCTCCCCGCGCCGCATCACGACCGCTCCGGCCGGATAATCGCGCGGACGCAGGAGCTGCGCGACATCGGCGATGACCGCGGCGCCGACATCGTGGAAGAACGGCACCTTGGCGACGAGATCCCAGGTCCGCAGAAATTCGCGCCGCCGCGTCTCCTCGAAATACCCGGTCGCGAGAATGCCCGCCCATAACGCGATCACGGCTATGCCGCTGATCATGACGACCCCGGCCAGCATCCGGCCGAGCGCTGTCTGCGGTACGACATCGCCATAGCCAGTGGTCGTCATCGTGACGATCGCCCACCACAGGGCTGCCGGGATCGAGCCGAAGACGTCGGGCTGGGTCGAACGTTCCAATAGATAGGCGAGGCTCGCCGCGAGCAGGAGCAATATGCCGAAACCGAGCAGCACCGAGAGCAGCGCTTGCCTGGCATTGCCGATGACCCGCCCCAGGCTCGCCAGGCCCGGTGAGTAGCGGACGAGCTTGAACGCCCACATGAAGCCGAACAGGCTGGCGTAGCGGGGGTTGAACAGCACGTCGAGCACGCCCGGAAGCGCACCGAGGAAATCGAATGTGCCGCCGAGCGAGGTGGCCCAGGCGAGCCGTGACGGCCACGTTCCGCGGTGTGCCGCGCCGGGAGCTCCGGGTGCCGCCATCAAGCGAAGCACGTATTCGGCAAAAAAGAACGCGCAGACGAGTTGAAATGCGGCATCGAGCGCGCGGGCATAAGCCTCGCGCCACTCTCCTACTGTGTCGGCGAGCATGATGCCGATCCCGGCCGCAACCATCGCATGATGCACGCCGCGGAAGAGCCGCGCGGCAGGGTCTCGGGTCTCGGGTTGCAGGAGTTGGTAGAGGCGCGGCTCGTCCATGCCCCATTGTAGAGATTCGGCGGCACGCCCGGAATAGGCCGCCTCCTTTCCGAGCGTAACCGCGGCTGCCCTCGGCTCGCTCGGTGCTTTGGGGTTGTCGGCAAGCGTTTCACGCTCGCGGCAATTCCTGATATAGAGGCCGCGCGATTGCGGGGGATGGTGGCGATCTTTCCGAATAACCGGCGAGCCCTTTTCGCCTATGCCCACGACGTGCTGATGGCGGCGCTGTCGGTGGTCGTTTCGCTCTATTTGCGGCTCGGAGGCGACATCGTCCACTACAAGCCGCCTCTGACGATCACCTACATTCTCAGCTTTACCCTGATTGCGGCGAGCGTATTTCTGCTGACCGGGCTCTATCGCGGCATCTGGCGTTACGCCTCGCTTCCCGATCTCTTCAACATCGCTCGAGCGGTGACCCTCACGGTGGCGATCTTTCTGCCGGTGATGTTCGTTGTGACCCGTCTCGAAGCGCTGCCGCGATCGACATTGCTGATCGATTGGTTCGTCCTGATCGCGCTGTTGGGCGCGCCGCGTCTGGCGTACCGGCTGTTCAAAGACCGCGGCCTCGACCACATTTTCGAGCGCGCAAAGCACCCGAGCGTTCCGGTGCTGCTGATCAGCACCAAAGACGGCGCCGACACCTTCATTCGCGAGATGACGCGAGACCCGCGCGCCATCTACCGGGTGGTCGGCGTGCTCGCCGATACCCCTTCGCGCGTTGGCCGTGAAATCTACCGTGTGCCCGTGCTGGGCACCATCGACGCCCTGGAGACAGTGGTCGCGCAGCTGGATGGGCGCGGCCGGCGCCCGCAAAAACTGATCGTCACTGCGCAGAATTTTTCCGGTGCGCAAATTCGCGAGCTGCTCGAGCGCGCCGACGCTCTGGCGATACCACTTGCACGCCTCCCGCGGCTCACCGATTTTCGCCGCAATCTCGACAACGCAGAGCGCGCAATCGAGCCGATCGCCCTCGAGGATCTTTTGGGCCGACCGCAGGCGGTGCTCAACCGCGACGGGATGGCGCGGCTGATTGCAGGGCGACGGGTTCTCGTCACCGGAGCCGGCGGCACGATCGGCGCCGAGCTTGCCCGGCAGATAGCGGCGTTCTCGCCCGCTCGGCTCGTGCTTCTCGACAATGGCGAATTTGCGCTCTACGCAATCGATGCGGAGCTGCGCGAGCGCTTTCCGGAATTGGCCTTGCTGCCGCTGCTGCGTGACGTGCGCGAGCGCGAAGAGGTCGACGAGGTGATCGCCGCCGAACGGCCGGAGATCGTGTTTCACGCGGCGGCCCTAAAGCATCTGCCGATGGTCGAGGCCAACCCGATCGAGGGGGTGTTGACCAACACGATCGGCAGCCGGAATGTCGCAGAAGCGGCGCGCGCCTTCGGCGCCTCGCTCGTCGTCATGATCTCGACCGACAAAGCGGTCAACCCGACGAGCGTGCTGGGCGCCACCAAACGCCTCGCCGAAAGCTTCTGCCAGGCGCTAGACTTGTACGAGGCGCGTGGCCGTACACCCTATGGGCAGGGCACCCGCTACGTCACGGTGCGCTTCGGCAACGTGCTTGGCTCGACCGGATCGGTTGTGCCGTTGTTTGCGCGCCAACTCGCCGCCGGTGGACCGCTGACTGTCACTGACCCTGAGGTCGCCCGTTTTTTCATGACGGTGCGCGAGGCCGTCGAGCTGGTCCTGCAGGCTTCAGCGCTGTCGCCTGCCGCCGAGACGACTGAAATACGCGGCAAGATTTTCGTCCTCGACATGGGCGAGCCGGTCAAGATCGTCGACCTTGCGCACCAGATGATTCGGCTCGCCGGGCGGCGCCCCCACCGGGACGTCGAGATCGAGTTCATCGGCCTGCGCCCGGGGGAAAAGCTTCAGGAAGAGCTGTTCCATCCCGCAGAACCGCTGATGCCGACGGCGAACCCGGGGATCCGCCTCGCTGCACCGCGCACCGCCGACTACGCAATGCTCGTCCGCTCGATCGACGAGCTCGAAGTAAGTGCCCGCCAGCGCCGTGAGGATCGGGTGCTCGATCTTCTCGAACGTCTGGTGCCCGAATATCGCCGCAGCGCCTCCCGACCGAGCGCGGCCGCCGCATCGGGAGGCTAGGCCGCGAAGCACTGGAGGCTGTCGGCGTCACGTCAGCAGCTTTTCCAGCGCCTCGACCGTGTCGGCCTCGCGCACCGGTTTGTCCCAGCGGATGCGGTGAACGCGCGGAAAGCGCATTGCCACCCCGGATTTGTGGCGGGTCGAACGGTGGACGCTGTCGAACGCGATTTCGAGGACAATCTCTGGAGATACCTCACGCACCGGCCCCCAGCGCTGCACCGTGTTGTTGCGTACCCAGCGGTCGAGGCGCCGCAATTCCTCGTCAGTAAAGCCCGAATACGCCTTGCCGACCGGCACCAGCTCGCAGCCGCGCCAAGCCCCGAAGGTGTAGTCGGAATAAAACGACGAGCGTTTGCCGTGACCGCGCTGCGCATACATCAGCACGGTGTCGAGGGTCAGCGCACCACGCTTCCACTTGAACCACGGGCCCTTCGGCCGGCCTGAAACATAAGCTGAATCCGCCCGCTTCAGCATCAGCCCTTCGATGCCGCGCTCGCGCGCGCCGTCGCGTAGTTCACGCAGCTCGTCCCAGCCGGTGAACGGCACCAGCGGCGACAGGTCGAGGCCTGGACGCAGGTCAAACGCATACCATGCTTCGAGCCGCCGCCGGCGCTCGGCGAAGCAGCGGCTGCGCAGATCGTCAGCACCCTCGCGCAGAATATCGTAAAGCCGCACCGCGGCAGGGTAGTCGCGCAACAGCTTGGGATTCGGGGTTTTGCGGTTGAGCCGGTGCTGAAGATCGTTGAACGAGGCGACCTCGCCGTCACGCAGGATGAGGAGCTCGCCGTCGAGCGTCACCTCCGCCGGGATTGCATCGACAATTTCCGGAAACGCTGTGCCGATCTCGTCGCCGGAGCGCGAATAGAGCCGTTTTTGGGTGCCGCGGGCGACGAGTTGGACGCGAACCCCATCCCATTTCCACTCGGCAAGATAGTCGCGGGGATCCAGGTCTTCGAGTTCCGAATCCTCTAGGGGCTGGGCCAGCATCAGCGGGCAGAAGGTCGGCAGATCGCCGGCCTGGGGAGCGGGGCCGCGACGTTCAAGCCAATCGAAAAGCGGCTGATAAGGCGGCCTCAGCCCGTGCCAGACCTCTTCGATACGATCAATCTCGACGCCGCTCCATTCAGCCAGCGCGGTCTTGGCCAGACGGGCCGAAACGCCGATGCGCAGACTGCCGGTGACGAGCTTGAGGAGAGCCCAGCGTCCGGTCGCGTCGAGTGCGTCGAGCCACGGTTCGAGCAGCTGCCCGACCTCGCCGCGGCTCGCCCCTTTGAGCTGTTCGACAATATCGGCAAGGCTCGGGACGTGACTCTCGTCACCAGCAGTGTCGGGCCAGATCAGCGACACGGTCTCGGCGAGATCGCCGACGAAATCATATGACCACTCCAGGAGCTCGGGGTCGACCCGCGAGGCGGCGACCGCGCGAACCTGGCCGGGCTTTGCCGCGTCAAAGACGAGTTCGCCGGTCAGTGCGGCCAAGGCCCAGCCCCGTTCCGGATCGGCCACCGTTGTGAAATATTCCCGCATCAGTCGCAGCTTGCCGTTGCGCGACGGGGTGAAGAGCAGCGCGTCGAGGAGTGCCGCGAAGCGGTTCACTCCTCCTCCTCAAAGCCGGTGAGCGTCAGCGCGCGGGCGCGGTAGCCTTTTTTGGTCGCGTGGTGGACGAGCGCCTCTTCGCGGCCGTGCGTGACCCAGATTTCCTCGGCACCAACCTCGTCGATGGTCGCAGTCAGCTCGTCCCAATCGGCGTGATCGGAAATCACCAGCGGGAGCTCGACCCCGCGCGCCTTCGCACGCTGCCGCACCCGCATCCAGCCGGAGGCCATCGCGACCAGCGGCTCGGGCAGGCGCCGCGACCAAGGGTCGGCGGTGGCGGAGGGCGGCGCTAGAACGATCTGGCCCCTGAGCGCCTCGCGGGCGACCCCGGACAATGACAGCACCGGCCCTAGTCGAATGCCAAGGCTTTCATAAAGCTCGGTGAGCTTGATCAGCGCGCCGTGCAGATAAACCGGCGCCTCGTATCCCGCCCGCCGCAGCAGCGCTAGAACCCGCTGGCACTTGCCGAGTGCGTAGACACCGACAAGGTGGCAGCGCTCCGGAAAGAGTGCCACGGAATGCAGCAGCTTGTCGATCTCTTGCGTGTCCGGCGGATGGCGGAACACGGGCAACCCGAAGGTCGCCTCGGTGATAAAGGTATCGCAAGCGCAGGGCTCGAACGGCGCGCAGGTCGGATCCGACCGGCGCTTGTAGTCGCCCGACACCACGACCCTGCTGCCGCGGTATTCCAGCACAACCTGGGCGCTGCCGAGCACGTGGCCGGCCGGCATTAGCCGCACCGCCACATCACCCGCCGCGATGGTTTCACCGTAGGCGAGTGGCTGCAGCGAGCCGCCGGCCGCCTCCCCGTAGCGCTCGCGCATGATCGCGATCGTGCCCGTGGTGGCGAGCACCCGGTCGTTGCCGGACCGCGCGTGATCACCATGCCCGTGGGTGATCACGGCGCGTGGCACCGGGCGCAGCGGATCGATGTAAAAGTCGCCGGGTTGGCAGTAGAGCCCGGCTGAAGTCGTCTTGATCCAGATCTCGGGCCGCGGCGCGGACATCGAGATCGGTCGGCGAGCGATCACACCAGACGTTCGATGGCGGGGATGTCGCGGATCACGATCGAACCTTTGCTCAGGTCAATCAGGCCTGCCCGATGCCAAATCTGCAGTTGCTTGTTGACGCTTTCCCGGCTGCAGCCCGCGATATTGCCGAGCTCCCTTTGCGAGACGTGAAGGTCGACTATGCCCTGGACGCTGTGCAGGCTGGCGCTTTCGGCAAGATGCAGCAGCGCTTTCGCGATCCGCGATTCGAGATGCCGAAACAGCACGTCCTCGACCTGCTCGGTGGTCTGGCGCAGCCTCTGACAAAGTACTTTTAGTAG
>Ga0306922_10006164_pt1 | contig 11477 bp, 11 predicted proteins | sample sta12Cox44000082_FD_203758 | JGI IMG/M metagenome (GOLD analysis project Ga0306922, IMG submission 203758) | Lab enrichment of tropical soil microbial communities from Luquillo Experimental Forest, Puerto Rico - statoxic.12C.oxic.44.000.082 (v2)... | ecosystem: Environmental > Terrestrial >... | reverse complement strand
ACCAGAGGATCGTGCTCGTCCCGACTTCGCAAGGCCTACGTCGCGGCCAAACCCTCGGTGTTTCTTCACACCTGGCCAGGGCGCGCCAAAGCGTAGCGACGGCGGCGGCGTGCTCGTGCTCGAACGAGCCGCGAAATTGCCGAACAAGGCAGAGAATGTCAATTTCCAACGGCAGCATTAGAGTCGAGAGCCGCGCCATGAGGGACAGGTCTCCATATTGTGGGACGGGCGTCCTCGCCCGTCGCTGGAGTTTGGACATTTGGAAGACCGAGATCGTGCTCCGTAGGAGCAAAATCTTTATAGCTACCGGCATCCAAATCGCGGTAAGCTCCGTAGGAGCGGCATATTATGGCTAACACCTGCACATAGATTTACATCCATATGCAAGAGCGCCAATGTAGGAGCCATCCGGTTGAGGCAGCACGTCGTCCAGAATTATAAACCGCCACCCCCGCCTTTCGAACGCGTAGTAGTTGCGGTCCAGTCCCAGGCGCATCCGATAGAGTCCCTTCCCATATCTCGGGTCGCTGCGCTCGACCGATGGATTTCTGGTGCCCACAAGGTCATGGTTCCCAAATGTAAAAAAAGTCTCCAACTGTGTGTGATCCTTCCAAATCGTTAAAAATCGATCGATCAGCCGTTCCGCACCCGGGAAGTCCAGATCCGGAGATTCATGCGTCAGGTCGCCGCCACACAAAATAAAATCCGGTTTCGGAGAGATCGCTTCGATTGCCCGCAGGGAAGCGATAATTCCTTCCTCCGACCGGAGCGCGTTGTTCACCATCACGTGTGAATCTGTCGCGAAAACAAAACTAAAAGCATTCTTTCCTGCTACCTCCTCGGCGCTGGCGATGCGAAGACTCATCGCTCCGGCCACCAGCGCAGCTTCGGTCAGGAATTTCCTGCGCGAAATGCGTGTGTTCATAAGAATCCGGGTAGTTCTCTGGCCTTTTACATCGACGGCTCGCGCTTCTGGTTGCGTCTGCTGAGTAATTCTCTGTCAACCGATAAGAACATCTGCTCTTGCAGGGCGGTTTTGCCGACATGAAAACTTCTAGCTCGTTCCAAAATTATTTTTTCGGCCTTCGTTAATCGCTCGAATTGGGCGAGATACTGGCTCCATGATGGGAGCATGATCTCTATTCGATAGGTATTATATTGGCCTAGATCTTCATGCAGTTGCCAGCTGAACGCGCCGTTCCGCAGGTAAACCATGCGAACATGCCTCATTGTTTCCAGAAACTCACGGCCGCGCGTCCGATCCACTTCGATGTCATAATGAATTACGATGGGGCCATCATCTGCTTTGGGAAGATAGAGAAGTTTGTGCGAAAAACCAGTAACTGGGACCGGGGTAAGATCGAGTGCTCGGGTAAAATTGATCGATAGGGGAATCGCGATGATGACGCTTAGAAACAGAAGAATGGAACCGCCGATTAACGTATGGGCAGGCCCAAAAGTCGCGGCACCTACTCCCCAGAGAATCCCTCCCAGGACCATTGCTCCCTGCGTCATGATGAAAAATACCGCATTGATCCTGGCCTTTGCCCAGTCAGGTATCGCTCGTTGCGCAGCAACCCAGAGCTCCGATGCGGAAAGGGTCCAAGCGACGCCGCCGAGAAAAGCGGTGAGAATGAAAAGCGATTGATTTCGGACAAAAGCCATCAAAACAAAGACGATGCCAAGCAGGAGATTTGCGGCAATGGTCAGCAGATTCGGGGAAATGTGCGCGCGTATCCACCCTATCAGCATAAGCGCGGCAATCGCCGATCCCATGCCAAGCGCGCTGAACATCAGGCCGCAACCCAACGCGTTGAGTTCAACTTCTTTCAGACCGATTATCGGGATGATCGCCGGTATCAGGGAAATGAGGAATGTAAATACCGCGCTTCTGACCAAAATGACCTGAATTCCCTGCGAGTGTTGAACGTAGCGAATCGCGGTAAAAAACGATTCAAGAAAACTCTCCAACGGCAATTTCGAACGCGCAGTTTTCCTTTTCCAGACCAAGAGGGCGCCGGCAACCAGAAGGAAGCACAATGCGTTGAGCGTACAGATCCAGTTCGTCTTGATGAGAGGCAAAAGTATTCCACCCACTGAGGGGCCGATGATCGTTCCAACGTTCAGCTGCAAACTTCCGAGAAGCGTTGCCGAAGGCAGTTCCTCTTTAGAGACCATTTCAGATGCCAGAGCCGGCCACACGGGAGCCGCACCTGCGAGACCGATACCAAGGAGAAACACGCAGAGGAGGATCAGGTAAGGTGAGAGAAGCTGAAGAGCGCTCAAAGCCGCAAGCAGGCCGGCCGATAGCGCCGACCAGAAGCTTAATGCGCAAAGCAATTTGCGGCGGTCGACCACGTCCGCCAAAGCGCCTGCCGGGAGGATAAAAAGGAAAAATGGCAGCGCCGCTGCCGCTGACATCAACGAGAGGAAGAGCGGCGAGGCATTGAGCTTATACATCGCCCAGACGGCGGCACAATCTTGTGCCGTGACACAGGTGCCCGAAAGAAGGCTGGCAAACCACAGACGCCGAAACGCGGTGTTGCCCAGAGCGATCAGGCTTGAATCCTCCGAGGAGCCGGTCATATGAACCTCCGGAATCCTTGAAAAGCAAAGGCGATTGCAGATGGGTCAAGTTCTTTCTGTGTCCCCGTATTAATCATTGGTTGGCTTTGCGTTTCAGGGATTCCACAAGCGAGGGTGCTTTGCCCAATCGGCGTTGCCTCTAAACGCGACCTTGAGATCCTTACATCTCGCCAACCGTTGTCCATCCTAAAACCGATCCTCCAGGATAACCCATTTGGGCAATGACTTTGGATCAGCAGGGTTAATTTGCCTTCTGCAGGGGCGCCGAGGGACCGAACGCCCTCCAGATTCCGTGATCAAAGCCCCATAGCCGTTCCCGACCTTGGAGGGCTGCAGTCCCTTGCAGCCGGCGCACCCAACGGAACCCTCAGCGTTGGACACCTGACTCCCTCCGGATCAACGCGCAAATCGAATCGATGCGCGTCTCGGCGCATGCGATCGCGCGGGCATCCGGGAAAGCGGCCGCAACGAGCGCCGTCAGGACGCGACCCGGAGGCAGCTCGACAAATAGCCGAACGCCGCGCTCATACATCACACTCGCAGCGTCGTGCCAGCGGACGGGGTGCGATATGTTCGTTGCCAGATCTTCACGGATCGATTCCGCGCTACGCAACTCCCGACCGTTTCGACTATCGACATACAACGTTTTTGGAGGCCAAAGTTTAATTCCGGCCATCGCACGAGCGAGACGCTCGGCTTGTTTTTGAAGAAGCGCGCAATGAGAAGGGACGCCTATTTGCAAACGGGACACTTTTGTCGCACCCGCAAAACGAGCGCGCTCCGAAATGGCCCTCAGCATCGCGTCTGAGCCGCTGACTACAATCTGCCTCGGCGCATTAACACCGGCAACGAACAGTGACGAATCAGGTGTACAAACCGCATGGACGAGATCTGCAACCTGCGTTTCGCTGAGCCCGATAATTGCAGCCATGCCGTATCCCTCTGGGTAGGCGCTCTCCATCAGTTCTCCGCGCAACCGCACCATCGGAAGCGCTGCATCAAACGGCAGAACACCTGAAGCCACAGCCGCACCAAAGGCCCCGACAGATAAGCCGCCAACCATGTCCGGATGAGCACCTTCCCCTTCAAACAATCGGCTGATCGCGACGCTTGAAATCAGCAAAGCCACCTGCACGTGAGCGGTCGATCCCAACGCGGCGCCGGAATCGAGTTTCAAGACATCGCATTCAAGAATCGAAGCGGCTTCATCCAGAGAGCGCGCCACGACTGGATGATTTGGCAGGGAATGCAACATCCCCTTCTCCTGTGATCCCTGACCCGGAAATATGAAGGCGACGCTCATCAACACTTTTCCAGGGATGATACACGAGCCTTGCGCCATTTGACGAACGCAGCAGAATCGGCAGATCGCCTCGCGCATATTCATCCAGAGCGATTGCGCCCGTGCCAGTCTCAATCAGTACGTCTGTTTGGACAGAAACCTGGGCTGACAATCGAATGCGCGCGCGACGGCATAGATCGCGCTCCAATTCTTCGGGTGCCCGAATCAAAAGATCCAAGTCACTATCCTTTTTGCCAGCGGGGAAGCCGGTCGCAAGTTCGAATCCGACACTGCCCGTCGGACCCCATTGAAATCCAAAATCAGACATGATCTGAGAAACAGCATCCAACTCCCTGAGAGCCGGAATTTCTTCCCGGCGGCCGGACCTCCTCCATGAGTCAGGAAGAGAAAGTTGCTCAGGGGTGACGCGTTCGATGATAGCTTCAACCACAAGATACGCGGCGAAGCGTTGTCCCCGGGAACTTCCACGTATGCCAACAGGTACTAGCCCCCTGAGGGCGGAGGAACGGCGTACTACTACCCAGCAGACTCGCTCCAAAGATTCATTTACCCATGCCGGTGGAGTTTTATCAAAGCGGAGACCACCAAATCCCCCGATTCTCAGTAGGTCCTGCGGTAAGACATCCATCGATTCAAGACCTTTTCCATTGGGCTGTTAGCAATCGGCGAACTTCAATCGATGCCTTGCGTGTTTGCGTTGCTTCTGGACTTGTTAAGCGGTTTTCCAGAGTTCGCGAGCCCACGCGTGCATCCGCAATCGCGCGCTGAAGCGCCGCCTTAACCTTTTTGATATCCGTTTCAGTCGGAGTATCGGCGTTCACGCCTTCTATCAGCTCATGTAATACGCCAAAGCGCGCAAAAGCTCGAATTTCATAGGAAAGCGGAAGCACTTTGCGGGCGAGTTCATCTAATTCCGCCACCGATCGCTTCGTTACGCGCGCGGCTGCTTGTTTCCCCATCGCGTGAATGACCACTCCCGGGTCGTCAAAGGCCAAAATGCGGTTCGCCTGATATCCGTGCGCTAGAAATCCCCCGGATAAAGCGTTTCCCACGACGAGCGAAACGACAGGATGCCCTGCGAAGCGCGCTTCGGCGTAGGCGTTTGCGGCGGCTGCGCAGGCCAAAAAAATTCCGAGCAACTCTTCCCTGTGGCCATAGGCCTGGCTGGGCAGGTCAACGATCGCAATAATCGGGCGTCGCACCTCGGACTGATCCTCATCGATGACTTCGCGAATCTGTTTGGCAAGGTTCCAGCCTTCTTCGAGGCCGAGTTCGCCTGATCGTGCCCTCGGAAAACGATTTTCGGCATCTGGCACTACGGCAAGGTAACGAACCCGATGCCCTCCCAGATCCGTGTCGGCGGCCAGAACGGAGCCGATCGGACACAATTGTCTACACTTTGTGCCGGCCAGCGCCGTGAACCAGATTCTTCCGCGGCCGGTTCGATCGCCATTCAGTCTATTCTCGTTCATGCTCCCTTCCAAAGGTTTCGAACTACCGAAGCATCAAGTCGTTCGGTCGGGTTAACTCTCGCCAAAAAGGCAAGATATTTATCGATTTCCGCGGTCCGATTTTTGGCTGACAGGCTTTGTTGAAACGCGATCCTTACCGCCGTGCGAATGGCTGCGACATCGTCCTTCACCAATTGGTCAATGAAGCCGGTCTCATATCGTTGTGCCCCGCCAGTTGTGCTCCAGATGAGTCGTCTATCAGTGGAATCGAATTCTTCGACGCCGGCTTCCTGTTCTATCACTTCCGGCCCATTCAAACCAAGGCGCGCTTCACGTGTCGCGATAAGATGAGAGCAGAGTGCCGCTGAAATCGCCATGCCGCCGAAACAGCCCACCATCCCCGCAATCACACCGACAACCGGCGTATGCCGGCGCAGGGCGATAATTGAAGATTGAATCTCCGCTATCACCGCCAGGCCAAGATTTGCCTCTTGCAAGCGCACGCCGCCAGTCTCCAGCAGTAGAACCGCGTAGGTGCGGTGTCCGGCTTCGTTGTCTTGATATGCCAGGTCAAGCGCGCACGCGATCTTCGTTCCAGACACCTCGCCTATGCTGCCTCCCTGAAACATTCCTTCTATGGCAATAACGACTGTGCAGCAACCGTCGATGGCGCCTCTGGCAATGACCACACCATCATCGGATTGGGGAACGACGCCTTGAGCAGGCAGCCAGGGAGATTTCATCCGGTCGAAAGGTCCGAGCAACTCCTCGAAGGAGCCTTCGTCCATCAGCGATCTGGCCCGTTCCCGAGCATTCAACTCGATAAAACTTATACCGAAAAGATGGGGCGCAAGTGCCTGGGGTGACGTCGCGTTGGTCATGTCTTGCTTCGTTCCAGGGCCTGTTCGAGGCGGAGTGCAACCATCCCCGGAGTTGCACCAAAATCATTGATTTCAATCCTCGATTTGATGCTGTATTTGGCAAAGAAGCGGTCCAGCACTGCTTTCCAGACGGTCCCGTACCCATCGACACTGGTGCAGACCTGAACGGAGGCGAAGTCGCGCGGCGAAGGCTCCAGCAATACTTCCAGATCACCGGAACCGACAACCCCAACATGGGCACGTTGGGTAACCGCGTTCGTGGCAGGATATTCGAAATTCATGGTTTCCATTTTATCAGCAGCTGCGCTCGTCCTGCTCCCAACGAATCCAGAAAAAGCGTGCCCGCAAGCAGGTCGGCGGAGCCGCCCGGAGATGCATGAACATCAAGCAGCAGAGCATCAAGATGCATCAGCGCTTCCATGCCCCCGGAGGTTCCCGCACCTCCCTGTTCGAGTACCGTACGCGCTCCTTGTTTTGCGATGTGCAAGGCATTCCACCCACCTCGGTGCAAAAGACAGGTATCTACAAGGTTCGACATGATTGCCATCAAGGCATCGAGTCGGGCATGCTCCTCCGAGACTCCCCTCCGGCGAGCAGCCAGGAGCGCTGGCAAACCGATCTTTATGATATGCGGGAACCCGTTTTCGGCCTCTCCCCTTGCTCCCGCAACACCAAACGTTCGAGTAACGACGGAACCATTTGTAGGCGAAGCTTTAGCGTAACGATCCCGAAACCGCGCGAGCTGCGCCGCGCGTCCGGCAATGAGACACGCGTTCGCAGTGCGGCGTCCGGTCGCCGCGGCGGCCAGGAGCAAACCGAGGGTCCAGATCGCTCCGCGATGCGTGTTGCAGCCCCTAGTCTCAGCAAGCATCTGGCGCTCGCCATTCCGCCCCGCCTCGCCGAGCTGCTCTCTAAGTTGGTTGTCTGGATTTCTCCCTTGCGCGATGCGGACGATCCGTTTGAATGTCGGGAAAAGGGAACGCGCGGATCGATACATCATTTCAAGGCTCATATCCGAATGCGCTCCCGCGCCACGGCGATCGACCAGTCCGGGCTTAGGTGTGAGATCCGCTTCCTCAATCAGGGCATTCATTGCAAAGCGGGCGAGAAGATCAGCCCTTGGCTCGTAGTCGCGTCTTTCCGAACATGAATCGCAGGGACTAGTGCATCGAAACATAGGCTACTGTCCTGTCCCCGAAATAAGCATATCTTTCGTTGCGATCAAAATGGGCCGCCGGCAAGGCGCGAGGAGGGCGCATATCCAGAGCGATACGTAACCGACGAGCAACGCAGCCGCCGGCCCATTTTCACCGCAACCCTCTGGGCCGCGGCCAGTTGGCCGTTTTTCCGCGTTGCTCGCTCCTCACGTATCGATTTAGATATGCTCGTCACTCGCGCCTTGAAAAACAGCCAACTGACCTGCGGCGAAAGGCATGCCTATTTCGGGGACAGGACACTACCAGCTTTTGAATTTGGAAGGCGGATCGTACAGGCCGCCTGACCAGGTAACCAGATCCTCAATGCTTTGCGCGGCAAGCAGTGAGCGCCTTGCGTCCAGAACGCTGATGCCCAGATCTTCCGGATAGGCGACCAAGCCGTCCCGGCGCAATTGCCGGACACGTTCCGGCTTGCTGCGTAACCCGATTGGACTTACTCCCGCGATTGCCGCAAGCGCCGCCCTGCGTTCCTCCAGATCCTTCGCCTTGTACAAGTAGGCGACTCCTTCCTCAGTCACGACATGCGTTACGTCATCCCCGTAGATCATGACTGGAGCGACCGGCAGTGAACTACGCTTGCCAACTTCAACCGCGTCGAGTGTTTCAACAAAAGCCGGCTCCCCACCTCTGGCGTAGGTTTCTACCATCTGGACTACCAGTTTGCGTCCTCGCAAAATTGGACTTTCGGCATTGATCAGGCTTAACCAGGCGGGACTGCTGTGACGACGACCATGCGGATCGTGCCCCATATTCGGCGCACCTCCAAATCCGGCCAATCGGCCAAGGGTGACCGTCGAAGAATTTGCGTCGGCATCCATCTGCAGGGTCGAACCGATAAATAGATCAACACCATATTGCCCCGCCAGCTGGCAAAGCACACGATTGGACCGCATGCTGCCATCGCTTCCGGTAAAGAAAATATCAGAACGAGCGGCAACGTAGGCTGCCATTCCAACCTCGCTGCCAAAGCAGTATACGCTTTCCACCCAGCCGCTCTCGATTGCCGGAATCAAAGTAGGATGCGGATTCAACGCCCAATTTTTGCAGATCTTGCCCTTCAGGCCGAGTGATGCGGCATAGGTCGGCAGCAATAGTTCTATCGCAGCAGTATCGAATCCGATCCCGTGATTCAGAGAGCTGACTTCGTGACGCTCGTAAATTCCGCGAATGACCAGCATTCCCATCAGCACATGGAGTTCACTTATGTGACGCGGATCGCGCGTGAAAAGCGGTTCCACTGCGTATGGCCGATCGGGGACAACAATCAGGTCAACCCAGGAACCGGGGATGTCGACGCGTGGAAGAGTGTCAACCACCGAGTTGACCTGAGCGATAACGATCCCCTGTCGGAATGCGGCGGCTTCGACAATGACAGGTGTATCCTCGGTATTAGGTCCAGTGTAGAGGTTTCCTTGATAATCACCCTGTTCGGCACAGACGAGAGCCACGCGCGGAGGGAGATCAATAAACATCCTCGCGTAGAGTTCAACATACGTGTGGATGGCTCCAAGCTCGATCTGCCCGTCCTCAAGGAGTTGTGCGATCCGAAGGCTTTGCGGTCCGGCGTACGCAAAATCGATTTTTCGTGCGATCCCTTTCTGAAACAGGTCCAGATGTTCGGGCCGGCTGACGCTGGAGACCAGGAGGTGAAGATCGTGAATTTTGGCTGGATCCACCCGCGCCAGAGCACGCGACAAAAAGTCGGCTTGTTTCTGGTTGTCGCCTTCAAGTGCGACACGGTCGCCTGGTGCGATCAGGTTTTCGAATGCGTCTACGATTCTGTCAGGATCAAGAAGATGGCCCTCTGTCCAACGCTTGACACTGGCAAGGCGCCGGGCTTTCTCGTCTTTTCGGGTAGTCCACGACCTGGAGCGGTCCTGAGGATCCGAATCCATAAGCGTATAAATCACGCAAAGCCAAGGTACGCCAAGAAAATGACTAAATTTTCGCTGAGGACGCAGAGAGAATTTTACCACAGAGACGCGGAGGGCGGAAAAGAGCTTTATTATTGCGGTCAGGGGGAGCGGCCAGGCCGGCACGCGATCGACAGCGTGACCTACGCCCTGAGCGTGAAAGACAAGAGTTTCCGGCGGGTGCCGGTCACGGGGATGTGAAAAAGGCGAGTGGGAACCACCGCCAGGCTGCGAGTGGCATCATGTGTCCTTTAATCCAGTGTCTCGAAGTTGAATTCGATGATGTTGCGGTCGGGATCGAGGATGTAGATCTGCGGGTAGCCGGCGGCAGATGCTGGACGGAGCACCATCTTCCGGATGTCGCCATCGGGAACATCGTCGCGGAATCCCTTGTCGCGGAGCCAAGCCAGGGTATCGCGATAGCTCTTCATCCGGAGTGCGAAATGAATGTCATCGGGGTCGTTCGGCTTGTTGCGGCGAAGCGTCGCATCCGTGCGCACTATGATGTGTATCGTCTGTTGTCCGTCGCCGATTTTGTACCAGATTCCCGGACGGGCGAAAGCGGGACGTTCGATTTCCTCCAGTTCCAGAACACCGCTGTAGAACTGTCGCGAACGTTCCAGGTCGTCGGCAGCAATGAGAACATGATGAAGGTAGGGTTTGTTCATGACTAACAAGTTACGACCTGCTATGCATCGGGCGATTGTCTTACGAGGTTATCAGGCCGCCTGGGATTTTCTGAAAAGCTTTTTCATTTGGCAACCCGATTTCTTGCTGAGTTTCTAGATTCGGAAGCGGCGCTGAAGCCGTTTACGAAATAGGACCGAACATTCAAAAGCTCTGGGAGCCTGGGTTTGAGTGAAGCGCAATCCCGGGATTGGGCCACACCATGCGCCGAGCTCTCAGTCGAGTCGCTCGGTCGAACGCTCCGCTGCTCTGCGCCTCTGTGGTGAATCCCCTCGCTGAACTCACAGCGGCTTCAAATTCGCTTCAATCTGCGCGCGCCGCCCTTCAAGAAAGGGCGGAAGGGAGAGCCGCTGGCCAAGCTCTGACAGCGGCTCATCGGTGGTGAATCCTGGGCCATCGGTTGCCAACTCGAACAAGATCGAATTCGGTTCGCGAAAATAGAGGCTGCGAAAATAATAGCGATCGACCTCTCCGCTGTTCGGGATACGCAACTCCGCGAGGCGCCTCGCCCAGCCATGATAGCTATCTTCATCTCGCACCCGAAACGCGACATGGTGAACGCCCCCTGCTCCCGGGCGGTAGGGAGGCCATTCGGGTCGCACTTGCAAATGGACTTCTCTTGCCGGGCCTCCTTCACCCATCTGGTAAACGTGGACCTGAAACTCTCCGTCATCCTTGCGCACATACTTTCGCGCAGGACGCATCCCAAGGACGACCGACAAAACTTCATGAGTGCCTTCCAATGTCGGAACCGTCAGCATGACTGGGCCAAGTCCCCGGATCTGGTATTGGGGCGGTATCGGGCTGTTCGCCCAGGTCTCGCCTAGGGCCGATCGGTTGTCGGCGATGAGACTTAGTGGTTGACCCTCGTAGTCTTCGAAATCAATCAACTCGTATTGATCGCGATCGAGAATTTTCGAGTGCCGAATCTGCAATTGTTCGAACCGTCCGAGCCACCAACGAAGGGCGTCGACTCCCTCAACCCGTAGCCCGGTGCGGGTGATGCTGTTATTCCCGTGCCGTTGCCGCGCGATGCCTCCAAAATCAAAAAAAGTGAGGTCGGTACCAGGTGATCCCTTGGCATCCGCGTAGACCAGGTGATAAGCGCTTACGTCATCCTGGTTCACGGTTTTTTTAACAAGGCGCATTCCAAGGGTGCCGGTGTAGAAACTGTGGTTTTGCGCGGCCGAAGCGGTGACGGCGCTAACATGATGGATGCCGAGGAGTTCAGTATGCATAAAGGAAAAAAGTTAGTGTCCTGTCCGGGAAATAGCTATTTCGCGGACAGGACACTAGCGGGCCCGCGTCGGTTACAGAGAAAACCTGGCTCATCCGAAAACGGCTTTGTGTTTCAAAGATTCTAGCGGTCAATTTATCTTGATATCAAGCGAATGCAAGCCGAACCCCCCGCTCATCTAAAACTCAATTTCTCTCCCAAT
>Ga0306922_10006162_pt1 | contig 11477 bp, 10 predicted proteins | sample sta12Cox44000082_FD_203758 | JGI IMG/M metagenome (GOLD analysis project Ga0306922, IMG submission 203758) | Lab enrichment of tropical soil microbial communities from Luquillo Experimental Forest, Puerto Rico - statoxic.12C.oxic.44.000.082 (v2)... | ecosystem: Environmental > Terrestrial >... | reverse complement strand
GACAATTCCGCCGCCGGCGGCGTAGGCCAGGCAAGCTGTTTGTTTCTGGTCAACTAACTCTTGGCGGGCAGGCACTCGGCCGAGGTGGCGCGCTCGTGCGTTCATGTTATATTCTCGTTGAGGCCTGCGATGAACATACCGATCATCAACCGCTCGATCCTTCACATGCATATGGCGGCGATAGAGGCAAAGCATCCGATCAAGATCGTCGGGCTGCTGCCGCGTGGCAGCGCGGGTCACGTGTTCGGGGATGATGCACTCGATTTCCTGGCAGAGGAAAGGCTGGGACTCTCGCTGTTGAGTCTGTGCGAGGCGGAGGGCGATCTCGTGGATCGGATCGGCCGTCCCGTCGGCATTGTTCTCCTCAGCGGCCTGCACGGGCGGGAGGCGGAAGAGTTTCCGAAGCTCGCAGAAGCCATATGAGACAATCGATTCTCGATTGCTTTAAGGTCATTGTCCAACCGCAGCGAGATTTCAAATGAATATTCAACAGTTCAATCGAAAGAAGCTTCTTGACCATTTGCACGCGATCGAAAGGAAATTTCCCGTACACTTTGTCGGTTTGCTACCGCGGGGAACGGCAGCTCATGTCTTTGGCGACGATGCCGTCGATTTGCTGGCCGAAAAGCTCCCGGGCCTTTCGCTGATCAGCCTGACCGGCGCCGAGATCGATCTTTCGCGGCGCCTCAAGCGGCCTGTAGGTATCGTGTTGACAAGCGAGCTTCGAGGGCGCGAAGAGCAAGACGTACTTGCCCAAACCCAGCCCTTATGAGTCGCCCGATCATTGAGCGACTGCGGGACGCTCGCTCCTTCGCGCGCGATGCCGAAAATCGCGTCCTCGGTCTCGGTCGCGAGACGTTTGCTGACGTTGTCGAAGTTAAGTACACGGTTTACTATTGTCTGATCGGCATTGGCGAAGCACTCAAGCAGGTTCCTGCTGAAGTACTTGCTTCAGAATCCAGCATGGCGTGGGAGTCGATCATAGGAATGAGAAATCGGTTGGTGCATGCCTATTGGCGCGTCGACGACGACATCGTCTTCTCGGTTGCAACGATGGAGTTGCCGGCTCTCGGCATGGCACTTGAACGAATGATCAAGCGGCTTTCCTGAGATGAGCATTGTCGTCAAGATTTGCGGACTGCGCTCGCCGGAGATGCTCGATGCGGCGCTCGCCGCCGGGGCCGACATGGTCGGCTTCGTCTTCTTTGTGCCCTCGCCGCGCAACCTCGCCTTTGCAGACGCTCGCGCGCTCGGCGAGCGCGTGCGCGGGAGGGCGCTCAAGGTCGCGCTCACGGTCGATGCCGGCGACGCGCAGCTCGCGGAAATCATCGCCACGATCAAGCCGGACCTTCTGCAGCTGCACGGGAGCGAGACGCCGGAACGGGTGAGGGCGGTCCGCCGCCGTTTCGGCTTGCCGGTGATGAAGGCGCTCCCGGTTGCGGAGCGTGCGGATCTCGAGCGCATTCGTCTGTACGAAAATGCGGCGGATCGGCTGATCTTCGATGCGCTTCCGCCGCGGGAGGCGTCGCGGCCGGGCGGTCTCGGCAGAAGCTTCGACTGGCGGCTGTTGTGCGCCCTCGATTGCGCGGTGCCATTCATGCTCTCCGGCGGCCTCAATGCCGGCAATGTGGCGGAGGCGCTACGCATTACCGGGGCGCCCGGCGTCGATGTGTCGTCCGGCGTCGAGCGCGCTCCCGGAGAGAAGGATGCGGCCAGGATCCGTGACTTCATCGCAGCGGCGAGGTTCGCGGGGCAGGGGAGCGTCGCCGCAGCGACGGCCGCGGCAGGCCCATGAGCATCCCGCAGCGCAATTCATTTCGAACCGGACCCGACGAGCACGGGCATTTCGGCCTCTATGGCGGCCGCTTCGTCGCCGAGACCCTGATGCCGCTCATTCTCGATCTCGAAGCCGCCTACACCGCGGCCAAGAACGATTCCCAATTCCAGGCGGAGATGGATCACTATCTCCGCAACTATATCGGCCGGCCGTCGCCGCTCTATTTTGCCCAGCGCCTGACCGAGCATCTCGGTGGCGCGAAGATCTATCTAAAGCGCGAGGATCTCAATCATACCGGCGCCCACAAGGTGAACAACGTGCTGGGTCAGATCCTGCTTGCCCGCCGGATGGGCAAGCAGCGCGTGATCGCGGAGACCGGCGCAGGCATGCACGGCGTCGCCACCGCCACGCTGTGCGCGAAGTTCGGCCTGCAATGCATCGTCTACATGGGCGTGGTCGACGTCGAGCGGCAGAAGCCCAATGTGCTGCGCATGAAGGCGCTCGGCGCCGAGGTGCGCGGCGTCACCTCCGGCTCGCAGACGCTCAAGGACGCCATGAACGAGGCGTTGCGGGACTGGGTCACCAATGTCGCGGACACGTTCTACTGCATCGGAACCGTGGCGGGGCCGCACCCCTATCCGATGATGGTGCGCGATTTCCAGTCCATCATCGGCGATGAGACGCGCCAGCAGATGGCGGCGGCCGAAGGGCGCCTTCCCGATTCGCTGATCGCCTGCATTGGCGGCGGCTCCAACGCCATGGGCCTGTTCCACCCGTTCCTCGACGACGCCGAGGTCGAGATCTACGGCGTGGAAGCCGCCGGCCATGGGCTCTCAAGCGGCCTGCACGCCGCCTCGATTGCGGGTGGCCGTCCCGGAGTTCTGCACGGCAATCGCACGTATCTGCTCATGGACGACGACGGCCAGATCAAGGAAGCACACTCCATCTCTGCCGGTCTCGACTATCCCGGCATCGGTCCGGAGCACGCCTGGCTCAACGATATCAAGCGGGTGAAATATCTGTCCGCGACCGACGATGAGGCGGTCGCCGCGTTCGAGCTATGCTCGCTGCTCGAGGGCATCATTCCCGCGCTTGAGCCCGCGCATGCGCTCGCCCGCGTGATCGATCTCGCGCCGCAGAAAGCGAACGATCACCTGATGGTCGTGAACCTGTCCGGACGCGGCGACAAGGACCTCACCAGCGTTGCCGATTATCTCGACCGTGCATCGCGAGATCGTCCTCAACCGCTCTGAGGCAGCATTTCCGACGCGCTTTTCATCAAAGGCCTCAGGTAAACGGCCTCACCGCTTCGGTCGTTCGGCCGCGGCCGGGGAACCGACCTGCAATACGCCTCCAGCAATGTGCTCGTCGATTTGCGGCCGGCGTGTCCTATCGGCAATAGCCGGCCGCCGTTTTCAGACGTATGCTTCCTCTTGGTCGCGTGCGTGTTTGTGTGTCACGGTGGATGAGGGGCGTGATGCGCTGCATGGGATGCGGCGGGGACATGGTTGTGACCGCCACGGCGTCAGACGACGCCGCGTTGCCGGCGGGCTTCACACATGAAACCCTCCAGTGCCTGGCGTGCGGCGACACCGAACGCAGGCTTGCATTCAACCCAGCCTTGATCAAAACCAACGCGTCGACTTCTGCTTGCCTTTCGTCCCCGCCGCAAGAGACCGCATCTTCATCGCCGCAAGCTCCTTCACCCGTTTTGGATGCTTCTTCTCTTTCTCTCCCGCCGGAAATCGGCGCATCGGCGCCCGCCTGGACGCGCGCGGTCGAGAAGCTCCGCAACCGTCAAGCCGACATTCGCGTGCGAACGCACAAGGAGAAACCTGATTGGCATGCGCGATTTAACGAGGCCTGGGAGAAGCTTGCTCCTCCTTCACGCGGGTCGAGCACGAACAGTGCAAACCTGCGCGCGCCGGAGCAGTCCGTATGGAAATCCGCTCGAGCGCTGCGCGCTGAGCTGCGCTCAGCCTTGGCTTCCGATGCCGCCGCTCGGCCGGCAATCAAGCCGCCCCCGGAGGTCATCGAACGCTTCAACCAATTCTGCGACGGCCTGCTGCCCGGGCGTGACCGCCTTGCTCTCCCGACGCAGGTTGTATCGACACAGCCCTTGCCGCCATCGATGAGCCTCGTGCTGCGTGAACACCCGCAATGCGCGAGCACCGCGGCGCGCGCCATAATGCTGCTGCGCGGGGCGAACGTACCGGGATGATGCCGGATCAGCGGCCTATCCGGTCATCGGGAAGGAACAACTATAGGGGAGTGTTGTTGCTATAGGGGCGGCTCCTCAACCGTATGGAGAAGACCGCAAATGCGAAATCTCTTGGCAACTTGTGCGGCAGCCACAGCTGTCGCAGCCTCAACCCTCTTCGCGCCGGCTCCTGCGCAAGCCTGGGGCTGGGGCTACCGGCACTATGGATACGCGTACTATCGACCGTATGCCTGGGCCTATCGGCCATACTATGCATACGCCTATGCATACCGGCCCGTGTACACATACGCGTACGCCTACCGTCCGGCGTACGTCTATCGACCCTACGCATACACCTACCGACCCTATTATGCATATGGCTACCGGCCATATGGGGCTTACGCCTACGCCGGATTTGGCCGGCCGCTCTGGTTGGGCTGGCGCCGCCGTTGGTGGTGACACGACGAGCGGAAACGAAGGCCCTCTCAGCCGGCGCCGTCCAGGCGCCGGCTAGTGCGCGTTTTCAGCGCAGGCAATGCCTGTTGATTTGAAGAAGTTCGCGCCGGTCGAGCTCAAATGCTCAATGCGAGCAATTCAACCGCGGCAATCCCGAATGCCAGCACAAGCAGCGCTATCGGATCGTATTCCAGCCAGGTACGCATGATACTCCTCACCATGCCAATCGCGTCGAACGATGGCTACTCAACCAATTGCAGGCAAAATGGTTCATTAAGGTTATCTTCTCGTTACCGGCCTAGGGCCCTTAGATTGAACCCGGCACAACAATTTCAGCGTTGCTGAAATGTCACGCGACGCAGACAGAGCATGAAGCGGTCCAAATGGAATATCGTACCGCCATAGCATTGAAGGCAACGAGATTGACTCAGGAGCCGCAAGCGCACCCATCGCGCTTCTGACCCACCATGAGAATCGCCGACGTGGGTACTCCCAGCGCCTTTCGGACAATATCCAAGGCGGTAAAGGCGACCAGCATTGGCAAGCCCTTGGGCAGCTCGAACCAGCTCGCCAAGCTCGGGCTTGGCAGGCGTGAATTGTATTTGGCGGCGTGATGAAACGAGTTCATCCACGATCCATGCCCGGTTTGATAGGCGCAGTACCGGACGGTAAGGCCGCTTTGCTCGAGCAGACGCCGCAGAGTGCCGGCGTCGAACAACGTCCAATGGCGCGGGATATGGTAGCCGCCCCACCATTGCTTCTTGAACAGTCTCGCATCCCAGGAGTCGAGGTTGGGCGTCTCGATGACCAGGGCGCCGCCCGGCGACAGCCATTCCGCGATCCTGCGCACAACGCGCACGGGGTCGGCGACATGCTCGATGACATGGAACATGATCGCAAGATCAATCGAGCCCGCGGGGATTTCCGAGCAATCTTCCACCTGCCGCCGATAGGCCCGATAGCCGCGCCGGCATAATCGCTGGACCTGCTCGTCGGACAGATCAAGGCCGTAAATGCGATCCTTCGGAACGCCGCGGCGCTCGAACAGATCGAGGTAACGACCATCACCGCAGCCGATGTCAAGAAAGGAGCCCGGAATGCCGGTCCGCCGCAGGAAGCTGTTGAACTTGATTCGATCCAGCGCTGCCTTGGCCTTGCCCACGATCGGAGTGACCTTCTCCGATCTGTTGTAGGCGTAATAGCTGCGTGGGTAGATGACGCTCAGCTCGGCCGCCGCCGGTCGCGGGTCGAGCCATACCGCACGACATTCGCCGCATTGCCAGAAATTCCATCCATTGCGGCAGGTCTGCAATTCATAATCATATCCGCTGGCGAAATGAGCGCGAATTGCAGAACCGCACACCGGGCAACAGGGGATGTGCTCAATGGATATCTCCGGGGCGTGAGCGCTGAACCCCGGCGGCAGTGCATCGGCAAAGCCTGCATTGGCCTCGGCGCCTCGTTTTGTCACCACACCGGACACTGAGCGCCTGCGCTGCAGTTGGACGGCAACGAGACCCTTTTGTCGGGTGCTCGTTGCGAGCCGCAAATCTTCCGGCTGGCGGCCTGCTCGGCTTTGTGGCGGGGCGTGCCTGACACTTCCTGCGCCAAGCTCGGCGCCGCGTGCAGCAGCGCCGCAACTGCCACGACTGATGCGCGTTTTCCAATCATTCGCGTCACCTGGCAGATACCGACGGCTCGCCTACCGGATGTTTGCGGCGAGTGGCGGCGCGGTTGTGACACCGATTCGTGAGTCGAAGAACAATCGTTTGATTATCGATCAATAGCTTCCGATTAGGGGAAATGGTTGCGCGCTAGCTGTCAAAGCATCGTTTAGTCATGGGACGGCCTGATCCAGTCTTCACGTCATGCTCAACCAAATTTGAAGCCGCGGTTTCGTTGTTTGGGTGAACCTCCAAGGCAGCCCTGTCAGGCGACTGCGCACGCAAATGCATTGGTGGGGTGCAGGCATACCTTATCCTGCGCGGCGTCAGGAAGTTCGCGCTGATTCGCGCTCTCCGGCGACAGGTCACGTCCGATTATCAATTCTTAGCAAGCGGTTAGGCAGGTACTGGCTGATGAAAGACCCGGCATGATATCGATGGCCGCTTCCCACCGATGGTGTCGTGATGGAAATGCACCAGGTGCGGTACTTCCTCGCCGCGGCCAAGACGCTGAGTTTCACGCGCGGGGCCGAGCTATGCCACGTTTCCCAGCCGGCTCTCACAACCGCGATAAAAAAGCTGGAGACCCGGCTTCAGAGCGCGCTGTTTCACCGCGAAGGACGCTCGCTGTTGCTCACGGAATTGGGCCGCCAGATGCTGCCCCATATGGAGCAGATCGTTGCCCGGGCGGAAGCGGCGGAGACCGTGGCGAAGAATTTCCGCCTTCTCAACCAGGTGCCGGTTCGCATCGGCGTCATGTCAACCATCGGTCCCATGCGCCTCGCCGGCCTGCTGGCGGCATTCGAGCTGAAGTGCCCGGGAGCCGATGCCGAGGTGCATGACGGGGCGCCGGAGGCGCTTGCTGCCCGGCTCGACGCCGACGAGCTCGATGTTGCGATCCTAAACGCGATGCAGGGCCTGGGCGAGAGCTACCGGAGCGAGCCTCTCTACACAGAACGAATCGTCGTTGTATTGCCGCCCGAGCATCCTCTGGGCGAGCGCAACGCGCTTACCCTGCGCGACCTGGATGGTCTGCCCTATGTGGATCGGCCCTCCTGCGAGATGCGTGAGATGGTCACAGGCCTGTGCGAGAACATGGGGGTCAGGCTGTACGCGCATTTTCGCTCCGACCGCGAGGACTGGGTACAGGCCATGGTCATGGCCAAGATCGGTTTTGCCTTCATGCCCGAGTATTCCGTTGTTCATCCGGCAAGCGTTCAGCGCCCGCTGATCGATCCGGTGGTGGAGCGGACCATCAGCCTCATCACCATCCCCGGCCGAAAGCATTCGCCGGTGGTGGCAGCCTTCGTTCGTCACGTTCGCGCGCACCGGTGGAATGGGACGCGCTGAGCGCCGTGCGCGTGCCGCTATTGCCGCCTATTCCCAGATCAAGATGTTGGGAAGAGAGTCTTCGACTCGCCGCAGCAAGGTATAGCCGGTACCGGCGAGGCCGCGAAACAGGCTCAGGCTGAACTGCCGGTTGCCGACGTTCCACCGGTAGTCGCCGTTCGCGCCGGCCGTTTTCACGACCGCCATCAGCCGCCGGGAGGCACCTTCGATCAACTCGCTGCGGCCGAGGACGCCAGCGGCCTCACAAAGAAACTCGATGCTGCCGAGCGTGCCGCAGCACAGCGTATCGAGCGCATTGGGCCAGGCGCTTTCGACGCCTTCCAGAGCGCGGGCAATATCGCTTTTGAGGAGATTGGGATCCGGTCCTCGACATTTTGCCGTGGCAATGCGCGAAAGACCGATGCCGACGGCACCGTGACACCACTGGGAGGGCCAGGACGACTCCGGTCCTGGGCGCAGATCGGGCCAGTTATGGCGCTTCGCATCGTAGCTTGAATTTTCAAAGGCGATGCATTCCGCGGCTGCATCGAGGAGCTCGTGGCGCTCCGTTAGCGCAAATAACGAGGCCAGGGCATAGGCAAAACCTGCTGCGCCGTGCGACATGCCGTTGAGCGGCTGCGCTGCGGCGGCGCCTTGCGTCTTCCAGCTGCGCCTGCCCGGCGGACCGACGCGCGGCTGCGCGAGCAGATGCTCGCCGCACCGGATCGCCCGCCGCAGCACATCGCCACTTTGAGTATCGCGATATAGACGCAGCAGGCACAGTATGGCGCCAGCGCTGCCGCCCACGACATCGAGTTGCCTGTCCGCCGCGATGATGTCGTCGCTGATGAGTTCTGCCGCTGCATGCGCATCCGCAAGCAATGTGCCGTCGTCGAGGGATCTCGCCATCAAGGCCAGCGCATAGACGAGCGAGCCCAGACCGGTGCCGCCGCCGACGCCGAGGGAACGCGCCATGCGCGCCGAGCTGCGGCTCGCGAGGCTTTTTCGAAAGCCCGCCACGGCGGCCAGTGCCAGCTCTCTTGCCGATTTGCAGCCGCTGACCGCCGCGTAGGCGGCAAGAAAGACGGCGATACCGGAGCTGCCGTTATAAAGATCAGGACCCAGAGCGACGAGCTGCGAGACCTCGGAATCGCCCAGCCAGTCAACGCCGATCCAGGCCGCGCCGGGTCCGCGGCGGATGGCGCGGCTGCTCAGCTCTGCGGCGATCTTGTTCGCCTCCAGCAGGAATGCTTCGCGGGTCGCCGTCCCGATCATCTCGGAACGCAAAACCCGCCTTGCGCGAGCGCGCTCAGCAGGCTGCGCGGCCGAACTGGGAGCAGCAGCCGTATTCTGCCTGATGACCTCGATCTGCCAGGCGATCTCCTGCTCGTTCAAGCCTCGGGCACGCGCGCGCGCCCGATCGAGGCCGGCGGCCGCCTCGGTATGCATCGAGATCCCGGCGGCATCGTGAATCTCCTGCCCGTCGCTCGCGCAGACGAAATGCGGCACATTGAGCTCAACGAGCGCGGCACGTTCGGCTCGGTGCAGCGGCCAGACCGGATCCGAGCTGCCGTCCCAGTCCGCCAGCCTGGCGATGAAATCCGCTTGCGCGGACCAGGTTGCGCCATCGTTCATGTTCCGGTGATCTTTGAGACGTTGCAGCAGCATGGAATAGAACCGGGTGGGACGGACAATCCTGCGCACGGGCAGGCCCGCAAATCCGGCGAACAGATCTTCCCGGCTTTCATCTCTGAACTGCCGCAGCAGGAAGCTTGCATAGTCCTCAAAGCCGGACACAAATTCGTCGATGAAGTCGCCAAACGCGGCGCGGTCGTCATCGATATGCGGCAGGTTCGCGGCCGCGGCGGGAGCCTGCGTCGATTTTCGCGGCCGCATGCGATCGGAGTTGATGTTGTCCCAGCCGTACTCGGTTCTTGAGCCCCCATCGCCGACCATCCCGCCCATCACGAAGACATCGTTGTCGGGAGATCTGCCGTAGGCAGGAAGCAGGCCGACCATCGATACCGAGCTGGCGATGGTCTCCATGGCCGCCGCAAAGGCGTGCCCCTCGGGATCGTGGGCTTTCTGCTCCTCGGAAACCGCCTGCAGGATGGTTTCCAGATCGATCGGCACCGGGTGACTGCCCGTCGCAATCAGATTTTCCTGATGCATGTCGTTGGCGGCAAAGCAGTGGAACAGCGCAAGCCACGCGCCGGCGCGCCGAAAGAATTCCTTGAAATCATGCCGGCCGGCGCATCCCGCACGCGCGATGAGCTCGGTCCACCCATAGCCGTCGCGTGGGATGGCCCGGACCGCCTTGAGCACTACCGGTGGCTGCGACCGGTTCAATCGCTCGACCAGGTCATGCCAGCGGGCATCAAGGCGCAGGTCCTTCGGCTTGTACACGACGCGCGCGCCGTCCTCGAAGGTGACGATCTGGACCGAACGGCCGCCGTTGTGCGGATCGGAGAGCTCGCCTTCAATTTCGATGACCCGGCTGTGCGCGCCCAACTGCAGGATGTCGCGACGGACGATCGCCAGATCGGTATCTAGGCGCACGATCAGCTCCCGCGCGGCATCGATCCATTGCCGCACGATCGAGGCCATCAGGCGCAGCAGGATCGGCTTGTCCTCAAACATCCGGCGGCAACCGCCCGCTTGCATCTCGGCGACGAACCGGTCGTATCGGGAGCTGCCGCACTCGCGCTGCGGGTGCGCATCATCAGCGGACAATGGGGACGCCGCGTTCCTGGACGCTTTGACAAAACGCTCATAAAGGGCCGGGGCGCAAAGCCGGGACAGATCCTTGCGCAGCAAGTGTCTCAGGCATGCATAGGCGGATTCGTTGAGGTTGCCGAGCGCGGGACTCTCGATGTCTGCTCGCAGCCGCGCCTCGGCCGCTTCGATCACCGGCGTGAGCAGGTGCTCGAACGGATAAGGCTCCGTGCCGTCGCCCTCGGCCACGTTGGCCTTTGCAGGGCCCTGCAACGCCGCCTCGATCCAGGCCGCATCGGCGATCCACGTCGGCGTCGCAGCCGACGCGCTGCGCCCGACAGTGGCGAGGCGCTCCAGCACGCCGGCCATCGACAGCCCGTCCCGCTCCAGCCGCCGGTTGAACAACGCCCAATCGCCGCCGGCGCAGGCGCGGCACCAAGCCGCAAGACGTCGGGCCGCCAGATCGGCATCGCCTTTCCGGCCGGGCAGCGCTTCGAAAGCGTCGGACAGCAACTCGTCTATGGTCGCTGCACGAATGGCGAGGTTCTCATGGAAATCGTCCATGCGATGTTGTCCGATCGCCCCGCGACAGCCGGCACCAGCAGCGCAATCATAGCATCGCGCGGCCATGATCGAGGAGATTGTCTTGTGCTTGCCGGCGCAGATGCGCGTGCCTAACTGTTCTGCAGCAACTCAGGCGACGCCCATGACTGCTGCACCCGCGACCTCGATGCCCATAGCCCATGACATTCCGGACTGGCGCATCACCGGCGACTGGTGGGACCTTTGCAATTGCGCGATCGGGTGCCCGTGCAATTTCGGCTCCGATCCCACCCTTGGCTACTGCGAAGGGGTGCTCACCTGGCTGATCCGCGATGGGAACTACGGGGCTGTCAGGCTCGGGGGTGATCTCGCGGTTGTCCTCATCATCCATTTCGAGGGCAATGTAATGGAGAAGAACCGCGAGTTCGGTTTTCTTATCGACGACCGGGCCGACGCCGCCCAGCGCGACGCGCTCCGCAAGATATTCACAGGCGAGGCGGGAGGCGCATTCGCGGCCTGGCGCGATCTCACCATCAGCCTCGACGGCGTCGAGTTCGTGCCGATGCAGGTGTCACACGATGCCGAAAGCTGGCGCGTGCAGGTCCCCGGGATGGTGGACGGCCTCGGCGGCCCGTTCCGCAAATTCATGGTGCCGGAGAACGATACCTGCCGCATCTACAACGCGCCGCGTCCGGAGGTGGTGCCCGGTTTCCTCACCGTCGGCCAGGCAAGGCGCAACCTGGTAACGGGTGCCTTCGGCCGCACCTGGGATTGGTCGCAGCGCTCCTCCAAG
>Ga0306922_10006157_pt1 | contig 11480 bp, 9 predicted proteins | sample sta12Cox44000082_FD_203758 | JGI IMG/M metagenome (GOLD analysis project Ga0306922, IMG submission 203758) | Lab enrichment of tropical soil microbial communities from Luquillo Experimental Forest, Puerto Rico - statoxic.12C.oxic.44.000.082 (v2)... | ecosystem: Environmental > Terrestrial > Soil... | reverse complement strand
GCCAGGATGCCAAACAGGATGGCGCGGTCCTCACCTTCTTCCGCATCGCCGAACAAGCTTCCGATAAGAACGACTGGCACGTGGTTCTGATCACCGAATTCAAGGACGCGGATACCTACGCCTCCCACGAAACGCTCTTCGACTCCATCATCAAGCGCCTTCCGCAAAATGCTTCGGGAGTAATCGGTGGTTTCGGACCCGATGACCTTTTTCAATCCGACAGTACCCGCACGTTTCAGGACTTTTCCGAGAGTGCCAATCCCCAGTTCCGTCTGCTCTCCAAAATGTAATCCCTCGCGTCTCACCAGCCCGCAAAAAGGGACTCCGCTCCGGCCCCCCGGGGCACGCCGCAGACCAGCCCCGAGTCACCAATCACCACTCACGGCCTTCATGACAAACATGACAACATGACAACCGGCGATTTCGCAAGGTCGGCCGGGATTCAGCCGGAAGACGTTGGGACGGATAGCTTTCTGAGTTAAATCACTTTCCCCACTTCCCGATCATTTTTGCAAATCTGCAGGGTCCTTGAATTTTACCTCGTTCTGAGACTATTATCAGTCTCAGAATAAGGGAGACCCCTCTCCGACAGGTCTCCGCCTTAAAGTGGGTGTGTACCTTTATGGCTGGCGATCCCGCTCTGCAGTTGCGCGGTCAACTGGTCCGGCGTCTCGGATTGTTCCGCGAAATGCTGCCCGGTTCGTTTGTGGAGAATAAGCGCTCCTGCGGGCGAGCGAACTGCCACTGTGCCGACGGCAAAAGCCTGCATACCCAATACCAGATTTCCGTGCTGATCGACGGCCAGCCCAAAACGTTCCACGTCCCGAAGAGCATGGTCGACCAGGTCCGCAAGATGATCCGATTGCGCCAGCGGTTTGAAGAGGCGGCCACCGCCATTTGCAAGATCAATCTGCGACGTTTTTTGAAAGAAAGGAAAAAGTCATAGCTTTCTCGCGCCGGCACCGGTTCGAAGCCTACTTGGATATAAAGCGCAACGGGGTCTTCCGCTCGGCTTGGTCCAGGGCCTAGTGGTGGCGGCCGTGGACGGGATCGAGATCTGCAGTTCCTTCGCGCGCTTCTGCGATCACTGTATGGAACGGAAGGTCACGCATCTGGTGGAGGGAGAACCGCGCGAAGAGATGCAGTACTATCACCGCATCTGTGCGGTGACCGTAGTGAGTTCGGCCTTTCCCATTCCTCTGGGGATTCGTTTTCAGAAGAACGGGGAGGACGAAGTGGCCTGTAGTCTGGACTTACTGCGTGAGCTGAGGGCAGAGTTGGGAAGCCGGTTCCTGGATCTGTTGGTGGCCGATGCCCTGTATCTGCAGGCGCCGTTTGTGAAAGCGATCGAAGGACTGGGTTTGGACTGGGTCATCACTCTGAAAAAGAATCAGCCGGAATTGCTGGCGAAATCTGAGCGGCTCATCTCCACCCTCGCCGCCGAGAAAATGGACGAACACCCGGAGTTGCAGCTTTGGCACGCGCCGGAGGTCTACTGGCCGGTAGCCGAGCGCACCGTTCGGGCGGTCAAAACCGTACGCCAGCCAGCGGTGAAACATGTGCGCGTTCAGCGGGACGAGCAAGGAGAGAAGCGCGCGGCGAAAAAAACAGTCCTCGAGCGGAGCACGAATTTCTACGCCAGCAATCTGGAGCTCGGTTCCGTCCCCCCCAGTGTTTATCCATCAAGTAGGCCGTAGCCGTTGGATCATTGACACCGCCTTCTTCCAAACCATGACCACGGACGCACATCTGAAACGTCCCTCGGTGCACCAAGATCGGGCTAACGCGCTGATCGTGCTCACCAGGATTCGTGTCCTAGCCTATACCCTGACCCTGACGTTCTTTTTCCGCCAAGTGCGCAGCCACTTCCGAAACGGTTCACCCGGTTTTTGCGACCTGGCGCAAAAGCTGGCCGATTGGTTCGTTGTTCTGCAAACGGATTCCAGCTGAAACTACTCACAAAATAAAACCCTCCGCGCCCTGGGTGGTCGCCGGGATTTCCTTCGTCCGGACCCTTCCAGCAGCTCTTTTGCCACCCGTCAGAGCCCTTTTTCTCGCGCAAATCCTCGAGCCCCTCTCGGAAGACCGCAACACGCACTAAAATCAGTTCGTTAAACTGCCTTTGCAGGCGACTTTGCGAAATGGCCGGCATGACAACTTATTGACTTCACCTTCCGCTTACAATCTGCTAACCTCCCCCTGACAGGAACTTCGTCCGCGCCCACAGCCGCGGATCGCCCCATTTCGCCTCGTCCCCAAAATCAAGGAGCATTTAACTATGGGTACGCTCGATTCCATTCTCGCCGATACCGGCAACGAATTTGGACTCAGCGGCTCCAAAGCTACCGCTCTTCTCTCCGGACTCCTCTCCATGATGAACGATAGCCCCGGTGGCTTTCGTGCTTTCCTTGACCGTCTTTGCAAGGCTGGCCTGAACGATATGGTCTCCTCCTGGGTCCGCGGCATCAGTCCCCGCCCGATTTCCAGTTCTACCCTCGAGAAGGCCATTGGCCGCGACCACGTCGAGAAGATTGCCGCTCGCGCTGGCGTCTCCATTTCCGCCGCTTCCTCCGTGCTCGCCTACATGTTGCCCGCGACCGTTGAGCGCCTTACGCCGGGCGGCATCATCCCTGTCCGCCTGCCTTCCGAAGTGCTCTCCTATGGCAACTCGGCCACTGCCGCCGTTGCCGCCAGCGCGCGCCACGCCGTCTATGCCACACACAAAACGGTCAAGAGAGTAGGTGCTCCTCCAGGTCTCTGGCCATTGATTTTCTTGGTGGTCATGGCACTGCTCGGCTATTGGTATTGGTCTTCGCGCCACCACGCCAAGGCCTCCAGCACCGGCGGCCAACAGGCCCTTTCCTTCGCGCCGCCTAACGCGCCACCTACGTACCTGCTCCTCCACGGATCCCCCGTGTAACAACCCTCTTCGCCGCCTCCGTTGGTCTGGTTTCCATAGAGGGCTGCAGCCGGTTCGCCGCTCTTCCTAGTACTCCATTCGGCACACCTCCGCCGTTCGGCTCCGGGTCCATTTCGCCTAACTGCTATAGTAACTTTTCGTACGGAGGTTGCTGGTGATCAGGTCTCTCATCACTCTCGGATGGCTTCGCGATCTCGCTCTTGTTCTTCTCGTCTGCGCCGGTAACGGCCTGCGTCACACTTCTCCCCGGATTGGCTTCGGCATTCTCGCGGCCAGTCTCGTCATTTTCGTCGAACGCTTCCTCTGGTCATGGCATCTGTGCGACCTTCGCGAAAAGCGTCCGAGTCTGCCCGCACCCTCCGATCACTCCGGCTTGTAGCGTTCGACTGTTCGCATCATCCCGAATCGCAGTGGGGAATCCCTGTTCGCCGCGGAGCGGTGGCTCGCTAAACAACCTAGAACCCAGGTCCTACCTGCCCCGGGAAGGCTTTGGTCCTGAGACCGAATCTTCGGCACAATTCAAAAAAATTGTATTCCATCGCCCGACTCTACTTCCCGCTCTCCCGAAATTCTTCATCCATCCATTTCTTGAACGCTTCCAGATTTTGCGGCCTCCCCAAAAACCCCTGCACCAGTTCCGTTCCCGATTTCGATCCTCCCGGCTCCAGCACCGTCTTCCGGTAGCGCACGGCCGTCTCCCCGCCCACCAGGTTCTTCGTGTCGAACTGGCTGAAAAAATCGAGCGCAATCACTTTGTCGAGCACGTACGAGTAGTAGTTTGACGTATACCCGATCAGGTGCGTGAAGCTCGTGTAAAACCGGTTGCCGTCCACGAATGGGTACGGGTAAAACCGCGTGTAATCGCTCCGCAAAAGAGCATCCAGGTCTACCGTATCCGGCGCCCGGTCGTGCACGTCCAGCGAGTACGTCGAATAGAACAACTGGCCCTGCACCCACCCCGCTCGTCCGAACGCGCTTGCCCGTTTCATTCGTTCGAACAGGTCCAGCGGTAGCGGCTCATTCGTCTGGTACTGCTTCGCAAACGATCGCAGAATCCCCGGATCGCGGAAAAACTCCTCCAGCATCTGCGACGGTGCCTCGACAAAATCCGTCTCGGTTGAAAATCCCGCTATCCCGCTCCACTCCTGCTGGCCTCCCAGTATGTTATGCATCAGGTGCCCGAACTCGTGGAAAAATGTCACCACATCGTCGTACTGCATCAGCCCAGGATCTCCCGCCTTCCCTCCCGGAAAATTGCAGATCAACACTCCCTCCGGCAGCTGCTTTCCTTTGATCCCCGGCACCACGGGCGATGAACTGAACCACTTGTCCTTTCCTTCTCTCGGGTGCATGTCCAGGTACACGCGCCCCGCCAGTTTGTCCCCGTCATAAACATCCCACTCGGAAACCGAAGCGTCCCACACGGTCACGTCCGTCGACGCCTTGAACCTCACGTGAAATAGCTTCCCGGCCGTGTCCAGTACTCCCTGCTGCACTCGGTCATACGGAAAATAAGGCCGCACTGATTGCGAGTCGAAGTTATAGTTCGCCCGCGCGTATTGATCCTCCCAGTAGGCTCTCCCGTAAGCCGGAATCACCGTCATTCCGGGATTTTTCTGTTTCGCGAACGCCAGCAGCATTTCGTATTCCCGCCGCGATGGCGCCCGCGACGCGGCATCTACCTCGTTCAGGAAGGCCTTCATGTTTGCCGCCGTGCCGATCATCTGGTCCGCCGTCGCCAGGTCCGCATAGTTCGTATACCCAATGAGCTTCGCCACGTCGTACCTCGCCTTCAGCACATCCAGCAGGATTGGTTTATTTATCGGGTACGCCCGCGTGTTGTACGCCAGGTACATCCGCTTCCGTAAGGCTTCGCTCGTTGCATATGTGATCACCGGAATATGATCGGTTTCGTCCGTGCTCAGCTTGATCGTTCCATCCGCTCCCGGCTTGTGCGCTTCCACGAAATCAGCCGGCATTCCCGCCAGTTCGCTTTTGTCCTTCACCTCCACGAAATTTGGAGTCTCCTGCACGTTTCGGCCAAACTTCAGCCCCTCATCGGCGATATGGTCCAGCAGCTTTTTGATCTCGGCCCGCGTCGCCGCAACCTTATCCACGCCCGCCAGCCGGTACTCCAGCAACATCCGCTCCACGTAATGCCTCGTCGCGGGATCGGCTGCCGTCACGTTCAGCGCGGCAAGCGCTTTGTACGCCTCCTGATTCAGCGCCAGCGCATTGCTCGCTTCCTGAACCTTTTGCGCCATCGCCTCGCCCGCGTCGCGCACTTCTTTTTCTGTCGCCACCACGTTCATCAGGTACGATTGAAAACCTGCAAGGGCCAGCTCGTTTTGCGCGTTGTCGAACGGCCGCAGCGTGTTCTCGATCGTTCGCGGCCCTTTCACCGCCAGCAACTCGTCCACGTACTTTTGCTCTTGTGTCAGGTGCTCGCCGGTCCACTTTTCGACGTTCGCGCCATTCAGCTTGCCCACCCAGAGATGCACGGGGTCGCTCTGTGCCATAACTCCCGCCCCCATTCCCAGCAACGCCACTCCAACTCCCAGCACAAGCCACCTCGTTTCGCGAATTCCTTCAGCTCGGTTCATCGCGCTCTCCTTGGGACACACGTAAATCTACCCCATTTGACGGCTCTCCGCCCCACACCTCTTCCTTGGGAATGCGCTGCCTGGGCCCTGCTGTCATATTGGATGTGCCGCCAACTCCGTCATCCCGAGCCCTGCCTACCGCAGGCAGGCGCAATCGCTTAGCGAGGGATCTCCGCCACTTTTTTCCGTCGCGCTTACGCCGATCGCCAATTGAACTTGAGGGTGCCCCACCCTTTGGTAGTGGTACTGTTTTAACCTGCGCGGCAGGATTGGGGTGCCCGCTGCCGTGATCTCTGGGAGGCAGGAATGAAAGCATCTATGTTTTATCGAATCGCTGCTGTTCTTCTGCTGCTTTTCGCCGTAGGACATACACTCGGCTTTCGCCAGTCTGATCCCCAATGGGGAGTGGATGCCCTTCTTGGCTCGATGCGGTCCATTCACTTTGACGTGCAGGGGTTCAACCGCACCTATTGGGACCTCTTTTTGGCGGCCGGATTCTCTGTTGGTGTGTTTTATCTATTCGCCGCGATATTGGCATGGCAGCTTGCTCGCCTTCCGGCAGCGACTTTGGCGCCCATGCGCGGCACTGCGTGGGCCTTCGCCCTTTGCTTTGCCGCCATCACGGTTCTGAGCTGGAGATACCTTTTCATCATCCCTATCGCTTTCTCAATCGTGATTATATTATGTTTGACTGCGGCGGCATGGTTTTCAGCGAAGAAGGTTTCCATGCCTACTTTGCGGTAGTAGGTGAGAGGAATCCAAGTTGCATTTTTGTCGCCTCGGAAGGAGTTTTTCGCAGCCTGAAACGGGCTGCCTGACACAGCCCGCCTCGGATTGGGCGGATTCCGTTCGCGCCACACTCGATAAGGAGGGATTGCGCGGACTCTATTCCTCCAGAGTCTCGTGTTCTTCAATGGAGGGACCACTTCGCGCGCGCGTTTCTATCACCGCAGTTCGCACGCGTCAATATCTAAATCAGTCGATATCGCGCTTCTCCGCTATGTAAGGAATGTAAACTCTACGCCGCTCTTCGCGCGTTCACCGCCGCGCCGATCACTCCCAGTTCATCTGTCCTCGCCACGATCTCGAACCGGCTTCCCTGCAGCGGGCTCATTTTCACCATCTCATGCAAAAACCGGTCGAGCATCGCCGTATCCACAAACCTCACCTCCGGCCCCGTCACAAAAAACGTTCCCGGGCCTTCGAGGTGTATGCTCGTCGCCGTCGCCGCGGCAAGCGCCCGGTGATATAGCGTCATGAATTCCTGGCACCGCGGATCTCCTTGCTTCGCGTTTTCGAACACCTCCACCGGCTCCAGGTCCAGAAAACGCAGCCGCATCGCTCGCAGCCCCAGGATCCCTTCCAGGTGCCCGCGCCCTCCGCAGCCGCAGTAATTCTCCTTCGGGTCCAGCGTCACAACCGTATGCCCGCCTTCCCAGATTCCTTCGCTCGCCGGAAACCTCCCGAATCCAATTCCGTTCCCAAGCGTCCACACGCGCACCAGCTTGTTCAGCTTTCCTTCCCGCGCCGCGATTCCGGCTGCCAGCACATCCGCATCATTAAATATGCGCACCGGCACTCTCGCCAGCTGGCCCTTCAACGCCGCTGTCAACCTCCCCTGCATCGCGAATCCTTTCATCTGCTGCAGGTTCGGCGACTCTTCCACCACTCCATTTCGAATAATTCCCGGGAATCCGATGCCGATCGCATCAATGTCTCCCTCTTTCGCGATCGCCTCAATTTCTCCGCCGATGCACTCGGCAACATTCTCCGCGGGCATCGACCGCAACGATTCAAACGTCAGTTCTTTCTCGGGAAACACCCGTAGCTTGTCCTGCACCTTGTTCCCAGACACCAGCCCCACCGCAATGTGTTCCATCACCAGCACGCCAACTGTCTTTCCCATCTTTCGCCTGCCAATCCCCCGGCTTTGCGCCGGGTGTCCCTGGCGCCCCTTGGTGCTGCAGCCCGTTTCCTCTTCCAGGTGCCGGGCTTCCGCGCGACCCAAAGCGCGGCGCTGTAACCGTCGTTCCGAACGCACTCCGCGGAGTGAGGAATCCCTCTTTCCTATTTCACCACCTTGTTCAGCCCATTGAACGCCGCCGCCTTATAACACTCCGCCAGCGTCGGATAGTTAAATACATTGTCGACGAAATATTCGATCGTCCCTTTCAGCGCGAACACTGCCTGCCCGATGTGCAGCAACTCCGACGCGCCTTCCCCGATGATATGTACGCCCAAAAGCAGCTTGCTGCTCGGATCAAAGATCAGCTTCAGCCGCCCTGTCGTGTCTCCCCGAATCTGTCCACGGGCGATCTCCCGAAAATACGCGATCCCCACTTCGTACGGAATCCCCTCATCCGTCAATTGCTCTTCCGTCTTTCCGATGAACGAAATCTCCGGAATCGTGTAAATCCCGTAAGGATAATTCTCGCGCTTCGAATTGATCGTCATCCCGAATGCCTTCGCCGCCGCGATTCGTCCCTGCTCCATCGACACCGAGCCCAGACTCGGAAATCCAATCACGTCTCCCACCGCAAAAATATGCGGCTGCGTCGTTCTGTACTCGTCATCTACGTGGATTCTTCCGCGCCCGTCCGCTTCCAGTCCTCCTGCCTTCAGGTTCAATTCATCCACGTTTCCTTGCCGGCCTACCGCATAAAGCAGCGCTTCGCCCGACACCTTCTTCTTGCTCTTCAAATTCGCCACCACCAGCTTTTCCGGCGTTTCCTCGACGCTTTCCACTTCTTCGTTCAGCCGCAGCGTTACGCGCCGGTCGCGCAAGTGATAACAAAGCGCCTCCACCATCTCCGCATCGGCAAACTCCAGCAGCCGCGGCCGCTTCTCGATCAGTGTTACGCGCACTCCCAGCGTCGCGAACATGCATGTGTACTCAACCCCGATCACGCCCCCGCCCACCACCAGCATCGTCTTCGGGATTTCCGGCATGCTCAATATCTGGTCGCTGTTGATGATCGTCTTCCCGTTGAACGGCACCAGCGACGATTCCGCTGGCTTCGTTCCCGCCGCAATGATGATGTACCCCGCTTCGTAGTCCGATGTCCCGCGCGAATTTTTCACCTGGATATGGTTCGGATCGAGGAAACTCGCCGTTCCCGTGATCACTTCGATCCCGTTCCTCGACAACTGTGCGTGAATCACGTCAATCTCAGTCTTGATCACGTTCAGCGCACGGAACGACAGGTCCGACATCGTGATGTGTTCCTTCACGCGGTAATTCACCCCGTAAATGCTCTGATACTGATAGCCAGACAGGTGCAGCACCGCTTCCCGGATCGTTTTGCTTGGAATGGTTCCGGTATTGATCGCGGTTCCGCCGATCATTTCCAGCTTCTCGATCAACGCCACGCGCTTCCCGAATTTTGCCGCCTGGATGGCCGCCCGTTGTCCCGCTGGGCCCGACCCAATTACGATGAGGTCCGACTTTTCCATGTTTTTCGCGGGGAGTATACCATCCTTTGCATCACTGCTCGTCCTGAGCGTCTTCGTCGCGGTCCGGCGTTCCTGACCCCACGCCCGCACCGGTGTCCCGCCGCCGAAACAACAAGCTTTGCGCTGTCGTTTTCGCGTAGGGGTCCAGCTTCGCTGGACCCCTGTTCGCATGGTCTCTCGATTTGCCTTTTTTTGCCGCCGCGCTCCACGCTCATCGCCGGAGCCGCGGCAGAGCTTAGCTCACTCCGAGCGCAGCGCTTGTATCACGTCGGTGCGCGCGGCGCGTGCCGCCGGCAGCATCGACGCGACCACCGCCACCGCCAGCAGCACCAGGGCCGACGCGGCCACAGGAAACGCACCAGGCATCTTCACTTCCTCCAGGAAATACCTGCCCGCCAAACGCACCAGCGCGAACCCGACTCCCGCGCCAGCCAGAATGCCCGCCGCAGCCATCGCCGCCCCTTCTGCCAGCACGCCTCGGAGCAGGCGCTCCGGCTGCGAGCCAAGCGCCAGCCGGATCCCGAATTCCCGCGTCCGCGCGCTCACCGAAAACGCCAGCACGCCCGCGACTCCAACCACCGCAATCGCCAAGGCCACTGCCGCGAACACCCCGAACACCACAGAGTTCAAGCGGTCGGGCGTGAGCGCTTCGCCTCGCACGTCCTCAAGCGTGGCCGCGTGCTCAACCGGCTGATCCACTGACATGTGGTGAATCACCTGCGTGATCGGCTTGACCAGCGAGTACGGATTCACGCTCGTATGAATGAAAAGCCGTCCCCCAAACAGCATGCCCTCTCCCAACGGACCATAAATCGTCAGCGTCGGCTGCGGAACCACGTTTCCGTCGTCAATATCCGCGGTGACGCCGATAATGCGGTGTGGCGCTGTAAAACGCGCCTTCTCCTCGTCTGTGCCAGGTAGGTATTCCAACACCGGATCCGTCCAGTAAACGTGCCGGCCGATCGCATCTCCGTTGGGGAACATCCGCTTTGCCAGTGTCTCGCTCACGATAGCCACGCCCTCTTTGCTTTGCCCGTCCAGTTCATTGAAATCGCGGCCGGCCAGGATCGGCACCCCGAGCGCGGCAAAGAATCCGGGAGAGATCGTGCGGAACTGCGCGCGAGGATCCTCGCCCGCGACATGAACGTGGCCGTCGGCGGAAAATTCCAGGCCGACCGCGTTGTTGACATCGCGCCAGGGAACCACGATGCCGAATGCGCTCTTAGTCACGCCCGGCAGCGCGTCAATGCGCCGCATCGATTCCTTGTAAAAGTCCACCACCTGCTGCGGCGCTTTTCCATAGGTCATCGGCGGGACATTAATTGCCAGGACGTGCCGCATGTCGAGTCCCGTCTGCGCCCTCTGCAGCGCGATCAGGGTTGCGATCAACGTGCACGCGCCGGCCAGCAGCACGAACGACGCGCCGATCTGTGTTACCGCAAAAATCCGCTGCCGGTTCTTGCTGCCCGTGATACGCGCGCTGCCGCTCGACAGGGTCAGCCCGCTGGAGGTCCCGGCGGACGGCAGGCTCGGGGCAAACGCCAGGATCACTGCCGCAATGAGGGCCAGCGCTCCCCCCACCCACAACAGGCTCGAATCGACGGTCAGATCGAGCGCGCGCACCGAAAACCGCGAGGCGTAGCTCGACAAAATGGTCACCAGCGGATGCGCGCTCACTATACCCAACAGCGCTCCGGCGCCGCACAACAGAAGGCTTTCGGCCAGCAGCATCCGCCGCAGCGCCCCTTTGCTTGCGCCGAGCGCGGCACGAATCGCCATTTCGCCTTCACGCCGCACGGTCCGCGCGAGAATCAGGTTGGCTACATTCGAACACGCGATGATGAAGACAAGCCCCGATGCGGCGAGAAGCACGAGAAGTACCGTGCGCGCCCCCGACGTGAGCTGGTCGCGCAGCATCTTCGCATCAATCTCGTAGTGCCCCTGCGCCGGGTACGCTTCCGGGTGGTCCTTCTTGATGGTCGCATACACCGAACGCAACTCGGTGCGCGCTTGGTCCAGCGTGATGCCCGGTGCCAGCCGCCCGAACAGTTCCGTCATGCGATGGATGCGGCCCGTGACCATCGTCGCCGACAGATGATGCGGGCTCGTCACAACGTTGGCGATGATTTCGGTCTCTTGCGGATACGGGACACACGGTTCGAGCACACCAATAATCGTGCCCGTCCGCTCGCCAATGCTTCCGAGCCGAACCGTTTTACCGATTACCGAAGGATCCTTCTTTAAAGCCGTTGACCAGAACCGGTACGTCAGCACCACCACACCGTCCGCTTTTGGACCGTCGTCTTGCGGCCCAATCAGCCGCCCCAGTACCGGGTGAAGCCCCATCACGTCGAAAAACGACCCGCTCACAACACCGGCGTTCACTTCGCGAGGCTCGCCGAGGCCCACCATTGTGAACGTGATGACCGAGAAATCGCCGAACGCGCTTAGCGTCTTCACACTGGTCTGCAGGTCCTGGATCTCCGGCACCGAGAAGTTGGTGT
>Ga0306922_10006149_pt1 | contig 11491 bp, 12 predicted proteins | sample sta12Cox44000082_FD_203758 | JGI IMG/M metagenome (GOLD analysis project Ga0306922, IMG submission 203758) | Lab enrichment of tropical soil microbial communities from Luquillo Experimental Forest, Puerto Rico - statoxic.12C.oxic.44.000.082 (v2)... | ecosystem: Environmental > Terrestrial >... | reverse complement strand
TGGTCTCGGGCGGTCGCGGCACCAAGGGCGACTTCAAGGAGATCGAGGCGCTGGCGGACGAGCTGGGGGCGGCGGTCGGTGCATCGCGCGCGGTCTGCGACGCCGGCTGGGTGCCCAACGACTACCAGGTGGGCCAGACCGGCAAGGTGGTGGCGCCCAAGCTGTACATCGCCGCCGGCATCTCGGGGGCCATTCAGCACCTGGCGGGGATGAAGGGGAGCAAGACCATCGTGGCGATCAACAAGGACCCCGAGGCTCCCATCTTCCAGGTGGCCGACTACGGGATCGTGGCCGACCTCTTCAAGGTGCTCCCGGAGCTGCGGGCGGCGATCCACGCCGCCAAGTGACGTGGAGGGCGACGACCTCCTCAGGTCGCTCGGCATTCACCGGCTGGTGATCCCGGTGCCGTTCCCCGATGCGGGGGGACCGGTCAACGCCTACGCGCTGGACGATGGCGCCGGAAGGCTGACCTTCTTCGACACCGGCATCGGGACTGCGGAGGGCATCGCCGCGCTGCGCTCGGGAGCAGCGAAGGCCGGGCTGGACATCACCCGAGCTGCCGAGGTGCTGGTCAGCCACGGGCACGTCGACCACTTCGGGAACGCGCAGCTCCTCGCCGAGGAGAGCGGGGCGATGGTGGGGATCCATCCCGCCGACCGGGACAAGGTGGTGGGCGAGGACGGCTGGGCGGCGCACGAGCCGATGTACGAGTCCTATCTCCGGAAGCAGGGCGTGCCGGAGGCGCAGCTCCCGCGGCTGGTGGCGATGGGGCGGCATTCGGGGAAGTTCTCCCGGCGGGTCGATCCCGCCCGAGCGCGGGGGCTGGATGGCGGCCGGAGGTTCCGGGTCGGCGGGCTGGACCTCGAGGTCCTGCACCTGCCCGGGCACACGCCGGGCCTGGTGTGCCTCTGGGAGCGGGCGCACCGACTGCTCTTCGCCGACGACCACGTCCTCGCCCGGACCTCGCCGAATCCGTTCCTGGAGCTGACCGAGGCGGGGACCACGCACCGGGCGCTGGTCCGGTATCTGAGGAGCATCGAGACGGTACGAGCGCTCGACGTGGACTGGGTGTTGCCCGGGCACGGCCCGCCGTTCCAGGGGCATCGGGCGACGCTCGACACGCTGGATGCGTTCTACCGACGGCGGCAGGAGCGGTTGATGGACGCGCTGCGGGCCGGTCCGCAGACGGCGGTCGAGCTGTCCGAGGTGCTCTTCGGTCCGGTGGAAGGAGCGCGGCTGTACCTCACGCTCTCCGAGGCGATCGGGAACCTCGAGGTGCTGCAGGACGCGGGGCGGGTGCGGCCGGAGGAGGATCGGGCGGTGGTCCGCTGGCGGTCGCTGGAGCGCTGAGGCGTCTGGGGAGAGATCCTCGTGGCAAGGGTGGTGGCCGGAGAGCGGGAGCTGTGGACAGGCTGCCCTGACGGAAGGCGAGGGCCGCGCATCGCGGAGGCTTCGGCCCAATCGGGCGGCAGGCAGTGGCCCTCAGCAACGGGCGCGCGAGTGCTCGCTCCCGCGCCGTCCTCACCTCCCACTGTGCTCCTCGTCCCGCGCTAAGGACCCACCTCCCCGGAGGCCACCCCCATGCCCCGTCTGCTGCTGCTGACCTGCACCGCCGGCCTTCTGGCCTGCGCCACTCCCGGAGGTTCCACTGTGTCCACGCTCCACTTCTCCAATCCCCCCGGCCTGGCCGCTCCCCGCGGCTATTCCCACGTGGTCGACGTCCCGCCAGGACGGCTGGTCTTCATCGCCGGGCAGGTCGCCTTCGACGCCCAGGGCAACCTGGTGGGGAAGGGCGACATCCGCGCTCAGACCGAACAGGTCTTCAAGAACCTCCAGATCGCCCTCGAATCCGCCGGCTGCACGCTCGCCGATGTGGTGAAGCTCACCTGGTACGTGCGCGACGCCTCGCAGGTCGCCACCTTCCGCGAGGTCCGCGAGCAGATCCTCGGCTCGGGCCCCCGACCAGCGAGCACCCTGGTGGAGATCAAGTCCCTGGTCCGCGACGACCTCCTGGTGGAGATCGACGCAGTGGCCGCCCCTCGACGCTGACGCCCTCAGGAGCTCTCGACCGGCCGCGGCGCGCCGTCCGGGCCGATCTCGAAGTCCGTTCCCCCGTAGCGCGCAGCGATCGTATCGCTCGCCGACACCCGAACCCGGTACCGGCCGCCGTACTGCAGCCAGACGATGTCCCCGTTCCGGGTCATCCCCTCGGGGGTGTCGCCGAACCGGATCTCACTCAGCCGGGCCGAACCGTGGATCTGCCAGCAAGGCTTCCAGGTCCCGTCGGTGCCCCGTTGCTGGACCTCGAGCTCGGAGAGCCACACCTTCGACGGCTGCGCGCGGTCGTCGCTGGGTCGCCAGAACTCGAACCGCACGCCGGAGGTGACCGTCCCCCGCGGTTTCACCACCAGCCCCTGGGAGCAGGAGAGCAGCAGCGGGCTCGACAGCATGAGGCAGCAGAGAGCCCACCCGAGCCGGTCCGCCACCGCTGGCCACCTCCGACCCGGGAGATGCCCCGGCCAGAGCACCCTCACGGCGTGCGGCCCGCGCCCTGCGGGCGGAGCACCAGCTGGGTGCAGCGGAAGAGGGCGATCGGTCTCGGCTTCCCCGGCGTGGTGACCTCCACGTCCCAGACGTGGGTGGTGCGGCCGGCGTGCCGGGGAATCGTCTCCGCGACCAGCAGGCCCTCGCGGGCCGTCCCCAGGAAGCTGGCCGAGAGCTCGATGGTGGTGAAGCTCTCGCTCTCGTCGAGCAAGGAGAGCGAGGCGTACCCGGCCGCCGTGTCCGCCAGAGAGACCACCGTGCCCGCGTGGAGGTACCCGTTGGGCGCCAGCAACCGGTCATGGATCGGAAGCTCCAGCCGGACGTGCCCGGCATCGACCTTCACCACCTGGATCCCCAGGAATCCGGGGAGCCGGTCCGCCGCGATGCGGCTGAGCTTCTCCTGCGTCCAGGTTCCCATCACTTCTGCCGCAGGTCGACGCGGCGGATCTTCCCGCTCACCGTCTTGGGGAGCTCGGCGACGAAGGCGATCTCCCGCGGATACTTGTAGGGGGCGGTGGTCCGCTTCACGAACTCCTGGAGCTCCAGCGCCAGCTGCTCCGACGCCACCCGCCCGGGCTTCAGCACCACGTAGGCCTTGATCCGGTGGCCGAGCTTCTCGTCGGGTACGCCCACCACCGCCGACTCCGCGACTGCCGGATGCTCGAGTAGCGCCGACTCGACCTCGAAGGGGCCCACCCGGTACCCGGAGGTCTTGATCACGTCGTCGGCCCGCCCGACGAACCACAGGTATCCCTCGGCATCCCGCACCGCCCGATCGCCGGTGACGTAGTAGTCGCCCCGGAACGCGGCGGCGTTGGTGGCGGCGTCGCCCAGGTACCCGGCGAACATCCCCACCGGGCGCTCGGGCTTCACCCGCACCGCGATGTCCCCCTCCTGCCCGGCGGCCACCTCCCGTCCCTCGTGGTCGATCACCCGGACGTCGAAGCCGGGCATCGGCTTGCCCATCGAGCCGGCACGGAAGGGGAGGGCGGGAAACATCCCCACGATGCACACCGTCTCCGTCTGGCCGTAGCCCTCGCGGATGGTGAGGCCGGTGGCCTTGCGCCAGGTCTCGATCACCTCGGGGTTGAGCGGCTCCCCGGCGGAGGTGACGTGGCGAAGCGCAGGGAACTTCCACTTCGAGAGGTCCTCCAGCACCACCGCGCGCCAGGCAGTGGGCGGAGCGCAGAAGGTGGTCACCTTCTCCCTGGAGAGGAGGGTGAGCAGCGCCGCAGCGTCGAACCGTCCCCGGAAGTCGTAGACCACCGAGCACGCGCCCTGGCTCCAGGGGCCGAACACCTTGCCCCAGGCGCACTTCGCCCAGCCGGTGTCGGAGAGGGTGAAGTGCATGTCGTCGGGCCCGAGGTCCAGCCAGTACTTCCCGGTGACGCCGTGGCCGATGCCGTAGCCGGCGTGGGTCTGGGGCACCATCTTCGGCATCCCGGTGGTGCCGCTGGTGAAGTACACCAGCATCAGGTCGTCGGCCTTCGTCCGCGGGAAGTCCCCCGCCCGCTCCGCCGGTGCCTCCTCGGTGCGGAAGCGCGTCCAGGGGGCGTAGGCGTCCTCGGTGGCGATCCACGCCTTCACGTCGGCGTGGGCCCCGACCTCGAACTTGTTCACGTGCTCGGGAGTGGTCACCACCGCCTTGGCGCGCCCCAGCTCCAGCCGATACCGCACGTCCTTGGCGGTGAGCATGGTGGTGCCGGGCATCAGCACCAGATTCGCCCGCATGCACCCCAGGGCGAGGATCCACCACTCGGCCAGCCGGGGAAGCAGGGTGAAGATGCCGTCGCCCGCTTCCAGGCCCAGCCCGCGGAGGAACAGCGCGGCGTGGATCGAGTGGCGCGACAGCTGCGCCCAGGTGAACACCCGACGGTTGCCCTGCTCGTCGCAGTGAAGGAGCGCCGGCGCGTCGGGCCGTTCACGTGCCCAGCGGTCCACCACGTCGATCGCAAAGTTGAACCGCTCCGGGCGCTCCCAGCGGAAGCGGGCGTGCTCCGCCGGGTAGTCCTTCATGTTTCGCGGAGATTGCTCGCCCATGGCGGGGGACCCTCCCGTGCCCGGCTGCCGTTTGCAAGGTGCTCACGCCGCTTGATCGCCTGCCCCGGGCAGGGGAGAAGCGCCGCACCCCGTGTCCGCTGCCACCTTCGCCCGTCCCCGCCTGAGCCGTGTGGACGTCGCCTTCCTGGTCCTGCTCCTCTTCGTCCCGGCGACGCTGATCGCCGCCTGGCAGAAGGCCGGGGTGACCACCTTCATCCTGGCCGCGCTGGCGCTGGTGCCGCTGGCCCGATGGATCGGCACCGCCACCGAGCTGCTCGCCCAGCGCCTCGGTCCCGGCCTGGGTGGACTGCTCAACGCCACCTTCGGGAACGCCGCCGAGCTGATCGTCGCCATCGCCGCCCTGCGCGCCGGGGAGACCGCGGTGGTGAAGGCGTCGATCAGCGGGAGCATCCTCGGCAACCTCCTCCTGGTCTTCGGAGGCACGGCCCTCGCCGCTGGCCTTCGGGAGGAACGGCCGAAGTTCAACGCCACCGCCGCGCTCTCCAGCGCCGCCCTGATGTACCTGGCGATGGTGGGCCTGGTGGTGCCGGACCTCTTTCACACCGTGCTCGGCTCGAGAGTCGATCCCTTGATGCGGCCGGTCTCGCTCGGCGTCTCGCTGATCCTCATCGTCCTCTACGCTCTGAGCCTCCTCTTTTCGCTCCGGACCCATGCCCAGCTCTTCGCCGGGACCGAGCCCCTCGACGCCGAGCTGGAGTCGGAGGTGCTGGCCGAGGACGAGGCAGAGGAGCACCTGCCGTCGGTGAAGTGGGGGCTGGGAATCCTCCTGGTGGCCACCGCGCTGACGGTGGTGGTGAGCGAGGTGCTGGTCGGCTCGCTGGAGTTCGCCATCCATGGCTGGGGGCTGACCCCCACCTTCGTCGGGGTGGTGATCATCGCCACGGTGGGCAACGCCGCCGAGCACAGCACCGCGGTGCTGATGGCCCTGGAGGGGAAGATCGAGGTGGGGATCGGCATCTGCTTCGAGAGCAGCAAGCAGATCGCCCTCTTCGTCGCCCCGGTGCTGGTCTTCCTCTCCGGCTCGCTGGGACATCCCCTCACCCTCGAGTTTGGCCACCTCGAGGTGCTGGCCCTCGCCCTGGCGGTGGGAGCGACCACCCTGGTGTCGGTCGACGGGGAGACCAACTGGCTCGAGGGAGCGATGCTCCTCGGGGTGTATGCCGTCCTGGCCATCACCTTCTTCTTCGTCCCGTGAAGCCCGCCGATCGTCAGGCCGTCACCGCCGACGGGGTGCTGGTGGCGACCACCGCGGTGTGGGGGGCCAGCTTCGTGGTGGTGAAGGACGCGGTGGTCCACGCCGACGCGCTGACCTTCCTCGCCCTCCGCTTCGCCCTCGGCGCCCTGGCGCTCACCCTCGTCGCCCGGGGCACGCTGGCCGACCGGGCGCTGTGGAGGAGTGGCGGGTTGCTGGGGGTGCTCCTCTTCCTGGGGTTCTTCACCCAGACCGCCGGCCTCCAGCTGACGACTCCTTCCCGCAGTGGATTCCTCACCGGCCTGAGCGTGCTCCTCGTTCCCTTCGTGAGCCTGCTGCTCTTCCGGCGCTGGCCGAGCCCTCCGGTGCTCCTCGGGGTCATGCTGGCCGGGGTGGGGCTGTGGTTCCTCACCGGCGGGCTGACCGGAGCGAGTGGCGACACCGCACGCGGAGACCTCCTCACCGTGGCCTGCGCGGTGGCCTTCGCCTTTCACATCGTCCTCCTCGAGCCGGCAGCGAAGCGCTTTCCTCCCGTGCCTCTGGTGGCCAGTCAGCTGTGGACGGTGGCGGCGCTCTCCGAGCTGGCGCTGTTCGTCGCCCCCGGCCACCTCACGCCCACCCCCGGTTTCTGGGCCGCGGTGGCCTTCGCCGGGTTGCTCAGCAGCGCCGGGTGCATCCTCGCCCAGACCTGGGCGCAGGCCCGGACCACCGCGGTGCGAGCGGCGCTGATCTTCGCCTTGGAGCCGGTGTTCGCCGCCGCCTTCTCCGTTGCCGTCGGCCGGGAGCGGCTGGGGACCCGGGAGCTGGTCGGCGGCTCGCTGATCGTGCTGGGCATCGTGGCCGCAGAGCTGGGCTCGGCGCTGTGGACGCGGCGTCGGCCCCTTCCGCTATAGAGTCGCGCCCCAGGTCATGCCGGTCGAACTGCGCCGTGGAGGATTGCATCTGTCGGGGACGGCGCTCTGGCTCGACGCCCACCGCAAGGCGCCGCTCTCCTTCGTCAGCCACGCCCACGCCGACCACATCGCCCGGCACGAGCGGGTCATCGCCACCCGGGCCACTCTCCGGCTGATGTCCCACCGGCTCGGCGAGCTGCCCTCGGCGCTCCCGGTGCCCTACAACCGCCCCTTCGAGCTCGGCCCGCTGTGCCTGGAGCTGCTCCCCGCCGGCCACATCCTCGGCTCGGCCCAGCTGCGGGTCATCCGCCGCGACGGCAACCGGGTGACCTACAGCGGGGACCTCAACCTGGCCTCCTCCGCCACCGCCGAGCCCCTCCAGGTCGCCGAGTGCGACACCCTGGTGCTGGAGTCGACCTTCGGCCATCCCCGCTACCGCTTCCCGCCCAAGGAGGAGGTGCTGGGCGGCATCGAGCGCTTCGTCCGTCAGACGCTGGAGCGCGACGCCACCCCGGTGCTCCTCGGCTACAGCCTCGGGAAGAGCCAGGAGGTCATCCGCGAGCTCACCGCCCGTGGCCATTCGGTGGTGGCCCATGCCTCGGTGTGCGCCGTCTCGGAGGTCTACCGTTCCCTCGGGGTGGACGTGGGACCGGTCCGCCGGTTCGACGGGAGCTGGCTCCCGGGCGAGGTCGGCGTCTTTCCACCGCACGTCTGGAAGTTCGAGCGGCTGCTGCGCCCCTGGCCGCGCCGCACGGCGGTCCTCACCGGCTGGGCGGTGGACGGCGGAGCGGGTCGCCGCTACGGCGCCGACGAGGCCTTCCCCCTCTCCGACCACGCCGACTTCGAGGGGCTGCTCTCCTACGCCCGGGCCACCGGCGCCCGGGAGGTGCTCACCCATCACGGGTTTGCCGAGGAGCTGGCCACCGCCTTGCGCGCCCGGGGCATCGAGGCACGCCCGCTTGGCACCGTCCGGCAGCTCGAGCTGTTCGCCTAGGCGCGCGGCAGCGAGAGGATCGGCTGCCGGAGCGCGGCGAGGCGGCAGAGAGCGAAGCGAGACGGCGCACCCGAGGAGTGAGTCGCGGAGGCGTGCCTTTTCGCACGTCGAGCAGGCGGAGCGACGAGGCTGCGCGTCGCAGCGAGAGGATCGGCCGCCCGAGCCCTCACTCCTCCGGCGACTGTACGAGCAGCTTCTCCTTGCCGCACACCGCACAGCGGAGGTGGACGAACAGGTCGCCCTCTGCGTCCTCGGGCACCGTCCCGACCGGAACCCCCAGCTCGGTCTGGGCCAGCTCGGCCACCCGCTGCGGCACCTCGGCTGCGTGCATCGCCTGGAGGGTGAGCATCTCGCGGTCGTGGCACTCGCGGAACTCCGGGCCGGAGAGCCAGGCCGGCTCGGTTCCCGCCGGCAACCGCGCCAGCTGCTCGAGGTGGGTGGCCGACTCGGCGAGATAGGCCAGCCGTCGCAGCCGCGCTTCCTCGGGGAGGTTGGCGTGGTTGGCAAACGCCTCGGCGAGCCGTTCGCGGGTGTCGCCCACAGCGATGGAGACCAGATCCAGCGCTGCGTCGTGGGCGTCCACCGCCTCCTCCCAGTTGTTCTCCGGGTTGAAGCCGGCCTCGAGGAGCGCCTCGAAGAGCTGGGCCGCGGCCAGCCGCCGGCGCACCTCGCCGAGGCCCTCCGCCGCATCGCGCGCCAGCCGGAGCTCCCAAATGGCCCCGGCCACCCGGGGATCGACCGCGCCGGTGAGGTCGTCGACCTCCAGCTCGGCGCGGAGGAGGTCGCGCAGAGCGGTGGCGGCGGAGAAGCGAAAGGCGGGCTCCACCCCCACCTCGCGGAGGTACATCACCGCGAAGGGAGACTCCTTCGAGCCCAGCCGGAGCGCGTTCTGCGCCCGCTTCACCGCGTCGGGGTCGGTTACCGGCCGGCTTCCCTCCAGCCGCTGCTTCACCGCCTCGCGGAGCAGCGACTCCAGCCCCGCCCCCGCGGGGAGCCGGGAGGGCAACGGCGGACGGAGGCCGGGCGCATCGAGCACCCACGCCGGGGTGGCGCCGAGCCGCTTCAGGCCGCGGTAGAGCAAGCTGCCCGGAGCGTCCTGCGGCTGGAAGGGAGGCGGCTCGTCGGCGCCGGATCCGGCAGCCGCCGCCACCGTGGCTTGTCGCTGTTCACGGGTGAACGAAGTCGAGCCATGCACCGGCGGCGGTGGTGGCGGTGGAGCCTCCTCGCCATCGAGGCCGTGCACGCGGTCCATGTCCACGTCGTCGAGCTCCAGCGCCTCGAGGCCCTGGGCCCCGGAGAAGTCGCAGCGAAGCAGCTTCAGCCGCTCGAACGTCGCGCCGTCGAGGTTCGCTCCGCGGAAGTCACAGTCTTGCAGCCGGCCCCCGTGGAAGTAGGCGTTGGAGAGATCGGTGTCGCGGAAGCTGACCTTGGAGAGGTCGCAGCGATCCCACTCGCTCCCCACCAGCAGCAGGCCCGAGAGGTCGGTGTTCGCAGAGAAGAGGTTCTCGAAGGTGGCCCCGGTGTGGTCGGTGGAGACCGTGCCGGCCTTCCGGTGCTTGTTCCACTCCGCGGAGCCGTTCTTGAGCAGCTCCTCGATCTTGAGAGTCTTCGGCATAGATGGACCCCCAGTCTATCGGTGTGGTTCCATCCTTCGCTCGGAGAAAATGCTCGAGATCCGCATCGACCGAGACCATGCCGGCGTCCGCCTGGACAAGGTGCTACGGCAACGGCTTCCCCGCGTCCCCGCCAGCCACCTGCAGAAGATGATCCGCACCAAGAAGGTGCGGGTGAACGGGCGACGGGCGAAGCCGGAACAGCCGCTGGCGGAAGGCGACCTCCTCACCATCCGAGGGGACGAGCGGGCCCTCCTCGGTGACGCTCCGGTGGCGCCCCCCCGGGTCCCCGATGCCTCGGAGGTGGCCCGGCTGCAGATTCTCCACGAGGACGGCTGGATCCTCGCGGTGGACAAGCCGTCTGGCCTGGCGGTCCACCCCGGCAGCGGCATCCGCGGCGGGACCCTGGTCGACCTGGTCCGGGCCTATCTCGGTCCGGCGGCGGAGCGGAACGGCTTCTCGGCAAGCCCGGCTCACCGGCTGGATCGGGAGACCTCCGGGGTGATCGTGGTCGCCAAACGGCGGCCGGCGATGGTCCATTTCACCGACGTCTTCACCCGGGGGGAGGCCCGGAAGCGCTATCTGACCCTGGCCAAGGGGACATTCCCCAAGGCCGAGGGCCGGATCGACCTCCCGCTGTCGGAACACCAGCAGACGGCGGAGTCGAAGGCGCGGGTGGGGGTGAAGATGCAGGAGGCCGGGACGCGGTGGCGGGTGCTGCGGCAGGGCGGGGAGGCGGCGCTGCTGGAGGTGACCATCGAGACCGGGCGGACCCACCAGATCCGCCGGCACCTCGCCGCCATCGGACACCCGGTCGCGGGAGACAAGAAGTACGGAGACTTCGCCTTCAACCGCGAGGCGCGCGCCCGGTGGGGGCTGAAGCGGCTCTTCCTCCACGCCGAGCGGCTGGAGGTGGCGCACCCCGAGGGCGGCCGGCGGATGCGATTCGAGTCGCCCTTGCCCCGCGAGCTGGAGGAGGTGCTCGAGCGGGCAGGGATGGGCGCGCGGCGCGGCTGACAACCTGCTTGTCATCCCCCGGTCGTGGGTGCCGTCGAGAGCCGGTCGTCCGACTGGTCGCTTGACGCCGCTTGCGGTTATTAGTAACCAATTGGGTACCGATGCATCGCGCCCGCGCTCACGCCGACGTCTTCCGTGCCATTGCCGACCCCACCCGGCGGGCGCTCCTCGATCAGCTCCGCACCGGCTCCCGGCCGGTCACCGAGCTCGCCCGCGCCTTCCGGACCAGCCGCCCGGCCATCTCCAAGCACCTCCGGGTGCTGCGGGAGGCGCGCCTGGTGCGGGAGCACCGCGAGGGACGGATGCGCCACTACGAGCTCACCCCCGCTCCGCTGGGCGACGCGATCAAGTGGATCGAGAGCTACCGCGCCTTCTGGGCGGTGAACCTGACCAACCTCAAGCGGCACCTGGAAGGAAACAAGCCATGACCACCGCCGTCGCCGACGTGAAGGCCGGAACTGTCCGGGCCACCGTGGAGATCGCTGCGCCGCCGGCCGCCGTCTTCCGGGCCCTGACCGATCCCCAGGAGCTGGAGACCTGGTGGGGCCATCCGGAGATGTACCGGACGCACGACTACCAGATCGACCTTCGGGTCGGCGGGAAGTGGAGCGCCAAGGCCACCGGCGGCGGACAGGAGAGCGTGGTCCGCGGCGAGTACCTGGCGGTCGATCCTCCCCGAGTACTGGAGACCAGCTGGGAGCCCAGCTGGGATCAGTTCCGGCGGACCATCGTCCGCTACACGCTGGAAGCTATCCCCAGCGGGACGCGGCTCACCGTCTTCCACCGTGGCTTCGCCGGCGAGGAGGACTGCAAGAACCACGCGGAAGGCTGGGAGCGGGTGCTGGAGTGGCTGACGGGTTACCTTGCAAGAATCAAGAAGGCCGCGGTGTAGACGACGCTGCAGACGGCTAGGGCGTGCGCCGCCGCGGCCTGGCGAGGAGTCCGCCGAGCACGGCGAGGATGCTCAGCGCCGCCATCGGTCCGCTCGGTACTGCGCCGCATCCTCCGGTCGCGGAGCCGCCGCCGCCGCCACCTCCATCTGCGCCGCTTCCAGCATCGGGTGGCGGGGCAGTGGGATTGATGGTCAGCAGTGCCGTGTCGTTGGTGGAGTTGTAATTGGCGCTCGATCCCACGGTAACCGCAGTGGTGAGGTTGTTGCCCGCCGCGGCCTGGAACA
>Ga0306922_10006148_pt1 | contig 11491 bp, 10 predicted proteins | sample sta12Cox44000082_FD_203758 | JGI IMG/M metagenome (GOLD analysis project Ga0306922, IMG submission 203758) | Lab enrichment of tropical soil microbial communities from Luquillo Experimental Forest, Puerto Rico - statoxic.12C.oxic.44.000.082 (v2)... | ecosystem: Environmental > Terrestrial >... | reverse complement strand
AGGACTCTGTCAATGTCCCCGTCGCCAGGATCAATCAGATACGACAACGTGCAGGTCGACTGAGAGAATCCGTTGGACGCCACCACCGAAAGCTGCACGGTTCCGCTATACACGCCGATGGGGACAAACACCGACTGCGTCGAGACACTGAGAGAGAAATCAGGTGTTAGGCCTGTCATCGTACCGGTCGATGAGCTGCAACCGCACAACACGCCCAAAACAACGCACCAAGGCCACAGCTTCAACCTCCGTACCTGACTCACGATCTCAGATCTCCGGTTCAGAATTATGCTCCCGATATACGATGGTAGCCAGGTGCACAACATTTGCGCGGTGATCATGATGACTTAGAGCGTGCGCTTGGATTCGATTCCCTGTCATGATCGTTCTAAACAGCAGTGGCTGAAAAACTCAATTGCTTGGCCTTTGGGCGAAAAACGACGTGCTAGGATGCTCTATAAACATCGTTCTCGAGATCGGGATACATTTGCCATCATTCGTGACTGCCAAGAACAGACTCTTTCAACACCCACAGCCCTTATCACAACCGACCGGATCGCAATCAGCTGAGCAGCAGTTCCAGCCTGCTTCTCTGTCGTTGTCCCAACACGTTACAGGTATCGAGGTCTGTTTCCAAACTGGCGATCCGTTTACTCCGAGCCACTTTCGAAACTCGGAGACCTATCGTCACAAGGATTCTTGACTCCGGCGACCATCAGCAGTGAATCGCGTTGTTCAGTTCGAATGCCTTCAAGCCCGGCGTTGCGAAAATAAGCGATCAATTCGTCTGCCGTTGAAGGTATTGGAATGTACGGTGCGTCCAGGCCGTTCCTGCGCTGTTCCAAGTTGTTTGAGAGCATGTGCCAACCTTCCGAGGAGTCCAACGCAATCGTGTCGATATACAGCCTGCCTGAAGGCCGGAGAACGCGATGCGCCTCCAGCACATATTGCCAGCGCTCCATCTGGTCCAAGTGAGGCAAAACGTTTGTACAATAGACCACATCAACCGCCATGTCGGAGATCCCACTCAGGTCCGCATGGTCCAGATGGGTGAGTCGCACGTTTGATAACGCCGCAAGACGCTTACGGGCATGTGACAGCATGTTCTCGGAAATATCGCATCCGATCCAAGAGCGGCATCGGGGAGCGATAGCCCATCCGACTCGGCCAACGCCGCATCCGACTTCCAAAACATCGTCAGATGGTTTTAGCGAAATGAAGCCAGCTATTCGGTCCGCAACTTGCTTTCCGGAAGATTGAAGCGATAGTTCACAGGAGATACCCGCGGCTGCTTTCGCTGCGATTTCAGGGATAGGACTCAGCGAATCCCAAACCGCAGAATACTGAGATCGCCGGAGTTGACGAAGCGGAGGCCATGCGCGAGTAAGGTGAGTCGAGTATCCCCAGATGAAAGCACAACCGAGACAGCCAACCACTGCGAATAGCGTGAGCACCTTGCTAGCGCCGGATCCGACCGCAGCGACAAACACGGCCAATGTGCAAGCAAATGTTGCGGCGGGGAGCCACGGCCGGGAGCGAACCGAGTCTCTTAGTCGGAGCCGAAATGTCCGTATCATTGCTCTTTTCTGTTTATCAAAACCACTTCATTCTAGTTGAAGATCGACGCACGGATTATAGCTTGGCCCGCTCTGTCCATTCGTGGATGAATTCGACAGTAGCGGGAACTCCTGGGAAGTGTTGACTATAGATACGCCACGTTCTTTGATCCCCCATCGAACGGATCTTGGTTGCTTCGGATTCGAACGCTTCGCATTGACTGCCAAAACTTGAATCTAAACCGCGGTTTGGAGGATTCGCAGTTCCGAGGACGGTTGGACGGTTGAACCAAGGCTCCATACTCGTTAGCAACTTTAACGCCAGCAACAATTTTCAGGGCACGGGAACAACCATCGTACAGATCTCCCCAACCAGAAATTTCAGCCTGTTTGCTCAAATCAACAGGGTTCTCGGAACGCACCGACCCTGCTGCCTTGATGATTAGGCCCACCGGTGTCGCGCTCAGCAAGAATAACAAGGTGCTTACATTGCCGACAGCCGGAACAACTGGATTGCGGCGCTTGACCATCCGCTTGGCCGTCCGACTAGCGCTGGTACGGGCACCACGCTCTCCAGCGGCGGCAGACTGAACGATCCTCTGGGTCTCATGCTGGCGGTCAACGGAGACATTCTCGCTACGAACGGCAACGATGGCAACTTGGCGGTAACCGAACCCAACAGCCTGCTAAGCGCGACGATACTGCTCGACTGGCAGGTGCAGGAGTCCTTTTCGGTGTGACCGCTGTTCCGCGACAAGGCGTCTATGTCGTGGATGACCCTACGAACACCACCTTAGACCTACTGCATTGAGTCGCGCGAGGGTCGCAAACTTGATGTGACAGGCAAGTCAGAATACGGAGCCGCACGTTGGCTCCGTAGTCTCGACAAGAAGACTGAGACGACAGAGACTGCGGCCCATCAGAATCGGCCCTGGTCTTCGTGGGACTGTGTACTGGAGGTGGTAAACGTCCACCCAGCAGACTCGAACCGATAGCCTTCGCCGTGGACTGTCTGAAAGAAAACAGAGCTGCCCGGCCTTCTCTCAAGTTTTCGTCGTAGATTCCAGATACAATTGTCAACTGCCCGCAAGCTCGCTCGTTTTCGCTTTTTCCATACTGCACGAATGAGCTCCTTCCGAGAAATCACACGATTCGGGTTCTCAAGGAAGAACTTCAACAGCCTGAACTCTAGAGACGTGGCGGGGATCGGCTGGCTGGAGCAGAAAATCTCCATCCGGTCGAAGTCAATTAGGGTATCGCCGAATGTAGCCCTCCCCCGCGATTGCATGAGGCAAGCCTATTTCGAACGACGCGGCAGATTGTCATGAGAATGTCAAATCTTCTAGTCACCCAACAGCAACCTGTATTTGGTCCGCGCCGGACCGGATAGCTAGCAACAATGAGTCGCGTGTCATTGACGAAAGTGGGGATAATTGCAGCGGGCATTAACGGGAAATGTCATTGCCAAGGCTAGGTCGACGAGGACATCGGTAAAGGTGTCAAATCCAATCCCTAGCACCTAAATGCAGCCCGCCAGCGTTTCATAAAAGCAATTCTGCGTCTTTTTGCGCGACACAGAGAGCTCCTGGTGGCAATGTATCATTTAGAGCATGACAATGGGTCGAATAGCCCTGATTGCGGCCCTTGTCCTGGTCGCTCTTGCAGCACTAGGGGCATCGTGGATCAAGTGGCGTGGATTTCGTGCCTCATCATCCCCTTCCGCAATCGAAATTCGTGTGGCGCGTTCTATGCGGAACTTTGCAATTCCGAGCGGTGAGCGTAAGCGCACCAATCCGTTCGCCAACGACGAGGTTGCACTGGAACAGGGGCGAGAGCATTTTCTGGCACAATGCGCTACCTGTCATGGAGTTGATGGCCGCGGCAGCACATCGATCGGCGCAAATGAATATCCCCGCGTTCCCGATCTCCATTCCAATCTGACCCAGCGCCTGAGCGACGGCGAGATCCACTACATCATCGCAAACGGCGTGCAACTCACAGGCATGCCTGCCATGCAAGGTGCGCATTCGGCGACGGATGCCGAGAGCTGGAAGCTAGTCTCTTACGTCCGCAGTTTCCAATCGCCCACGCGTCAAACGGCGGTCCTTCAAGAAAGAGCCGCGGACACCGCCCACTACGTTGGCTCCGCATCCTGCCAGAAGTGTCATGCGGCGATCTATGAGCGATGGAAGAAAACGCCGATGGCGAATGTCGTTCGCGACCCCAGGGAACATCCGGACGCCATCATTCCCGATCTCGAAACGAACAACATCGCAAAGTTCACCATCGATCAGGTGGCCTTTGTCTACGGCAGCCGGTGGAAGCAGCGGTATTTCACAAAGATCGGCGACGACTACTATCCGCTGCCTGTGCAGTGGGACATTAATACCAAGCAGTGGCTCAAATATCACGTTGCTGATAAGGGCCAAGACTGGTGGGCGGACTACTACCCTTCGGACAATATGCAGCGGCCCACCGGCCCGACCTGCGATGGTTGTCACTCGGTGAACTATGACATCCACGCCAAGCAGGTGACGGAATGGAATGTCGGCTGTGAACGTTGTCACGGCCCAGGCAGTGAGCACGTCGCGCATCCTACCCGCAACAACATCCTGAACCCCGCGGAGATGGATGATGTGGCTTCAAACGACACGTGCATCCAGTGCCACTCTCAGGGACGGCCTCGCGCGGGCCTCATTGAAGGAAAGGCCTATGACTGGCCTGTCGGGTATCGCGTCGGTCTGCATCTGGCGGACTATTGGATGCTTGAAGACAACACGCTTGGCCAGACAGATTTCCTGCACTTTGCCGATGGCACAGCACACAAGAACCGGATGCAGGGCAACGACTTTGTGCAGAGCGTGATGTACCGTCACGGGGTGACCTGCGCCACGTGCCACGATGTCCACGGCACTGACAACTATGCGCAACTCCGCGAGCCTGCCGACAAGCTTTGTCTTGACTGTCATGGCCTGGGTTCACCCAACGGCCCTCACACCGCGACCATGGAGGAACACACACACCACAAAGATGGAACTTCCGGCAGCCAGTGCGTGGCCTGCCATCTGCCGAAGATCGAGACGCAAGGCGTGCCTGGTACGTTCGTCAGGACGCATACCTTCAAGTTCATCACGCCTGCCATGACGGACAAGTACAACATTCCGAATCCTTGCAACTCTTGCCATGCGGACAAGTCCACGGAGTGGGCCAACAAAGAACTGCTGACATGGAAAACTACTTCTCCATGGCGCGTGACGCATTAAGCACCGCGGCATACTTGTTTTACGCGGTCAGGAAAACACCAGGGCCCACTATCTGCGGAGTTGATTGGATGGCCTTAACTATGTGCAAGAACTTGAACGACATAGAGCTTGAGCTGATGGCTTGTGTAAATTTCCTTGTGGGTATTGAAAAAGTCGGTTCCTGGCAGTCTCGGATGATGGTAAATGTATGCTGATTTTGAGAAAGATGTTTATAGCGCATCGTAGCGCGTCGTTTTTGTCGGAGCGACGGGGAAAAGAGTTTTTCAACACCCACTTCCCCCTTACAGAAGTAGCTCACGCGGCTTTTGCTGCAGAAACGTTCGAAAATCATCTGCTGGGGTCGGATTAATTTGTGTTGAGATTCAGATTCCTACGCCCACAAGTAGGCTACGTTGAGCTCTGGCATTGATCCTACGATAGGCGGTCTTGCCGCCATTCGCACGCAGCGCGGCCCTGGGAGCCAGTGATATCAGAGCAAAGTTGGAAAGGCAGAAAACGGACTGCAGAGATGGCCCTGCTCTAGTTTCGCATCAGGGAAATTTAATTCCCTGTTCCGATTGCGGTGCAATTGTTCGATCTTCGCGGCTATCCTACTGTGCATCTGCGGCTGGCGGTTTGATAGTGCAATTCAGAAGGCAAAATCTGCCAAATTCCCTGTAAAATTCCCTGTTAGTAGGGAATTCGCAACGGAGACGCGGTTCGCATGCGACTGCGCACTCCGCCATCTAGTCTTGATCTGGTTCGTCCCGGGGCAGTGGCAGTGACAGTGGTTCGCGACCGCAGAATAGAAGTGATTAGCGGAGCTCTTCGGTTACCGGCCGTGGACCTCGATCCTGTGCTGTCCAGCGCCGGTGTCGGCTGGGAAGGAATTCTGCTCGAGGAGCACGATTCCGTTACTCCGCGCCTGGTAAATGCGCCGGAGCACTTCAGTTCCAAACACATACTTCGGTTGAATACAGGGGGACCTAGTAGGAGCGACTGGCGTGTGGATGGGCAAAGTCGGCGAACCCATGACCAACCCCAAGCCGTGTCCATTCTTCCAGCGGGCACGCGTGTCTCGGTGATGACCCATCGAACCAGCGGTCTGGTGCTGGAAATCGATCCGCTGCTGCTGCATCAGAACGCAGCCCCTTCCGTAAGTGGAGGTCTGGAACTTCCGGTCAAACTTACGATTCCCGATCGCAAGTGTTCACGCCGAAGCTCGAACCGTACCAGGGCAGCCAGCGAAACATTGTTTTCCAGGTTTTGTTCGATGTATTCACGCACCTGCGCACGAAAACCATCTTCCTTGAATTTATCCAAAATGTTACTTTCTAGGAATCTTGCCAACTTTCGATGTGCTCGGTTTCGAGGTTGCTGTTGCGGCCCAATCCTCATGGCATGCAGGAATCATGCCTTTGCGGTCGGTGTGGTCTTCACGTTTTTTGCGGCTGATGCGCAGGACATTTTGGCTGCTTCTTTTCACATCGGTTGTATACGCCGATACGGAATACTACCAGCATGTGCTATTCGACAACAGCCTCGAATCAGATGCGTATTACTACAGTCAAGGCAGGAGTTCGCTGCCTTCCACCCTGGAACTTGACCGGGACAGACTTCCCGTAAGCAGAGAAATATTCCTAACTCCCCCGAATGCACTCCGTTTGAAATGGCGTTCGGTCCCTGGTGGTGGCTGGGAAGCGGGAATCCGCGTAGTGGATTTCAGAAATCGTGAAATCAGGTTTCGCGGGGATACCTTGTATTTCTGGTGCTACTCGAAAGAAGGCATCGTGGGCAAGGATCTACCGCCAATACGAATCCTGGATGCGGGCAAGAATTTCTCCGCGCCGGTGGATTTGGCTGGTTTTGTTAAGGAAATTCCAGCCGGGAAGTGGACTCAGGTCCGCATTCCATTAGGGGAGTTCAAGTCAGGTTCGGTTCATCCTTTTGAATCAGAACACACGGCGGAGATCATTTTTCGCCAAGGTGTGGCGGATGGAATTGAACACACTCTGCTCATCGACGAAATTACCGTCGACGACAGTGTGACAGCAACCACCGATGGGTCCGAAGCCTCCGCGCTCCCTGCTCCCAACAATGTGTTGGCGAAAGGCTACGAACGCCATGTTGACGTTCAGTGGGATGGGGTACCTTCTCCCGAGGTGAGGCGCTACGTAATTTATCGTTCTCTCGAAGGAGGCGATTTCGAACCGGTTGGTATTCAAACTCAAAGAATCAATCGTTTTACCGACTATCTGGGCAAGCCTGGACTAACCGCTCGATACAAAGTAGCGACCTCGGATCGCCAATACCATCTGTCGGCCTTTTCCAACGAAGCACGCGCCACGACCAAACCCATGAGCGATGAGGAACTCCTCACCATGCTCGAGGAAGCCTGTTTCCGCTACTACTGGGAGGCCGCGCACCCGCAAGCGGGAATGACTCTGGAGAACATTCCAGGCGACGATCGTATCGTCGCCACCGGGGCGAGCGGCTTCGGTATCATGGCGATCATCGTTGGTGTCGATCGAGGTTTCATTACGCGCCAGCAGGGCTTCGAGCGGCTGACAAAGATCGTCGCCTTCCTCGAAAAGGCGCCGCGCTACCACGGAGTATGGTCTCACTTTATGGATGGCGGCACCGGGCAGTCGCTACCCCTGTTTAGCATGTTCGACAATGGCGGCGATCTTGTCGAAACGGCTTTCCTGATGGAAGGTCTGCTGGCCGCGCGCCAATACTTCAATGGCCCAAATCCGCAGGAGCGCGATCTGTACGATCGGATTTCACTTCTCTGGAAAACCGTCGAGTGGGACTGGTACCGGCGCTCGCCCGAGAGTGACGCGCTGTACTGGCATTGGTCTGCGGAGTGGTCATGGCACATTAACCACCGGCTTACTGGATTCAATGAAGTAATGATCGTTTATCTTCTGGCGATTTCCTCTCCCACCCACGCTGTGCCGGCGGAACTCTATTACTCGGGATGGGCGAACCAGAGTGAAGCCGGCGCCGAGTATCGCCGTGGATGGTCAGGCTTAAGCGCGGGGGAACACTACACCAACGGACACACCTACTACGGCATCGAGCTCGAGGTCGGCGTCGGCACCGGTGGGCCACTCTTCTTCACTCATTATTCCTACATGGGATTTGACCCGCGGGGAATTCGTGATCGTTTTACGGACTACTTTCGAAACAATCGTGACATTGCGCGGATCAATCTCGCATACTGCACACAAAATCCCGGACACTATAAAGGGTATGGTGCCGACTTCTGGGGTCTGACAGCTAGCGATGGCCCCAAGGGCTATCTGCCGCATGAGCCGCGGCGCGAACTGGACGATGGAACCATGACTTTCACTGGCGCTTTCTCCTCTTTCCCCTACACGCCAGAATCTTCCCTGGCAATGCTCAAGCACGTTTATCGTGATTTGGGCGACCAAGTCTGGGGAGTTTACGGTCCGCGCGATGCGATCAATTTGAGCCAGGATTGGGTGTCGCCAATCTTCATGGGGCTCAACCAGGCGCCAATTACGGTCATGATCGAAAACTACAGAACCGGACTGATCTGGAAATTGTTCATGTCAAATCCGGAAATCAAGCCCATGCTGCAGAAGGTCGGATTCCAACCGGATACGGCTATAACATCCGATCATTAAATCGCTTTACCATCCTCTTGCTGCGCCCAACCAAGTCGGGTATTGACTGCAATGATTGGCCAGAAGTCTTAGTGCAAGTCGCGTTCGAGGAAGTTGAGCCCTCCGGGATGAAGTTTTTCAATCGGTTCTCGTCGTTGATCCGCCACGATTGAAATGCCACAGATACATAGAGGCGTAAGCCCGCCATGGTCGCCACTTTTCCGCTCGTGCCTCAAGCGCCCGTGGGCTGCTGATACGCAGTGCCCGCAGCAATCCCATATCCCCGGCAGGAAAAGCATCGGGTTCGCCGAGTGCACGCATTGCGACATACTGAGTTGTCCAGTTACCGATCCCAGGCAACTCGCCCAGGCGGCTTAGCAACGTATAGCTGTCCGTTACTGTGTTGAAATCAATTTCGTGGCTGCAAACAGAGCGCGCCAGATGCCGGATGGCCTCGGCGCGGGAAGCCGGCAACCCGATGCTCGTAAGTTTCGCGTCGGCCAGGACCTGAGGCTCTGGAAACAGATGCGTGAGACCGTGGGAAGCAGACAGTTGACGTCCAAAGCTCCGCACCAGCCGTCCGGCCAGTTGGGTTGCACCTTTCACTGTGATTTGCTGGCCGAGAATGGCCCGGGTTGCTAGTTCAAAACCGTCCCAACAACCCGGCAAGCGCAGGCCGGGCTTGGCGCAAAGCCGGCTGCGAAGGAGGGGGTCGGCGCGAAGCCGCCTAGCGATTGGCTCCCAATCAGCGTTCACGTCAAACATACGCCGTATGCGTTCCATGATGAAAAACAAGGAGCGAGGATCAGCGAACTGGATGCGCACATTAAGCGTGTCGGGCTCCTGGCTAAGCGAAACCTCGAAGTGGCCTTCGAGGTTGTTTAGGAGAATGGAACGTCGATAGGTGCCGCGTTCCACCGCTTCAACGCCCGGCGTGGCACGCATCGCTAGAAAACCAAGCATGCTTTCCCACTGATATGGAGGACGAAATCCTGATTTAAAGACGTATTCGTTTTCTGGGAGGGAATTGGTCTTCCGGACCAGCCTGCGAATCTGTGTGGGGGAGCGATGATAGGTGTCGCGAATCGCCGCATTAAAGCGGCGAACGCAGCCGAATCCGGAAGCTTGCGCCACATGGGCCATCGAAAGCGTAGTCTCGTCGATGAGTTTCTTGGCAAAGTGCAGACGGCGGGTGTGGGCCACTGCGCTGGGGCTCGCTCCCAGATGCTTCAAGAACAGCCTGCGCAAATGTCGGGCTCCGATGCCCAGTCGTTCGGCAAGCGACTCCACTCCGCCGTCCTCTAACCCGCTTTCGCCAATCAGCCGCAGTGCACGTGTAACGGTGTTGGAAGTCCCCAGCCACGCGGGAGTTCCGGGTGAGCACTCCGGCCGGCAGCGCAGACAGGGACGGAAGCCGGCCTCAGCCGCCGCCGCAGCGCTGGGAAAATAACGTACGTTCTTCTCTTGACAAGTCGGCGCGGGACAGATGGAGCGGCAGTAGACGCCACTGTTCAATGCACCGATAAAGAATTTGCCATCAAAGCGCGGATCGCGCGATAAGCGCGCCCGCGAGCAAACCCGCCAATCCAGCTTTAGCTCTCCCACGCAGCTAGCCTAATCCAGTTTTTGGGTTCCATTTGGACGTTTTCGGACCAAGTTGCACTACGCCTTCTTGCAGCAAGAAACGGCATTGCTGCGCCTGAAGTCGAGACACCTATCAAGGTCCGAAAACGTCCAACGCGCACCCTATTGAAGTCCGCAATCGTCTACCCTCCCGCTTCGAAGCTGCCTATGTTGTGCCTAGCCGCTGGCGGCATCTCTGAGTTTTCACGAGAAAGCCGGGGTGCAGCCGTCGGTGGCAAAAACAACACCCGGAATCGGCAGCCCGATCCCTGACCTTGAAGGAGAAAACATGAAGCTCACGGCTCTTACCTCCCTTGCTGCGATCGCCTTGTATGCTGCCCTGGCTCAGCCTGCAAGCGCACAATCCCAACCCGATCACACTCGCAACACCCACTACCAGGTCTTCAACCTTGGCATACCACTAGGAGGAAGCGTCAGCGCCGATAACGGCGTGAATAATCTGGGGTGGTCAGCCGGCGAATCGAACCTCACTGGCGACGCAACTGCGCACGCTGTCGCTTGGTTCCTGGGATGGCCCACCGATCTCGGAACGCTGGGAGGTCCCAATAGTGCCGTGCTTTGGCCGGGAATCAACAACCTCGGCGAGGTCGTGGGCGTCTCGGATACCGCCACAATGGACCCGTATGGCGAAACCTGGAGTTGCGGAGCCTTCCTACCTCCCTCGCATAATGGACATACCTGCATCGGCTTCAAATGGCAGTTTGGCCGCATGACAGCGCTGCCCACCCTAGGCGGTAACAATGGCTTCGCGACTGCCGTTAACGATCATGGCCAGATCGTCGGCTGGGCGGAAAACGCAGTTCACGATCCCACCTGCATTGCTCCGCAAGTCCTTCAATTTGAAGCAGTGATCTGGGGGCCGAGTAACCAGATGCAGCAACTGCCCCCTTTGGGCAGCGATCCGGACAGCGCTGCGACCGGCATCAACGACCACGGTCAGGTCGTAGGCATATCCGGAATTTGCCAGAATGCCGTCGGCAACCAGAGCGCAACCCACGCGTTGCTTTGGCAAAATGGCGTGCCGATCGACCTCGGCAACCTCGGAGGCACGGCATGGAACACTCCGATGGCGATTAACAACAAGGGCGTCATTGTGGGGTTCTCCGATCTCACTGGCGACCAAGGAGGTAATAACCCGAACTTCCACGCTTTCCTTTGGACAACACCCGGCCCGATACAAGACCTCGGCACGTTACTCGGTGACGCCATCAGCGAAGCTTTGGGCGTTAATGCTCAAAATCAAATCGTGGGCGTGTCGTACGCTGCCGGCTTCACCAATCCTCGGGCTTTCATTTACGAAAACGGTCGCATGATCGACCTGAACTCGCTTACCTTGCCGAATTCGCCGGTGTATCTACAGGTCGGCGGAGACATCAACGACGAGGGCGTGATTGTGGGACAAGGCTGCCTTCCGGCG
>Ga0306922_10006147_pt1 | contig 11491 bp, 7 predicted proteins | sample sta12Cox44000082_FD_203758 | JGI IMG/M metagenome (GOLD analysis project Ga0306922, IMG submission 203758) | Lab enrichment of tropical soil microbial communities from Luquillo Experimental Forest, Puerto Rico - statoxic.12C.oxic.44.000.082 (v2)... | ecosystem: Environmental > Terrestrial > Soil... | reverse complement strand
CAATTGCCGATCTAACTCAGCGATGTCATCGATAGGGATGCGTGTGTCGAACCCATCCATGAGCGGACCGAAACCTTCGGTGAAGCTTTCGCAGCCCATCAGCGACAACGAGCCTAACGTTAGGCCGTGAAACGCGCTCGCCAGCGACACGACGCGCTGTCGTCCCGTTGCAGCGCGCGCGAATTTGAGCGCGCCTTCCATCGCCTCAGTGCCTGAGTTGCAAAAGAAAACGGCATCTAGATATGGCGGCGTCCGCTTCACTAAGGCCTCAGCCAGTAAGCCACTCAGAAGCGAACAGTCCATCTGCACCATGTTTGGCAGGTCCAGGTCGAGCACGTCGCGTATCGCTTGTTTCACCAACGGGTGATTTCGACCAATGTTAAAAACGCTGTAGCCGCTCAAAAAATCCAGATACGGCTGGTTATCCATGTCGTACAGATACGCGCCCTCGGCCCGCGCATAGACTTTGTCGAAACCTATGACGCGCTGCGCTGCCACGAGCGTGCGGTTTATGTGCCGCTCGTGCAGCTCGTAGTTTTCTCCAATACGCGAGGCGACAATCTCTTTCAGATCGAAACCCATGAGGAGCAAAACTTCAGCGATTCGCGTTCGAAACGCAAATCTTGTAGCCGCTTCGCTGCTTGCCGCGCCGTAGCTGCGCGAAGGCGGGTACGAAGCGCTCGCGTCGCTCATAGAGCGACGGCCACAAAAAACTGCAGGATTCAGAGCGGATCCTGCAGCTTAATTTTGCGAATTCAGTTTCGCTTAATCTTCGACTATCACACGCTCAACCGTGCGATGCTCAACTGGGCCGGTGTAATAGACACGAACCCTTTGACCCGCTCGCAATGGGGCCGTCACAACTTTGCCCGCCGCGTCGACAATGTTCGCGGCTGTGCCGAGGGCAAAACTTACCGGGCCTTGCTCGCCCTTAACAACAATCGTCTTGCCAGGCTCGTATGTACTTACCGTGCCCATCTCGTAAGTTGTGCTCGTAGTAGTTTCCGTTGCAGTCGACGGTCTCGTCGACGTTGTAGTTTCTTCGGTCGTGGTCGTGCTGGTTTGTGCAAACGCCAAGGGCGCAACCAGTCCGCACACCAAAGCAATGATCGTTCTCTTCACTCTATGCCTCCTTCTTGATTAGGTTTACCTCCACAGTTCGTGACTCAAGCCTCAAGCGGACGTTCCTTGTGCGTTAATCTCTCTGACGCGGTTGGTACTCGGGCGGTTGCAAGTATTTGCGAATTCAAGCGATTTGAGTGGGCGTCGCGAATTCGGTAACATGGGACGCCAATGACGAGCAAAACACCGCACGCCGATCCAATTGTTACACCCGAACTGGTCAAACAACACGGCCTTACGCCGGAAGAATTCGAGCAGATTAAGAAAATCCTCGGGCGCGAGCCAAACTTCACCGAGCTCGGCATCTTTTCCGTAATGTGGAGCGAGCACTGCTCCTACAAGAACTCAAGGAAAGAACTGAAGAAGTTTCCTACGACCGGCTCGAATATTCTGGTCAAAGCCGGCGAAGAAAACGCCGGCGTGGTCGACATTGGTGACGGCTGGGCTGTCGCGTTCAAAATTGAGAGCCATAATCATCCCAGCGCGATCGAGCCTTTTCAGGGCGCAGCTACAGGAGTGGGCGGAATCATTCGAGACATTTTTACGATGGGCGCGCGCCCGGAGTTTTGCCTGAATTCCTTGCGCTTCGGACCGATCAATCAATCAAACATCAAACATAAAATCAAAGATCCGCCGTGGAGGACATCGAACATCGCCACCAACAGGCGGCTGTTCACAGGTGTGGTCTCGGGTATCGCACATTACGGCAACTGCGTCGGCATTCCTACCATCGGCGGCGAGATTTATTTCGATGAGAGCTTCGAGGGCAATCCGCTGGTAAACGTTTTTTGCCTCGGCGTATTGCGCCACGATCAACTCGCGCGCGGCACCGCGGAAGGCGCGGGAAATCCAGTTTTCTACGTCGGCGCTGAAACGGGTCGCGACGGTCTCGGCGGCGCAGCGTTCGCCTCGCGCGAATTGACCGAGCAGTCGCGTAAAGATCGTCCCGCGGTGCAGGTTGGCGATCCGTTCAAGGAGAAGTTGCTCCTCGAAGCTTGCCTGGAACTCATCGCTCGCGACGCCGTTGCCGGAATTCAAGACATGGGCGCGGCCGGCCTGACTTGTTCAACATGCGAGACGGCAAGTCGCGGAGGCAGCGGTATCGAAATTGATCTCGCCAAAGTACCAAGACGCGAGCCAGAGATGACGCCGTACGAAATCATGCTGAGCGAGTCACAGGAACGGATGTTAATCATTGCAAAGCGCGGCCGCGAAGATGTCGTTCGCCAAGTGTTCGACAAGTGGGACGTGCCGTGCGCCGAGATTGGCCGCGTCACGAGCGACGGCATTATGCGCGTACGAAACAATGGGACGATTGCAGCGGAAATTCCAGCGAAAGCCCTGGCTGATGAGGCGCCGCTGTATTCTCAAGACGCGAAGTCGCCCGCTGTAGCCGCGTCCCTACGGGACGCGAGCTCGTCGCTCACAGAGCGACGGCTACAAGAAACCGACGTCCACGAATCTCTTCGACAGCTGCTGCGCGATCCGACGATTGCATCGAAAAATTGGGTGTATCGGCAATACGATCACACAGTTCGCACGGGAACGGTGGTGAAGCCGGGCTCCGACGCGGCAGTCTATTTTGTTCGTTACGCGAACAAAATTCTCGCCGCGACCACCGATTGTAATTCACTCTATTGCGCGCTCGATCCCCGTGACGGCGGCAAAATTGCTGTCGCTGAAGCGGCGCGCAATCTTAGCTGCTCCGGCGCGCGGCCGTTGGCCGTCACGGATTGTTTAAATTTCGGCAACCCGTACAAACCTGAAAACTTCTGGCAATTACGTGAAGCCGTTGAAGGCGTGGCCGAAGCCTGCCGCGCGTTCGGAACGCCGGTAACAGGTGGAAATGTCTCCTTGTACAATGAGAGAGTAGCGGCGACGCTCTCGTCGCCGGAGTTGCCACAGGAAGAACGCGACGAGGGCGTCGCGTCCACGTCCGTCGTCGATCCAACTCCAACAGTCGCAATGGTCGGGCTGATTGACGATGAAAAGCACATCACGACGCAGTGGTTCAAAAATGAAGGCGACATAATTATTCTCGTCGGCGCTGTAGCCGGCATCGGTGATGCCGGCGCCGGGATCAACGATCCCGGCTACAACTTAGGCGGCTCGCGTTATCTAAAGGTCTGCCACGGATTAAAAATCGGTCCGCCACCGCACGTCGATCTCGCACACGAAATCAAAGTGCACAACGCTGTTCGTGATTTGATTCGCAACAGCCTCGTACAGAGCGCGCACGACTGCTCCGAAGGCGGACTGGCCGTAACACTCGCCGAATCTTGTTTCAATCCCGAACGGCTTTTTGGAGCGGACGTCGACTGTAGCCGTCGCCCTATGGGCGACGTGAAGCTCACCGAGGGAAAAACGCCGACGGACGCTTCGCACAGCGAAGCGGCTACAGTTTTGTTTAACGAGTCGCAATCTCGAATCATTATTTCGGTTGCGCCTGAAAACCTCGAGAACACAACCGCAATTTTCCGCCAGTGTGAAGTTCCATTTCAGCAGCTTGGGAAAGTCGGGGGCGACGAACTGCAAATTCGGATCGACGAACAAAGCTTCCGCTGGCGGGTCGCCGAGATTTACGACGAGTGGTGGAACGCGATCCGTCGCGCGGTTGGACAAGACGAAAGCATTCCGAGCTTGTGAAGTCGCAAAAGGCGCGATTGAATCCACGCCAATTTGATGGATTATTTCGTGTGACTCGCCCCTCGAACAGACCGGACCCGGAGCAGATGCCCGACTCGGCGGTGCTGCCGCAGCACGAGTGTGGGCTTTTCGGCGTGTTCGGCCATCCGAACGCAGCGGTGCTGACGTATTATGGTCTGTTTGCGTTGCAACATCGCGGACAGGAGAGCGCCGGAATCGTCACAAGCAATGGACCTGGGACCAGCTTTCTCATGCACAAGGACATGGGTTTGGTGTCCCAGGTTTTTGGCCAGGATGAACTGGCAAGGCTGAAGGGTACACGCGCGATCGGGCACACGCGTTACTCGACGACCGGCACCAGCACGATCAAGAATGCGCAACCTTTCGTGGTTGATTGCGTGCGCGGCCAGATGGCTATCGCGCATAACGGGAATCTAATTAATGCCGACATCCTGCGCGATGAGCTCGAACGGAGAGGCTCCATTTTTCAGACTACCGCCGATAGCGAGATTATTTTGCATCTTCTAGCGCAGCCTTCCGACAATGGTGCAAGTGTCCTGGCGGCGTTACGCCGGGTGGAGGGTGCGTTTTCGCTCTTGATCATGAGCGAACGCGAACTTATTGCGGTACGCGATCCTTTCGGCTGGCGGCCACTCGCCCTCGGGAAGATCGATGACGCATACGTGCTCGCGTCTGAAACATGCGCGTTCGATCTGATCCACGCCGAGTTCATCCGCGAGATCGAACCGGGCGAAGTGCTAATTATCAATGAACACGGATTACGCTCGGAGCGGCCCTTCCCGGATGCGCGCCCCGCATTCTGCATGTTCGAATATGTTTATTTCGCGCGGCCGGACAGCATCATGGGCGGCGTTAACGTCGGAAAAGTCCGAACAGAAATGGGACGTGAACTGGCCCGCAGATTTCCTGTCGAAGCGGACATCGTGGTGCCCGTACCCGACTCTGGTAACTACGCCGCTCTCGGTTTTGCCGAAGAGCTAAAGATTCCTTTCGCGCACGCGTTCGTTCGAAATCACTACATCGGCCGCACATTTTTGCAGCCGAGCCAGCTCATCCGTGATTTCGACGTGCGCGTGAAGTTGAATTTGATTAAGGAAATGGTGGCTGGAAAACGCGTTGTAGTTGTGGACGACTCAATTGTGCGCGGCACCACCGCGCGGGCGCGCGTGGTGAACCTGCGCGAGGCTGGCGCAAAAGAAGTGCATATGCGCGTCAGTTGTCCGCCGCACCGGTTCGCCTGCCATTACGGCATCGATTTCCCTGACCCTGAAAAATTGATCGCGAACCAGATGTCGATGGAAGACATCTGCAAATATCTTGGTGTGGACAGCCTTGGTTATCTCGATGTGGAAGGGATGGTTCGCGCGACGGGAAAACCATTGAACAGTTTTTGTCTGGCGTGTTTCAACGGCGATTATCCGCTGCCCGTCGATCCTGCGCTCGACAAATTCATCATGGAACGCCGCGAGCAACGTGCCAAAGCGCTGGCGGACCAGGAAGCGCAGCCCACGCTGTTCACCGATCTGAAATAAACCTTGCGCGTGTCATTCGGAGCGAAGCGAGGAATCTCTGGTTGCTCTGACTGTTGCGGCAACAGCCAGCAATTGCCCTTATGTCCAAAAGATGATTAGTTGCGTGAACATGAGCATGACTGCGGATCAAATCCTGAAGGAAATTGAAGCGCTCCCCAAGCCGGAACGCGAACGCCTTGTCCAACGGATGCGTGAATCCGCGGTTCCCGAGATTCCGCAAGATTTTATCGACGCACTGGAGGACTTCGATAGTCAGCGCTTCGTTGCGATGGAAACCGCGCTGAACGAGACCCCACCGGGCGCGTGAGTTATCAATATCGCTCCGTCGAGAAATTCTGGCGGAACTTCTACAAGCTCAGGAACGAACAAAAGAACTCTGTTCGCCGAGCGTGACAGACATTCAAACGCGATCCATTTCATCCATCGCTGGAATCGCATGAGATTCATGAGTTGTCCGCCAGAGCTAAACACACGATTTACGCTGCGGTAGTCGAATCTGATTTGCGGGTCATATTCCGGATCGAAGGTTCTTGGGTCACCACGCTTGATGTCGGTACCCACAAAATTTATCGCCATTAAACACTTACGACTGCGCCCCGAACAAACACTGCAATTCCAGGATGAATCTCCTGTCCGTCGATCCTGCGCTGGACAAGTTCATCATGAACGCCGCGAGCAACGCGCCAAAGCACTAGCCGATCAGGAAGCGCAACCAACGCTATTTACCGATTTGAAATGAAGGTAGAAGCGATTGACCTCAATCGCCCGCGGGCGGTTCAGTGAGCTGCCCCTGCCAAAGAAGCAAAAAGCCTACGCATTCGCCGGCGTAGATGTCGATGTGGCAAACAAGCTGAAGCGACAGATTCAGTCGCGGTTGACTAGGAATTTCCTGTAGTGGCAGGCGTGTCGCCTGCTTTTCCTTAACGCAACCGCAACGTTGTTATTTATTCCACGGTTTGGTAGACGGCAGACCAGCACGAGAGTGAATGTTGTTCTGACTACGATTTTTGTTTTCATACCCTTTCTCTCCAGATTGCGGTGAAAAGTTTCAGGAAATTTGCGGGTCATGTGGCCACAGACGCCGTCGGCATCTTTTTGTAGGGGAGGGCGTTGCCTTCCCGAGGGAAGCTGACAGCTTCTCCTACAGAAATGACAAAGAAGCGAAAAGCGTATGCGCACGCGGGGGTAGATATCGATCTGGCGAATAAGTTGAAGCGCGGTATCGGCGCATTCGTTAGGCAAACGCATGGCCCGCAGGTGCTCGGTAAAATTGGCGGGTTCGGCGGATTATTTCGCGCGAGCTTTCCCGGAATGCGCGAGCCGGTGTTGGTCGCCAGTGTCGATGGCGTTGGTACGAAATTGAAGATCGCCTTCGCGATGGACAAGCACGACACGGTCGGCATGGATTTGGTGAACCACTGCGTTGACGACATTGCAGTTCTCGGCGCGCAACCGCTTTTCTTCCTCGATTACATAGGCTGCGAGCGACTCGAACCCCGCGTGTTCCAACAATTGCTTCGCGGCCTTTCCCGCGCCTGTCGCGCCGCGGGCTGCGCACTGCTGGGAGGAGAAACTGCGCAGATGCCGGGGATGTATCGCAAGGGCGAATACGATCTCGCAGGCTGCATCGTTGGCGTCGTGGATCGAGCGAAAATCATCGATGGCAGCAAGATCAAACCCGGCAACGTCGTTCTCGGTCTGGCTTCAAATGGTTTGCACACTAGTGGCTACTCGTTGGCGCGAAAAATTTTATTCGAGAAAATGCGGCTCAAACCGAGTTCGCCTTTATTCGGATCAAAAATCACGATCGGCGAAGAATTGCTGCGCGTTCACAAAAACTATCAACCGCTTCTGGCGAAAGTTCCCGTTGGCATCATCAAAGGGCTCGCTCATATCACTGGTGGCGGTCTCATCGACAATGTGCCTCGAATTCTGCCGTCGAATTGTGACGCGGTAATTGAAACGAAATCCTGGCCCGTTCCGAGCGTCTTCCAGATCCTGCAAAAGAACGGAAACGTCGCTTCTGAGGAAATGTATCAAGTCTTCAACATGGGAATTGGAATGGTGGCAATTGTCGCAGAGCGACACGCACGAAGCACAATGTCGTTTTTAAAAGCGAAGCGAATTGGCCAGATCGAGCGGGGATCGGGCAAGGTGCGTTTGAAATTTTGAGAAAAAGCGGCGGACAGAAGACTGCCCGCCCTACCATTGCTGACGAACGCGAACAAGCACGAATTGAAATTTCGTCGGTAGGGCGCGTCACTCCGTGTGCGCCGTTCTCGGATAGCTCCTGCCGCGTCGGCCTCGCTACCCAGGCAGTTGTGGTGACGCGGGATCGGTCGCGTTCACCGCAACCTCGAGTTCCGCCTCGACTGCTGGCACGACCGGCTTTCCTTTACGTGACACGCGCTGCAGGCCCGCTCGAAATGCAGCAAGATCAACCAGTTCGGCTACACGCGATTTCAACGCGCGCGCCCGCGTTCCGAGAAAACCCAGGAAAGCCAGGTAAAAACCGATTGGCCAGAGATCAATGTGAGAAACGTTTACCTGGTGATAAATCAACAAGCTTATCACAATCAGGTTGAAAATAATGAAGGTAATAACCATTCGGTTGCGAAGCCGCACACGGGTCAAACACTTTCCTGCGCCGTGATATTCAGTGACGGTTTGAAGCGCGATGCTCCACCAGAAATTGCCATAAATTTGAATGTCCCAGTCGTTCCAGCCGCTGTCGGTGGAATAGCGCCAGCCTTCTTCATCCAGCAACCGAAACAATTCGCCCAGGAAATAATGGCGATCCCTCCCCTGCTCGCTCCAAAATACGCGGCGACTCAGGCTGCCTCGTGAACGCGCGACTTCGGGCAAATGTTCGTGCTTTCGAACGACATTTGCCGGTGTGCGTTTAAAACGCAGCCAGGTGAAATACCGGGAAAATCCGCGCACGAGCGGTTGCACAAATGCCAGGATCATTACCATCAGGCGCGCGTACACCGTGTCGAATTTTGGTTCGATCTGCGCCCGAACCATGTACGAAAGCGCTACGCAAAAAGTGCCGCCCAGCATCAGATACGGAACAATGCGCAACCCAGGCAGAAAAATTCCGAGGCCAAAAAGGAAAATCGTCAGCGCAAACCATTCGATACTGCTGAGGTATGCCGCGACGTCTGATTGCGGCGCGGGATAGATTGATTGGAAAAATCCTTCACCGAAGATTCCGTGATAAATGATCGGGCGATTAACAAACCAGCTGAAGCGCGTAGCGCCGTAGATTTGGCCGCGCCATTTCGCCGTACCGGTTGGGCCGAAGAAGATCAAATGCTTAAAGCGGAGCAAAGATTCCGCTTCGCCGTAGCCGTCCTGTTGTTTCAAGAAAGCGCGCAGCGTAAACCGTCGATAATGCCAGACGATCGCGGTAGGACTGAAAGAGATTACCCGTCCAGCCTGCTGAATGCGCCAACAGAAATCCACGTCATCGCCGGCCTTGCGATATTCGGGATCGAACCCGCCCACGGCATCGAAGGCCCAGCGGTAAAACGCCATGTTACAACCGGGAATATGCTCGGCGACAGTATCCGTAAGCAGAACATGGTTTGGTCCCCCCGGCGCCGCAGCAACGCACGCCTGAATCCAATTTTGTGCAGGCGGCGTTATGTTTGGTCCGCCGACGCCGGCGTAGTCGCCACTGACAAGCGTGCCAATCAGGTAGTACAGCCAATCGGCGTCCGCCATGCAGTCGGAATCGGTGTAGGCGAACACTTCGCCCTTGGCAGCAGCCGCCCCGGTGTTCCGGGCGAAACTTAGTCCATGATTCGTTTGATGAATGTAGCGCACCCAAGGGAACTGTGCGGCCACATACGCAGTGTCATCGGTCGAACCATCGTCTACCAGAATGACTTCGTAAGCAGGATAATTTAGTTTGCCTAACGAATCGAGACAGGCAGCAAGAGTGCGGCCCCCGTTGTACGAGCAAACAATCACGGACACGAACGGCGTCGTGGGCAAAGGAAGATGAGGCGAAGTCGAATCGTTTCCTCCGAGCTTTTCCTGAATAGTGTAGAATGCTTTTTTCGGTTTGCGCTCGCTCGTGACGATGCCGAACGCCCAGTCCGTAATTTCCTGGCCGCCCGTAAACCATTCGTCCGTCCAGGTGAAAAGAATCGTTCCGGCAAGACCACATTTCACCACGCTGTCGATATGCCAACCGAGCATTTCCGCTTGCTCCTCTCGCGAATGCCGCATCGTGTCCATACCAAATTCACCAAGGATAAGCGGATGTTCGCCGGTAAGATTTTGCAGCCGCAATAGGTACCCTTCAAAATCGCGCTGATTGTGAAGGTAAACGTTGAAACAGGAAAAATCGGCATTCTGCGGAAGCAGATATTCAGTCGGCGGATACGTGGCATAGGAAAAAAGCGCGTCGGGATCGATCGCGCGCCCGATACCGATTAGCTCCTCGACAAATTCGATCACTCGACGCGTGCCGAGCCAACGCGCCATCGTGCTCGAGATTTCGTTGCCGACCAAGTAACCGAAGATTGCCGGATGCCCGGCGTGCGTCTTAACGGCAGCGCGCACGTTTTCGGAGATCTGCTTCCGTGTAGATCGTTCACGTAGAAACTCGATGTGTTTTTCCCAGGGAAGCGTCACCAGCACGCGCATTCCCGCAGCAGCGCACCGGTCGAGAAACCAGCGCGGCGGCGAATGATAGATCCGCACAACGTTTAGACCTGCATGGCGCATCAGCGCCAGATCGGCATCCACCTGTTCGGGCCGGCCCACATAATTTCCATCCGCATCCGGTTTGAACGGACCGTACGTGACCCCTTTAACGAAAAACTTTTTGTCTCCGTCGAAAAAGAACTTCGCTGCGGGTCGGATTCTCGAGTTTGCGTTCAAGCTGTGAGTTCCCTTAGTCCATGCACAGGAGTATCGCAAAAGCTTTAACTGTAGCGGCAGCCGTGTCGGCTGCTGGGCCAATGCGTTGCAGGCGGCACGCCTGCCGCTACAGCGTTGTCAATACTTCACGCACGACAGCACCCGTGCGCTCGATGTCTCCCGTCGTGTGCGCTGTGGAGATAAAGCCAGTTTCAAATTGCGACGGCGCAAGATAGATGCCGCGCTTTAAACAAGCATTAAAAAAACTGGCGAACTTTTTCAGATCACTTCGCTGCGCGCTCGCGAGATCAACAATTGGCGCGGCAGCAAAGAACAAGCAAAACATCGAACCGAGCCGGTGAAACGTGATATCGATGTTCGCGCCCTTGATTGCACCACGCGCGAGCGCTTCAAATTGCGCGCCTAACTCTTCGAGCGATTTCCACCCATTGATCCGTTCCAGTTCGCGCAACTGCGCCAAACCGGCAGCCATTGCGATGGGATTTCCAGACAAAGTTCCTGCCTGATACACCGGACCATCCGGGGAAAGTTGGTTCATGATTTCGGCGCGGCCGCCAAATGCGCCCACTGGTAGTCCGCCTCCGATGATCTTTCCGAGGGCAGTCAGGTCTGGCTTAACTCGGTAAACGTCCTGTGCGCCGCCGCGCGCAACACGGAAGCCAGTGATCACCTCGTCAAAAATCAGAAGCGCATCGTTACTCGTGCATGTCTCGCGCAGGATCGACAAAAAGTTGTCCCTCGGAAAATAGAGACCCGCGTTGGCTGGAATCGGCTCGACAATTACGGCCGCGATTTCGTTTTTGTTTTCCTGAAATGCTTTTCTCAACAACTCGGCATCGTTGAACGGCAGCGAGATTGTGAGATCAGCAAATGCCGACGGGACACCGGCGCTGCTCGGTTGGCCGTGCGTGAGCGCGCCGCTGCCGGCTTTCACCAAGAGCGCGTCCGCATGCCCATGATAACAGCCGTCGAACTTGACGATCTTATCGCGCCCGGTGAACGCGCGCGCGAGGCGGATGCAGGACATCGTCGCTTCCGTGCCACTGTTCACCATTCGCACTTTCTCGATCGAGGGAATCCAATCGCAGATCAATTCCGCCATCTCCACTTCCAGCGGATTCGGAATTCCAAAACTCAATCCGCACGTCCCGGCGTCGCGGACCGCCTCAACCACAACTTTCGGCGCATGCCCGAGAATCGCCGGTCCCCAACTGCCCACGTAATCGATGTACGCATTTCCATCCACATCCCAGATCCGCGCACCTTCGCCCCGA
>Ga0306922_10006146_pt1 | contig 11491 bp, 10 predicted proteins | sample sta12Cox44000082_FD_203758 | JGI IMG/M metagenome (GOLD analysis project Ga0306922, IMG submission 203758) | Lab enrichment of tropical soil microbial communities from Luquillo Experimental Forest, Puerto Rico - statoxic.12C.oxic.44.000.082 (v2)... | ecosystem: Environmental > Terrestrial >... | reverse complement strand
AGGATTCCGAGTGTATCGAAATGGACCGTCCGCGACTAGTGCTTCGGAATGTTGGGCTGTGTCGTGCACCACGTCCGTCCGCAGATACGCCGCGCCCCAGGTCCGGATTGCTGCAGCTACGAACACGAGCAGCGCCCCGATGAAAATGACAATTCTCGCAAAGCTCGCGGTTTCTGCGCTACCGCGAGCAATTGATGGCGCGACCAGGTGTCGGATCCAGACGATGAACGGCGTATGATCGAAGATCGACAACGCGAAGCCGACCCCGTAGATCGCCATTAAGATCCAGAATCGATGGTGGAACTCGAACTGCCTCGCGCGCACGCGCGAAGATTATCGTCGCGCGAAGTTTGATGCCAACGCTTAACACTCCTCCTCCCATTTTGCGGTCGCTGCCTGCACGCCAGATTCAGCCTGATCTACGCCTGCGCGGAACTCAGTAACGATCTTGCCACCCGTCGCAAATCCTCCAGCAGGATCTCCATATCGCGCAACGTCGTTCGATAATTCAGCACGCAACCGCGCAATGCGAAGCGACCGCTGAGCGTGGCGTTGGACAGATACGAGCTGCCATCCCGTTGCAGAGCAACCAGGAGGCGTTCATTGAAGGCATCGATCGCTTCGGGCGATTTGTTTTTCAAATGCACTGGCATATGACGAAAGCAGAAGATCGACAGCTCCACCGGCGCGGCCATCTCGAAGTCATCGCTGTGTTGGACCATCGATTCGAGGTAGCGCGCACAGGCAAGATTGCTTTCGATCGCCTGGCTCAACGCATCGAGCCCGACCCCTTTTAACAACATCCACACTTTAAGAGCTCGGAAACGCCGTGAGAGTTCCGGTCCGTAGTCCCAAAATGCGAACGTCTCGTCTCCGTGCTCTCCGATGATGCGAGTATACTCGGCCTCGTGAGCAAACGCCGCCCGCGCTTTCTCTGGGTCGCGATAAATCACGCATCCAACGTCCACTGGAAGATAAAGCCATTTGTGAGGATCAAGCGCGATTGAATCCGCACGCTCCATGCCCGCGAACAATTTTCTGGCCAATTCTGCGAGGATCGCGAAGGCACCATAACTTCCATCGACATGCATCCAAAGTTGAAAGCGGTCGGCAATGTCCCGAATCGCGGCTAACGGATCGACCGCGCCCGTGTTCACAGTTCCGGCATTCGCTACGACGCAGAACGGAACGTAGCCAGCCTCCAGATCAGTCGTGATTTTTGCGACGAGATCGTCCGTCCGAATTTTTAAATGCTTATCCACGGGAACCTGCCGCACATTCTCCCGCCCGATGCCTAACAGCGCTGCTGCCTTGGCGATGGAAAAATGCGTCTCGCTCGACGCATAGATGCGCAACCGGCCTAACGAATCAGCTTTCACCTGTCGCGCCGCAGCGAGCGCAGCGAGATTTGCCATCGACCCACCGCTGACAAATAGCCCGCCAGCTTCGGCATTGAATCCAAGAATTTGCCGGATCCAATCGATCGTCAGGCGTTCGAGTTCCACGGGCGCTGGCGCGGACCGCCACACGGTGAGATTCGCGTTCAAAGTCGAGGCGAGCAGGTCGGCGAAGGCTGCGAGCGGAATCCCGGGCGATTGCACATAGCCAAACATGCGCGGATGTGCGTTCTGCCGGCTAAACGGAATGATGTCCTCGCGAAAAATCTTCAGCAGACCGTCGAAATCGCTTCCCTTGGTCGGAAGCGCGGGGTCGAGTCGGTCGCGAATCCGGCGTGAAGACATGTGACGATACACTCCGCGATCACGAAGTTCGCCGAGATAATCGACCATAAATTGGACGGCAGAATTGCACCAATCTCGTATTTCGTCGGCAGAAGGTTCAAGCATTTCGAAATAGTATGCGTCGCGCCGTTGGGATTGTCAGCCTTCGCAGTACACCCGCCGATCTGCTGCCGCGTCAGAAGAAATCGAGATCCACGATGAACGATGGAAGCCGCTACATTCGAAGTTATTCGCCAAGCTGTGCGTGCGCGGGATCTTCTTTCTGTCGCCACGGCGAAATCCGTGTAAACAAATCGCGGGTCGCTCCTGCAAGGTTTTCGACTTTGGAAACGCCGGTGTCGCGCGCCGCTTCCCAGATCTTCCTCACAACCAGCGCGCCGTTTTCTCTCACGATCCGGCCCAGATGATGCACCGCTGCCGCCGTAGCGGATTTGCGGATAGCGTCCCGAGAGGAGTGTGAAGTGAGCGCGCAGTATCGCCGCGCGACTTCACCAACTCTTAGCGTTAGAAACGTGTTCGCAGCGCCATTTGAAATACACCTGACGAGAAGCGCTGAAATACCGCTGAGCCCCGGAATTCCACCTTTGATGGCGGGCACAACGGATGTGGCGAGCGGCGCGATCATTTCACCGAGGTCTAGCGATTCGAGGCCGCTTGCGATCAACGCCGTGCCGGCCACGTTCGCGTACAAGCGCATCAATTCCCGGGGCGACGGGCGCTGCACGTAAATGCGCGCGACCCGGTTCACCATTTGAATTTGTGTGAACAGGACCACGAGTCCGTCGAGCCGGCCGTTTTGCATCAGTGCCGTGCTCAGGAAAACCGTGCTCGCCGTTCGACGCACAACTTTGTCTGCTTGGTTTGATAAATGGCTGACCGCGTCCTCGATCTCCTCCGGCGTCGCGAGCGGCAAATCGCGTGTGCGCGGATTAGTTGCCAGCCGTGCGCGCAAGGCTCGCAGGTACGCGTCGTGTTTGGGCCCCGACATTTCCGCCGGCGGAATGAGCGCCGCTGGCAACCGCGCGTACGCGATCACGCAATAGAGCGCAAAAAATCCAGCCGCGAGCACAATGGTCCAAAAGACAATGCTTCCCGCCACCGGATGAATTCTGTCAGCCAACGAAATCAAACTGGTAACGCCGGCGACGATCAGTGATAAAACGCACAGCGTCGTCAGCACGACGAGAGTGATCACGATCCTCCGCGCACCTGACTTCTCCGAAGCAGATTTCATGTCGTTCTCGATAGTCTCTCTCCGTCCAGATGTTGTTCAACTAAGTTGTAGAGGCGCTTTTATAGAGGCGCTCGCCGCGGCGAGCGCCTGTCCCAGATAGAAGGTCCAGCTGCGACGCAGCGACGAGGAAGGGAGCTAACGACTGTTCTCGTCACTCGTCGCCTGCTTGCCGAGCCGTAGCCCAGGCGTAGGTTGGTCACTCGTCACTCATTCAGATCCAACGGCGCACTTCGCGTTTGTATTGCAAATAAGGCTCACCGAATTTCGCGGCGAGATATTTCTCTTCGCGAAGGACGACGCCGTAATGCAGGATCAAGGCGAGCGGGACGACAAACAGCAACGTGATCCAGTCGTTAAGGAAGAAACCGAGCGCGATTTGCACTAAACAGAGCGCCAGATACATCGGATTACGCGTGAAACGAAACGGCCCATCGCGCACAATCGTCAGCGCAGGTTTGGCTGGATCAACGTTTGTTCCGGCCGCTTGCATTGTTCTCAAGGCAGAGAGCGCCAGCGTCGGCGCCAAAATGATAAGGACGATACCGCAGACGAGGCAAATGCCATAGCTCATGATCGGCAGCCGTATGACTAGATGCACCAAAACGCTGATCACCGCGTTCACCAGCCAGATCAATGGCGGGAACGCGATGACCCCGGGATTATCCGGTGGTTGATCCGTGTTCAATGCAGCGACAATTTATGCAAATGCGTCATGCCTGCTTCGCATTTTTGAGCGTCGCGATTTTCACTCTTTGTCACGCTGCGCTCGCCGACGAAAAGCCGATGATGAAAGCAGTAGTAGCGCATGAGTATGGCGGACCTGACGTGCTGAAATTTGAACGCGTGCCGCGGCCTGAGCCGAGTGAGGATGAAGCGCTCGTGCGCGTGATCGCGAGTAGCGTCAACCCAGCCGACCCGCTCACGCTCAGCGGGAAATACGCAAAGGAATTCGGCACGCATTTGCCGTTGATCCCCGGTTACGACATCGCCGGGATCGTGGAAAAAACCGGCGCAAACGTCACGAAACTAAAAGCAGGCGACGCAGTTTACGGTTATCCAACGTTCGGCGGCGGTTGGGCGGATTATGTCACGGTCAAGGAATGGGAGGTGGCAGCGAAACCAAAGTCGCTCAACTTTGTCGAAGCCGCAGCGGTGCCGATGGGCGCTTTGACCGCATGGCAGGCTCTAGTGGACGTGGCGAAGCTGCAGCCGGGGCAAACCATTCTCATTCACGGCGGCTCAGGCGGTGTCGGTGCTTTCGCGGTCCAGATCGCCAAAGCGCGCGGCGCGCGCGTCATCGCGACCGCCTCGACGGCAAACCAGGATCTTCTCGAGCAACTCGGCGCGGATGTCCCAGTCGATTACACAAAGACCAGGTTCGAAGACGTCGCGAAGGAGGTGGACGCCGTGCTCGATCCCGTAGGAAAAGAAACGCTCGCCCGTTCTTATGGCGTAGTTAAGAAAGGCGGTATTGTCATGTGTTTGGTCGCGCTTCCCGATCGGGCCGAGCTCCAGAAACGCGGGATTCATGGAGCAGCGATCTCCGTTCACCCGGATGCAGCAGACCTCACGGAGATCGCGCACCTGATCGACGCGGGAAAAATCAAGCCAATCGTGACACAGGTTCTGCCGCTGACTGAAGCCATCGCGGCGCAACAGCAGGCCGCGACGCATCACACGCGTGGGAAAGTCGTGCTTCGAATTGCAGATGACCCGAAAAGCTAGCGTCAAAACACACGGCTCAAGCATTTCCAGTTAGTACGCGTTGTGCCGGCAGCGTTGTCAGCCTTCGCCAATCAACCAAGTATCTCATCAATGGATAATGTTTCGGTGTTCTTCCTCGCTGAACGCGAACAATCCGCCGATAAGGTGATGGCACGACTGACGGCGTTCATCAACGGCGCGACACAGACTCTCGACTTTGCGATTTACGACATGCGCCTCGGCGACCCGCTGCGCGCCCAATTACAGGCGGCATTGCGCGACCGCGCTCAGGCAGGTGTGGAAATTCGTTTTTGCTACGACGCCGATAAACCGCCTCAGCCAAATCTCGCCGCTGGTCAGGACCCCGCTCCTGGGGGTACCGGCGCATTTGTGCAATCATTAGGTTATCCGTGGCGTCGCATCGCTGGAATGAAACTGATGCACAGCAAATACATCGTGCGCGACGGACAATCCGTCTGGACAGGCTCGGCCAACATAACGGATGACGCGTTCACTTTAATGGAAAACAACATCGTCGAGGTCGACTCGCCACCACTGGCCAGTTACTACGCGCGAGATTTCGAAGAGCTTTGGGAGAAGCAAAACTTCGACCACACCGGCGACATTCATACTGAGCCAGTGCCGCTCACGTTTTCCAATCAATCAGCCAATGCGCGTGTGATGTTTTCGCCAGGCTGCGGTTTGGAAATCGATTCGGAGATCGCCAGGCGCGTGCGCGCGGCGCAGCGGCGTGTTCGCGTCTGCAGCTTGCTGATAAACTCCGGCACGCTGATCGGCGAGCTGGGCAACTTGTTGCGTCACGGGCGCGTGGTGCTGGATGGAATCTACGACCATACCCAGATGGAACAGGTTTATTTGCAGTGGCAGGAAGTGCCGCAAAACCGATGGAAAATCAGCGCACTAAAAGAGATCATCGCGCGCGCGGGTCTGGTCGGGAAAAACTCAGCGCCTTACACGCCGACCGGGCCACACAATTTCATGCACAACAAAGTTCTGGTCATCAACGACACCGTGATCACCGGTTCATACAATTTTTCGCGAAGCGCTCAATTCAATGCCGAGAACATTCTATTCATTGAAAGCGCGCCACTTGCCGAAATCTACAGCGCGTACATAGACCATCTCCTGAGAAAGTATCACTGATGTTGCGCTGATTTTGCCATCAATCGCGCTGCTGTTCGCGTTGACGAACGACTCGAGCATTACGCTACTCCTGGCGCAGTGTCCGATACTTTGATGAGCGCAGACGCGGTACCAATCGCGAATCATTTGCGGAGGCTGCACTGGAAATCAACGTTCACTATAACCGAAAGCTAACAAGCTTATGTTTCATCTCATCTGGTATATCCTGGTCGGCTTAATCGCCGCAGTCATAGCAAAGGCGGTGATGCACGTGCATATGACCATCTTCTGGACCATCGTGCTCGGTATCATCGGCTCCATCATCGGCGGATTCGTATCTCACATATTCGCGGCGCCGGTAGGCCGACGCTTTCACCCTGCCGGCTTCATCCTCTCAACGCTGGGTGCAATTCTTGTTCTGTACCTTTGCATCAAATTCCACATCAATTTCCCGCGCGTTGGATAGGGACTTCAGGGCATACCTGACCATTTTCCTGCGTTTCGTGTTCGTGTCTTAAACTTTCCCGTTTCCGGTTGGAAAGCCTGGCTGTCGCTCCGCGTCCGTTCCTAGCTGACTTCCGACTTAGCCGGGTTGAAACTCAGTCGCTGCCCTCACTCCTTCGCTGCTACCGTCGCAGCCTTACCTTGATCACTCGGTCGCCGCGGCGACCTTGTGCCAGCTACCTAGCTGCGTTGCCGTCTACCCGCGCGATTCCCGCGCGACGTGTTCTATCTCGGAAATCCCTTTCCTCGGTTGTCGCTTCGGCTTCGTCGCAGATCTTTTCCGAGTGCGTGGCTGCTTTTGCGAACGCTGTTTAGCCACGACTTGTTTGCGTGACTCCTTATCGCGCAAGTAGGCCCTGAACTTCTTGTACGCCATTCCGCCGCCGAACCCGGCAGCGGCGATGGCGACCGCAGCCGCAATTTTCACCGGTCCACGCCCCGGCGCCAGATGCCACGGACATTTCGCTAACGGATATTTATCGGGCAGCGAGATTGCGCAGCCGGGTGACGAACACTTGCGGGCCATAGGTTGTTGTGATTTCTAACGAACTCTAATTACTACAGAATATCGTCTCTGGGGCCACCCTCGGTTCCCTGAACTGCGAATTCAGGATTGGCATCGCATGATTCCACGGCACCTACGCACGCACTCACTTTAGGCGGGAGCGGAGCGCTCAAGATCTGACGAAATCAGTCCGGTGTCGTTACGTGTGAGTCGAGGCTGTTGACGGCGAATGCAGCGTAGCAACCGATCTGGCGTGAACACTCGCGATCGTGCCTGCGCCCTAGTATCCGTACGGGTTAGCGCCAGCCCCACCAAGGGCCCCAGCCCCAATTCCACCAAGGGCTCCAGCCCCAACCCCACCACCATGGAAAGCCGAAATCGCCGATAAAGACGACGTTGTTAAAGTGGTTAAAATGGTTGAAGTGGTTGAATCGATGAAATCGATCATCTCGATCGAAGTCTCGGTCATTGAAACGGTTGAAACGACCAAACCGATCAATTCGATTGAAGCCTCGGTTGCCAAAGCGTCGGAAGCCCGAGGGTGAATTCATCATGGGACCGCGCATTGGCATCCGTCCCATCAACGAATGTGGCATGCCAGCGCCGCGCATTCCCATCCCACCGCCGCGCATTCCCATCCCACCGCCGCGCATTCCCATCCCACCGTGTCCTCCTCTCATCTGCGCCGTCGCAGTCGAGGCTGCGAAAACAAATGCTGCTACGCAACCAAGGAGAATAATTTTTTTCGAGTTCATAACTTCGTTCCTTCCTAAAAAACTAAACCCGTCAGGATTTGAAAGTATCGCCGTTGTCGCATTTGAATGGTAACGCCGTTGTTACCATTCCGAGGCAGCGCGAAGGGAAGATTGCCTCTATAATAAAACGTGGTCGAATTCCGAATTACAGATTTGGATGTCCATGTGCCAGGCGGGCTTCCAATAATGTGGCGTGGCTATAAGATGACCACTGGGCCGCTGGACTTCGGTCTCGATGACTCGACCGGGATAAGTTGCGGCGTGATGGATTATGAACTTGGGATGGTGTTGTCGGAGTTCCACGTGTTAGTCCGTTTTCGTCGGTTTGCGTTGCCGCTGAAAGCACTGGGGATTAATGCGGAGCTGATGGCGCCGGTGCACGCTGTCTTGAAAACGGAAGGTAAGATATTGCCGGATCACAGTTTTAACGGCGGCCTCCGCGGCAGTTGCCAAGTCGAGTCACACAAGATGTTCTCGTCTGAGGACCTTCGAATCGAGATTCTGCCAGGGCTTTGAATACCTGTTGGAGGTCCCCGGTCGGGGGCCGAAATCCGTGCGAAATTCGAGAGCGGCTGGCCAGTTTCTTGGCGGCTCAATCGCGATCAGGCGCGTCTGCTGGTAACTCTCCCGAAACATCTGGGAGGATGGACCTATCAAGTCGTGCTCGAGGGCAGCTACACGTTCACGCCCACTTTAACAGATAGACGCTAGGTGAGGCGTTTACTGCCTGCGGAGATCGAGCTGCATCACAACAGCTTCTTTGGCGAAATAGTTGGTCCGTTCGACGACTTGCCAGCCAAGTTTGTCGTACAGCCCTTCGGCTGAATGCGTCCAGAGATAGAGCCGCGGCACATTCAACCGACCAGCCTCTTCGGTAGCACGATGCATCAGCATCGTTCCCACGCCGACGTTTCTCCATTCCGGGAGCACGAAAAGCCCGCCTAACCAGGGATCCAGATCCGGCCGAGTATCCATATCGTGAAACTTTAGTGACACCATCCCGACTAGTTCCCGGCAGGTTACCGCCGGTCCGGCTCGGACCGCGACAAGCGTCAGCGGCAATCGATCGGTGTTCATTCGCTCCCGATAATTTTTCACTGAGTCCTCCAACGTTTGTTTGCGCTGCTCATAGATATCTTGCCACTCCTCCCAAGACAAGCGCGCCAGCTCGTCAACGAAGTCCGGACAATTGGCGAGATAATCAATGGCGATATTCGGCCCGCTCATCGCCGAATCTGTTTCGCCGTCGCAAAGGTTGCAAATGTCGCGCTGAGTTCCTTCATGAAACGCGGCGTTGCTGAACTGGAAGCAGCCTAGCTAGATCGACGGCAGTCGGCGACACAGTTTTTTCTATGAGCTCGCCCGCAGCTCTCTTCAATTCATTCCATCGCGGCAGAGGATAAGGTGGCGCAGTGACGATGCGATGTAACAGACTCCGCCATTCCACCAGCGCACGTTCGATATCGCCGTGACGAAGCAGGTCGCCGATGAGTTTATGTTTTGATCGCGGATCAGCCACCACTTCACGCACCACTTCCGATGCGCCGGCGCCATATTGCATCGGCACGCCCATGGTCAGATAACCCGGGTAATCGGCCCGGCTATACAGCCGCTGACACAAAATCCCGAGCCGCCCGCCCAACGGCGCATCTTCTCCGGAAAAACGTGGCCCGGCGCGAACATTTGCGAGATCGAACACCAGATCGCTGATCGGATACGTTTCATCTTCCAGCGCCGCCGCGATGGCGAGCCCTTCGCCTCCATGGAAAAATGAGAAGATGATTCCGCGTGTGGTCGGCCTGCCCTCCGGCCCTACCAAACCAAGATAACGCAAGGCGTAAGCCGCTGAATTCACAATCGGCACGGTCTTGTCGTGCTCAAGCTGATCACACGTTCGACAAACATCCGGCAGATTCTCGCGCTGCGGTGGATCGATCAACGCCTTACCAGCCGAATCGATGTAAGCGTTGACCGGCACATTGGCGTAATCGAGCCGGACCGAGATCAGATTTCGGCGCATGATCCAGTCGACGATTGTGCCTGGCTTCACCAAATCTGGAATGCGGGGACGAATGTCGGTGTCGAAATCATTTTGCGCGACGACGCGAGCGCCTGTCGCGTTCTTCAGCCATTTCGCCAACGCCGCCTTTCCCGACGCGAGCACCGTCGCTACCGGCAGCTCGCGCCCATAACGGTTTTGCTCGCGCAACCGGCAGAGATTACCGGTGCCGATTCCTTCGAGCATGCGAGGCAGGGTCAGTGCCCTTCGCCACCGATCGTTTTCGCGCACAAAAGCGCGACCGAGCATCACATTTTTTGGCGGCGGCCTTGGTTCCCATTCATCGCGCGAGTTCAACATTTCCGTTACATTGCGCCTAACGAATCTCGCGCGCTCATCTGTTACCCAGAAACCACACGGGCGCGGGCCGGTTTCGAGCGAGTGCTCTACGCCGAGCGGCAGCTGCTGCACGCTGAACAACGAACGGGTCAGTTCCACGCTGGCGGCGAATGGGTCGCGTTCGGCAGCTGCATGCATCACACTGATCAAGCTCGGCCAATCGAGTTGGGCCGCGCGCTTGAGCTGGCGCGGCCGCGCATCGCTCAACCGGGGAAGATCGTTGGTGTAAAGTGCGTAACCGACTTCGTCCAACCCGCGCCGGCCGGCGCGTCCGAACATTTGGAGAAGCTCATCCGCTTCGACCTGGTGCTCAAAATTGGCGGCGAAATAACGCCTGTCGGTCACGATCACCGAGCGCATCGAGAAATTAATGCCGGCGGCAAGACCCATCGTCGCCACGACCACGTTGAGCTGGCCGGATTTCGCCAGCGCTTCCACCACGCCCGCCCGGGCTGCATAGCTCAAGCCGCTATGATGATAAGCCACTCGATTGCGCAACAGCCTGGTCAACTCCTTTCCAGCAGCGGTTTCCTGTGCTGGTGTCAGTCGCAACGGCTCGCGCACCGGCACAGCCGATGCGATGGCTTTCGCGATCTGCTCGGCGGCAGCGCGACGCGGAGCAAAGATCAACACCGGAGAAAGCTCCGCCCGAATCGCGCGTCCGACCATTCGCGCCCAGAAATTGTGCGACTGCACAAACTGCGAGTCCGGCAATCCAAAGAGATCCGCCTCTTCCAAAGGGACCGGTCGCTCTCGGTGTTCGATCAAAACGGCGTTGCGCCCGATGCGTTGCAACCACGCGACAACGTCTTGCGGGTTTGCCACGCTGCCGCTAAGAAACAACAGCTGGGTATGACGCGGAGCGAGCGCGACTGCCAGCTCATAATGCACGCCGCGCATGGGATCGCCGAGCATTTGAAATTCGTCCATCACCAGCAACCCCGGACCTTCTCCGAGTAAAAGACAGCCGCGTTGCGTCTCGAGCGTGGCAACAACCACTCGTGCATCGAGGTTAAGCGCGACGTCGCCGGTTGAAATGCCCACATCCCAGCCGCGGGCGCGCCATTCTGCCAGCTTATCGTTAGCCAGTGCCCGAGTCGGAACCGTGAAGACCGCCTGTTCTTTCAGGTCCGGATAAAACAGCTCAAAGATGTAAGTCTTACCGGAACCAGTCGGCGCCTGGACGACCACATCTTTTCCCTGTTGCAAAGCCCGGATCGCTTCCTGTTGCCACAAATCGGGAATAACCAGTCCAACCGAAAATCCCCCAATCACCCGCCAAGATTGTTGCAACGTCGTTGCCTTGCAATGCCAGCCTCGGGGAACCGGCGCAAAGTTTTCCATCTGCCGCTTTAACGATTTAACGTTTCAACGGATCACGCGGCGATAGCCCGTGCTCGAGCTCGGCTCGGTGCCGCTGCCTGTTGTCACCGCGCGGATCGACCGTTTCATCGCCGAAAGAGGCAAAGGCCCTTACCGGGATATGGAGTGAGAGGTCTTTAGCGT
>Ga0306922_10006145_pt1 | contig 11492 bp, 10 predicted proteins | sample sta12Cox44000082_FD_203758 | JGI IMG/M metagenome (GOLD analysis project Ga0306922, IMG submission 203758) | Lab enrichment of tropical soil microbial communities from Luquillo Experimental Forest, Puerto Rico - statoxic.12C.oxic.44.000.082 (v2)... | ecosystem: Environmental > Terrestrial >... | reverse complement strand
TCCATGGCCTCCTCGAAAGCGCGCTCGATCTCCGCATCCACGCCCTCGAAGAAGTAGTTGCGCGGCACGCCGATGGTGAGGCCGCTCGCCCCGCGCCGGAGCGACGCCAGGTAGTCGCCCACGGGCACCGTGCTCGAGGCTGGATCGGCAGGATCGTGGCCGGCCATGGCCTGCAGCAGGAAAGCGCAGTCCTCCACCGTGCGCGCCATCGGCCCCGTGTGATCGAGGGTCCACGAGAGCGTCATGACGCCGGCGCGGCTCGACCGGCCGTAGGTCGGCTTGATGCCAGCGATGCCGCAGAAGGCCGCCGGCCCCCTGATGGACCCGCCCGTGTCGGAGCCGGTGGCGCCGGCGACGAGCCCTGCGGCCAGCGCGGCGCCGGAGCCGCTGCTCGAGCCGCCAGGAATGTGGTCGAGGTTCCACGGGTTGCGCGCAGCGGGGAACTTGTGCCCGGGGAACTGGAGTCCGAAGGCGAACTCGTGGGTGATGAGCTTGCCCAGCAGCACCGTCCCCGCTTCCTGCCAGCGCCGGACCACCGTGGAGTCGGAATCGGGAATCCACTCCGCGAAGAGCGCGGAGCCACCGGTGGTGCGGATGCCGCGGGTGAGATAGATGTCTTTGTGGGCGACGGGAATGCCGAGGAGCGGGTTCTCGTCACCACGGCGGAGGGCCGCCTCCGCCGTGCGCGCGTCCTCGAGGGCGCGGTCGGCGGTAAGGGTGACGAAGGCATGGAGGAGCGGATCGAGCTTCTCGATGCGGGCGAGGAGCGCGCGGGTCACCTCCACCGGAGAGATCTCGCGCTTGCGATAGCGAGCGCCCAGCTCACGGATGGTCGCGTAGAAGATCTCGTCACTCACGGCTGCCCTCCTTGGGTTCCGCCACGAACTTCACGGCGGGCTCCACCGTGCGGATGGTCCGCGAGTCCAGGGCGCGCACCGGGGCAAGCGCATCGCCGAGCAGCTTGCACACCATGGCCAGGCGATTTTCGGGAATCGTGATACCCGCCGCGCGAATGCGCTGGCGCAGCTCGTCAAGGGTCAGCTCATGCGGATCGGCCATCGCGCTCCTCCTGTGGTCAGGTGCCCATCACCATGCCGCCGTCTACGATCAGGGCCTGCCCCGTCATGTAGTCCGAGTCCGGCCCCGCGAGGAACGCTACCACATTGGCGACGTCCTCGGGGCGCTCGGGGCGGTCGAGCGGAATTACGCGGATGCGCCGCTTCCACATCTCCCCCTCCCCCACGCCTTCGAGCGCGCCCCACTCGCGGTCGATCTGCTCCCACATGGGCGTCTCCACCGCGCCCGGGCACACGCAGTTCGAGGTAATGCGCTGGGGTGCTAGGGCCTGGGCCGCCGAGCGCGTGAGACTCACCACGCCTGCCTTGGAAGCCGAGTACGGTGTGAGTATGTGACTGCCGCCGCGATAGGCCGCGATGGAGGCAGTGTGGATGAGCTTGCCGCGCAGGTCCGATCCCGGCATGAGCTCTTGGCGTACCATGCGCCGGGCTGCCGCCTGCAGCACGAAGAACGCGGCGCGCAGGTTCACGTTCATCACGCGGTCCCACTCCTCGCCCGTCACGTCGAGCATGGGCTGGACGCGGATGACGCCCGCGTTGTTGAAGAGCACGTCGAGCCGGCCCCAGCGCCGGTACACTTCCTCCACCATCCGTTCGATGTCCTCACTTCGCGTCACGTCTGCCTTGACGGCCACCTGGCCGAGCTCGCCGGCGACCTTTTCCACCTTGGCGCCATCGAGATCGGCAAGCACGACCTTGGCGCCGTCGGCCGCGAGCCGGCGGGCCGCCGCCGCGCCGATGCCGCTGGCCGCTCCGGTAACGAGCACGGAACGTCCACTCAGGTTGGGCATTACCTCTCCTCGTGTCCAGGACGTGAGAATGACGCTTAGCGCAGCGCTCCAGATGAAGCCATCTCGAGCCTTCTGAGCGTGAAGGTGACGGGCCGGCGTCCCACGAATCCGCGACCCGTCATCTCGTCTCCGCTGACGGTCAGTTCCCCAATCAGGATCGAGCGCTCATCCCTGAAGACGAGCACGTCGTCCGCCATGCTGCCCTCGATGGGCAGGGAGGGCTGCCCCCCCGATCCGAGCCACGACGAGCTGGCATAGACGGAACCCGTCACCCTGCTCGCTCGCTGCTGGAGCTCGAGGCGGACCTGCCCATTGACCATCGGCTCCCCGTTCGGACGGGCCGTCTTCGGTGATCACGGTTCGATCGACCCACGGCGCCTTGGCACAGCCGAGACCAAGGAAGAGCGGAGCGGCGAGAAGGCCCGCGAGCGTCACGGCTCGGAGAAGTCGTGGACGCGAGCGCATGATCAGCGTGGGGGCAAGCTCAGGAGAGTTGACGTCTTGGCGGTCGTTCTGTTGGAGTGCATTGTCCTTCCTACCGGGCGAACAATACTCCAGCCAGGTTGCGTTGCGAAGCCCCGACAAAAAGTTCGACGCCTTGGGTGGCCAGTGAGGCCCGGATGACGCGGCGAGCCAGCGACGACCCGCCGGTGGATCGTCGTCTCCGTGCTATGGTAGCCGCGGCATGACGATTTCCTCGGTCGATTGGGCCATCGTCGCCGCGTACTTCCTCCTCTCCGCCGGCATCGGCCTCTACTTCACCCGGCGCGGCGGGGAGAGCCTCGACCAGTACTTTCTCTCCGGACGGCAGGTGCCGTGGTGGCTCGCGGGGACCGCCATGGTCGCCACCACCTTCGCCGCCGACACGCCGCTCGTGGTCACCGGACTCGTGGCGACCAAGGGCGTGGCGGGGAACTGGCTCTGGTGGAACTTCGTGATGAGCGGCATGCTCACGGTGTTCTTCTTCGCCCGCCTCTGGCGGCGCGCCAACGTCATGACCGACGCGGAGCTGGCTGAGGTCCGCTATGGCGGTGCGCCCGCCGCGCTCCTCCGCGGCTTCCGCGCCCTTTACCTTGCCCTGCCCATCAACCTGATCATCCTGGGCTGGGTGACGCGCGCCATGATCAAGATCCTCACCATCGCCCTCGGCCTGAAGGACGTCACCATCGCGGGGATGACGGTGAGTGGCGAGGTGGTGGCGGTGGGCATCTGCTTCCTCATCACCGTGCTCTACGCGGTGGCCGCAGGCATGTGGGCCGTGCTGTGGACCGATCTCGTGCAGTTCGTGATCAAGATGAGCGCGGTGATCGTTCTCGCGGTCTACGCCGTGCGCGCGGTGGGTGGCATCGATGTGATGAAGGCCAAGCTGGCCACGCATTTCGGGAGCGAGACGGCCGCGCTGTCCGTGCTGCCCGTGAGCGTGACGCCGCACGGGATCATGGCCTACGCGTGGATGCCGCTCCTCACTCTCGGAGTGTATCTCTCCGTGCAGTGGTGGGCCGCGTGGTATCCGGGAGCGGAGCCGGGCGGGGGCGGCTACGTCGCCCAGCGCATCTTCAGCGCGCGCTCGGAGCGCGACGGCGTGCTCGCCACCCTCTTCTTCCAGATCGCCCACTATGCGCTGCGCCCATGGCCGTGGATCGTGACCGGCCTCGCCACAGTCATCCTCTATCCAGGCCTTGAGGACAAGGAGGCGGGGTACGTGCGCGCGTTCGTGGAGCTCCTACCCACCCCGTGGCGCGGGTTCATGCTCGCTGGCTTCGCCGCCGCCTACATGAGCACGGTGGGCACGCACCTCAACTGGGGCGCCTCCTATCTCGTCAACGACTTCTACAAGCGCTTCCTCAACCGGCACGCGAGCGAGCGCCACTACGTCGCCGTCTCGCGGCTCGCCACCCTCTTCATCTTCTTCGCCTCGGTGTGGGTCACCTCCCAGCTCAACAGTATCGAGAAGGCGTGGGAGCTCCTCCTCGCTCTCGGCGCGGGGACGGGGCTCGTGCTCATCCTGCGCTGGTACTGGTGGCGCATCAACGCCTGGAGCGAGATCTCGGCCATGGTGGCGAGCCTGGTGGTGAGCGTGCTCGGGCTCGCCTATCTCAAGCCGCGCTTCGCCGACAACGACCCGAACGCCACCGCCGTGGTGATGCTGGTCACCGTGGCCTGCAGCACGGTGGTGTGGCTCGTCGTGACGTTCGCCACGAGCCCGGAGCCACCCGCCGTCCTCGAGGCCTTCTATCGGCGTGTGCGCCCCGGCGGGCCGGGCTGGGCGGTGGTCTCTCAGCGGCTCGGCTTCGGGAGCGAGCCCATCCCCAGCGGCGCGCTCGCCTGGACCAACTGGGTCGCGGGCATCGTCGCCGTGTACGCGACCCTCTTCGGCATCGGCAAGCTCGTGTTCGGCTATACGGGCACGGGCATCGTCATGCTCGCCGTCGCCGCGGTTGCCTTCTACTGGATCTCTCAGTCGTTCCGGAGCGAGCCGGCTCCCCATCGACCCTCTCCCAGCAAGCGCCCGACGGCCGCCTGACGCGTCGGTGCTCAGCATTCGCGGCACCCTTCGCCCTTGATTTCTTCACTGGCGGGTTCTCTTCGCCGCCCATGGCGACCGCGGAGCCGGCCGGCAAAGGTTCCGAGAATAGGGATTCTTTCGGCGGGCGCCCCGCCGAGGTCAGTCATCGAGTAGCGACGGCTCACGTCTGGGTGAAGAGTGTGCGCCGGTTCAGCGCCGCGAGGCCCCGCGGCGCCTGTTCGCGGACGCCTCTAGCCGCGCCAGACGCGCGTCGATGCGCTCGAGAGTGGACGCGACTCGTTCAGCGCGCGGCGCGCCGGCGGCCTTGAGGTAGCCGCGCTCCAGCACGTCGAGGAAGACGTCGGCGATCTCCGTGGGGGTGCTGCGGCCTTCGGGCTTGTACCACTCGTGGAGCCAGTTGCACATGCCGAGGATGCCGAAGACCACGAGGGTCGGGGACAGGTCGCGAAAGAGCCCTTCGTCGACGCCGTCGCGGTAGGCGCGCTCGATGGCGCGATCGTACTCGCGGCGGGCGCGGGCCGCGCGCGCGGCCATGGGAGCGGGCAACCCGGCCTCCTCGGCGAAGAAGACTTTGAGGAACGGCAGATGGCTGGCCAGCAGCGAGACCTGGTAGCGCACGATGCGGCGGAGCTTCTCGTCGGCGGGAAGGCGCTGCTCGATGATCTCGGCGAGCCCGGCCCGGAAGGACTCGATGGCCCGCTCGAAGACCAGGCTCAGGAGCTCGTCCTTGCTCCGCACGTATCGATAGAGGGTGACCTTGGAGAGCCCCGCCTTGGCCGCGATGGTGTCGAGGGTGGTCGCACGGTAGCCCATCTCTCCGAAACAGGTGGCGGCGACCCTAAGGATCTCGCCCAGGGCCGCGGCCCGCGTAGCCTTCATACGCCATCCTCCCTGACTTGACAGGGGGTGCGCCGAGTCCTATTCTAGGCGCACCTTAACGCACTAGTTTAGAAACTATACTCCAGGGGCAAGCCATGACACCAGCGACGGCCAGCACGGTGCACGCCATCCCCACCAAGTTCGAGACGCTCTTCCAGCACGAATACCCCGTGGAGCATCCAGAGCTCCGCCGGCTCTACGAAAACGCCAAGCGGGATCAATGGAACGTCTCGCGCGACGTCGACTGGACGCGTTCCGTCGATCTCGACGAGGGCGTGCTGGCCGACGAGCTCATCGACATCTACGGCACCCCCTATTGGGATCGCCTCAGCAAGCGCGACCGGGCGGAGCTCAACCGGCGCTTCACCGCGTGGCGCATGAGCCTGCTCCTCCACGGCGAGCACGGGGCCATGCTCGTGTGCAGCCAGCTCGTAGAGACGGTGCAGGGCACGGACGCCAAGTTCTTCCAGGCGACCCAGGTGGTGGACGAGGCTCGCCACAACGAGGTGCTCAACCGCTACATGGCGGAGAAGCTGGGCGGGCTCTACTATCCCCTCGCCGGCAACGTGCGCGAGCTCTTCGACACCCTGCTGGGTGACTCGCGCTGGACGGTCAAGACCATCGGCCTCCAGCTCGTGGCAGAGACGTTCGCGGTGGCTCTCTTCAAGATGCTGGGGGAGACGGCCAAGGACTCCCTCTTCCGCGACATCTGCCGCCTCATTCTCCAGGACGAGTCGCGCCACATGGGCTTCGGCATGCTCAGCCTGCCCTCCGTCATCGCCACCTTGAGCGAGAAGGAACGCATCGAGCTGGAGGAATTCACCCACTGGGCGCTGGTGCGGACCCTCACCGGTCTCTTCGCCGGCGAGGTGTATCGCGACATGGGCTTCAGCGAGGCCGACATCAAAGCCATCCAGACCATGCGGCGCGGCCGCGCGGCGAGCACCGACAACATCGTCTTCCGCACGACCTTCAAGCGCGACCTGCACACCACCGTGCTGCAAAATCTCGCTCGGGTGGGCCTGCTCTCCGATCGCATCGCGCCGAAGCTGGAATCGCTCGGCTTCAGCGTGCCCGCGACGGCGCTGAGCCGCTGACGAACTCTCTCACCTTCATCCGCAACTTTTCCGTGATGGGTCGTCTTTAGCCGCCCGCCTCGGCGCTGACGAGGATGAAGGCGACCCGGCACGCTCTCTCCGACCGATTGCTCCAAGCGTGGTTGGTGCCCCGCTGGATGAGGCAGTCGCCGGCCTTCAGTAAAGTCTCGCCCTCGTCCATGAGCGCCCAGATCTCGCCGTCGAGCACGAGGGCGTAGTCGACGGTATTCGTCTTGTGCATCCCCGGATGCCGCGCCGCGCTCCGGTCCATCGCGTGGCCGGCGCCCATGGCCGTGAACGCCTTGCTGCGGTCGACCTGACCCGCCATGTCCCGGTCCGGCGGAAAGTCCACCACGCGGAAGATCGTGCCCCGCGCCGGCGGCTCGAGCACCACGGGGCGGTCCGCGGCGTCGTCGGAGCCGGTGTTGGCAGCCGGCGCGCGGTCGGTGACCCACAGGTTGATGAGGGCCAAGCCTGGCATGCCCGCAAGCTCCAGCACGTGAGGTGACGCGCCATCCGTGACGATGATGGACTTGCCGTGGGCATCGTGTCCCGTCACCACGCGACGCATGGGCCGGCTCACGGTAGGGCCCTCACTTCTTGACCCGCACATCTTCGACAGGCGCCGACCACGGGTACGGGTCGATGAGCATGAGGGCCGGCTCCACCACTTTCGTGCTGACCCCGCTCGGCCAGATGTAGTCGTAGATGGGGCCGAAGCGGACGCGCTCGTGGAGCAGGCGCTGGATCTGGTGCAGCATGGCCTCTCGCTTCTTTCGGTCCGTCTCCCGCGCCTGCTGCTTGAAGAGCGCGTCGATATCAGGATAGCCGCCGTAGGCGAAGGAGCCGTCGCTCGGCACGGTCTCCGACATGCGGGAGGCGGCATTGCCGTACACGGCGTTGATGCACACGCAGATCCCGTGCAGCTTCTTCGAGGCGAGGGCCGTGTAGAACACCGCGCGCTCCATGTTTCGGATCCTGGTCTTGATGCCCACCGCGCCCAGGAAGCCGCCGATCGTCTCGCCCGTGGACGCGTAGGGGGGCCACGGGTAGAGATCTCCGGCGTCGAAGCCGTTGGGATACCCCGCCTCGGCCAGGAGCTGCTTGGCCTTCGCGGGGTCGTACGGATAGGGCTCGATGGGCAGCGCGAACTCGAAGGTGCGCGGGATGATGCTGCCGTTGAGCCGGGAGGCGCCGAGGTTCTCCGCTTCGTTCAGCGATTTGCGGTCGAGGGCGTAGTTGGCGGCGAGCCGCACCCGCCGATCGTGCCACGGTGACTTGGGATCCCACTGGTCGAAGAAGTCGAGGTAGAAGGTGCCGATCCCGCCCGAGAAGGCGAGTTTGAAGTTAGGATCCTTCTTGAGTTCTTGCGCCTGGGGAGAATCCAGCAGGTAGGCGAGGTCAACCTCGCCTCGCTTCAGCATGGCCATTCGCGTGGTCGCCTCGGGCACGCTCTTGAAGACGATCCGCTTCACCGAGGGCATCTTGCGCCAGTAGCCTTCGTAGGCTTCCATGACGAGCTCGACCCCGGGCGTGTTGCTCACGAACTTGTAGGGGCCGAGGCCCACCGGGGCCTTCTTGAAGCCGTCGGAGCCCACCTGCTCGAAGTACTTCTTGGGCACGATCCAGCCGGCGCCCGTGGCCAGCGTGCCGTAGTACGTCATGAAATCCGGAAACGGCTCGTGGAGGATGAAGCGCACTCGATAGGGGGAGACGATGGCCACCTCGCGGACCTTGTCCTGGAGGATCTTGGCGCCGGCGCCTTTGGTGCGGAGGAAGCTGAACTTGACATCCTCCCCCGTGAAGGGATCCCCGTTGTGGAACTTGAGCCCTTCCCGCAGCTTGAACTCGTAGATCTTGCCGTCTGGGCTCACCGTCCACGACTCGGCCAAGCTCGGAGTCAGATGGTTGCCGGGCATGGGCTTCACCAGCGCGTCGTGGATCGCGTAGAGGATCCAGAACGGCGTGAGGACGCCGATGACGGACTCGCCGGGGTCGAGCCAGACGGGCGCCAGCGTCACGTACATGGCCCAGCGCATCTCGCCTTCCGGCTTGGCCTGGGCCGCCGCCTCGTCGATGAGGCCGCCGACAAGGAACGCGCAGAGGAAGACCAGGCAGGCCACCGCGGCAGTTCGGGTGTTTTTCATGTCTGTCTCCCTCCGCCGATCAGGAGCGGGAACGGTGTCCGCCAATGGTCCAGGTGCGACTGCGATCGTTATGGTAGCCTCTCCGGCACCGAGACGAAAGCTCCGTTCCCGGCACCCGCCCCAACAGGAGGTCCCGAAATGCGTGCTCGCTCGCTCGTTGTCGCCGCCGTCGTCGCTCTGGGCATCCTAGCTGGCGCATCGCGGGCGCCCGCGGCCCCCGACGGCACCATGACCATCGGTGTCCACGTCACGCTGGTCTCGCGCTGGCTCGACCCCGGCGATACCGAAGCGCTCATCACGCCGTTCATGGTCCTCTACGCTATCCACGACGCGCTGGTCAAGCCCATGCCGGCCGGACTCAACACGCCGAGCTTGGCCGAGTCCTGGACGGTATCCAAGGACGGGCTCACCTACGAGTTCCTCCTGCGCAAGGGCATCAAGTTCCATAACGGCGATCCGGTGACCGCCGACGACGTGAAGTTCACGTTCGAGCGGTACAAGGGCAGCGGGGCCAAGCTGCTCAAGGACAAGGTGAAGGACGTACAGATCGTGGCGCCGAACCGCGTCCGCTTCGTCCTCAAGGAAGCCTGGCCGGACTTCATGGCTTTCTACGGCACATCCGCCACGGGCGCCGCGTGGATCGTGCCGAAGAAGTACATCGAGAAGGTCGGCGAGGAAGCCTACAAGAAGTCCCCGGTTGGCGCAGGCCCATACAAGGTCGTCGCCTTCCAGCCGGGTATCGAGCTCACCCTCGAGGCCAACCCTGACTACTGGCGCAAGGTGCCCAGCGTGAAGCGCCTGGTCATGCGCAGCATTCCCGACGAGACCACTCGTGCCGCCGCCGTGAAGACGGGGCAGATCGATATCGGCTACCTGTTTGGCGGCGCACTCGCCGAGGAGCTCCGCCGCAACCCCGGCATCAAGATTGCCGCGCCCCTGCTCTACGGCATCTACTGGCTGGACTTCCCCGACCAGTGGGATCCGAAGTCACCCTGGCACGACCAGCGCGTGCGACTGGCGGCCAGCCTCGCCATCGATCGCAACGCGATCAACCAGGCCGAGATGCTGGGCCTGGGCAAGCTCACGGGCTCGTTCGTGCCGCCGAGCTTCGACTTCGCGCTCCACCTCGAGCCGCCGCCGTTCGACCCCAAGCGGGCGAAGCAGCTCATGACCGAGGCCGGCTATGCCAACGGTTTCGACGCCGGCGACCTCACGCCGCTACCGCCGTATGCCTCGGTGGCCGAGGCGGTGGCCAGCAATCTCCAGGCCATCGGCATCAGGACTCGCGTCCGCACCATGGAGCGGGCAGCCTTCTTCACGGCCTGGAGGGAGAAGAAGCTCACGGGTTTGATCATCGGCGCCACGGGCGCTGCGGGCAACGCGGCCGCGCGACTGGAGCCCTTCTTCACCAAGAATGGCATCTACGCGTACGGCGTCGTCCCCGAGATCGAGGATCTCTTCCAGCGCCAGGCCGCCGAGCTGGATAGGAAGAAGCGCGAAGGGATGCTGTACCAGATCCAGAAGATCGTGGCCGATCGCGTGCTGGTGGCGCCGCTCTACCAGCAGGCGTTCCCGTGGGGCGTGGGCCCGCGAGTGGAGGATTCCACGGCCGGAGTGATCCAGGGCTTTCCGTACACCGGCCCTGACGAGGATTTGAAGCTCAAGTAGAGGACACGAGGCCATGTTCGGCTGGCGTGGGCGCATCGGCGTGCTGCTCCCTCCCGGCAATCCCACGGTGGAGCCAGAGCTCTCCGCCATGGTTCCCGCCGGCGTCACGCTGCACTTCGGCCGGCTGGAAACGCCGCCGTCCGTCGGTAAGGCCGGTGAGCACGCGGGGATGGAGGAGCGGGTCCGCGCCTATCGCGAGGGCCTGGCGGGGCCGACGGCGGCGCTCAGCCAGGTCCGGCCTGCCGTGATGCTCCTCGCCCACACCGCGTCGAGCTATGCTCTGGGCTACGGCAACGAGCAGGCACTGGTGGATCGCATCGCGTCGCTGGCCGGCGCGCCCGCCCTCCTCGCTGCACAGGCCGTGCTGGCCGCGCTGCGCCACCTCGGCGTGAAGCGGCTCGCCCTCGGCACGCCGTACCCGGAATCGATCAGCCGACAGGGCAAGGCGTACTGGGAGGCGGCGGGCTTCGAGATCGCCGGCTATCACCGCCTCGAGAACGTGACGGACATCTACGCGGAGAACGAGGAGCGCGCGTATGAGCTCGCCCGCCGGGCCGACGCGCCCGAGGCCGATGCGGTGCTCCTGAGCGGGACGGGCCTGCCCACCGTGGCCGTGCTGGAGACGCTCGAGCGCGATCTCGGCAAGCCCGTGCTCAGCAGCAATCAGGCGAGCCTGTGGCGGGCGCTCCGCATGGCCCGCGTGCGTGAGAGCATCGCGGGCTTCGGCCGCCTGCTGCGGGAAGTTTAGCTTCCCTCACCCTACCCTCTCCCCTCGCACCCGGTGAGCGGGAACCGGATTCGCGCGGCGGTCCGCCGGTGTATGATCGCCTCTCGATGCGCTTCGGCACGTTCTTCTTCTTCCAGGCCGCGCCCGGGCTGAGCCACGAGGAGGTCGTCCACCGCGAGCTCGAGCAGATGGAGTGGACGGAGGAGCTCGGCTTCGATCAGATCTGGCTCACCGAGCACCACTTCATCGACTACGGGCTGGCCGTGGACCCGGCCACTCTCGCTTGCGCCGCCGCCTCGCGCACGCGCCGGGTGCGCATCGGGCTCGCCGCGGCCATCCTGCCCTTCCACCACCCGCTGCGCCTGGCCGAGCAGCTCGCTCTCGTGGACGTGATCTCGAAGGGCCGCCTCGACGTCGGGGTCGGGCGCGGCAATCGCCCCGCGGAGTTCCGCGGCTATCACGTGCCGCAGCAGGAGAACCGCGAGCGCTTCGACGAGGCGGTGGATATCATCCTGCGCGCATGGACTGAGGAGCGTTTCTCATACGAGGGGCGCTTTTTCACCGTGAAGGACGCGCGACT